>Ga0181526_10001739_pt1 | contig 20132 bp, 11 predicted proteins | sample PEATcosm2014_Bin_35_FD_119750 | JGI IMG/M metagenome (GOLD analysis project Ga0181526, IMG submission 119750) | Peatland microbial communities from MTU Mesocosm Facility, Houghton, MI, USA - PEATcosm2014_Bin06_30_metaG | ecosystem: Environmental > Terrestrial > Soil > Wetlands > Peat | place...
GATCCCAGTGGCCGACGCAGTCAAAGTTTTCTTCCTTATTATTAGTGCGCTCTTTCCCATTGTTGACCCTATAAGTGGAAGCCCTGTCTTTTTGGCGCTTACGAGAGAGTACTCGCCTGAGACACGACGAGCACTGTCGTGGCAGGTCTCCATTTACAGTTTTTTTCTGATGATCGGCTCCTACTTCATTGGGTCGCACCTTCTTGGTTTTTTTGGCGTGTCGCTGCCAGTGGTGCAGGTTGGAGGGGGCCTTGTTGTTGTCGCCGTCGGATGGGCACTTCTAATGCAAAAAGACGAGGCACGCGATCCGACGCGTAAGAACATTCAGCCTCAAGACGTATTTCGACAGGCGTTCTACCCCTTAACGTTGCCTCTGACGGTGGGGCCGGGATCAATCTCCGTGGCAGTCACTCTTGGCGCGAATTCGACGCATCGCTACGGGGTGCACATCTGGCTTATCCTTGCGGCGGTGCTCGCTACTAGCCTGATTGGTATCAGCATCTTCCTCTGTTACGGATTCTCGGATCGGCTCGCTCGGGCGCTCGGAGAGACAGCGATGAATGTCATTGTTCGGCTCTCCTCATTCCTTCTAGTTTGTATTGGTGTGCAGATTATGTGGAATGGAATCAGCGCGTTGCTATCGTCTGTCCAATTTCACATGAGATGACTGACCAAGGTTCCGATTACCACAATTGGCTCCGAAACGCCGCTGGCGAGCGCGACGACTAGAGACGAATCCCATCGAAGAGCAGTGTGGGTTGAGGTCACTCAGAAAGTTGGCAGGACTGAAAAGGCTTTGACCACCTAGCCCAGCTCAGTTGGTTTTGTATGCACTGCGTGCTGCTCTTCGCCGTTTGCCGGATGGCTAAAGGATGGCGTCTCATAGGTGACCGTGCTCGTGCCCAGATCTATAGTGACACTGTCTACCGGTAGAGGTGTTTGGGTCTTGGTCCCGATAAGATCGATAGTGAGCACGCGATTTGTAACAGTGACAATCAGATGGCCGAATCCATTGAAGTACTGTCGGAGACTGTGGTCGACTACTCCATTCGGTGACCGTCCTTCAAGCGGCGTACGAACAGGTTGACGCTCAAAGTTCGGCTTGACAGGTTGAATCGGTCCATGACCTCCGATTCCCGCTACCACGTATGGCACTTGCATATCTTTTCCCGCAACTTGCGCGGTGCGAGTAAAGCGCTGGTATACGTGTGCGTGCCCCGAGAGCACGGCGTCCGGCCCGATCTTAGCTTCGGTGAAAGCGGCATCGAGATCTTCCAACATAGTCGAGCTTCCCGAATGGCCACCGCCTCCGCTATAGGGAGGATGGTGCATGGCAACAATCAGCGCCAGCCTCTTTCCTCGATCGCGCGTAGCTTTGATTTCCTTCAGTTGGTCGACCAGAAAAGTCCACTGCGAATCACCGGCCACTCCACCTCGAATGACGCCCTCATGTTCGCCGCCGTTCGAGAATAAGGCGATTACTTGCGCAAAAGGCGTATCCAGACGGTAATAGACTCCGGGTTGGTACATGGGAGGCCGATTAGGAGAGCCCAGCAACTTCCCAAGCGAGGCATCCGATTTGGGCGGGTCAGCGCAGAAGTTATCCTCAAAAGCGTTGATTGACTTCGGATCTTCTTGCGGATTGCTGTCATGGTTGCCCGGTATCGCCAGGATCTTCGCCGAGTAGTGCCCATAGGGCACATAAAACTGCGGTTCATACATGTTCTTTTTTGATTCGGGGAGTTTGTATTGATGGTTATAGATGACATCGCCGAGATGGAAGAAGAAAGCGGGCCGGTCCGCCGGATTCGGCCTGTGCAAGTCCATAGCCATCACTTGGGCGACCAACTCTATATCCCATGGCGCTCCGAACCCAGTATCACCGGCACAATGGAAAACAAGTTGACCGCTCTGGCTAATCTGGTCGGCATATTGCGAACCTACCACTTCAGCAAGGTCGAGAGCGGAGGGAGAACGCTTCGGTGCCGGGATTGGGATAATTTGTCCGGCTTGAGTCTGATCCAGTTGCTCCCTAGTTCGCGCGCTCCCAAAATTTGCAGGATCCTGCAAGAAAGGAGGTTGTGACTGAATCGGAATTCGTGCCGGTTGAAGTTTTTTCATTCGTTCTGAGTGCCGCAGATCATCGTTTGGCTTATGAGTGGGCATCGGTTTTCTCCTTCTTGGTGGCATGGCGGCGGTCCCCGTTGGAAACTGTCGAAGGCTTCGGATCATCGCCTGCTAGGAAGGGTGTGGTTCGCCCGCAATGCATCGGACTGTATCGCGTGCGATCAGCAGCTCTTCGTCCGTCGGGATCACGAATGCCATTAAGGTGGAATCGTCGGTGCTAATTTGGGCTTCACGTCCCACTGCATCGTTGTTTTTCTGCAGGTCTAAGTGCAGCCCTGCCCACTCAAGCCCTCCGCAGATACGTGCGCGAACATCCACCGAATTCTCACCGATTCCACCGGTGAAAACGACTGCGTCAGCTCCGCCCATGCAGGCAAGATACGCTCCAATGTATTTCCTGGCGCGATAAGAAAATATCTCGATGGCCAACCGTACGCGGCGGTCGTCGTGCTCTTTCAATTCCTGTTGCAGGACGCGCATGTCGTTGGTCAGTCCGGAGATCCCGAGGAGTCCTGATTGCGTGTTCAACAGTGATTCCACCTCATGAGGTGACAAGCCTTCTTTTGTCGCAATCAGATCCACAATCGCCGGATCCAAATCGCCGCAACGTGTTCCCATGACCAGCCCCTCGAGCGGCGTCATGCCCATGGAAGTATCGACCGGGTATCCGCCCAGAATCGCGGCTGCCGAGCAGCCATTGCCGAGGTGGAGCGTTATCACGTGCGTCTTTTCACGAGTGAGCCCACATAACACACGGTAACGATACGCTACGAACCGGTGCGACGTGCCATGAAATCCATAACGCCGTATATGGTGCCGCCGATAGAGATGGTAGGGGATGGCATATAGATAGGCCTGCTCCGGCAGCGAATGATGAAAAGCCGTGTCGAACACCGCGACTTGCGGAATGTTTGACCCGAGAATCTGGCGAGCTGCTTGGATGCACTTGATGTTGTTCGGATTGTGAAGGGGTGCAAGGTCGATACAGTCTTCTATCCCCTGCAAGACGTCGTCGGTGATGATGGCAGATTCAGTGAACCTCTCGCCACCATGGACGACGCGGTGTCCCACGGCATGGATATCCGCGGCACTTTGAACTTGGGGAATGCCCGATTCTTCCAAGGCAGTCCAGCGGATGAGATACTCCAGTGCCGCGGAGAGGCTGGCGAGTGGCGCCGTGAATATCCTTCTTGACGACTTCTCGGTCTCGACCGTGACGATCGCCTCGCCTCCAATCCGTTCGACCTCACCTTTGCATAGTCGCTCATCCGCATTGTTCTGGATGCGTTCGCGATCCGTCGCGATCAATTGAAACTTCAGGCTGGAACTACCCGAGTTCAGTATAAGAACATTCATGATCGACACCGCCCGTTGTATTGCCTAGAGGATTGACAAGACAGCAGTGGGTGATCGATAGACCAACAAGTCCAATTACCCACCACTTAAACGCCAGCGATCTACTGGGGCCAGGTCCACGCGGCAACAGTCGGCTCGTCAATACCGTACTGGTGAGCATAGTTCAGGCACTCGATCTTCTTATTTCGGAATCTTTCCTTCGCATGAGCTCCAATCTCTTGAAGCCGCGGCACACGGTCGATCACGTCGATGGCCAGGCTGAAGCGGTCTATCTCGTTTTCGATGGCCAACTCCATCGGAGTATTAATATTGCCTTTTTCCTTATACCCGCGGACGTGCAGCCCTTCGTGATTTGCGCGCCGGTAAGCCAATCGGTGAATCAGCCAGGGATAACCATGGAAATTGAAAATAATCGGCTTATCAACGGTGAAAAGGGAATTGAAATCCCGGTCTGACAACCCGTGCGGATGGTCCGTCTTCGGCTGCAGTTTGAAAAGATCAACGACGTTTACGTAGCGGATCTTGATATCGGGAAATTCTTCGCGCAAGAGTACAATCGCCGCCAGAGCTTCCTGGGTTGGGATGTCTCCCGCCGAGGCCATAACCACATCCGGTTCCGCGCCCTGATCGTTGCAAGCCCAATCCCACATGCCGATTCCTTTAGTGCAGTGTTCAATGGCCGCATCCATATCCATGTATTGAAGGTGCATTTGTTTGTCGCATACGATCACGTTGACGTAGTTTTCGCTTCGCAGGCAATGGTCGGCCACGGATAGGAGAGAATTCACATCAGGAGGCAGGTAGATTCGAGTCACGGCCGCGCTCTTGTTCACCACAACGTCCAGAAAGCCCGGATCCTGGTGTGTGAATCCGTTGTGGTCCTGGCGCCACACGGTCGAAGTGATCAGCAAATTCAACGACGCAATCTTTTCCCGCCACGACAAGTTATTGCAAATTGAAAGCCACTTGGCATGTTGGTTGAACATCGAATCAATCACGTGGACAAAGGATTCGTAGGAGGAAATGAATCCATGGCGGCCCGTCAGTAAGTAGCCTTCCAACATCCCTTCCATGGTGTGCTCGCTGAGCATCTCGATCACACGTCCGTCCGGTGCTAGCTCTCCCCCGTCTGCATCCTCCGGGAAGTACTCTTCAATCCAGAACTTCTTACTCACCTTATAAATTTCATCCAGCTTGTTGGAAGTCGTTTCGTCAGGACCGAACACGCGGAAGTTCTTCATGTTCGACTTCATGACGTCACGCAATAATGTGCCGAACGGACGTGTATTTTCGGCCTGCTGAACTCCTGGCTTTTCCAATTTGAGTGCGTATTCCCGAAAATCCGGCAACCGAAGGGATTTTTTCAGTTGGCCCCCATTGGCATGAGGATTGGAGCCCATCCGCCGCGTGCCTGTGGGTGCAATCTCTTTGATGTCGGCCCGCAGTTTGCCGATCTTATCGAATAGTTCCTCGGGTTTGTACCCGTGCATCCACTGTTCCAGCAGGTGCAGGTGCTCCGGGTTATTCTTAACGTCCGTCATCGGGACTTGGTGGGCGCGCCAGAAGCCTTCCATCTTGTGACTGTCTATCGTCGCCGGAGCCGTCCAGCCTTTCGGCGAACGCAGCACAATCATGGGCCACCGTGGGCGCTCAAACTTGCCGCTGGCCCGAGCTTCCTTTTGAATTCTGCGAATCTCTGTGACGCAGAATTCTGTCGTGGCTGCCATAGCTTGATGCATGCTTTCGTGTTCCGAACCTTCGACAAAGCACGGCGTCCAACCATATCCCCTCATCAAGTTCTCCAATTCTTCGTGGCTGATACGCGCAAGAAGCGTGGGATTGTTGATCTTGTAGCCGTTCAAATGGAGAATCGGCAGCACCGCCCCATCTCGAATGGGGCTAAGAAATTTATTGACGTGCCAGGAAGTGGCCAGCGGCCCCGTCTCCGATTCACCGTCGCCGACAACCGCCGCTACAATTAATTCAGGGTTGTCGAACGCCGCTCCACACGCGTGCGACAGCACGTAACCCAGTTCTCCCCCTTCATGGATGGAGCCCGGTGTCTCCGGTGTGCAGTGGCTCCCGATTCCGCCGGGAAAAGAGAATTGCTTGAAGAATTCCCGCAAGCCTTCCTCGTCTTCGCATTTGTCGGAGTACACCTCGGAATAACTGCCCTCCAAATAGACGGGTGCGAGGACGCCCGGTGCGCCGTGGCCTGGTCCGGCCAGAAAAATCATGTCCAGGTCATATTTCTTGATCTGGCGCATCAGGTGAATATAGGTGAACGCCAGCCCAGGACTGGAGCCCCAATGCCCCAATTGACGATTCTTGATGTGCTCTGCTTTAAGTGGTTCTCGCAGGAGTGGGTTCTCCTGAAGATAGAGCATGCCAAGTATTAAGTAAGTGCAAGCTCTCCAAAACGCATCCGTCTTCCATAACTCCTCGGGGCTCAGAGGAGCGCCTTGGACCGTGGACCGCGCTTTGCCAAAGGCACTCAAAGCTTGAATTGCTTGCGCTGTTGTCGTCATCGGGAACCTCTCTGTTCAAGTCTGCAATCGTAGGTCACAGGTAGGCTGAGAGTGAGACCAATTGTTGCCAGATGTCTTGCTGTCTGTCTCGCTCAGTTCAAGCCAGAAGGCAGCGGACACTTCCGTAGGCGTTGGGGGCGGATGCCATTCTGCTCTACGAACAGGAATTTTAACCCATTTACATTTCTCCTGCGTTACACAAACCTCCCACGAGGATTGAGAACTCGCACCGTCGTGAATGACAAACACGATCAGCTCTGGCCTTCCGTTGGGTCTATAATACTTTCGAAGGAATCATTAGGAAGCTACCCTGACATCGACTCAAAGCGAGGGGAATCGTCATGAGGATTGGACAGCACGGCGGAGCGAAAAGCGATTGGCGTCGAATTCCATGTGCGTGGCTTGCATTGGCGGCTTTTTTTGCATTCGGCTGCCAGAACGCCCTGGCCCAGGAGGAAGCTCCGAAAATGCCGATGGTAGCTGTTTCTGAAGATGGAGCGGAGGCGCGCTGGTTGAGCAAGAAGGTGTTGGATTCGAGAGTCCTCGATTCCATGGAGGATTTGTCGACTTGGTCGTTTCAAGGCGAGGGAGACATGGTGCTAGCGGGTTCTCCAGTGAAGGACAGCAAGCACTCCCTGCGGATTCGATCGATCCAGAACATCGGCAAAGTGGGAGGGGCTGGCGAGTGGGAAGATCTTATCGCCACTCGGAAATTTGCTTCTGAGGATTGGAGCCATTACAACCGCATTTCCATCTGGGTGTATCCCGACGTTATTGGAGCACCGGCTATCTCTGCCTCTCTCGTCCTTCACAACGAAGGCGCGCATGTTCTTCCGGACCGTTACAACGAGGGACGTCACGAGTCCATCATCTTGAAAAACCATGAATGGAACCACGTAGTGTGGGAAATCACCCCGCTCGCGAGGGATAAAGTGACCGCGCTTGAGTTTGCCTACAGTCTTCCCAAAATGCTCCCGGATCCGGGAGATCAAACGATTCTCTATATCGACCAACTGGAACTGCAAGCCGTGGATCCGGATCACGTGGAAGGCTGGAACGTTGCAACGGGCAAGATAGCTTTCAGTCATGCGGGATATCCCGCAGGCGCCACCAAGACGGCGATTGCAAGCGATCTGAATGCCCACGACTTCTCTGTGATCGAGCAATCTACGGGCAAGGTGGCGCTTACAAAGCCGATCCGGCAGCAGAAAACGCCGCTTGGCAACTATGCGGTATTGGATTTTTCTGAGTTGCAGACACCCGGAAAGTATATTTTACGCGCGGGCGACACGACCACTCGCTCGTTTGAGATTGGGCAAGACGCATGGCGTGAAAGCATCTGGAAGGCCATCAATTTCATGTATAGCGAACGTTGCGGAACGGTGATTCCTGGGATCCATGGAATCTGCCACCTGGATGACTACAGTATTCATGGGGATAAACGCATCATCGTGAATGGAGGCTATCACGACGCAGGCGATCTTAGCGCCACCGGCAATACCCCAGGGATGGCGTATGCGTTGTTCTCTCTGGCAGAGCGTTTGCGACAACAAGATGAGGATCCCCAATTGCGTGTCCGCCTGGTCGAAGAAGGGAAGTGGGGGTTGCGTTGGATCCTGAAAACGAGCTTTGGCGACGGGTTTCGCACGACCGGGCAGCTGATCAGCTACTGGACCAATGGGATCATTGGCGACGCAGATGACCGTAGCGGTCAGGCCGTGAATAATCCTGAGTGGAATTTTCGGGTGGCTGCCGTCGAGGCGGTTGCTGCTCGTGTGCTGAAAGATAGCGATCCGGAGCTTGCTATTCGCAGCCTGCGCACAGCAGAGCAAGATTGGAACTATGCCGTTGAGGGTTTGAAGACGGCTGAACCTCGTCCGGAAGTCTATGGAGCACAGGATGAGCTGGAGCGCATTTCTTTCGGCGCCATTGCCTCGATCGATTTGTACCAGGCCACGGGTGAGCAGCGGTACGCGGAGGAAGCCTTCAGACTGGCCGATCTCATCATGGCCTCGCAGGAGCAAAAGCTCCAGCCGTGGACTATTCCGATGACGGGCTATTTCTACACGAGCCCGAAGCGCGAAAATCTCTTCCATCGCTTTCATATAGGCCAGGAAGAAGAACCGATCATTGCCTTGGTTCATCTTTGCGAGACATTTCCAAATCATACGGATTGGATGAAGTGGTATTCGGCAATCGTTTTGCACTCCAAGTACTACCAGCAGGTAGCCACCAAGGTCGATGAGCCTTATAACGTGTTACCAGCCGCGGTGTACAAAGAGAGCGAGGCGCGGCTCATTCCACAATCGAAGGACTGGACGCCGCTTCGTGCCGCCGATCGCGACGCCTATGTGGAGCAAGTTCGACGAGGCGTTCCGCTGGGTGGAGAATTCTATCTTAGGAGGTTTCCCGTCTGGTTTGATTTCCGTGGGAATTCCAGTGTCTTGCTCTCGGAAGCCAAGGCGTTATCGTCGGCAGGGCAGTTGCGGGGCGATCTGGAAGCGGAAGATCTGGCGCAACAACAGGCCGAGTGGCTTTTGGGGCGAAATCCATTTTCAGCCAGCATCATGTACGGTGAAGGCTATGACTGGACTCCTCTCTATAGCGTGCGTTCCGGGCAGATGGTTGGCGCTCTTCCCGTCGGTATCGAAACAAAAGAATACAACGATGCACCCTACTGGCCGAACCAGATTTGCTGGACCTATAAAGAAGTTTGGACACAGCCGGTTGGGGAATGGATCTGGCTGATGCAGGACCTGCACGGCGCTGCGGTGGTCGAGGGCGATGCCGATAAAAGCTCACCAGCGTCTATTGAGTTCCGCGATGAAAAGACGGGTCACGTGATTCAGATTACGGCAAATTCTTCGGACGGGAAATTTCACGCGCAGCTACCACAAGGAAACTATACAGTTCGCCAAGGCACAGTTCATACGACACTCACCGCGCTTTCCGGAGGTATCTATCACGTTGATTTGCGTGAAGACCGGGCTTTTGATTTTCAGGTATCTGCCGAAACAACAAAGGCGAATGGGGTTAAGTTGCGTGTCCGCGCGGAAGGTGCAGGCGTTCATACGCTGGATATAAGGGCAAGCAATCTTGATTTGAAAGCCGAGGGAACGCAGAAGATTGAATTGAGTCCGGGGCACGACGTCGAATTGACCAGCATCGGTCGAATCCTCACTCCCGAGACGCCTTGGGTAATCGTGGTGATTCCGGATGGCGCGCTGAATGAGCATCGAGAGGTGACCGGGATTAGCCCCGCCGGAAAATAAGGGACGTTCTTCACGATTCGCGCGTAGGCGCTGTGCTTTAAAGCGCTCGACGTTTCGAGCTGACTTCCCAGGCTAATCGTGCTACTCCCAACAAGTTCGCGTCTACCCCCAATCTACTTGTCGCCACATGCACTTGCTTCCCCGAAATTGGCTGCGCTCGTTCCTTCATGCTTTTTCGTAGCGCATTCAAAAACAAATCGTTCGCTTGTGCCAATCCTCCCCCAATCACCACAATCTCCGGATCAAACAAGCTCACCAGGTTTGCTACGCCATAGCCGAGCAGACGCCCAGCCTGAAGGTACACTTCGATCGACACAAGATCGCCACGCCTTGCAGCCTCCGCCACCTCATACGCAGTGATCGACTCTGCCGGAATCTCCTCCAATAATCCGACCATCCCGCGTGCCAGTTCTTTCTTCGCCGCTTGTGCAATGGCAGGTCCTGCCGCCAGCGATTCCAATTGCCCCAAGCGCTGCGCGTCAGCATCGTACCCGTCCGTCACCACCATCCATCCCGCGCAACCGGACAGTTCATGTGCGCCCCGCACCAATCTCCCTCCGCTCAATATTCCCGCGCCTATCCCCGTTCCTAGCATCAATACTATGGCGTCGTCTTTCCCACGCGCCGACCCACGCCACGTTTCGCCCAAAACGGCGGCGTTCCGATCGCTTTCCACGATGACCGGCACTCCAAAAGCGCTCTTCAGTCGTCGGGCTAACGCCATCCTCTTCCATCCCCGCAAATTCGGTGCCCACACACTGCCATCGCGTCGTACCAAGCCCGGTACCGCTACGCCGACAGCCACAACGTTTCTCTTCAGGTTCTTCCCGCCCACCAGCTCGCGCCCCATCGACACGATCTGCTTCACCAGCGACAGCGCCGAACGTGGGTCCACGGGAACACTCTTCCGCTCCAACAATTTACCTTCGCGGTCGACGAGTGCTGCCGCCAGCTTCGTCCCCCCCAGATCCACTGCAAGTACGTGTTTGGCTGCCATTCGGTTCCTTCGATTAACGCAACACCTTGTCCCTGTGCTTCGTCAGTAGAATTCTCCACGCCAGGACGCAGATTCCCCCTGCCCCTAGAAGCGGAATCACCATTCCATACCGAACTCCCAATATCTGTGAAATTTGCCCCATCGCCCATGGAAACGACATCCCTCCCACCAGCGCGATAGCGAATAACAATCCAAATACAGTCCCCGCCAGCTTCCGGTAGGAGTCCCCTGCAATTGCAAGTGCTGTCGGGAAAACGCCTGCGTATGACAATCCGATCACAAGTACTCCCGCCACCAACATCCCTTTGGACCGGCTCGTCAGCAAAATAGCCGCGCCCAGTAGCGCCCCCACTCCACTCGCCAACACCAGTCGCTCCTTGCCTACGGATTTCAGCAGTCGCGCCACCAGCAACCTTCCTGCCATCAGTGCCGCCCAATAGCCCGCCAAGATGAATGTGGCCGTCTGCGCTCGCAATCCCGCCGCGCCCACATAGGTGGATGTCCATCCGCCGATGCTCGCCTCGTTTCCCGACTGGCAAAACAGCAAAAATCCAAGCGCCAGTACACCGGGATAACCCGCTACCTTTACTGCTTCACGCCACGAAAAACTCTGTGCAGCGCTCGCCGAGGGAAACCGCATGGACAGAAACAACAGAGAGCACGCTCCCGCCAAAGCCGCGCAAAAAAGCAACTGTGGTGGAATCGGAAAGTGACCTGTGATCGCTGCCGCTAACAAAGGAATGCACAGCGCACCTATACCGTAGAAAATTCCCAGGACATTCAGCATGGGTCCGCGCTTCTCGCCGTACAAATCAGAAATGAGAGCGTTTGTCGAAGTGTTCAAGCCGCCCCCACCGCATCCCAACAGCACCGCCGGTATCGCCGCAGTGCCGAACGAATGCGCGAACGCAAAGCCTGCCATTCCTGCCGCCACCAGAGCCGATGAAGCGACAAGTATCACTTTATTTCCAGTGGCATCGATCACCGGCCCGGCGACCAATGTCGCCAGGAAAATTCCCAGGTACAGCAGCAGAATCATATTCCCTTGTTGCGCTAGGTTGATCTGCAAGCGCGCCCGCATCTCCGGCAATCCGAATAGCGTCCCCAGCACGGCCATCACAATCCCAAATACAAAAATTCCAGTCGCCGCGCCGCCGAACAACACTGCCCGTCGAATTGTCTCCGCCACGGATCACCTTTTCAGTCGTTGCTCGTATTCCTCGTACACGCGATTCATTTGGTTTGGGGGAATGCCTGCCACATTCGGCGAAACAAAGACCGGTGGCGTGTGTCCTTTTGCCGCCAAATTCGCTGCCACCTGTGCGATGATCGACATTGCAATCGTGATGAACGCCACAGTCGACCCCGCCGCAACCGGGGCCTTCCAGCCTTCGATTTTCACCAGTGCATCTTCGGCAGGAGTGCAATTATCGATTACGATGTCTGCCACATCCGCCAGCTTCTTCCCGGAAGAATGCATCGCGGCTCGTTTCGAGTAATTGTCCATCGACGTTACCGCTACGGTCGTCAATCCGCGCTTCTTTGCTTCCATCAACACTTCGATTCCCACCGCGTTCAATCCGCCATGGGAAAACACCAGCATCACATCGCCCTTGCGGATCGGCTCGTTTTCAAATAGTACTTGCGCGTACCCTTCTCTCCGCTCCAGCCACAGTAAACCCTTCGCGCCGCCGCTCCCGATCACATTCGTCCACATCAGCCGCATATCCATCAACGGCCGGAATCCCGGGTACGCCCCGTAGCGCGGAAACATATCTTGCACTGGCAGCACCGAGTGCCCGCTCCCGAACATGTGCACTAATCCGCCGCTGGAAATTGTATCTGCCATCGCCGCCGACGCCTTCTCGATATTCTCCGTCTGCGTTTCCCAGATGGTTCCCAACACTCCAGTAATCCGTTTCTGATACGTGCTTGCACTCACAATTCACCTCCCGTGGGTTTCCTGTTCTTCACATCAATAATCAATTCTGTAAATCCTTACTCCTTGTGCCGGCACTTCCATGCTCAAACCAAATCGTTTTCCCTCCTCTTTCTGCGCTTCGCCGGAGATGATTTCCATCACTCTAGTCGCAGGCCGTTCCAATTTTTCTGAAAACTCTACTTGAGCCGGCTTTTCTCCGTGATTAAACAAAAAGACGAGATGTCCCTTGCGGCCGTCCATCTCCCGCAATTCGACCAGCGCTGGCGCCTTCAGTTCCGGCGCTGTCAGTCCCGCCCATTGCGCCAAAAGTCCACCCAGTGGATGCATTGCCGTTGGTTTCGCCTCGTTCCACTGCCCCGCAAAAGTTCCCAGGAGAATCGCGCTGCCTTTGCCGTAACTGTGCTCGTACGCAGCGGGTGTTCCGTCCGCGAATTTCGCCACCACTCGTGCCTTTTCATCCAAGACCGAAAAATGTTCAGCAAAGCTCATTCCCGTGAATTCCTCGTCGCCCCATCTCACAGGCACTTCCTTCCCAGGATCAATCGAAGTCTCCCGCACACCAAGCATCTCGATCCATCCAAATCCCGGAATCGCGCCTTCCGCGTGTCCGTCTTCATTCACCCATCCCGGCCGCGCCTCGACGAACAAATGGCCGCCCTTCTCCACATATGCCTTTAGGGCTGCCGCTTCATCATTCGTCATCATCAAGGGGTACGGCAGAACGATGAGCTTATATTCCTGAAGATCGCGCCCTACCAACTCACGCGAACTCAGCACTTCCACGGGAAGGTTCCGTTCAAAAAACATCCGGTGATATCCCGCTAAGGCCTTATGCATGGCATTCCGCGAGTCTTCCTCGTCGTAGCCGCCCAGCAACGGGACCAATGGGCTGAAAATAATCGCTGTTTCCGCCTGTTTCGGTTTCGCCCCGAGGAGTAAATCTGCATTGGCATCAATCTTTTTCGCTGTCTCTCCTGCAAGCCGGCTTCGTTCCGTCAGCGTTCCGTCCAGCAGGATCATTCCGTATCCGCCGCTCTCATACCCCGCGTTCATTGGATAGAACGCGTAGAAGTTAATCGCTCGCGCCCCACGCGACACCATCCCCCACGTCCACATCTCCAAATCACTGGAGGTCACTTCTGACCCAATCGTGGTTCCGTGGACCCCGAATCCGCTCTGCAATTCCCCCACGTAAAATCCCCGCCCTCCGGTCATCGACGATGTCAAATCCATGGCTAGCACGCCACGGTTCAGCGTCCAGTTGTATTCCACCGCCGTCAGCTTCGGGTAAAAACTTGTGCCGAAATAATCCACGGAGTCTTTCATTAGAAAATCGTCCGTCGGGTCGTAAGGATCGGCCAGTGTACGTACCAGCGGGGAAGGGTTCGGCGCATGGCTCGTTGTCACGTGCACCGGGTCAATCGCTTTTACCGCGTTGTTCCTCATCTTTAGGTCTTCCGCCAATTTGTAACCGTAGTACACGCGCCAATCCATGAAATCCGTATACGTCAAGATCGTCCCAAATCGCGGCGGCTCCGCCTGTTTCCAATCCGTAAAGGTCCGGTGCCACGCACCGTTCAACTTCTCTAGCGTCCCATACTTCTTCTGCAGCCACTCCCGAAAGCGTTCCATACTCGCAGGGCAATAACAAAACATTGGCTCGGACTTGTACCCTACACGCGCCCAGTTCAGCGCGGCCGGCTCGCTCCACAAATCCCAGCCATAAAATGCCGGGTTCTTAGCGGCGTGTCTTGCGACCTCCTGGAAAAAGTCCAGTATCGCCTTTCGGACATTCTTATGATCAAAGCAAAATCCCGGTGCCGCCTGCGATGGAATCGGCTGGCCATCCTGCGCCGCGTATCGCCCTTCCGGATATTTCGCTCCTACCCATTCCGGTGCCGAATCAACATAGACCTGCACAATCACCTTCAAGCCAACGTCGTTCGCCAGGCGCAGCAACAAATCCAGATTCTCCAGATGGTATTCTCCTTCGCGCGGCTCCCCCACATTCCATTCCACCCATGTCCGCACAGTATTGAATCCAAGTCCTTTAATCTTCAGCAGATCTTCTTTCCATAGCCGCGCCGAATCTCCGTTTATCTCTTCCAGCATCGGTGCCCGGGCTTTACCGCCGCTGTACCATACCGACACCGGAAAAAATCTCGCTCCATCCGCGGCCGGTGCTCCCGCGTGTCCTGCGCTTGCTTGTCGTGTCGTACCTGGAGGTTCCGCCGCGCGCGACACGTTCTGCGCTACGCCCGCAAATGTTACCAACGTTATGCAAGCACACATTACCGTCGCACGTGTATGATTCATCGCCAATCCTGTCTATTAGGCTTGGTTAGCCGCTACGCTGTTTCCATAAATCGGAATAAGGTAGAGATTCCGGAACGTCTCGTCCGCGATCTTCCTGTGAGTGCGAAATTGCCAGTCGTGTTGCGGGCAGATGACGGCGTCTCGATCCCGTGCGTGCATCTTACGATAGCGTGAGGGTGCACGCAATCGGGCTCGAAGACGATCTCGAATTAGTTCGCTTCCGAGTTCACAGACTTTCGTTTCCGGAGGGGAGCTTCCCTGCGGCTCTTTCGCCAACAAAAATCAAAAGCTGGGCGATCAAACCCGTCCAGCCTGTTTGGTGGCTGGCGCCGCACCCGCGGCCGTTGTCCCCGTGAAAATACTCGTGGAAGGGAATCAAATCGCGCCAATGAGGATCGTTATTGAAAAGCGAGTTGGAACCAAACACCGCCCGATTGCCATTTTTATCCTTCAGAAAAAGTTGCACCAGGCGGGTTGCCAGTTCGTGCGCAATTTCTGCAAGTGTCATTTTCTTGCCTGATCCTGTTGGACATTCAATTTTGAACTTGTCGCCGTAGTATTGGTGATATTGGCGAAGCGCAAGAAGAATCAGGTGATTCATGGGTATCCACACGGGGCCGCGCCAGTTGGAGTTACCTCCAAAGTCTGCTGTCGTCGATTCACCCGGTTCGTAATCCAATTTGAATTCATGACCACTCAGATGAAGGATGAGCGGGTGGTCACGGTGGAAGCGAGAGACGGAACGCACCCCGAACGGTGAGAAAAACTCGTTCTCATCGAGCATGTAAGCCAGCAGGCGGCGCAGCTGGTCTTCGCGAATGAAGCCAAGAAGCAAGGTTTTGTTGGCACCTGGAGTAATCGATGGCTGGATGCCCGCGACAAGATCGGGCCGGTGATCGATAAACCACTGGCGGCGGCGCTGGAATTCCGGGTAGCGATCGAAGGTGTCTGCAGAAATAGCTGTGCCTCCAAACATCGGCACAAATCCGACCATAGTCCGTGCGCGTACGGGGAAGCCCTTGTTACGTTCCGAGAAAAGAAAGTCATAGAAAAATCCGTCTTGTTCGTCCCAAAGGGACTGTGCCGGATCGTCGGGATTGTTCATGGAATAGGCGATGTAGATGTAGTGTTCCCAAAATTTGCTGGCGAGATCTTCGTACACGGGATCGCGTTCTGCCAAAACCAAAGCGATGGAGAGCATGTTCTTTGCGAAGGCGGCCATCCAACTGGTGCCATCCGCCTGGCCAAGCAGGTAGCCTTGCGGCAGATTGTCGCGATCGAAAGGCCCGATGTTATCCATGCCAAGGAAACCGCCCTGAAAGATGTTTTTCCCAAGCACGTCCTTGCGATTGACCCACCACGTGAAATTGAGAAGCATCTTCTGGAAGACTCGTTCCAGAAACGCATAATCAGCAACACCGGTACGCTCCCGTTCCACTTCAAATACAGCTTGCGCAGATAATGAAAGCACCGGAGGATTCACATCTCCGAAATCCCATTCGTAAGCGGGTATCTGACCGTTCGGGTGCATGTACCATTCGCGCAGCATTAGAAGAATCTGCTCTTTGGCGAATTGTGGATCCAGGTACGCAAGAGCAACGCAGTGGAACCCCAGGTCCCACGAAGCAAACCAGGGAAACTCCCATTTGTCTGGCATGGACAGCACGTCGCGAGTGAAGAAGTGAGCCCAATCGCTATTTCGACCGTGGACCCTGTCGGGCGGCGGTGGTGGCTCGGTCGGATCGCCTTGCAACCAATCTGTAACCACATAGTGATAATACTGTTTGGACCAGAGCATCCCTGCAAACGCCTGGCGAGCAATCAGTTTTGCATCCTCCGACAGGCCGGAGGGCAATACAACTCCATAAAATTCATCCGCCTCTTCCCGCCGCCGCTGGAAAGTGGCGTCGAAATCAGCAAAGGGATCCTCGCAAAAATGGTTGTCGACCAGTTGGGCGAGCCTCAAACGAAGCGAAACCGTTTCGCCAGGCTTGACCTCGCGATGGTAACGGGAAGCAGCTTTTGTTCCAACCGCCGCAGGATTTACCGCGTTCCGATTTCCTTCGATCAGATAAGCATGAAATGCATCCTTCACATAGGGAGTACGTGAGGGAGAGCCAAATAGCCGCTCATTATTGGTTTCATTTTCCGTGAACAAAAGCTCGTCCGCGCTGGAACAATAAAGCAGATATTCACCAAGCTGCCAGTGCTTGGCCAGAATGGTACGCACCTGGGGATCTTTGAACCGGAATGCGCGCGGCAGGGAAACAGTGGGATGACGATCATCTCGTCCCCAGGTCCAGGTATTCCGGAACCACAGGGTAGGAACGATATGGATTGGCGCACTGTCGGGGCCGCGATTCGTTATGCTGATCCGAATAAGAATATCTTCCGGTGCTACTTTAGCGTATTCCACGACCACATCAAAATAGCGGCTCTGGTCAAAAATGCCGCTGTCTACTAATTCGTATTCGCGATCATTCTTGCCGCGGCGGCGATTTTCCTCAAGAAGTTGCTCATAGGGGTAAGCTGCCTGTGGATATTTGTAGAGGTACTTCATGTAGGAGTGCGTCGGCGTATTGTCGAGATAGAAGTAGTACTCTTTCACATCCTCCCCATGATTCCCTTCATGAACATTGAGGCCGAACAAGCGCTCTTTGAGAATGGGATCATGCGTGTTCCAAAGTGCGAGCGCAAAGCACAGATACTGATGGCGATCGCAGATCCCGGCGATGCCATCTTCATTCCAGCGGTAAGCACGCGAACGCGCGTGATCGTGCGGAAAATAACTCCAAGCGTCACCATCCTTGCTGTAATCCTCGCGCACTGTTCCCCACGCGCGTTCCGCAAGATAAGGGCCCCAACGGTTCCAGTGGCCCTCGTGCTGCCGATTCATCTGAATCCTGACCCCTTCACGAGTGTCGTAAATGTTCATGGTCGTTTTCCCATTCCTCCCGTCACTCGCCGGAATTCACAGTGATGCAGAACGAAGCTCGAAACTGGGCGCCCGGTTCCAGAATGAGCAGCCCTTCCCCCGACACGAGCGCATTGGTGGGAGCTGTCATAGGCTCCAGAGCGATGAACTCTTTTTCCTTGGGAGCAAAAACCTGTGCGTAGGGGAACCCCTCCAGAAAAGTGACAGTAATATTGCATCCCGCGCCGGAAAGCGAGAAGGAAGCTTGCTCCTGAACTAATGCGAAGCCATCGTCAAAGCTTGTATTGCCGAGCAACGCATCAACAGGTGCAAATGATTCCTCCAAGCCCGTCGGAATCCCGCGCGGATCAAGCTGAAGCCTGCGCATCTGTGGCAATCTCAGACGCCACTGCGCGCGTGGGAGATCAGGAAGTCCGAAATAAGGGTGAAACCCGAAGCTGATCGGAACGGGAGATCCTGCACCGGCAACAACGGTAGTTTGCAGAGTTAGAGAATCGGGCGTGACTTTAGCAGCCATTTGGAGTCTGTGGGTAAATGGGAAGAGTCTGAGAAGTTCCGGCCGGTCCCAGTCGAGTCGAGCCAACAGCGAGCCCTGTTTTGCTTCGACAACTTTCCAACCGAGTTGGCCCCAGGGTACGCCGTGCATGGCTAAGCCGCGATCGTCGAAATGCAGCAATGGAGAGGCTGGATCGAGATCAACGTCGCGGCCCGCCGCTCGATAATGCAAAGACGCAAGGCGATTTGCCCAAGGGTAGAGCAGTGGTATTCCGGCGGTGCTTCCTTTTCGCTTGGCGGTCTCCAGATCATCGATGCGGCGAAGCAGTTCTTCCTCTTGATGATACAGCGAAATGCCTAACATTCCTGCGCTCGGCCAGAACACCGCGCGAAGATCTCCCGCGGCCAAGGAGAGCGTGGAGTTGTGGTTCATGCGTGTTTTTTCTGCCGGCCCCATGCCTAGGCTCTGGTTAGTAAGAATTTGTAGCCCACGCCGTTTGCAGCAACGTCTCGAAATGCTTCTTTACTGGAAGGAACCGGCCTTCGCCGCGGCTGCCGGACTGGTAATTACTGGATTTTCCCACCCACCCGGAGGCACAACCTGAATGGCCGCTTCTTTTGGACCCCAGGAGCCTGGCTCGTATTCGTACACAGGCGCGGCTTGCTTAAGGATGGGATCGACGATGCGCCAACCTTCTTCGACGTAATCTTGCCGGGCAAAGAGCGTGGCGTCGCCTGCCATGGCATCGCCGAGCAGCAGTTCATATGCGTCCATTTCCGAAGGCTTCGTATGATGATGAGCCAGCATTTCCGCGGGCTCACCCGTCATTTGCTCTCCTGGTGCCATCACGGTCATGCCCAGGGCGATATCGACATCGGGACTGATGCGGAAACGCAAATGATTCTGCGTCAGTTTATCGCTGCGAATTACCGTGGGCGGCAAGCGGAACTTGGCCACCACTTCCGTGCAGGTAACCGGCATGCACTTTCCCGCACGAATATAAAATGGCACGCCCTTCCACCGCCAGGAATCGACCTCAAGCCGCAGAATAGCGAACGTCTCCGCTTTTGAATCCTTTGCGACGCCCGGTTCCGCGCGATATCCACGAAACTGGCCGCGAAGGCAGTCCGCTTCCTTGATTGCGGGAATGGCCTTGAGAACTTTCACTTTTTCGTCGCGAACGGTCTCGCTATCCGTGCAGACAGGAGGCTCCATCGCCAGATTGGAGAGAATCTGAAAAAGGTGATTCTGGATTACATCGCGGATTGCGCCCGTCTGGTCATAGAAAGCACCGCGGCCCTGGACGCCAAAGTCCTCCGCCATGTTGATCTGCACGCTTTCGATATAGTTGCGGTTCCAAAAAGGCTCCATGAATGTGTTGGCAAATCGGAAAACCAACATATTGTTCACCGGCCGCTTCCCCAGGAAGTGATCGATGCGGAAAATATCCTGCTCGTCGAAGGAGCTCAAAAGAATCTTGTTGAGTGCCTGGGCGGAAGCGAGATCATTGCCGAAGGGCTTTTCGACGATGATGCGCCCGCCTTTCGCGCAGCCTGATTTCACCAGTTGTTCGACAACCGGCCCGAATAAGACGGGAGGGATCGCCATATAATGCGCGGGGTGTTCCGCATTTCCCAATTCCTTGCGCAGATTCTGGAAAGTACTGGAATCCTTGTAATCACCATCGACGTAACGCAGCATGCTCGACAATTTTTCCCAGGCCGAAGCGTCTACGCCGCCATGCTTCTCGATACTGTCTTTTGCCCTGGCCTTTAGTTGATCCAGACTCCAACTGGCTTTGGCAACGCCAATCACGGGGACATGGAGACTTCCTCGTTTCACCATAGCTTGCAACGAAGGGAAAATTTGCTTGTACGCAAGGTCACCCGTTGCGCCAAAAAAGACCAAAGCATCCGAATGGACAGCTCTCATCGTCGAATCCTTTCTGGGGCGGGTGTTCGCTGCATGCCTTCGTCCGGCTCAGCCTAGCCGCGGGCACGGCAGGACCGGGATTTTATCAGCAAACGGGCATTTTCCTCTACGAGAGCTTTTGCGAGGCAGGATGGTTGAGGGACCGGAGGAAAGGGAGGCTACTTCCGCGCCAGAACCTCTGCCGGTTGTGCTTTGGAAGTCGGAGACAGGACAGTATCCACCAGAGCCAGC
>Ga0181526_10001743_pt1 | contig 20108 bp, 15 predicted proteins | sample PEATcosm2014_Bin_35_FD_119750 | JGI IMG/M metagenome (GOLD analysis project Ga0181526, IMG submission 119750) | Peatland microbial communities from MTU Mesocosm Facility, Houghton, MI, USA - PEATcosm2014_Bin06_30_metaG | ecosystem: Environmental > Terrestrial > Soil > Wetlands > Peat | place...
CGCAGGTGGTGCGGGAGACGCCGGCGCAGCTGATTCTGGTGGGAGACGGGCCGGACCGGTCGGCGGCGGAGTGGCTGGCGCATGACCTTGGGATTCACGCCAAGGTCCACTTCATGGGCAAGCTGGAGCGCGTGAACGAGGTATTGCCGCTTGCCGATATCTTGCTGATGCCAAGCGAGTTGGAGTCGTTTGGTCTGGCGGCGCTGGAGGCCATGGCGTGCAAGGTTCCGTCGATTGCCACGCGCGTGGGCGGCGTGCCCGAACTGATCGACGATGGGCTGACCGGGCTGCTATACGAGGTGGGCGATATTGACGGCATGGCTTCGGGAGCGTTGAGCCTGCTCAAGGATCGCGACCGGCTGGATGCAATGCGGGATGCCGGCAGAAAGACGGCGCAGAAGCGCTTCTGCTCGTCGCTGGTGGTGCCGCACTATGTGCGCTATTACGAGCAAGTGCTTGCTTGATAAGCAGATCAGAGATCAGGGGTCAGAGATCAGGAATCAGCGAGCAGAGATCAGGAACTAGAATCTGGCTGCTCGGCGGGGTCGGGGGCGAAGGCAGTGGTAAAGCCCAGCCGGCGCCAGAAGTGGTCGAGGAGGGCGACCGTCTCGGCACTGGTGCGGCTGGTGGTGCGGAGGAGGATCTCCGTGCTGACCCCGGCGGCCAGGCTTGAGGCTTCGGCGGCAATGGCGACGCACTTCTCAGGACGATAGGTGCAGCTGGCCAGGTCGGCGATCGATAGGCGCGTGGTGGGCGTGGCCAGGACGGTGCGGGGCGGGGCCATGCGATCCAGCAGCCAGAAGATTTCGAGCTTCGATTCAAGCTCATCCGGCACGCAGTCGATGACCAGGTCGGCGCTGCGCACGGCCTGCTCGATGGTGGAGACAAAGGCGATGCCCGGCGAGGCGCCCTCGGCCTGCGGAAAAGCATCGGGACCGAATTGCTGGAGCAGGGCTTCGCGGGCGTGATGGAGGTTGGCGGGCATCACGTCTTCCAGCAGGACGCGGAAGCCGGCGCGGGCCGCGCTCAGCGCCAGCCAGCGGCCCAGCGGACCGGCTCCGATGATGGCGACGGTGGACAAGCGGCGGCTACTTGGCGGCCAGGGCCTGGGCCACATCCTCGGCGTTGGGCTTGGCCTGCAGCAGATGTTCGGCCACGCGGGCGCGCTCCTCGGCAGAGAGCGTGGGGACGGTGGCCAGAACCCGGCGCAGGGTTACGGCAACGTCGTCTATGTAATTCATCAAACGAATGGCTTCTCCGGAGAGCGGCATGGTTTCCCTCGGACTTCAAACTTCTCTTCTCATTGTAGGGGGTGGGGCCGGGGTGCGGAAGGCTGGGGTGTTCGTCTCTTGGTGGAATTGATGAAAGGGACGACTGTCGATGGATGCGGCGGCCGGCTTGATGCCCAGGTAGACGCGCTGACCCGCCTGCGGCCCGCGTACAATGGCCCCATGTGGGTATCGGCAGAAGGTGCGGAGCAGCTTGAGCAGTTGGCAGAAAGAGATTCATGGACGTTCTGAAACGGCTCTTTGAGCAGCATTACGGTTTGCCGGCCGAGCGTGTGCAGCCGCTTCAGGGCCAACTCGGCGGCTCGGGGCGCGCCATTGTCCGGCTGACAGGCGGAGGATTCAGCGCCATCGGCATTCTGTATCCCGTGCGCGAGGAGAATCTTGCTTTCCTTGAGTTCTCCAGGCATTTTCGCCGCCACGGATTGCCCGTGCCGGAGATTTATGCGGAGGACTTGAGCCTGGGCGCCTACCTTGAAGAAGACCTGGGAGACACCACGCTCTTCGAATTTCTGGGCAGGAATCGCTCCGGCGATGTTATCGCTTCCGAGGCCATTGAAGCGTATCGCAAAGTGGTGGCCGCGCTGCCGCGATTTCAGGTGGAGGCGGCCCGGGATTTGAATTACAAGGTGTGCTATCCGCGTGCTAGCTTCGATCGCCAGTCCATCGCGTGGGATCTGAATTACTTCAAGTATTATTTCCTGCGCCTCTCGGGCGTTCCCTTCAACGAACAGGCGCTGGAGGTCGATTTCGGCCGCCTGACAAAGTTTCTGCTGGGAGCCAGCCACGATTATTTCCTCTATCGGGATTTTCAATCGCGCAATGTCATGCTGCGCGGCGGGCAGCCGTTCTTTCTGGACTACCAGGGCGGCCGCAAAGGCGCGCTGCAATACGACATCGCGTCTCTGCTATTCGATGGCAAGGCCGACCTGCCGCCCCGGTTGCGACAGGAGTTACTCGACCTCTATCTCGACTGCGTTGCCGCTTACATCCCGGTTGAGCGCGAAGCCTTCATGCATTTCTATTACGCGTTCGTCTATGTTCGCATCTTGCAGGCGCTGGGGGCATACGGCTTCAGAGGGTTCTATGAGCGCAAAACACATTTTCTTGAGAGCGTGCCCTACGCGCTGAAGAACCTGCGCTGGCTTGCCTCACAAGTCAAGCTTCCTATGGCCCTGCCGGCGCTGATGGAAGCCCTCCAGGGCATCTCGGCGTCGGAGAAACTGCAGAGCCTGGCTGCTTCCGCCGAGGGTTTGACGGTGCGGGTTTTCAGTTTCAGCTTCCACCGCCAGATGCCCGCCGATGAAGCGGGAAACGGCGGCGGCTTTGTCTTCGATGCGCGCAGTCTTCCGAATCCCGGCCGCGAAGAACAGTTCAAGCAACTTACCGGCAAGGATGCCGAGGTGATCGGCTATCTCGATCGCCAGGCGAGCGTGCACCAGTATCTCTCCGCGGTTCTGTCGCTTGTGGATGCAAGCGTGGGAAGCTATCGAAGCCGCGGCTTCAAAAACCTCATGGTCTCGTTCGGCTGCACCGGCGGCCAGCACCGCTCGGTGTATCTGGCGGAACAGTTGGCGAAGCATTTGCGGGCCGCCAGCGGGGTGGAAGTGGTGGTCCGCCATATCGAGCTGGAGAAAGACGAGTTGGAGAAGTTGAGCAGATGAAGGCGATGATACTGGCCGCCGGCCTGGGCACGCGCCTGCGGCCGCTGACAAACGACCGGCCCAAGGCGCTGGTAACAGTCGCCGGCCGCACGCTGCTGGAGATCGTTCTCTGCCGCTTGCGCGCCTTTGGCGTGCGCGAGGCGATTGTCAACACCCATCATTACGCGGAGATGATCGTCGAATATCTAAAGGCCCACAATAACTTCGGCATGAGGATCGAGGTCTCTCGCGAGGATGTGTTGCTTGACACCGGCGGCGGCTTGAAGAAAGCGGCGCCTTTCTTTCTCGATTCCAGCGCAAGCACGCAAGAACCGTTCCTATTGCACAATGTCGATGTCGTCAGCACCATCGATCTGGGGCGCATGGTGCGATTTCATTCCGAACACGGCGCCCTCGCAACCCTCGCAGTGCAAGACCGCATGACTTCGCGGCATCTGCTCTTCGACAGGCAGGGCCAGCTCTGCGGCCGCCGAGTTGGGAGCGCCGCCAAAGGGGAAGCCCTCAACGCTGAAGACACGAAGACGGAATTGGTGCGGCCTGCCGTCGGGGTGCGGGCGCTGGCCTTTTGCGGCATTCACGCGATCTCTCCCCGCATTTTCGAACTGATGGAAGGGGAAGGCGCGTTTCCCATCGTTGACGCCTATTTGCGTCTTGCGGCTCAAGGAGAAGAGATCGTCGCTTTCCGTGCCGATGATTGCTACTGGCGCGATCTGGGCCGCCCGGAGAGCGTGATGCAAGCCGCGAAGGAGATGGGAGCCTTTGAAACTCACTCTAAATAGTAAGCGGGCTAGCTCGGCTGCCTGGGCTTGAAATGGCAGGTGCCGCCAGCCAGGACGGCGGTCCATATGGAGGGATCTGCCGGCTGCTCGGTCGAGCCGAGAAAGAGGAAGCCGTCTGGCGCCAGGAGGCGATGAATGTTGTTGAGCAGCGCGCGCCGTGTCGCCTGGGAAAAATAAAGCATCACATTGCGCAGAAAAATTGCGTCGAACCGGTCGTCGCAGCGGCTGAAGGGCAGTTGCTGCCCGCAAATGTTGGCCTGACGGAAGTTGCACATCTTCCGCACCTCCTCCTTTACTACCCAGTCCTCGCCGGCGTGGTCGAAGTAGCGCACCACGAAGCGGGCGGGCAGGCCGCGGTTGATCTCAATGCGGTGGTAGCGGCCGGCCTTGGCGCGCGCCACAACCTCGGAGCAGATATCCGTTCCCTCGATGCGGATCTTCCAAGCCGCCAGCATGGGAAAATGCTCCACCTTCAGCATCCCCAGGCTGTAGGCCTCCTGGCCGGTGGAGCAGGCGGCACTCCAGAAGCGCAGAGCGCGCACATGGCGCCTGGCTTCAATGAGCTTGGGCAGCAGGTCGGTCCTAAAGAGCTCGAAGGGACGGCTATCGCGAAAGAAGCTGGTCTCATTGATGGTCATCGCCTCGGCGATCGAGCGCTCCAGAGCATGGTCCTTTCTCACCTTCAGGCGCGCCACAAGCTCCTCCAGATGACTCATTCCCTGGTTGCGCATGAGCTTGGTCAGGCGTGTGGCAAACAGATAGTCGCGCGAGGGATCGAGCACGTTTTGCGAGAGGCCGAAGACCAGTTCGCGCAGATAGCCGTAGTCGACGCTGGAGGCGGTCTTCATGACTAGACCGCCGGTCTCAGCAGCTCGCGGGCTTCGCTGCTCCAGCCGCGGCCGGCAATGCGGAGGATCTCGGGAACGATCCCATGCAGAGGAAGTACGCTGTGGGCCAGGCCTGCGTTGGCCACCGCGCCCGGCATCCCCCACACCGTGCTGCTGGCCTCGTCCTGCGCCAACACGCTTCCGCCGTGTTCGCGAATCGCGCGGCACCCAATCAGTCCATCGGAACCCATGCCGGTGAGCACCAGGGCCAGCACGCCGGAGCCATAGACCGCGGCCACGGAGCGAAAGAGCGCATCGACCGCGGGGCGGCAGTGATTCTCAAGCGGGCCCTGGTTGAGGTGGAGGGTTGGAGGCTGGCCGAGGCGCGAGGCCGCCAGCACCTCCATGTGCCAGTTGCCGCGCGCAATGTAGATGGTTCCAGCGAGCACTGGGTCGCCCTCCGCAGCCTCGCGCGCCCGCAAGCGGCAATGGCCATCGAGACGCTGAGCAAAGAGCTTGGTAAACAGCTCCGGCATATGCTGCACGATGAGCACCGGCATCGGAAAGTTGGCAGGAAGCGCAGGCAGCAAAACCTCGAGCGCCGCCGGCCCGCCCGTGGAAACGCCAATGGCCAAAACAGCTGGGGCGGACGATACTGGTTGCGGCCTGTGGGCTGGCGGCCGAGGCAGCGCCAGCGGAATATGCGCGGCGGAGGGCGAGGGCGGTTGCGGCTGCAACCGACTGGTCAGCGCATGAATCCTGGGAGCCAGATCCAGGGCCAGCGCGCGAATAGCCGCCTCGTGGCTGGCTTGTCCGGCCGGCTTGGTCACATAGTCCGAAGCGCCGCAGGCCAGAGCCTCGATGGTCACCTGGGCGCCGCGTTGCGTGTGGGAACTGCACATGATCACAGGCATTCTGTGTCCTCGCGCGCGCAACTGCCTTAGCGTGACCAGCCCATCCATCACCGGCATCTCCACATCCAGCAGGATCAGGTCGGGGCGAAGCGTTTCAATGGCCATCAAAGCCGATTCGCCGTCAGCCGCGGTCCCGGCCACATCCAGGCTTTCATCGGCGCAAACCACGGAGCGCAGAAGGCTCCGCATCACCGCCGAGTCGTCAACGATCAAGATCCGGGTTCGGCGGCCGGGCGCCATCGCTCAGGCCTCCACCAGACCAAGCATGGCCAGCTTCTCGCTGAGCGCTTCGTCGCCGAAGGGCTTCATCAGGTATTCGTCGGCGCCGGCATCCAGGGCGCGCAGGATGAAATCGTTCTCCGCCTCGGTGGTCACCATCATCACCTTGATCTCCGTGAATCCCTCCGCGCGCAGGTGCTTCAGCATCTCCAGGCCGTCCATTACGGGCATATTCCAATCCACCAGCGCAAGATCGAAGGGCACACCGGCATTGAGCCGATCGAGACCGGCCCGACCGTCGGCGGCCTCGGCGCACTCGATGCCTCGCTCCTCGAGCAGACCGCGCAAAAAGCCCCTCACAAAACGGGAATCGTCGACAATCAGCGCTCGCATGATCACCTCCTGGCAATATCCGCCTACGCCGCCTATGCTTTGCCCAACCTCATTGGGTCCAGCCGCTCAGGGTCCAGCACCACCAGCAGCTTGTCCTTGAGCTTGTATGCGCCGGCAAACAAGGCCTTCCGGCGCTCTTCCAGAATCGAGGGATTGGGCTCATAGTCGGCCGACGAAACCGTCAGCACCTCTCCCACCGAGTCCACCAGCAGGCCAAAGCATCCGCCCGAGCTCTCCAGAACCAAAATGTCCTGGGGGCCTTCCTTGGGCGGCAAGCCAAGCAAATAGCGCAGACTCACCGTGGTGAGCACGTCGCCGCGGTAGTGGACCAGCCCGCCCACAAAGGCGGGCGCCAGCGGAACCGGTTGCGGTCGCGCCGCGCCCACAATCTCCAGAATGTGCGTGATGGGCACGCCAAACAAGGTCTGCCCCAGGCGCACGGAGCACATCTCCGTCAGCGTCGCTGCCGCCTTGCCCTTGCGATGCAGTGCCGTTCCCGCTGCGCTCATCTCGCCGCCTCCGCAAACTCAGCCCATGCGCGGGGCGCGTTCTCCTGGGCGGGCAGGGGCGCCACGCCGCCCAGGTCGACGATGCCGGTTACGCGGTTTTTCAGCAGCGTCACGCCGCCGGTGCGCTGGCTGGTGCCCGCCTCAAAGAGGTCGCCGCCCGCGGCCACATCCAGCACGTGGGATACGGCAATGCCCACATGGCGTTTGCCCTCGCGGCAGACGACGATGATCTTGCGTTCGGAGCCGCCCAGCGCCGCCGGATCGCCCCCTGCGGGGGCCAGCACACCGCCCGCATCCTCGACCGGCAGCAGTTGGCCCTCGAAGTTAAGCACCGGCCGATAGCCGATGTACTCGATGCGCGAGATGGGAAGCTGCTCAATCCGCAACACATCCGCCAGGGGCACCGCGGCCTGCCGCCCAGAGACTTCCACCAGCAGGTAGTCGAGGCTCTTCGCAGCGTCGGCCTCCGTCTCCCCTTCGGACGCGTGCGTGTGCTCTTCATCGCCGCTCATGGCGATGCCGGCCCGGACGGCGATCGAACCGGGGTCCAGAATCAGCGCCAGATCGGCGTTGCCCAGCACGGTTGCACCCGAATAGAGGCCGATGTCTTTGAGCACGGCTGAGAGCGGCTTGACCACAATCTCCTCCGGATCGGCCAGTCCATCCACCACCAGGCCGAAACGCCGCCCGTCGGCATCCAGAACGGCGATGAAGTTGTCCCGCTCGGTGACCGGTTTGTGCTCGCTGCCGGGCATCAGCAGCCGGTCGAGAAAGACCAGCGGCAGCAGCTTGCCGCGCAACCTGTAGAGCGGCGCGCCCTCCATCCACTCAATGGCCGCGGCGGCTTGCTCGGGGGGCACATGCACCAGCTCGGAGAGCGCTCCCTGCGGCAAGGCGAAGCTCTGGTTCACGCTGCGGACGATTAAGGCCGGAATAATAGCCAGCGTGAGCGGAATCCGCATCCTGAGCGTGGTGCCCTTGCCGGCGCGGGAGTCGATCTCGACCTTGCCGCCGATCTTCTCCACATTGGTGCGCACCACATCCATCCCTACCCCGCGCCCGCTCACGTTGGTTACGGCCGCGGCGGTGGAGAAGCCGGGCACAAAGATCAGTTGCAGCAGCTCGCGATCGCCGAGGTGCGCAGCCCGTTCCCGCGTAATCAGCCCGCGCTCAATGGCCTTCTCGCGAATCTTCTCGACGGGAATGCCGGCTCCGTCGTCGCTGACCTCGATGACCACGTGGCTGCCCTCCTGGCTGGCCCGCAGCTTCAGCGTGCCCTCGGGATCCTTGCCCGCTGCCTGGCGCACTTCGGGCAGTTCGATGCCGTGGTCGAGCGAGTTTCTCACCGCATGAGTGTGCGGATCCTTGATGGCTTCGAGCAGGCTCTTGTCGAGCTCGGTGTCCTGGCCCTCCACCTGCAACCTCACCCGGCGGCGGAGCGACTGGGAAAGGTCGCGCACCATGCGCGGCATCTTCGAGAAGATGTTCGAGACCGGCTGCATGCGTGCCTTCATTACGCTCTCGCGCAGGTCGGCGGTCACCATGTCCAGGCGGCGCGAGAGAATGGTCATGCTGGGATCGGACGCGGTAGCCTGCAGCACCTGGTTGCGCGTCAGCACCAGTTCGCCCACCAGATTCATCATTCGGTTCAGCAGCGTCACGTCCACGCGCAGGGTGCTCTCCGCCGCCGTCCCTATCGGCATGGCCTGCGCGCGCGGCTTGGCAGCATCGCTCTCCGCCTCGACAGGCGCCTTCGCAGCGGGTTCGGAAGCCGGCTCGCGCGTAGCCTCGACCGGTTCCAGCGCAGCGGATGCGCCCACCTCGATTGGCACAAAAGCTGCTGCGCCCGGAGCGGGCGGTTGTGCGAGTTGAGCTTCCTCTGCGGCCCTTTGGATCACAGGCTCCCCGGCTTTCGGCCGAACTGGCTGCTTTGCCTGCGCCTTCGCCGGGGCCTGCAACTCTTCCATCAGGCCGATCAGATCGGCGTCGTCACCGTCGCCCTCGCTGCTCTCCACTTCGATGGCCTTCAGAATCGAGCGCAACCCGTCCATCAGTTTCAGCAGACCGGTGATGGTCGTGCGGTCGGCAGTGAGCTTGCCTTCGCGCAGCAGCCCCAGCAGATTCTCGCCGGCATGCGCCAGCTTCTCCAGCCGCTTGAATCCGAGAAAGCCGGTGGTCCCCTTGATCGTGTGAACCGAACGGAAGATGTCTCCGATGAGCCCCGCATCCTTGGGCCGCTCCTCCAGTTCGGTCAGGCGCCGCTCCATCCGGTCCAGCCCTTCCTGGCTCTCGATCAGGAACTCCCTCGTCAGCTCATCCAATGCCATTCTCGACCACTCATCCGCCCAGCCGGAATCGATGGTCCCGGCACAGTGAGCACCACCTCCCTTATCGGAAAGAAGAGACTCAACTTGAGGAACAGGGACTAGGGAACAGGGGGCGCCATGTACAGGCGGACCGGGAATGCTGTAGCCTCAAACTTCATGGCGCGCCCAGACGAAACCCCGAATCCGGCGCCGGAACCCGCGCTCGAGGAACTCCTCGAAGAGGCGCGTCAGGCCGCGCTCCACTCTTACTCGCCCTACTCCGGCTTTCGCGTCGGCGCGGCTCTCAGGCTGACCAACGGCGCAGTCGTCACTGGTACCAACGTAGAGAATGTCAGCTACGGGCTGACGCTCTGCGCCGAGCGCGCCGCCCTGGTCCAGGCCATCTCTCGATTTGGCCCTGCCATCCGCGTCGAAGCCGTCGCCGTCGCCAACCTGAACGACGCGCCCAGCCCGCCCTGCGGCGCCTGCCGCCAGGTGTTGGCCGAATTCACTTTGCCCGATGCCCCTGTGATCTTTCCCGCCGATGGCAGCGTGTGCGTCATGCCCTTCTGCGAACTGCTTCCGCTGGCATTCGACATGAAGCTGAAGTAGCGCCAATGTGCTCAAGACCGAATAGCGGCCTTCACCCGGCACTCCTTCGTTCTTGAGTATCTTTCATGCGGTCCGGGATCCCCGCCTGAGAGCCATGTTGAATTGGCCCCCTTAAAGAGAAGAGGCCGCCGGTGAGAACCGGCAGCCTCTTCAGTTAAAGCAGCGATTCGGTTAGAACTCGATGCGCGCCGAGAACTGCGCAAGCTTGCGGTTGGCGATCGAGCTTGTGGTGACTTGTCCAAAGCTCGCGTTGCCCACCGCCGCGCTGGCAACACCGAATAAGGTGTGGTTGGTGACGTTGTACCACTCGGCTCTGAAATCCAGTTTGCTCGCCTCCGTAATGTGGAGTGGGAAGCTGCGGACCAAAGCCAGATCCAATTCATAGTTGCCCGGGCCGTAGAGATTGTACGGCGCGGTGCGCGGCGAGTTGCCAAAGGTGTACGCGGGAATCGCCGTCGTATTGAGCAGCGAGGTCTGTCCAGACGGAGGTGTCGGGGTGAGGAAAGGACCGGTAGGATTGGTGGTTGTGCTGCCGATGCTGGGAGCGATGTAGGGAATCGTGGTGTAGTTCGCCCAGGTGGCCCCGCTACCCCACTTCCCGTTGACGCGCGCCGGTCCCGTAAAGTTCGGATTGAGCGTGGGCTCGCAGGTCGAGTCCGCGGGGTTTGTCTGGCAAGTCGATCCGGTAATTGCCAGTGGTGAGCCGGAGAACGCCTGGAAAACCTCAGAAAACTTGAAGCCGCCCAGAATACCCCGCTCGATGCTGTTTTCGCCGAGAATGGACTTGCCGAAGGGCAGATCCCAAACGCCGGTCATGACAAAGTGGTGGGGTTGATTCGACGTGGATACGGTGCGCTCGATGCGGTCCGCGGCATAGGACGCCGACGGCTCATTGACGATTGTGCCGGCAGGAATCGGATAGCCCGAGCGGAAGGTGCCGCCGTCGTCAATGCCGCGCGAGAACGTGTAGCTGGCTGTGGTTGTGAATCCATGCCAGGCGCGCAGATTCGCCAGGGCCTGCACTCCGTGGTAGTTGGCGTTGGCCACGTAGTCGAAGGTGTCGCTGACCGTCTGGAACGGGAATGGCTTCAAGGCGGTGCTCAACGGCTGGCTGGCAGTGAAGTTGGCAGGGCAAGTCAGGTTGTTGGCCGCGCATGCTCCGGTGCCAAGCCCCGCCAGGGTCGATCCAAGATACAGATACTTCGGATCGAGCTGATCGGCCCAGTAGCCCCGTGGGTTGCCGCCGTCGGTCTGCAGGAAGTGGCCTTCGGAACCAACGTAGGTCACGGTGGTCGTAATCGCATTGGTCCACTGGCGCTGAACCCCAAGGTTCCAGTTCTCGTACTGGGGCGCCCGGCTGCCGTAGTAGGGGTCAACATAACCCATGCTCGAAGGAGTCCCCGTGTAGCCGGTCGTAGTGGTGTACCCGGTGCCGTATGCCGCACCCGATGCCACGCCAAGGGCGCCGGAATAAGCAGGAATCGCTCCGTTGGTTCCTGTCAAAGGCATGGTGCTCAACAGCGAACCGTTAGACGAGAAGGATGGCGCGGCCGAGAAGCCCAGGGTTCCGAGGCTCGTCGCGTTGCCGCCCACTGCGTCGCCATGCGAATACATGACGCCCCAGCCGGCCCGAATCACGGTCTTTGAATCGAGTTGGTAGGCTGCGCCCAGGCGCGGCCCAAGGTTGCGCCTGTTTTTCAGTACCGGCGTCATGCAGTTGCAGGTGCCGGTGCCCGATCCCGTAAACTGCAGGGCTCCGTTGATGCCTGTTACCGGGTTGGCAAGAGAGGGGCTGAAGAAGCTCTCGGCGCTATGCGCTTCTGTGATGCTCGGGTACCAATCGTAGCGAACGCCCAGGTCGAGCGTCAGCTTCGGGGTCACCTTCCAGTTGTCCTGGAAATAGGGCGAGATGGGACGGAAGCGCGCGCCGAACTCCTGCTGCAGATACTGCGTGAAGCTGCCCTTGTCGATTTCGCCGACCAGGAAGCTGGCGTAGGAGAGGCCGGTGCCGGAGGCTGCCGCGTACTTCGGAGACGTGTTGCTCGATGCGGTGATGCCCGCCGTCTCGGTGACGGCGGCGGCGAGGGTAATGGGGCTTGTTCCGCCCGTGTCGTTGATTACGTTGTACAGCATCCATGCCATCTCCCCACCGAACGTGAAGGAGTGCTTGCCCCAGGTCCACTGTAGGTTATCCACCGCCGTATAGTTCTCGGCAATGGTCACTGAAGCCGGCTCGCCAGCCCAGTTCGTTGGGGCATCCGTGCCGGCGTAAGTAACAAACGGGAAGGCATTCTGCGCCTGGCCCGCCGGCAGCCCGGACAATCCCATGGCTGTTGCGGCATACTGCGACTGCTCGTCGGTATTGAATGTGGGACCGTTATAGCGGGCGTATCCCCACTTGGCCTGGTTGATGAGGTGCGGTGAAAAGACGTGCGTCTCTTCGATGATGCCAACCGCGGTTTTGGGAGCGTAGGCCTGGCCGAAGTTATATGGAATCGGTCCAATGTCGCGGCCCGCGGTAGTCTGGCCGACGGGAACCGAGCTGGCCTGACGCCCGATGGCAGCCACGAACGAGAGGGTGTCCTTTGAATTGACGAGGTAGTCGATGCGGTCCGTCGTGGACCAATTGACAAGCCCGGTAAGGTTGGGGGCGATGTAGTTGTTCTGTAGAGCCGTGCTGATGCCCGCCGTCGGAAGAAAGCTCTGCATGGCCTTTGCAACTGATGAGAACTCGCTGGAGGGGATCACATTGACCGGTGCGCCGGTGGCCACCGGATTGCCCGCCGCGCCCGTGCCGATTCCCGGTCCGTAACCATACTGGTACCGGCAGGGACCGTTGGTGCTGTTCTTGGTGCAGGCGGTCTGCGACAGCGGGTCGTAGATCTTGACGCCCGTCGCGCTGAAGTCGCCGCCCTGCTGGGCCGCCGTGGGAAAGGTCATCGGCGTCGGGGTCGCGCTGGAATAGCGGAAGCCGTTGTAGTTGGCGTAGTAAAAGACCTTTTGCTTCCACGCGCCGAGCGGAATGAGCGGGCCGCCCAGATTGATGCCGTACTCGTTGCTGTGTTCGATCGGTTTGACCGGCACGCCGGTTGCCGGATTGGGAGCCTTGCCCCAGAAGCCCCAGGTATCCAGCGCTGTATTCCTGAAGAACTCATACACGGAACCGTGCTGCTTGGCGCCACCCTGCTTGACGCTGTAGTTCATCACGCCCTGGCCTTCGTAGATGGCCGAATAGGCGCTCGTCTGCACCTGCATCTGGTCGATCGCATCAACCGAGATGGCGGTCCACACATAGCGCGGGTCGCCGTTGCCGCCCGCGCGCACAAACGGAATGCCGTCAACGTACACATCGGAGGCGGCGCCTTTGCTGCCGGAACCATTCACGACGCCGGTGTTGGTGGTGGCATTGCCGCTGGTCTCATTTCCCTGCACGCCAGGCATCAGGTACGCGAAGTCGGTTGCGCGCCGCTGGTCGGCATTGCCATAGGCCCCCATCATCACCGGAAGTTCCGCATACGTCTCCTGCTCCATGGTGGTGCCCAGCGTTGCGTTGCTGGTTTCCAGAGCCGGAGGCTCGGCGGTAACCGTAATCTGGACGTCGGCGCCGCCAACCGCCAGAACGGGGTTGTAGGTCTGCGACTCCAGAGCATTCACATGGATGTTCTTCTGGACCAGTTTTTCAAAGCCCTTGGCGGTCGTGGTGACCGTATAAATACCAGGATCCAAGTCGGACAGGTTGAAATCTCCCGCTCCAGTCGTTGTGGTCTTCGTTGTGATGCCAGTCGCATCGTTGCTGGCTGCTACCGTGGCGCCAGGAATCACTGCCCCGGTTTTGTCCGCCGCCGAGCCTGTAATAGCACCTTTGCCCGAAAGCTGGGCCATCGCGCCAAACGGCGCCATCATGACAACAGCCAGGACAACCAGCCATCCCCATCCCAAGCCGCGCAGGAATCCGCGATGCGGGTCTGCCCATGCACTGCCCACGCCATACTGCTTCTTTATTGCCAACTGCCTCATTGAAGCCTCCAAAAGTTTGCTGTTTCGCTGCGCTTCCAGGCTCCTCTAATCGGGATTCCCGGCTGACTGACGCGTAGTGGTTGGACCACTATTACAACCACAAAGTATCCCGCTCGGTGTTCATTATTGTCAATAGCTGAAAACATGATTTCCAGTTTCCTAAATAACATCTTTAGAATTAAATACTTGTACATTTCGGCGTGGGCGCTGATTGAAAGAGTGGTCAGACCCCATTTTCTCAGAGGCATACGCTGAATCGCAAACGAAGACAGTGATCAGCGCGGTAACTTTCTCTAATTAAACAGTTTCAATACAGAAACTTAGACAACTGGAACAAAAACCTCTATTGGAGGTCTGACCTCTTTGGCTATAGGACTCCAGCGACTGTTGGCGCAAGGCTGAATCCGAGTCAATTCGACCCATAAAAACCTATGCTTCCCCCAATCGGCGAACTCTAGCGCAGCGAGACCTTCGCGCCCGCCTTCTTCACAATCCCCGCTCCCTCGCCGGCTTCAATCATCACACCCTCGCCGGATACCTCGGCATACCCGATCGTCAGTCCATGCTGAGCTGCAATCCGCACGTTGTGCAGGACCACCCCGAAGACCGGAGCCTCGGGCAGGCCAACAATCGCGCCCGCCGACGTGCTCCCGGTGGCCGTCACGTTCTCCAGCACGATGTCGTGAAAGTGCGGCGTCAGCCTCGTAACCGGCTGCGCCGTTTCCCCATCGGGCGGCAGAACCTTGGGATAGTACTCGCTGATAATCAGCGCGTTCTTCACGTCCTTCATCTCGATCTCGCGAAAGATCAGAGGCCCCACGTCGCTGCCGCGGTCGCGGTTCGCCTTTACGCGGATGCCGTTGTCTGTGCCCTCGAAGCGAATGCGCTGGGCGCGAATGTTCTGCGCGCCGCCGGCAATCTCGCTGCCCACCGACAGGCCGTGCCCGTGCAGGAAGGTGCAATCGGAGATGGTAATATCGCGGCTCGGCGCATCCGGCCCCGGAGAACCGATGGCGCCCGACTTGATGGCAATGTCGTCGTCGCCCACGTCGGCAAAGACGTGCTCGATATGCACATTCGACGACGAGAAGGGATCGATGGCGTCGGTGTTGGGAGAGTTGGCGGGCGCCAGAACTTTGATGTTCCGAATCGTGACATCGTCCGAGTAGTAAGGAACCAACTGCCACATCGGAGAGTTCCGCAGGGTAACTCCCTCGACCAGAACATGCTTGCAATGGTCGAAGACGACCAGGCGCGGCCGCGGATGGTCTGAGCCCAGGATGCCGGCGTTCTTGACGGTGCGCGCCATCTGCCACCAGCTCTCCCCGGCACCGTCGATCACGCCTTCTCCCGTGATCGCCACGTTAGCTGCATTGGTCGCGCTCAGCAGCGATTGCAGGCCGGGCGCGCGGAATTCGGTCTTGGCCGGGTAATCCCCATGATCGGCGGAGCCCAACAGCGTGGTGCCCTTGTCGAGCTGCAAGGCGATATTGCTCTTGAGTACGATCGGGCCGCTCAAATAGGTTCCGGCTGTCAGCCGGACCGTGCCGCCGCCCAGGCGCTCGCACTTGTCGATCGCCGCCTGAATCGCCGCTGTATCCTTGGTGACGCCGTCTCCCTTCGCCCCAAAGGAGCGCGGATCGCATGAGGAGGATGAATCGAACGCGCTTGCCGGAAGGGTCGCGCAGAGAGCGGCAAGGAGCAGCCAAAAAGACAGGCGCATGAGCGTCAATCTAGATTGATTCACCGGGGTTCCTCGCAATATGCCGGATTGACTTCCAACCCGATCATACGGGAGGCTAAAGGAATAAGAGCTTATCCGTAAAAGGAAACAGTCTATCTCTAACAGATCGGCGCGGCCGCCACTGTGAGAAGCGCGATGTGCCTGGCCTCGGTTTTTTCGAAGCCGATGCGCAGTTTGCGGAATCTGTTGAACCAGGAATGCGTGCGTTCGACCACCCATCTGCGCGCTCGTTTGACGGGATCGTTGCGCTTTTCGTCTGCTTCCAGGCGGCGGGTCTTCACATTGAGTTCCTAGTTACGCAGGCGGCCTGCGGCCTGTGCTGGAAAGCGACGTAAGCCGTATCGGCGCAGAGGGTCTCGATTAGCCCGCGCCGGGATCGGGCCGCGCATAGGCGATGGCGGCGAGGGTGGCGCGCAGCAGATCTGTCATGCCGGTTGGCCCCGCTGGCGGCGAACAACAGCCGGACGCCACGCGCGTCTGCCCGGAGGCTGCGCTTGCGCCGGTACTTGCGGCCATGCGCCCGTTTTCGCGCCGGGACAAGCGGTTCGATCTTGTTCCACAACGCGTCCGACACTGTCCAAGACCTGATCTGTGCCATCTTGAACCGTACCTTCGCGCAGATCCGATCTCCGCCCGCAAGATTGTCCGACGCGAGAACCAAACCAAACACTATTCACGGATAAGTTCTGAAGTCGCGCCCTTACACAAGGCAGGCTTAAGCAGGGGAGCCCTGGACCCTGAGGGAATGCCGGATGCGCGAAAGACACTTGTCCAGAGCCCCTCCGTTCTGCCGCAGCGGCTTTACTCCGCGGGAGCGATCAGGTACTGCTCGAGTTTCCCATCAGGGTAGGTGTAGGTGGTGAGGGTGAGGCGCTTGCCGGGGTAGACAACCTCAAAGGCGCGGAAGGTCATTCCTCCTCGCAGCTCCTCTCGGGTCTGGAGGAAGGCAAGCGGCTCGCCCAGCGGCGCCAGGCTCGACTGGAAGTCGGCCAGCGCCTCCGCGGTGAAGTAGTCGCTGAGGTTGGGAGCCAGAAGCGAGCGGTCAATCCGCCCGTGTTGCAGGTCGTGGAAGATGGCAAGCGCCTGCCTTTCCGGGCCGCCGGAGGCGGAAGCAAGAACGACGGGCGCGGACAGGCGGGCGATAGCAGAGGCCGCGCCGACGGCATCCTGATTGGTGAGCACGGCCACGGCCACGCCGTCATCCACCAGGACTTCGTTATCGGAGACGAAGCCCGATACCTCGCCGCTGTGCTCAATGGAGCGATGGCCGTTGCGGTCCATGACCTCCACGCCCAAGCCGTAATGCGTGCCCTTGCCGTCTTTGAGCTTGACCTCGGTGAACATCTGCTTGTAGCTCTCCGGCTTGAGGATGGATTGGGCGATCAGGCTTTCATCCCACAGGGCCAAATCGTGGGCTGTCATGGCCAGCTCGCCGGCGGCAAACATCCAGCCGCGGCCCTCCTTGGGAGCCACGCGCAACGGGCCCAGTGCGTGGCGATAATAGGCTGTGGCGTCGGCCTGGGTCAGCTTGGCTTCGTCGGAGTTCCACACGGATGTCATGCCGAGGGGGCGGAAGATGCGGCGGGTCAACAGTTCCGTCAGCGGCTCGCCGGCAACGGTTTCCGCAATGCGGCCGGCAATCACATAGTTAGTGTTCGAGTACTGCCACTGGGTTCCGGGCTCAAAGTCGAGAGGCTTCTTGGCCCATGTATCGAGGATTTGCTGGGCGCTCTCGGGCGCCAGCATGGGCGTCATCACGTAGTCCTCCGGCCAGTAGTCCTGGTAGCCGGAGGTGTGGGAGAGGATCTGCCGGATGGTGACCTCGCTGCCGCGAGTGAGGCTGGGAACGTATTTGCCGACCGCATCGTCGAGCGAGAGTTTGCCGTCCTCCTGGAGGAGCAGGATGGCGGCGGCGGTGAACTGCTTGGAGATGGAGCCGATGGAGTAGCGCATCTCAGCCGTGGCGGGGACGGCGGGGCTGCTGCCGGTGGCCAGCCGCGCGCTGCCATAGGCGTGGGTGTAGACGAGCTTGCCGCCTTTGACCACCGCGACCGAGGCCGAGGGAACGCCGGTCTCTTCAAGAACTTCCATGGCGATGCGGTCGATGCGAGCGCGGAGCGCGGGATCGATGGCTTCGACTGTCTGCGCGGACGCTTGCGCGTGCGTCGCAGCCAGCGGCAGGAATAACATGGTGAGCAGAATTGCGGAGCCGGCAAGCCTTTCCATCTGTTTCATCGAACGCTTTCTCCTGGCGGCATGTTTCGCGCGCATGAAAGTGATACCGGCCCAGGGTATCAGGCGGCCCTGCGGTGCGGTAGGCTGATGGAAAGGCGGAAAAACGGAGCCGCGGCCTGACCGGCTTGAGGAAAGACCGTACCCCTCAAATCGTACGGCAATCTGCGCAAACCAGAAAGAGAAGGAGAGTCGCATGGATAGGTTGGTCGAGGGGCACAAGCAGTTTTTGGCGCAGGTGTTTCCGGGCAGCCGGCATCTCTTCAAGCTGCTGGCCGATGGGCAGCGCCCGGAGTGGCTGTTCATTACCTGCTCCGACTCGCGCGTGGTTCCGGACCTGATGCTTGGCACATCGCCTGGGGATCTGTTCATTGCGCGCAATGTGGGCAACGTGGTGCCGGTAGTCAGTCACGATGTGGACGGAGTTACGGCGACCATCGAGTACGCCGTCGAGGTGCTGAAGGTGAAGAGCGCCATCGTGTGCGGTCACTCGGACTGCGGGGCGCTGAAGGCGGCGCTAAATCGCACGGAGTTGGAGAACCTGCCCAAGGCGCGGCGCTGGTTGAGCCACGTGGAGGCGGCCTTCTCGCATCGTCAGCCGCAGAACCCGGCCGACGGGGAGCACGCCGAGCTGGCGGCGCTGATTCGCGGCAACGTGGTGGCGCAACTGTGGAATCTGCGCGCGCAGCCCTCGGTGGCGCGGGCGGTTGTCGAGGGGCGGCTCACCGTCCACGGCTGGTACTACGACATTCTCACCGGCCGCATCGAGCAATACGATGATGAGATGCGCCGCTTCTTGCCACTGGCGGGGTGAGGTGGGGGATACTGCCTGCAAATACTCCTGCGGCCCATCGGGCAGTTTGGGCAAGAAGCCGGCGCGCCGTCAGCCGCGTTCCGTCTGCGGCGCGGGCAGGTGCTGGCGGAAGGCTTGCACCAGGCGCTGGCTACCCGTTTGCTCGACGGCCCGCTGCACCCGGGCGCGTACTTCCGCATTGGGCGCGGTTTGGCCGATGGCCTCGATCACCTGCGGCGCTTCGCGATCGCCCTGCTCGACGATGGCAATCAGGTAGTTCATCGCTTCAGGCAAACGGGTGAGGGCGATGGCGCTCAGCAGCACCGAAGTAAACCAAGTATCGGCCCCAGCGCGCAGGCGCTCGATGAGCGCGGCCAGCGCCTCGGGCGAGCGCATGTCGGCCAGGGCAAACGCGGCCTCCGCGGCCAGGTCGCCGCCCTCCTTCAAGTACCCGGCAACCAGCGGGATCGCCTGCGCGCCCTCCAGCGATAGCAGCGCCGAGTAGACCGCGCCCAGCACCTCCGGCTCGTCGTTACCCAGCAGCGCCCGCAGCCTGAGGATGAGCGCGGCGCTCACCCCGCCCACCTGGGCGATGGCCCGCGCCGCCTCCATGCGCACGGTCTTGTCCGCGTCGGTGAGCGGCTCCAGCAGAATCGTCAGCAGATCGGCGTCGGAGATGCCGGGGCAATCCACCAGCGCATGAGCGCATGTGCCGCGCAGCGCTGCCGCCGAGTCCACCGGCGGACCCCAGCTTGCCTCCATCTGATGATGGCGCAGGCCGCGCAGATAGGCGTCCTTCTGGCGGTGTTCGAGCTTGACGAGAGTCTTGGCCACCGCATCCTTGGCCCAGCACTTCGGATCGGTCTTGGCCGCATCGGCGAAGAAGCGGTCGAAGGCGGCGAGCACCTCAGGCAGGAGCGCGAAAATCTCCGCATCGGCAACCAGCTTGGCGGCCTTTGAGACGATGAAATTGTTGCGATGACTTAGGGATTTGCGCAGATGCTCAACCGTGGCCGCGTCGAGCGTGGGGTTGGCACGCAGGGATTCAGCGAGAGCTTCGAGTTCGGCGAGTTCCTTGTCGAAGCCGCGGGAGGTTGAGGCTGACGACGCGACGCGGCTTGAGGGTTTGGGTGACATGGGCTGACGCAAGAAGGATAACGCAGGGGCGGAAGGGCGGCACACGCGTCTGAGGCCTTCCCCGGTATTCCACTCGGCAAATCGTTGACTTCGGCCTAGACCGATGAGATTCGTGCTCTCCCAGGTCCGAAAATCCGGACCCTGGGCACCCATATTTCTTGCCCATGGGACACGGGCCAACCACCAACTCATCAGCGTAGGATCGTAATGCTGACGATCTGCAGTGAGCCGTTGACTTTTCGTCTCGGCGCACATTATGCTCGCAGCAGCCAGCGCGCCAGTCAACAGCGCCGCTTCCTCCGTCCAATTGCACTTCTTCCCGCGTACGACTGCAAGTAATGAAGCCATGGGAACGTATCGAGCGTAACAGCGATATGGAGGCCCGCATCAGTCTTGACCAGCCTAGCCGCGAGGATGTGACGGCTTTGACGGCGGAGATCGACCACCTCCGCGCAAAGCTCCAGGATTACAAGCGCCTCGACGAGGACCTTGCGGCGGAGCGCGTTTTCGAGGGCGCGAAGAAAAAGATCACAGCCTGGATTACCTTCGGAGGACTTTTCTTCACCCTGCTGGGCCTCTTTGGCGTGCGCGAGGCCTTGAAGTACGGAGAGGGCCTAGTCGATGAACAGATGAAAAAGATAAGTGCCGATAGAATCGATAGGATTCTCAAGGAAAA
>Ga0181526_10001747_pt1 | contig 20066 bp, 16 predicted proteins | sample PEATcosm2014_Bin_35_FD_119750 | JGI IMG/M metagenome (GOLD analysis project Ga0181526, IMG submission 119750) | Peatland microbial communities from MTU Mesocosm Facility, Houghton, MI, USA - PEATcosm2014_Bin06_30_metaG | ecosystem: Environmental > Terrestrial > Soil > Wetlands > Peat | place...
CCCGGAAATCGGGCAGATCGAGCAATTGCTTCGATTCATGACCGAGCACAACCTCGAGGAATTTGAATACTCGAGGGGGGATTTGCGCATCCGGCTGAAGAAGCCTGGGGCAACTACGGTGGTGGCAGCACCGAGGCCACCAGCGGAAATCATCGTCCCGGGGGCCGTGCCAGTGCCGGCAGCACCAAGCGCGGAGGCGATCGCGGAAGCGGAGTTGCGCGGCGGGGAAGATTTGTTCCTCGTAAAGTCTCCCATTGTGGGCACGTTCTACGGATCACCAAGCCCGGGTTCGGAGCCCTTCGTGAAGGTCGGGAGCTACGTGGAGTCCGGCCAAACACTCTGTATCGTGGAAGCGATGAAGCTGATGAATGAAATTGAATCGGAAACGAGCGGCGAAGTGCTGCGGATCTTCGCGGAAAATGGGCAGCCTGTGGAATACGGGCAGCCGTTGTTTGGCATTCGACCCAGCCGGAAACGGTAAGCGGCCCATCCGACTATGTTCCAAAAGATACTTGTAGCCAATCGCGGGGAAATTGCCCTGCGAGTCATCTGTGCGTGCAAAGAACTGGGGATTGCAACGGTTGCCGTCTATTCCGAAGCCGACCGCAATGCCCTGCATGTGCGCTTTGCCGATGAGGCAGTTTGTATCGGGCCACCGCGGAGCAGCGAAAGCTACCTGAACATTCCTCATGTGATCAGCGCCGCCGAAATCACCAACGTCGATGCAATCCATCCGGGGTATGGCTTCCTCTCGGAAAATGCGAATTTTGCCAAAGTTTGCGAAGCGTCGGAGATCACCTTCATCGGGCCGAAACCGGAAGTGATCGAGATGATGGGAGAGAAGGACCGCGCGCGGCGTGAGATGAAGACGGCGGGCCTGGCCACGATACCGGGTAGCGAGGGCGTGGTCGAAGGGGAAGAACAACTCGCGAAAGAGGCCAAGCGGATTGGGTACCCCTTGATTCTGAAGGCGGCAGCCGGGGGCGGCGGACGCGGCATGCGCGTAGTGCGGAATGGCGAGGAACTGTTGAGCGCATACCAAACGGCGCGAAGCGAAGCTCAGCAGGCCTTCGGCACTCCGGATGTGTACATGGAGAAATTCCTGGAGCATCCGCGGCATATCGAGCTGCAGGTGCTTGGCGACCAGCATGGAAAGGTAATCCACCTGGGCGAGCGCGAGTGCACCATCCAGCGGCGGCATCAGAAGTTGCTGGAAGAATCGCCCTCCCCGGCGATGGACGCAAAGCGAAGGAAAGAGCTGGGTGCCAAGGTCGTCAAGGCCATGGTGGGAATTGGATACACGAATGCGGGGACGATCGAATTCCTGATGGATGAGGACGGTTTGATTTACTTCATTGAAATGAACACGCGCATTCAGGTGGAACACCCGGTGACGGAGTTTGTGACCGGTATCGATCTGGTGAAAGCGCAAATTCGCATTGCGGCGGGAGAACGGCTCGAAGACGCAGCGGGCGAGGTCAATTTCACGGGGCATTCCATCGAGTGCCGGATTAATGCCGAGGATCCCGAGACGTTTGTGCCCTCCGCCGGACGAATCACGACATTCCAGGCGCCGGGAGGGACAGGTGTACGCGTGGATTCGGCGGCCTATTCGGATGCAGTGATTCCGCCCTACTACGATTCGATGGTGGCGAAACTCGTGGTGAAGGGCCGGGACCGCGGCGAAGCCATCAGCCGGATGAAGCGCGCGCTGGAAATGTTCGTGATCGAGGGGATCAAGACCTCGATTCCCCTGCACCGGCGGATTCTGTCGCATCCGGATTTTGTGGCTGGAAAATTCGACACTCACTTCATCGAGAAACTTCTAAATATCAGCAACGGAAAATAAAGTGCCCATGCGCCTTGTGATGCCGCGGCTCTATGTGCTATTAGACGCTGGGCTGGTTCGAGGGCCTGCACAGGAAATTGCCAAACAACTCATGGATGCGGGTGTGCGCTTGTTGCAATATCGCGCCAAGAATGTGCCGGCGCGAGAAACACTGGAGACGGCCAAGCAAATTGCAGAATTGGCGCGCATCAAGGGGGCGAACTTCTTTGTGAACGACCGGCCCGATCTCGCGTATCTTGCTGGTGCGGACGGAGTCCATGTGGGGCAGGACGATTTGAGCGTGGAGCAGGCACGGACGATTGTGGGGCAGGACTACTGGGTAGGAGTTTCGACACACAACCGCCATCAATTTGAACGGGCGGCGGCCAGTTCGGCGGATTATGTAGCCATCGGCCCCCTATTTGCCACGACCAGCAAAGCGAATCCCGATCCGGTGGTAGGAACGGCGCTTCTTCGCGAGCTTCGGTTGTTGACGGAAAAGCCGATTGTGGCCATTGGAGGAATTACGCTGGACCGCGCTGCAGAAGTGATTGAAGCCGGGGCCGATTCTGTGGCGGTGATCAGCGACATTCTGGGAGCATCGGATCCGGGGCAGCAAGCCCGGAAGTTCATCCAACGACTGGAAGCCGTGAAACCTGCGGCGAACCACTGAGGCAAGCGACGAATGGCACAGCATAGCTCCGTCCCCACTGCATCAGCTCATAAGACGGAACATGAATTTGTGCGGGCCATTGGTTTGTTCGATGGCACGATGATCGTGGTCGGCTCGATGATCGGTTCCGGCATTTTTATTGTCGCCGCGGATATCAGCCGGCAGACGGGCTCGGCGGGGGGCCTGCTATTAACGTGGATCCTGACGGGGATTCTGACCATTGCCGCAGCGCTCTCGTATGGGGAACTGGCGGCGCTATTTCCGCATGCGGGGGGGCAATACGTGTACCTGCGAGAAGCGTTTTCGCCCTTGTGGGGCTTTCTGTATGGGTGGACGCTTTTTCTGGTGATTCAGACGGGAACAATTGCAGCCGTTGCCATAGGGTTCGCTCGTTATCTGGGAGTGCTGTTTCCATCCATTTCGCCCACTACCTGGATTCTTCCTCCGGTCAATTTTTCCTCCCACTTTGCGGTCAGTCTTTCCGTGCAACAGCTCGTAGCTGTGTTGATGATTGTGTTTCTGACGTTCTTGAATACGCGCGGTGTGCGGTTGGGAAAATGGATTCAAAATATTTTCACTTCCGCAAAGATGCTCTCGCTCCTTGGTGTCATTGTCCTGTGCATCTTCGTAGCCAAGAATGCTTCGGCGATTGCGGACAACTTCTCCCACGTTTGGGCGATTCGCGGTGCCAGCGTGATTTCGCCTGGTCTCGGCTTCCTGCGTGGACTGCTGCCGACGGTGACTGCGGCGAACGGCTGGTACGGCTTGTTGCTGGCGCTCGCGGTGGCGCAAGTTGGTTCACTTTTTTCTGCGGATGCCTGGAACAATATCGGCTTCACTGCCGCCGAAGTGAAAAACCCGAAGCGAGACGTGGCGCTTTCGATGGCTTTTGGAACCATCATCGTGATTTCTCTGTATTGCCTGGCCAATCTTGCTTATTTGTGCGCGCTGCCATTGAACCAGATTCAGAACGCGCCAGATGACCGTGTCGCCACGGCGGCGCTCTCTGCGATTTTCGGAGCCAAGGGTGCGGCGATGATGGCGGTGGCCATTATCATCTCCACATTCGGTTGCAATAATGGATTGATTCTGGCCGGTTCCCGCGTGGCTTATGCGATGGCCAAGGACGGGCTGTTCTTCAAGGCCACGGGAAAATTGAACGATCATGGAGTACCGGGCGCCGCGCTGGGCTATCAGGGCATCTGGATTGTGATCCTCATATTGTTGCGCACGCGCAAGCCGGACGGCACATACGGAAATCTATACAGCAATCTTCTGGACTATGTGGTTTTCGCGGCGTTGTTGTTCTACGTTCTGACCATTCTCGGAATTTTCGTGCTGCGCATCCGGCGGCCGAATGCGGAGCGGCCTTACAAAGCATTTGGGTATCCGTTGGTGCCGCTCTTGTATATAGTGGCAGCCACGGGAATCATGGGCGTGTTGTTGCTGTATGAAACCCAGACCGCGGGTGTGGGTATGGTGATCGTGCTGCTCGGCGTGCCGGTGTACTGGCTGTGGCACCGCCGGAGCAAGTCTTCCGCGAGCGAATAAATAGACTCGTGCATTGGGAAACGCTGACTAACAAAGGAGGAGTTGCATGGGCAACCCCTTGTTTGCGACAAAACCGCTCGACGTGTTGATGAAGGAAGCGGGTGCTACGGGTGAGCACAGCCTGAAACGTGCTCTGGGGCCGATCAACCTGATGACACTGGGCATTGGGGCGGTCATCGGCGCGGGAATCTTCGTGCTGACGGGTTCGGCAGCTTCGTTATATGCCGGCCCCGCGATCATGCTGTCTTACGTGCTGGCCGGTATGGGATGCATGTTTGCCGGGTTGTGTTACGCGGAATTCGCGTCCCTGATCCCCATTGCCGGTTCGGCGTACACCTATGGGTATGCAACGCTGGGCGAGATTATCGCGTGGATCATCGGCTGGGATCTCATCCTGGAGTACGCTTTCGGCGCAGCAACCGTGGCGAGCGGATGGAGCAGCACGTTGGTCGCGTTCCTACAGGACTACGGCATCAATCTTCCCCCTCAGATTTGCGATGTTCCTGGTGCAGAATGGGTTTTCTTCGATGGGCGATGGTCGCCGTTAAACACTTTGAAACTTGGCGCGACGCAGCTTGCCGCCGTTCCTCACGTGTTCGCTAAATTCAACCTGATCGCCTTTCTGGCGATTCTTGCGGTTACCACCATCCTGATCATTGGAATTAAAGAATCGGCGAACTTCAACACCGGAATTGTGTTTGTGAAGCTAACCGCCGTTTTGGTGTTCATTGCCGTCGCTACCGCTTACGTCCTGAAAAACCCGCAGATTGCACATGCGAACTGGAAAGTGTTTTTGCCGCCGAACACGGGAACATTTGGCTCGTTCGGCTGGTCGGGAGTGTTGCGGGGAGCGGGTGTCGTGTTTTTCGCCTACATTGGTTTCGATGCCGTTTCCACGGCGGCGCAAGAAGCGAGGAACCCGCAGAAGGATATGCCCATTGGAATTCTCGGCTCGCTTATCATTTGCACCATTCTGTACATCGCAGTTTGCGGGTTGTTGACGGCAACCGTGCATTACAGCCGGCTGAATATCGGCGCGCCCGTCTCTCTGGCCATTCGCGAGACCGGCGTGAAATGGGGAAGCTACGTGGTGAACGCGGGTGCCCTCGCCGGATTGAGTACGGTGATGCTAGTCATGCTCCTTGGCCAGTCCCGCGTGTTTTACTCGATGGCCAATGATGGGTTGTTGTGGAAATGGGCGGGCGACATTCACCCACGCTTCCGGACTCCCTGGAAATCGACTGCCATTGTCGGATTCTGCGTTGCCGTCGTGGGGGCGGTGGTGCCTATCGGCGATCTTGGCCAACTGGTGAGCATCGGCACACTGCTGGCCTTCGTAATTGTCTGCGCAGGTGTTTGGATTCTTCGCGTCCGCCGTCCAGATTTGGAGCGACCCTTCAAGACACCTTGGGTGCCTTTCGTCCCGATCATGGGCATTCTTATTTCGTTGGGATTAATGGCTGGATTGAAGGCCATTACATGGACCCGCCTGATTGTCTGGTTGGTGATCGGAATGGTCATTTATTTTACCTACAGCGTGAAGCACAGCCGCGTGCGGATTGCAAATAAGTAGATTGAAAATTCGACGAGGTCCGGTCGCCGTTGTGGGTCTGCAGCCGGTCGTAAGTCGCAAAGTGGAACTCGTCCACGTTCCGCGAATCGGGTAAAGTGTTTCTGCAACTCCTTCTGCCATGAACGGAAGAGAAAATCATCAGATTTCTTTTTGGAAGAACCTGTCCGCGCTGGACGGGGTGGCGGCCCTGCTATGCGTGTTGGGAATTTTGGCGATGTGGGCCGGGGACTATCTGGCACAGCTGCCCGGATTCGGCCTGCTGCAACTGGTTGGGATGGTGGCGGCGTTTTATCTGCTGTACCGGTTCTGGACGCGGTGGCGCAGCCAGATCTTGTGGAGCCTGCGCAACCGCTTGATTGTCGCGTACCTGTTCATCGCGGTGGTCCCGATCCTATTGCTGCTGATCTTCGCCAGCCTGTTGGGGCAGATCATTTACCAACAATTGGGCGCCTATCTCCTGTACCACGATGTGGAAGACCGGCTGGAGATGCTAAGAAACTCCGCGGAAGCTATTGCCGCCGCAGAATCGACGCTACCCCTTTCCATCGATGAGAGCACCCTGGATCGCGCGCTGGCGGGCCAGGTGCTCATCGCGGAAGAGAAGCAGTTGCCGGGATTAATCGTGAATTTTGGTGCTGACCCTGATTATTTTCGAGAGGTGGTGGGGCCGGACGCGCCGTCGTTTACTGGGCTCGTGCAGGACGGAAGCCAGCTTCGCCTCGTGGGAATGCGGGTGACAGACTCGCCGCGAGGCAGGCGCTACATCGAATTGAGTGTGCCGGTGACTTCAGAATTCTTGGAAGGTCTGGCACCGGATCTCGGCCCGATTGATGTGACCCTCGCCGAGACGGTGGAAGAGAAATCGCCAAGGACGGCGGTGCATATTGGGGAAAAAGACTATCGCGCCATCGCGCGCGTTGTGACCAGAAAGAGGGCGCTTCAGCCTCGCCAATCTTGGCCCGATCCAGTTGTGGACGGTTTTTCTCAATTGATCGCAACCTATCTGGGGGCTGATAAGGTCCTGGAGCGAAACCACCCGGTCTTTGCGTTTTTTAAGGCAAGAAGATCGCGTCTGAATGACAGGATCTTTGCCTCGCTTGGAGAACTGAGCGGCGCCAAAGTGTTTGAATTGAAATTAATCGCAGTAATCTTCTTGCTGATCGAATTGGCGGCGCTAGTGATTGTGGTTGTTTTAACCCGGGCGATGACGCGGACGATTTCCGATCTTTCGCGAGGGACGCAGGCGGTGCAGGAAGGGAACCTGTCGGCAAGGGTGCCAGTGGAACGGCGAGACCAACTGGGGATGTTGGGAGAATCGTTTAACTCGATGACCGGTTCGATCAGCCGGCTGATCGCCGAACAAAAGCAGTTACAACGCCTGGAGAATGAGATATCCATCGCGCGGGAAGTGCAGGACCAGCTCTTTCCGGAGAATCTCCCGCACGTCGAGGGCGTGGAAATTGAGGCCATTTGCAAGGCGGCGCGTAGCGTGAGCGGCGACTACTATGATTTTATTCAACTCACTCCTACGCAGGTGGCCATTGCCATTGCGGATATCTCCGGGAAGGGAATTTCGGCGGCGCTGTTGATGGCCAGTTTGCAGGCAGCATTGCGAAGCCAGTTGCTTACTCCGGGTAGCGAGAACCTGAGCACCGCCGAATTGGTGGGGCGGTTGAACAAACACCTGGTGCGAAACACCGGCGACGACCGCTTTGCAACGTTTTTGATCGCCGTTTATGACGTGACCGCGCGCAAATTGCGATATACGAATGCCGGCCATCTGCCAGGCTTTTGCCTGTCCGATGGAAAAGCGCAGCACCTGGATGTTGGCGGGATTGTGCTCGGCATCGTGGACGACTACGAATACAAGGAAGGCTGCGTCGAAGTGCCGCCGAACGCAGTCCTGATTGGGTACAGCGATGGGCTGGTTGAGCCGGAAAACGCGTATGGTGAAGAGTTCGGCGTTTCGCGATTAGAGGCAGCGGCGCAACGAGTCCGCCAGGCGCCGCCGCGCAAAATCGCGAATTCGCTCATGACTGCCGCGGAAGAATGGTCAGGCAGTCCAGAACAGGCGGACGACATGACCGTGATCGTAGCGAAACTAAAGTAGCGGGTTCTGTAGCAACGGCGTGCTTGCTAAGGAATGCGGAGCATATTGCCCTCTTTTACGGTTGCAGTCTGCTCTCTGCCGTTCACGCGATAGATAACCGTCAGGACCTTGTCGGCACCGGGCCAGGGATCGCCTCCCATGTTGCCGTTGTTCACCTGGACGGCCAAGGCGCCGTTGCGTATCTGTCCGCGCAAAAGTTGAGAAACGTCGTTGGTCCGGTTGTTCAGGCCGTAGTAGGCCCGTACAATTTGCAAACTGCCGTTACCACCACCGGGATTCGGAGGCGGCATGGGAGGCGGGCCGGGGTAGCCTCCGCCTCCGCCAGGATAACCGCCATAGTTGTAGAATTGGCTGGCGTCGATGCTGGATCCTTCCTTGTACGAAAATTCGCGGACCTGGCCGCGGGAGTCGCGGGCAGAGATGCGCAGAATCTTGTCGGCGCCAACCGCTGGATCGCCGCCCAAGTTCTGGTTGTTCACCTTCACCATGCCGTTTCCGGAAAGCATGGCTCGGACGCGGTCGGTAACGTTCGCGCGGCGATTGCCGGCGCCCCAGTCGGCGAACATCACTTGCCAGCCGGGGCCCGTATTTCCGCCCATGCCGCCGCCATAGCTATAAAACTGGCTGGCATCGATAGAACTTCCTTCCTTGAACGTGAATTGCCGCGTTTGCCCCTGATAGTTTCTCGCCTGGATGCGCAGAATTTTATCCGCGCCAACGGCTGGATCACCGCCCAGGTTCTGGTTATTGACCTTCACCATGCCGTTGCCGGATAAAAGCATGCGAACCTGGTTGGTCACATCCACCCAGCGGTTGCCCGAGCCCCACTCAGCTTTCATCACCTGCCAGCCCGGACCGGGCATGACCGTTGTGGAGTATTGGGCGGAGGCGGATGCGGAATACAGGGCAGCGAATGCGAGGACTAGGAAAAGACGGAGAATAACCAGACGGTTTCTCATCGAATGCCTCCTTCAACTCAATCTGAATGGTAGGACGCCCTTAGCAGAGCAGAATCGGACACTAAGTCTGGTCCATTCGGAACAATCAAAACGCGACCAAAAAGGGGCGGTTGGCGGAGTTGCGTCAACTCCGGATGGACGGCGGCTAAAATAACAACATTTACCTGAGCCGTCAACCAGGGAAAACCACTGGACTTAACTTGATTATCGAACGAGCAGTCGCGGACGAAGAGATACCGCGCCTCTTAATTTTGGGCCTTGCGACTCATCCCGGCCAAAACACGAAGCTGCCCCACGATCAAATGTTCCAAGTTGACGGGTTCATCGTTGCGCATCAGACGCGCGTCCCGGCCAGACTCTTTCGAGTATCCCTCAATCAAGAGAATCACCTCCGGTTCATAATCCTCGCGCGCCGAGTTTTCGACTTGGATGAAACGCCTTTTGGAATCGTAATGCAAAATTAACTGGTGCGATCTGCCGGCGCAGCGAATTCGGAGATCTCCGAGCACCGTCTCCTTGCACGTCAGCGTCTGCTCCTTCGTAACCGTATTCCATTCAGCGCACATCGCGATGACCTTCTCCTCTACCCCCCTCCAAACTGCGGGGGCAAGCGCAATCGCAGCGTCCCGATTTAGTTTTTCTTCGTAAGTGAGCCCGTCTTCGGTGAGCCGAACGGCCAGATATTCTTGAGCTGCGCGTTTTATGGTCTCATCCGCCATGGCCTATTGCTCTGCAAGTCATTCTACACAACGGGACAGAGAAGGGTAAGTGGCACGTATCGAACCAGTACCGTTCGCACTGCGGTTTACTGCAGTATCGGACGGGAGGTCGACTGCACGCGAGCAACGTTTGAATCTGTTTCAGCAGGCAGGTTCCTGAAAGTTCGCTTCGACAGCTTGCCTTTCCGCCATCATCGGCGGAATTGAGGTAAGGTAGTGGAGTCGGACGGAGTGGGCTATACTGGCACGTTTTATGAGGATGACGAATGTCGCTGCGAAACCGGGTGGCAGTGGTAACCGGCGGTACACGTGGAATTGGAAGGGGAATCGCTCTCGGACTGGCGCGAGAGGGGGCGAGAATCGCCCTGGTATACCGAGCGAATAAAGCGGCGGCGCAAATGGCGTTGCGGCAATTGCAAACCGTTGGAGCAGATTGCGTAGCGGTGGAAACGGACATCACGCAGCCGGCGCGCGCGGAACAGTTGGTCAAGACAGTGGCAGACCGCTACGGCCGCCTCGACGTGCTGGTGAATAATGTAGGTGATTTTCGATGGGGGACTTTGGCTGAATCCCCCATAGAGGAGTGGACCAGTATTTTCGACTCAAATGTCACGACGGTATTCTATATGTGCCGAGCGGCGCTTCCGTTGATGCGCAAGGGACATTGGGGCCGAATCGTCAACCTGGGCGCGGTAGGGGCGGAACGTGCGTTTGGGCAGGCAAAGATATCGGCGTATGCCGCGGCCAAGGCTGCGGTGGTGGCCATGTCGCGCTCGTTGGCGCTGGAAGAAGCAAAGAACGGCATAACCGTGAACGTGGTGAATCCTTCGAGCATCGATGAGAAGGATTTGACGCTGGAGGAAGCGAGAAAGCTCAAGGATGCACGCTATCCCATCGGGCGGCCTCCCACGGTGGACGATGTCGCGGCAGCGGTTTCGTTTTTTGCCTCGGAAGAGGCTGAATATGTTACCGGCCAAGTCGTGAATGTAAGCGGCGGCTGGATGCTGTGAGCCTCCCCGGAAAGTGACATGAAAGCACTGACGGCTGCGGAAATGCGGGAAGTGGACCGCCTGACGACGGAGCGGTTTGGCGTGCCGAGTCACCAAATGATGGAAAGTGCTGGGAAGAGCGTCGCTGAAGTTTTCCTTAAACAATATGGCTATAAGTTGTCCGAACCCCCCGGACGCGTAGCGGTGCTGTGCGGAAAAGGCAACAACGGCGGCGATGGATTCGTGGTCGCGCGCTACCTGAAGGAGGAAGTCGAACAGCTGGGGGTGTACCTGTTTGCCAAGCCGGAGGATCTGCGCGGGGATGCTGCGAAAAATTTTGAGCGCTTGAGAGAGCTGTGTGAGGTCACGGTGATAAACAGCGCAGCGGACTGGGACAAAGCTTGGGCGGAGGTCTCGAGCGCGGAGGTAATCATCGATGCCTTGTTGGGAACGGGTATTCGCGGAGCGGCCGCAGGTTTGATCGGGCAGGCCATTGAGGATGTGAACCGGCTCTCCCATGGTGCAGCGGCGGCTCGGCCCGGGTGGATCGTGGCCGTAGACACGCCGTCCGGATTGCCCTCAGACGGCGAGGCGGCCGCAGGACCGGTCCTCAAGGCGCACTGGACGGTGACGTTTACAGCTCCAAAGATTGGGCAGTTGATTTCGTCGCAGGCCGGTTGTTGTGGGCAATTCGTGGTGCGCTGGATTGGTTCTCCGTCGGCATTGGTGGAGGAGACGGGGAAGGGGAGATTGCGCTGGGCAGGAGCGGATGAGTTTGCCGGGATGCCACTGATAAGGGCTGCGGAAGCTCACAAGGGATCTTACGGGCATCTGCTGCTGGCGGCGGGTTCCGTAGGAAAGACCGGTGCAGCTATTTTGGCGGGACAAACTGCGCTGCGCGGTGGAGCGGGCTTGGTGACAATCGCGACTCCTGAGCCGGCACTGGCCGTCGTTGCGGGGGCTCAGGCTGAGTACATGACTGCGCCGCTGCCGGCAACTCGTGAAGGGACGCTGAGTGCCGCGGGAATTCGCTCCGGTAGTTTTGCCAGTTTGCTTAAGGGCCTGACCGTGGTCGCCATTGGACCGGGAATCGGGCAGCATCCCGAAACGCAGGAATTCGTTCGCAATGTGGTGGCGGAAACAGGGCTGCCAATCGTTCTGGATGCAGATGGCTTGAACGCGTTTGCCGGTCAAGGAGACTTACTACGGATAAGGAAGACGAAATTTCTTGTGGTGACGCCGCATCCGGGAGAAATGGCACGCCTACTGGGAAGTTCGATTGCCCAAGTGCAGCAGGACCGGGCGAACACCGCGTCAGAAGCGGCGAAAAAGTGGAACGCGGTTGTAGTGTTAAAAGGGTTTCATTCCATCATCGCGGCCCCCAACGGGCAGGTTTTTGTGAATACAACAGGGAATCCTGCTCTGGCCAAGGGTGGATCTGGGGATGTTCTAACCGGCTTGCTCGGAGCGCTCATCTCCCAATTTGGGACTGAAGATCTAGCGAGGGTTGTAGCTTTGGGAGTCTATTTGCACGGGCGGGCCGCTGACCTGCTTAGCGAGCAGTCGGATGCTTCCGGGGTGCTTGCGGGCGAAGTCGCCCAGGCGATCCCATTTGCGCGCCGTAAATTGCTTGAGGAGTTGCAGGGGCGTGAGTGAAGAGGTCATAACCCGTTCGGCCGAAGAAACCATCGGGTGGGGAAGGAAGCTGGCCGAGAAGCTACAGGCGCCTGTTTTGGTTCTGCTGTCCGGCGAATTAGGCTCCGGCAAAACAACGCTAACCAAGGGAATCGTGGCTGGACTCCATGCCGCGCAGGAGGACGAGGTCACCAGCCCGACATTCACTTTGGTCCATGAATACGGCGGCGGCAAGAAGGTCTTCCACGGTGATCTGTACCGCATTGAAAGTTTTCATGATTTTGAGACGCTGGGTCTGGAAGACGTCTTCGCGCAACCTGCCATCCTCATCCTGGAGTGGAGTGAGAAGTTCCCGCTGAAAGCGCCCTGGCCGCAGCTACGGCTGCGGCTGGAGCATCTGGGCGGTGACGCACGGCGCATCACATTAGTAAGCCCTTAGGTTTGAGGCCTCTAGCGCTTACTCTCTCGCCACCCCTGTACCTCCGGTTCCTTGCCGCGAACCTGGGCGGCTGCTAGCTTGAAATAGAGGGCAGACTGGCACAGGTATGTCCAACGGATCCTTCCAGATCGGCGTGACGGACACCAACCGGAACACGCTGAAAAGTTACAACGTGACCTTGCCGATGAGTTCGCTCTCCATCGGGGTGGACAATATCCGTCATGACGTATTTCTCAGCCCGAAATTTGTGCAGGTCGCGCGCGATTACCTGTTTGATCTGATCCGCCAGAACGCCAGCAATAGCTTTCTTTCCGGGATTGAATTTCGAAGCAGCAAACCTGTGGATTCTTCTACGTTCCGCAAAGTGCTCGCAGATTTGCTGCGAAACTCGCTGACCACCGCCAAGCACCAGAAAAATATGGAGATTGATCTCCTGTTCCGGCTGGCGATTCTTAAATTTCTTACCTCCGAGCTGCAAACCCAATTTGCCAACGTGATCCTGGACGGGAAGGAATACATCCGGAAGCGCGGGGAGTATTTCGAGCGAAGCCAGCAGGCGCATGTGATCAAAGCACGCTTGAGCGAGATGCAATCGGCTCGACGCGATGTTTTGCGGCTCATTGGACAGACGGTGGGGCAAATCCTGATCGACATCGAAGAAAACGTAGTGGCCAAGGCCCGCCGGGCGTTGTTCGGCGAAGATTACGCCCCGTATTACGAGATGTTGAAGAACCGGCTAATTTTTCTGGACGGGGGCAAGGACGATTTTTACTTTCTGGAGCATTATGTGCTCCTGGGGAACTATGCGCGCGACCCTGACCGCTTTGAAGCGATCGATGCGCTGTTCCAGGAATTTCTGAAGGAAGCGGGAGTGGAAGTCCCTCAAGAATCGCCAGCGACGAAGGAAGGAGACAATTTTCGGGAATTGCTGGGCCAGGCGGAAAAGGGACAGGTGGAACTCGCCGCACTCGAAGAGCAGCGCGAATCGCTGCGGAAAAAACTGGAGCGGGGCGACGGCTTGTTGAACAAATTCTTAAACACGGGAAGTCCGGCAGGGCTGCGTTTGTCTTTAAGCGGGGTCGAAAAACAAATCAAAGGGTTGCAATTAACGCTGGAGCAACTGGCCCCGCAAGTGGAGGCCGCCAAGCAGCAAGCCGATTTTGTGAACAAGGATAAGCAAGGAAAGCTGGGCGATTATCTAAACGATCCAGAGAATGCCCGGCGGCTTTTCGATGCCGGGGCCGGCGATGAGTCCGAGCGAGCGACACGCGCACGCCTTTTGGGGCAGTTGACGACGCGCCTGGAGGAGAAGGAACTCACTGCCCACATTCTGGCGAGTTACGAAATCCGGCCGGTGGCCAACGATTTTTGCCCTCCAGTTCACTTGCAGCAATTGAAGAAGGCGCTGGTTACGAAAGAAGAAGCGCACCGAGTCGAAGAACTGTTGAAACAGGTGCCGGCCAAGCGGCTGTCCATGAAGCCGATAGAAGAATTGACGAGAAGAGTGAGGCGGTATTCGAGGGAAGATACGCAGACGATGGTCTTGAAGTTTGCCACGGACTTCATGCGGCTGCGGCGGGATTTGCGCGACGCGGAGCACTTGGCCGCGTGCATGGAGCGAATCAACCTGGTGACCGCGGAAAAAGTCCGCGAACTTTCGCGAATGAATAACAAGCTTTATGAATGCCTGCTTAGGGAAGAGGCCCGCCCCGAGCACGACCAGGTGGTATCGCACGTGATTATCAAAGCCGACGTGCGCGGCTCGACAAAAATGACTCAGGACCTGTTGGCGAGAGGGCTCAGCCCTGCCTCGCACTTCAGCCTGAACCTGCATGAACCGGTCAAGCGATTGCTGGACAGATATTCCGCCAAGAAAGTTTTCATTGAAGGAGACGCAATCGTCCTGGCCATATTTGAGACGGAGGCGAGCCGAGCCTACGCGAGGCCGGTCGCGAGGGCGTGCGCGCTCTCCAAACAGATTCTCGCCGTGTGCAATTCCTATAACGACCAGGCGGCCTCTTCGCAATTGCCCCCTCTGGAACTTGGAGTAGGCGTGGCTTTTCAAGGTTCAGCGCCAACCTATTGGACCGACGGGGAATCGCGCATCATGATCTCCAAAGCGTTGAACCTGTCGGATCGTTTGTCGGGGTGCACCAAGCTTGCGAAGCGTATGCTCTCCGGACAGAAGACGCTGTTCTCGATATTTCAGTTCCTGACTGCAATGGAAGGCGCCTCTGCGGAAGAACTGGACGAGTTTCTTGTGCGGTACAACATGAATGGAATTGAATTGAACGAAGAGGGATTCGCAAAACTGTCCGAGGAAATTTCGCTGGAGCCCATCCATACTGCCCTGGAATATCCATGGAGCAAGGAAGAGGTCATTTTGTATTACGGAGAAGTGCCCATGGGAGAATCGGTAGAGTTGCTGGTGCTGCGCAAGGGCGTGGCGCGCCAGTTGCTGCCAGATGGAAAGATCGGCAAAGCCTCCGATCACAATTATTACGAAGTGTGTACAAACCCGGCGTTGTACGAGCTGGCCGCATCCCTGAAACGCAATCAACCTGTGGGATTTGAAGCAACCCGCGCTTAGCCCCTATACCTCATGGGGGCGAAAGGGGGCCGGTGACCTTCCCGGCCTTCAAAGCCTTTCTAAGTGCTCCGCACGGTCCTGCACCAAAATGCAGCAGAGCGATAATTCCTTGATTCTACTGTTCATGCTAAATAGATGAGCGCGCACCATTCCGCAGCACCAGGCAGCATTTTGCAAAGCCAACCGACACCACAATAGCACCGGCAACGGGCGGATAAGACGCGAAAGGACACCCGCGACTGAGGCATCTCACATAAGTTCACTTACACACGCGTGACAGTGAACCCGACCGACCGAAGCACCCAAAACTAGCCACCCGGTCTGTGTAGGCTTACCTGTGCGAACAAATTTTTTCACATTTTTCGACTCCGTGCGGAGTTAGTGTCCTCAGCCGCGCGTCGAGGATGGCTGAGCTCAACGAGTCACCCATAATCAATTGACAAAAATCCACTCCCCTCGCTAAACTCCGTGCCGTTACCTGCCCAGCGAACGGCGAGCCACTGGACAGTTCCACTGAGACCGCTTTTCCGGTCTCCATCGGTTCTGAAGTCTCCGCGCTGTCCCCGGCGATTGCAACTGACTGAAATCGAAGGGAGCATCCCATGCGAAACTCATTCCGTTATCTTTTGATGTTTTTCTTTGTGATCTTCTTGCTCACCGCGTCCACCGCCCCCGCCCAGGTCGTCCTCTTCTCCACTTTCGGCCCCAGCCAATCCTTTAATACCAGTGTTTCGCAGTCCGTTTATCTCACCTCAAGTCCTCCCGATTTCAGCTTGCAGTCCGAGAATGTTGCAAGTGCCTTCACCGTCTCCGCATATTCGCTCACCGGCAGGTTTTCCCTGAACCGGCTCGACCTGGCCGTCGGAGGAACCGCCGCTTTCTCGGTCCAGTTGACTACCGACACCAGCGGCGAACCCGGCACTGTTCTCGAAACCTGGTTCGTCTCCGCTCCCACTCTTCCCGTGACCACGGTCGTCGATGCTTTGGGTCTGCAGCTCAAGATCGGGCAGCAATACTGGATCGTCCTCAGTCCTCTTGCCTCGGATGGCAACGCCAGTGATCCCTGGTATGGTGGCTACAACGATCCATCGCCCACCAGCATCGATCCCACCCTCGGAAAACCTAACGGCGTAATCGAAAACGTGGGATGGGAACCGGTGCAAAGCAGTCTTGCCTTCGACGTCGTTGGAAACACCATCAATTTTGGTGGCCCGCCCTGGGGCATCGGATTCAACCAGATACTCCGCATCATCGTCGCGGGGCCCATCACTCCTGCTCCGGGCAGTCCTGTGGAAGCGAACCTCAGCTTTGTGAACCTTAATGGCATTGCCATTGGACCCAGCTCGACGGTCACCGTCAATCCCGGCCAATTCGTCACTCTCGATTTCCTCGCCAACGACTACCTCTCCGAATTCGGCCGGCGCCTCGAAGTCATCCCTATCATCACGCCCGCACAGAACCCCAATGGGCCGTCCTCCACCCCGGTACAAGCCTCTGTCGAAGTCATCGACGCCTTCACTGGTGTCGCAGCCGTGCTCAGCGCCGTTCCGCCCTGGCCCCCCCAGAGCGTCGCGCCCTCTCTGGTTCCGCAGGACCTGGCAGGTGGCCAGACCATGCGGCTCAACGCGATTGCTCTTCCTCCCACCCCATGTGTCTCCATCCTCAGCTTCGCCGACCAGAACGGCAATCCCCTCGGTACCCGCCAGCAAGTTAACCTTGCTCCCGGCACCGGCACCTACGTCGACCTGAATGCCGATACGCTCGGCCTCCAATTCGGCCAGCACCTCGACGTGCAACCCATCGTCACCGTTACCGCTTCCACCGGCACCGCGGCCATCAATTCAGCCTGCCAAACCAGCGTCGAAGTTTTCGACCACCTAACCGGCCGCACTATAACCTTCCAAACAGCACCAGTCCAATAGCGCCGGTTCTAGGGACCAGCAACTTCAGAATCAGCGCAGCATCACGTCGATTCGTGTTTTTGATTGCGGGGCTTTGCGGCACGAATCTTCACGGGGTCCCCGACCTGGCATTTCGATCCGCAGTTCCTCCAGCAGATCCAGAACCATATTTCCTGAGTTCCTGCACAACTCGGCGTTGACTGCGGAGGACATGAAAAAATGCCTTTGGGTGAAGTTGTGGCACGGATCGAATATCTGGAATGGACGGAGGAAGACCGTCTGCGCCACGCGAAGTTTGCAGGACTGCGTTTTGATAAGGATGCCCGGAGCGTCACCAGGGAGCATGGGGGCGAAGCCTAGCGTCGATTAGTCGTTGCGCGTTGCCACTATTCCTCGGAGTAAGAATGAATGCGAGCGTTCAAGGCGCGGGGAGACGGCAATGGTAGAGTGGTGAGGAACGCCGCTGGGGAAACTCTGGTTGTGAACGCACATTGGTTCCCAGACGCACTACGTGCCGCTGGTATTGCCAACTTCCATTGGCACGATCTGCGGCATACCTTTGCCAGCCGATTGCGCCAATCCGGTGCCCCTCTCGGCCACATCGCAGAACTCATGGGGCACAAGGGGCTTAGCATGACCCGGCGCTACGCGCACCTAAGCATTGCGAGCCTGCACGAGGCTGTTTCCAGAATCTCAATCGACACCCCAATAGCACCAAAGCCAAGTCACGAGACGTGGGGCGATGCCTATCTCAATTAAACGTTTTGGAATGATGCTATTGTAGCAACGGGGGCGAAAGGGGTCCGGTGACCTTCCCGGCCTTCAAAGCCGGCGACGCGTTCCTTCGCGGAACGAGTGGTGGATTCGACTTCCACACGCTCCCGCCATATCTTCTTGAGACTTCCACCGCCTGACGACCGAGAAGCGTCTCAATCTCCTGAACGGAATTCCTGCAGGAGCTCGGATCGTTGAACTTCTAAGGTGGCGAGATCGTTAGGCATAGGGGATGTCCTTTCTAAAGAAAGGAAAACTTGCTAGACGACACTTCTACCTCGTGCACCCTGCGATGAACTGCTTCTTGATTGGCAATAAACCGAAATAGTACAATTTCAGGCGATTTCAGTAGTTCAGTCTGATGATTACCAGCATCCACACCCTGATTTATTCCGACGATGCCCCCGCAACGCGCGCATTCCTTCGCGACGTTCTCGGCTGGCCCTATGTCGAGGATGCACTGGGCGGAGGCGCGGGCTGGCTGATCTTCAAGACCGGGCGGAGTGAGATGGGCGTGCACCCGACCCACAGCGTGTACGACGGCAAGACGTACGAATCGCCACGGCACCATCTGATATCCCTGATGTGCGACGACATCTTACAGACGGTCGCTGAACTGAAGGGCAAAGGAGCGGAGTTCCACGGCGAAGTTCAGGATCACGGGTACGGACTCGTGGTCATGATGGCCGTACCTGGCGCGGACGACATCATGCTTTACGAGCCCAAGCATCCGCTGGCGTACAGCCTTTGACCGATTGAAGGGGCAACTAACTCAGTCCCACTTTTCACCTTTCGCAAGGCACCGTTCAAATTAGGACCCAACCCGGTAGAGGAATGTCTGAGAATGATAACTCCCCATTTGTCGCAAAGCCGGAAAAGTGGCTTATGGTGCTCACTTCGGAGATTACCTTGTGAATCGGCTGTTCACAATCCCTAGTGATATGTGTACCTTAGGTCAAGAAAGTTGACAATTGGCGTAACTCGCGTGATTGACGTGCCAAACTGAAAAACGAGTTGTGATAGGAGTTGCGTCTCGACTCCCGTCGCTTGGGCGATGGAGTCCCGATTTCTCCAGGATTGATGCACTCTGTGCCAACTCGGAGGACTGATGGATGCCCACTTCCCGCGTGAACGGAGCCGCGATGGTTGATTTTTTCTTGTACATCATAATGACCGGGATGTTTCTGGCGGCGGCAGGAGCGCAGGAGACTACGCCGGCAGCAACAACGCCGTCGGTTGCGGATGCGGCCCGCGCAGCACGAGAGCGACGGGAGTCGATGACGCCAGTACGCATAATGACGGATGACGATATCGCGGCGAAACGTGGGGCGGGGGACTTGGCAAATAGGAGCGCCAGCGAGCAGGAGGTGCGAGCGGAAATGGAGAAGCATTATCCCTCAAGCCTTACGAAGGCGGATCTGACGCAGCAGATCGGGCAGATAAAATCAATCGCGGCGAGAGGCGACGCAGATATGCTGGTGGCAGTCAAGAATTCAGCATTGGCTGGTTACGAAAACGTGGACTTTCCCGGGAAAAAGCATTGGGAAGAGGACGTTTCAGTTGCCGCAACCCGGATGGTTGAGGAAGCAGATAAGGGAGCCGCTCGACTGCAAGCGATTGTTGACGACAATCAGAATGTACTGGCGGGGCGCGATCTTGCCGCTTCGGCGCATTTGCGGGAAATGTGGATCGATGCGCTTTTGCCGTATGCGACGTGGCAGCAGCGCATGCGGGATCTGGTAGAGGACGGAAAAGCCCGCGCGAAGGCGTATGCGACGGGAAATCCGGCAGGGGCCGCCGAGTACCATCACGAAGCCATAAGAAGGAATGAAATTGCGGTGGGAGGAATGTTGAGTTCAATGCACATCACGGAAGATGAATTAAGGATCGTGCAGGGGCATTACGCGTGCGACGCGTCGCAATGGCCGCGCGACCCGCATCACCCGGAGATTCCGAATGTGATGTGGACAAACTACATGGACACCGCCAGTGGGGCGGGCTATCGATTGGATATTCAGGGTTGCGATGCACGCCACTATTCCGCCGTTGCCATTCCACCGGTGAGCGACGGCAGCCAAGGGCGTGCTTTCTGCATGGATGAATCAGGGGTGGTGCGGGTTGCGCCGGACGGCGATCCCGCAGCGTGCATCTCGAGAGGGAGCGAGTGGGTCGGGCGCTAGTTTTGCGCGGGGAAAATTAAAGGGCTCTGAGCGAGAATTTGTAGAGGCCCAATAAGAGAGCGGGTTTTCGTGAAGGGGTAGTTCGGCTAGACTCGGTGGAATGCGCGACAACGAATTCACGAAAATACTGGGATGGCCTGGTTAC
>Ga0181526_10001749_pt1 | contig 20063 bp, 16 predicted proteins | sample PEATcosm2014_Bin_35_FD_119750 | JGI IMG/M metagenome (GOLD analysis project Ga0181526, IMG submission 119750) | Peatland microbial communities from MTU Mesocosm Facility, Houghton, MI, USA - PEATcosm2014_Bin06_30_metaG | ecosystem: Environmental > Terrestrial > Soil > Wetlands > Peat | place...
GCGTTGGTGCAGAAGACGCCCAGCTTGGCCGCCGGATCGGGCGTGAGCGACCAGTGCGGCGCATAGTGCAGCGTCATCAGCGCCGCGCCCGCCATCGCGCCCAGCAACTGCGCCGACCACATGCTCAGCACCTGCGAATACTTCCCGTTGTTCACCGCGGCGGCCAGCGTAATGGCCGGATTCAGATTCGCTCCCGCGCTGCCAAAGGCCTGCGCCACCAGCACGCCGCACAGCACGGCCAGCGCCCAGCCGGTGGTGATCGCAATCCAGCCGGAGTCCGCCGCGTACGACTTGCGCAGCGTCACGCCGGCATTCACGCCGTTGCCCAGCAGCACCAGAACCAGCGTGCCCATAAACTCGCCCATCCATACAGAATGCATCTCACCCTCTTTGCGGTTGCGTTTTGCGCCCAACAACTCGGGCGGCCCCAAAGCGCAATCGTTACCAGATATGCCGAACTAAGGCATTCTCCACTGTCCACCCCAACTATGCCAAATCGTCCCGAACAGAACGCGAAGTCGGCGCTCATCCGGCCGGGTTATACCATAAGAAATATGAGGAGATGCGCGTGCAAAGAATTGGAAGAAAATTCATCGGGGTTGCTCTGGCGGCGGCCGCTCTGGCAGCCGCAACGGCCGTGGCTCAGCAGACGCCTTTGGCGCCCACAAAGGTCATCGGCTTCATGACCGACTTCGACGTGAAAGACGATGCCGTGGGCATCTGCAAAGCGGTGATGGAATCGGTCGCCCCCGGTGTGCGCATTATCGACATCACGCACCAGTCTGAGCCTTATAACATCGCCATGGGCGCGCGTTTTCTGGCCGGCTCCGCGCCTTACTTCCCCAAGAACGCGGTCTTCGTCGTGGTCATCGATCCCGGCGTCGGTTCCACGCGCAAAGCCATCGTGGCCAAATCGCGCGTGGGCCAGTTCTTTGTGCTTCCAGACAACGGCCTGCTCACCCTCATCCAGGACCGCGACGGGATTGTCGAGGCCCACGAGATCACCAACCCCGCATGGATGATCGGCTCCGGCATCTCCTCGACCTTTCATGGCAGAGACATCTTCTCACCGGCAGGCGCGCACATTGCCCGCGGCGACGATTTTGCCCAGGCCGGTCCCGCGCTCGATGGAACGAAGCTGGTCCGCCTCGATCTGAGAAACGCAACCATCGACTCGGCCGGCCTGCACGGCGAAGTCATCGGCACCGATGGGCCATTCGGCAACCTGGTGCTCAACGTTCCCGCCGAGATCTTTGCGCAGTTAGGTTATAAGCTCGGCGACAAGGTTCCCGTCACGCTTGCCGGCAAGAGCTACGCCTTTCCCTTCGTAAAGACTTTCAGCGATGTGGCCGTGGGCAAGGAGCTCTTCTACATCGACTCCCGCGGCCGTCTCTCGCTGGGCATCGATCAGGGCAACTTCGCCGAGACTTACAAGGTTGGCGAAGGCGCGGAGCTGACAATTCCAAAGAAGTGACCTGCTGAGAGCGGCGAATTCAGTTTTGCCTTGCGACTCGGAGGACAGATCTTACCGGACAATCTCGAAGCGTTCCCACGGGCAATTGCAGACCGGGCAGCGCTCGTGCTCCTCTTCCGTCTCCGATGTGTAGCCGCAGATTGGGCAGACGTAGAAGTCGCGCGCCTCGGCGATCCACGCATCCCGCTTGCCGCCAACCAGCAGAGCGATGGCCTCGCCATAGAGCCGCGCGTGGGTCTTCTCGGCTTCCATGGCTCCGGTAAAGGTGCGAATGGCCGCGGTATTCTTGAGCGCCGTCGCCTCTTCAAGAAACTCCGGGTACATGGTGTCGATCTCATACTGCTCGCCGCTCAGCGCCGCCTTCAGGTTTTCCAGCGTGCTCTTCACCTCAACCGCGTGAATCTCGCACCTGGCCTCGCCGCCCATCAGTTTGATCACTCTGGCGTGGTTTGCGGCGTGAATCTCCTCGGCGCGCGCGGCGGCCCGAAAAAGGCTGGCGGCTCCGTGCAACCCGTCGGCACCGGCCTTCACCGCAAAGGCCGTGTACTTGGCGTGCGCATTCGACTCGCCCTCAAAGGCGGCCAATAGATTCTGAACGGTAGTAGCATTTTCCGCGGCAATTGCCGGCATCGATCTTCCTCCCAAACCCGAGGAAGAGACTACGGCAGCAGGCGGGGCCGCGCTGTGACGCAGGCTACATTGGAAACAACGAGGAATTTGGAGAGGGGGCAAGTGGTGTTGGGAAAGGCCGAATGTGCCGAATCCGCGTCAATCGCTCTTCACCTCCTGCCAATGCGCCAGATTACGCCGAATGCCAGACGCAAGTCGTTCTCGGTGTTTGAGGCGTTATTGGGCAGTGTGGTTCTTGCATAGTCCACCTGCAGCAGGCGCAAGCCGAAGCTCTTGGACAGGAGAAGATTGAAGCCGCCGCCGGTTTGCATGGCAAACGCATTGGCGCTGGACGTGACTCCCGAGCTGGCGGGGAAGACGCCGTTGAAGGCACGCTCGCCCCCGAAGAGTCCTTCACCAAAGAACTGCATGCCGCGCCCCTGCTGAGAGCCTGCAGTCCCGGTGTGAATCCAGTGCGTGTAGCGCGGGCCGGCCATGAAAGCGACTCTGTTCACATCCACGCCGGGCGCGAAGTTCGAGGCATGGCTGCCGTTCAGGCTGGCGGCGATGCCCAGCCCCTTGCTGAAGGTGATGGCCGCGTCCGCGCCGCCTCCCTGCAGCCAGAAACACCCGCAGTCTCCGGGCGCGATTTCTGCCCGCTCCGCTGCATAGGTTATGGCCAAATCGGTGGAAACGGAGGCCGGCCTTGCGGGGGCTTGGGCCTGTAGGGCGCAGGCGGTTGCGCCAGCCAGGATGCACACACCCGCAAGGTACGCAATTCGGGAAACCGATCGGCTCATCATCATCTTTCTCCTCGTTACTCAACCGTGAGCGTTACCGTGGCGGAGTGCGACAGCGCGCCCGATGTTCCGGTCACCGTCACAGTGTAACTTTGCTGCTGCTGGGCGAAGAAGCCGCTTGTAGAGCCGCAGCCGTTCAGCACCGTCAAGGCCGCCAGGGCTGATCCAAGCAAGAGCAGCAGGGACGCAATCCGCGGCAACCGCTTGCCTGCGCGGCGCAGCCTGCCTGCGAATGGCAACAGCAGCAGCGCCAGCGCGAGGGGCGCCAGCCTGCGGCCCAAGCCATCGGCCGGAGGCATGGCTGCCGCGGTTTGCGGGATCTGGATCGTCAGCGTCACCGTAGAAGTGCCTGCACCCGCGGGCAGCGCGGCTGGCGAGAAGGTTGCCACAGCGCCCGCAGGCAGTCCACTGGCCGAGAGCGACACCCGCGCCGGGAGAGTAGCTGCGTTGAGCGGGGACACGACGAGGTCGAATACGGCCTTGCCGCCCGGAAGCACTGTTTCTGAACCGCCTCCGCCTGTGCCTGCTATTGTCAGGCTGAAGTCCGGCGCTGCGTTGACCAATTGAGCTAGCGGCTGCGCAGAGCTTGTTACGAAGCTGCTGCCTGCCGCCGGCGTATAGACTGCCTGGAAAGTGTTCGTCACTACGGGCAAGGAGCTGGTGGTGTAAGTCGCGGTTCCGCCGCTCAATGTTACCGGCGAACCAACGTTGCTGCCGTTGAGGTTGAACTGCACTGTGCCGGTCGGCGTCGCTGAGCCGCTGGCCGCGGTTACGGTTGCGGTAATCGTCACCGATTGGCCGGAGGTGGACGGGTTCAGCGAGGATTGCAGCTTGGTTGTGGTGGAAATGGCGGGCGCGTTAACCAGCAGGCTCACCGTGCCTGTCGCTGTCGTATACTCGGTCGCGATAAACGGATTGAATGTGACTGCCAGCGTGTAGCTTCCCGCGGCCAGCACTGTCGAGCTCGTAACTGGAGCAGCGCTGCTGCCTGCGGGCGTGGCTGCATAGGCATAACTCCCTGCCACGGATGTTGTTCCGCTCCATGCGGATGCATCCAGCACTCCGCTCAGCGATGTGCCAAGGACAATCGGCTCGGGTGCGGTCCATTGGATGGTGGTGGTCAACGGCACAGGCACGGACGCAATGCTATCGCTGACGTGAATTTGTTCAGGGATGTTCAACTGCTTCGAGAGCATCATGGAACCCAGCGCATCGGTTACGTGAATCGCCTCCGGGATATTCAGTTGCTGCGCTTTCATGATGGGAGCGAGCGTGTCCGATACATGAATCGTCTCTAGAATCGGCAGCGGCAACGGAACCGAAGCTGAGAAGGGCGGCTCCGAATCGTGGAGCTGTATGTCCTCGACGATCGTCAATGGAATCGGTACCGTCACTGTTGGCGCGTCCGATAGATTGATCGTCTCGATGATCGAGAGCGGGATGGTTGAAGCTGTGGCCGCGGGCAATGTGCCGGTGCCTATCAGGTTCGATACCAGCTTGGGCGTATTGGTGTCGCTGTCCAGCACCACCACCTGGGCCGTCAGAATGTCGGGCGGAAGAGCGACGTCGGTGTTTCCGCCCACAATCGGCGGGCTGAATGTAACCGGAATCTGGCAGCTTGAGTTTCCGCTCAAAGTCGTGCCGCATTGACTGGTGTCAATCGAGAAGTCCGCCATGTTGACACCCGCCAGGCTGATGGAGACGGAGACGGCAGTGGCGTTATGGTTGAACAGCGTCAAAGTTTGCGGGGCCGAAATGCTGTTCTGCGGCGTCGAAAACGAGAGCAGGAAGGGTAGCAGCGTCACATCGGCACGCGTGCCAATGGCCGTGCCGATTAACGTGATCGTCTGCGGCGTGTTGACCGCATCGTCGTTCACCGTGGTCGTGCCGGTGAGCGAGCCGTCAACCAGAGGCGTGAAGTCCGTGTTGATCGGGCACTCGTAGCCGGCAGATATCTTTCGCGCGTTGTAGCACTCCGTGCTGCCGGTGGGGTTGGTGATGTCGCGCGTCCAATTGGTGCTGTTGATGCCCCACGGAGAATCGATAAACGGCTTCGTGAAGTTCAGCATGCCGTTGTTGCCCGCATTCAGAACCGTCGTGGTCAGCGGCGTGCTGGCTTCTGTGTCGATCGGAACGTTACTGTCGACGCCGGACAGATAGTTGGGCGCGTAGACAAAGTTATAGTCCATCACCGATTGGGAGACGTTGACCTTGCGGACGCCATCGGCAACTTCCATGATGTACATGTTTCCCATGCCGTCCAGTCGGGTGAGCGCCGCCTGGGGAAGTGTCGCCCCGTAGGCGTTGCCGTCGCCGCCGTCCCAGCTATCGCCTAGATTGCCGTAGTTGGTAGCGGGTCCTTCAAGGTAACCGCCGCCAGCGCCGGCCACGGTGAGAATCGTATTGGTGCCGGCGTCGACCCGGCGCACACGGCAGGCAGAGCCATCCGTGAGATAGAGATCGTTGGCCGCGTCGAAGGCGATGCCGGTCAGACCGCTGAACTGTGCCGCCGTGGCCGGTCCGCCGTCCCCGCTGCCGCCGGCGCAGACAGTATTGTTTTCGTTGTTGCCAGGGTTGCGTGTGCCGGTCCCGGCAACGGTGGTGATCGTGCCAGGAGTCTGCGAGGATGGCCCGGCTACCATGCGCACCGCGCCCGCCTCCGCGATGTAGAGATTGCCGTTGCTGTCGAAGGCCAGATCGCCGCCCGCGATCTCCGCCGCCGTGGCCCGACCTCCGTCGCCGCTGTGGCCTGGAGTTCCGTTGCCCGCGTACATGGTGACGATGCCGGTCGTTGCATCGATGCGGCGAACCTCCGTGCCGTCAGAGAAGTAGATGTTCCCCGTCTGGTCAAGCGCGAGGCCAGTGATGGCGTTGGGTAACAAGGCGTTAAAAGCCGTGCAGCCGTCGCCATTGGAGTCGGTTTGGCCGGGGCAGCCAACGCCCGTCGTGGTTCCTTTGCCGGAGTTCATCCACACCGCGGTACCATCCTGGTAGGTCTCGCCGATGACATCGGTGAAGGCGGGACGATTGATGCCGGTGACGCCGCCTGTCTGTACCGAGAAGAGATAGTTGACGCCGCCGATCGCGAACTGAATGATGGCTCCCGGATAGACGCGCGTATGGGAGGGCCATCCAGCCACGCCGTTGCCCGCTATGGAAGTAATGAGGTTATTGACCGGATCGATGACGCGAATGAGGTTGTGTCCCGAGGCCGGGGTCCCCAACCACCCATCCGTATCGCCAAGATAGAGCCTGTCCGCCGCATCCAGCGCCAGCGGTCCGCCGAAGCCGATATTCGAATCGATGGCCGTCCCGCCGTCGGTGAAGGCCGGCCCATAGTCGGGCCAGGGTCCCCCCGCGTAGTAGTTGATGATGCCGTTGGTGTCGATGCGCCAGATCGAATTGTTTCCTCGATCGGAGAGGAAGAGGTTGCCTGCCGAATCGATGGCGATGCCGTTGAGGAATCCAACCTTGGCCTGGTTGGCCGGGCCGCCGATCCCGGTATATTGTGTGCCGAGATAGCCGCCCACAAACTGGGTCATGATGCCCGGGGTGAGCACGGCAAGCGCGCCGCTGCCCATGCCGGAGAGGCCGAAGGCATACGGCGTTCCGCCATTTTCCGTCGTCGTCACGATAAGCGCCGCATTGCGAATGCCCGGAGACAACGGCGCAAAGGTGACCGGAATCTGGCAGACGGTTCCCACCGGATTCACCGTGATTCCATCGACCGCGCAGCCTGTGACTTCGCCCAGCGAGTACTCTGTGAAGCCGCTCTGGATGCTCATTGGGTTGAGCGCCATGGCATTATTCAGCGTCAGCGTAACGGTCTGCGTCTGCGTTTGTCCCACAGCGGCCTGGAACTGAGTTGCATTCGCAACGGTGAAGGTGGATGCGCCTTCCGGAACATTGCCGATGCCGGTCAGCGTAACCGTCTGCGTGGAAACAAATCCGCGCGACAGTTGCTCGCCGCCTGCGTCGTCGTTGATGTCCAGCGTGGCGTTGAGGCGGCCCGCGAATTTGGGTGAGAAGTAGACGTTGAGATTGCAGCTTGCCCCCACGGCCAGCGGCGCAACGGCCAGGCAGGCGCTTCCATCCACGGAGAACTGATCCGCCACTACGCCGACGACTTGGAAGGGAACTCCCGATGTTTCTGTGCCAAAGGTGGAGTTGTAAAGCAGGCAGGCGGGGGCGACCATGCAGAAGGTGAGCGGCGCGGTGCCGTTGTTGGTGATGGTGACGACACTTGCCGGGCTGGTTGTTCCCGGCACAAGCGAGCTGAAGTCGATCTCTTGCGTGGCGGGCTGCGCGATGGTGGCGATCGGTGCACCACCCATGCCATTCAGTTGCACGATCTGCGTTGCGCCCGCGCCGCCGGCATTGTCGGCGATGGTGAGCGTCTGGGAGGTTGCGGGGCCGAGCGTATTGGTGCCGAAGGCGATGTTGATCTGGCATTGCGCGCCGGCGGCCAGCGTTGAGGGGAAGCATGCGCCGCAGGTGGAAGTTGCCAGTTGCTCGAAGTTGTTGCCAATCTGGCCCGCGCCCTGGGCGGGGGTGATCGAAGTAACCGTCAGCGGCACCTGGCTGGTATTGGTCAGCGTCACCGTCTGCGGCGCGCTGGCGCTTTCATTCGGGATCGCCGTGAAGTTGAGCGCCCCACTCACCAGCGTGGGGCCGGTGAGCGTGACCGTGGGATAGACGCCATTGCCTGTGAGCGCAACCGTCTGCACTCCGCTTCCGGTCGATGCGTCGTCGCGCACCGTCACCCATCCGTTAAGAGCGGAAGAAGCAGCCAGGGCAGTCGCGCTGAAGGTGACGGTAATTGTGCATGAGCCCTGGGGCGCCAGCGAGCTGCCGCAAGTATTCGTCTGGGCAAAGCCTGCCGTTGTCGTGGCAGTGATGGAAGAGATGGCGAGCGCCGTCGTCGTGCTCTGGTTGAAGAGCGTCAGCGATTGGCCCGCGCTGGCTCCCCCGTTGGGAACCGCGTAGAAGGTCAGCGGTCCGCCCATCAGCGAGACCGATGGAGGCCTGCCGGAAACCGTCGCCGACAGATTGAAGGTAAGCGGAACGCCGGTGAACGACGCGCTGCTCTGCGGTGCGGCGGAGAACGAAACGCTGTTGTCGGGATAGGTTGCCGTGCTGGTGACCGAACCGTCCTGCGTGGTCTGCACCGAGACGGCGATGGCGCACGCCTGCCCCGGTGTCAGGCCCATCGCAAGGGTTCCGCAATCGACCGCACCCTCCGGCAAGATGGACCCTCCGGCCAGCGCCTGCGTCAGGAACGGAGCCGGCAGATTCAGCCCGGCGCTTCCCGCGCTCGCCGTCAGGGCGGTGATTGAACTCAGGTAGGGCGCTCCGATCGGATAGTTCAAGATATCCGCATCCGTAATCATCACCGTCTGCGGAGTATTCACGACTCCGTACAGCGCGCTGGGAAAGGCGAGCGCGTTGGCCGAGGCATCCACGTAGCGCACGCCGTCAGGCTCCAGAATGTACAAGCTTCCCGTGCCATCGACGGCCACGCCCTGCGCGCCGCTCAGCGTGGCCTGGGTCGCGCTGCCCCCATCGCCCGCTGCGGTGCTGTTATAGGCGATGCCGGCCACTACCTGGCTCGAAGGCGCCCACGAGGGGGCGTTGGGGTAGTACGCCTGGACCACGTAAGTCTGCACACCGAAGTAGACATTGTCGGAGGCATCGACCGCGATACCGTACGTGCCCGCATTCATTCGCGCAATGTGCCGATGTTGCCCGTGACCGCATCGACGCGGCGCACCAGGTTGTCGCCCGTGTCGGCGATGTAGATGTTGCCTTGCGAGTCCGCGGTTGCCTGGTTGGGCAGATAGAGGCCGGCCGAGGTGGCCAGGCCGCCGTCGCCGGTGCCGCCCGTGTTGCCCACCCCGCCCGCGATGGTGTAGATATAGCCCGCCTGCGCGGTGACGCCGGAGTTTTCCGTCGCAATCAAGCTGGCCAGCGCCGTTCCGCCTTGGTAAACCACGCGAATCGTGCCGTTGCCGCTGTCGGCGATGTAGAGGTTTCCATACCCGTCGATGGTGATGCCCTCGGCTTTGGCAAATCCCGCCGAGGCAGCCGGCCCCTGATCGCCGTAGCAGGAACTGTTGAAGGCTGCGAAGCACATCGAGTTGAAGGTTCCCGCCACGGTGTTGATGATGCCGGTGGTCGCGTTGATCATGCGCACCGAGCCATCGTATGTGTCGGATATGTAGACGTTGCCCGCCGCGTCCACCGCCACGCCTTGCGGCCAGTTCACCCCGACCGTCGAGGCCAGGTACCCATCGTAGCCGCCGCCAAAGTTCTGGTAGGGATTCAGCTTGGGCGAAATCCCAGCGATGGTATAGATATCGCCCGCCACCGCCGTTGTGCCGGGATTCTCCAGCGCGATCAGGTTGGCCAGCACCGCGCCGCTCTTGTACACCACGCGCACGATTTCGTTTTGTGTGTCCGCAATATAGATGTTGCCGAAGCCGTCGACTGCAATCGCCGAAGGTGCATTGAAGATGGCTCCGCCGGCCGGGCCGCGGTCTCCGCCGTAGGGGCTGGCGGGGTTCTCGACCGCGGTGTCGTTGCCCACTATATCGGAGATCAATCCGGGGGTGAGCACCGCGACCGGTCCGGTGCCGGTGCCTGTTAGCGCCAGAGTTGCCGATCCGGCCAAAGACTTATCGGTATCGTAGAAGGCGATCAGCATCGCTGCCGAACGGGCAATGGGTAACGGCGCGCTGGCCCAGCCGGGCAGCTTGGGCGTGAAGGTGATCGAGAGCGTGCAGGAGCCGCCCGCCGCGATCGCCGCGTTGACCGCGCAACCGCCGGGGTTCGCAGGAGGCAGGAGCGCGAACTCGCCATGGGCCGAATCGATCTGGGGCAGCGCCGTCAGAGAACTGTCGTCGCTGAAGGTGAGCGTGACGGACGCGCAGCGGTTCGACATCGCAACGCGAGGAATGGTGGGCAAGCGTCTCACCCTTGCCGAATTGACCGGCAAAACGATGGCCGCGCAAGCGTGAGTATTGCCATACAAGAAGCCTTCGAGGGGAAAGCGTCGATAAAATCGTTCACTACGGTTTGACTGACGGTGTATGATTGGTAGCGATTTCTCACTCGGAGGAAAAGCGATGCCTACAGCGGATCATGGCGGGGGATCAAAGAAACAATCCCAAAGAGAAAAGAAGCCGACCCAAAAGTCGGTGCGAGTAGCCAGAGCCGAACAACCCGTCACCCACGCTGGTCTTGGGTTTGGCTATAAACATTACATCTTCATCGCAAAGGTGAAGCGTGGCGAGGTCTGGGCGTTGAACTCCCTCAAGACCGCCACGAAGTCATCGGTTACACCACTTTTCGAGATGTGGCCACCCAAGAAGATCGTGAAGAAGCCAAAAGTTCCGAAGACTCTCTTGGAACATACCCAAGATGTACTGCAAATCGTAAAGGATGAATGGGGCGAACTCCCATTCTTTCTCGACACGCAGTACATCATCACAGGCACATTGCCATCCCCGGAAGCTGCAACACTGATCTTCCAGGTGGCAAGGAATCTGGGGATTCAGTGCGTTCCTGTAACTTCTCTCCGATTTTCGCCGGCCTATCAGAAAGCCATCCGCGACGTGATCCAGAAGGATAACCGTGGCGTCATGCTCAGGATCGACACAACGGATTTAGTTGACAAGACGCTCCTCAAAGGCTACATCGATGGCCTGTTGACGGTATTCAACCTGACTCCAAATTCCATAGATATGCTGATTGACCTGGCCTACCGTCCCAATCAAATGGAAGTGGAGCAATTAGGGGAATCGGGCTTGAAGAAGACTCCCTATATCAAACAGTGGCGTACCATCACATTGGCATCAGGATGCTTCCCGGAGTCTATTTCAGAGTGGCCGTATGATTCATGGATTCCGGTAGAACGCTCCGATTGGCTTGGCTGGAGGGCTGTCGCTGCGAACAGACTTGCCAGCAAAGAGAGAATCCCTTCATATGGAGACTATGGGGTCAGATGCGGCGGTACCCCAGTGGAAATTCCCAATGCTCCCGATCCTAACCTTCGATATACGGCCAGCAAACAGATTATCGTTCGGAGGGGAAATAGTTCATCCGGTTCGATGAAGGCTATATGCCGTGATCTTGTGTCAAATCGATCCGAGTTCAATGGTGCCAATTTCAGCCAGGGTGATTCGGAGATCGCTGCGAAAGCAGCCACTCCAGGTTTGACGACCAATAACTCCGCAGAGCAATGGATTCAGTGGAGCGCAAATCACCATGTCGAGAAGGTTGTTTCGGAAATCCTGATCCTCCCCTAGCCTTTATCGTATTCCGTGCCTCCTCCGCAAGAGTATCGATGTCCAGAAGGCGTGATGCCTCCTCCCACACCTCATCGGCGCGGTTCTTGGAGGTCACTGTACGGTATCCAAAGCGACGCAAGCACCTGAGCGCCTCATCTTTCCAGAGCAGCCGGGAGAGCGCAGCCGCTTCTCTCGCCGGATTCTCTTTTGGACCCCTAATTCTTCGGAGAGCAACGCCGGAATCTGAACCAGTGGCGAGTGTGATACCCCACCACTTTGGAATATCTGACCTCCCAGGCTCTAGCAGCTTCTTGCCCACCACGAGTGTCACGAAGTCGAAAATCCTGCCATATTCAGCGATTTGCGTAGAAAGCCGGTCGAGACCGTCGCAATCGCTCTTGATTTCAAACCCATGAAGCGCACCGTTTACAACCGCCACGTCGATCCGCGCCGCATTGCAGCTAAATTCTTGCAAAATAAGGTTATTATCCTCGTCTGGAAAGACGGCTTTCAGCTCTTGAAGCAGAGCCCTCCTGATGTGAGAGTCACGAAGCATGGATTGGGGTTCTTTCGGACTTCTCATTCCTCACATCCTTGAGCCTATCAGCGCGGCCCGCCCTGCGCGAACCAAAACCTCGCGCCATATAAATCCATTATAATGGACTTTTTGACCAACTAGCAACTGAGGATCATGGTTTGTGGGCCGCAAAAGCCGCATAGCCGACAACGCGGAAGGTACGACCGTTTATCTGACCCCTGATGAACAACTTGTGCTTCGCGCGATCTTGGCTAAACGAAAAAGAAGGGCGCATCCGCGCGCCAGTCTGAACGAAATCATGGTGGATGCGCTATGGACTCTTGCAGGAGTGGAAAAGATCACCAAGGAAAAACTTGAAGCGTTTCTCTCGGAAAAGGGAAACGATGGCTCCGCCCGCCCGTCACTTGATTAGGGATATACTTGATTTCTGAAAGGAGTCGCGCTATGGTGCCCGGTCGAATACGGAAGTCCAGGCCCCGCCCGAACGATGAAAAGCTCCGAGAGTTGATTCTGCTCGTTTCGGAGTGGTCCCAGGTTGACCCAAAATTCGGCGCGATAAAGCTGAATAAACTCCTCTTCCACGCCGACTTCTCCGCTTTTCTTACCTATGGTGAGCCGATCACGGGGCAGGAGTATTTCAAACTTCCACAGGGTCCGGCTCCCCGACGCCTGAAGGCGCTCACAGAGAACATGAGAAAGACGGGGGAGTTCGCATGGCAGGAGGTTTCGTACTTCGGGCACATTCAGAAAAAGCCCATCGCATTGCGCCCCGCCAATCCCGCGAAATTCTCCGGTCCTGAGATCGACCTTGTCCGTCAGACTGTAGAGAAATTTTGGGCGATGAGCGCAACTGACATCAGCGAACAATCACATCTATTCTTAGGATGGAAAGCTGCCCATTTACAGGAAACAATCCCGTACAGCACGGCGCTGGTAAGCCGCAGACCGCCAACAGAGCATGAGCGTAGGCGCGGTCTGGCACTCCAGAGCCTTGCGGAAAAGCATCTCAGTGCAAGAAGGTAAGATCAGGACGGTCGTATTCGACGAACGGTTTGAGTATGAGTTGGCGAAGATCGAACCGAACGTCCGCAGAGCCGACGAATTTGTCGAAGGCGCTGTAACGATCCTTTCGAGAGAACCTGAAGTTGGATGTCAGCTAGATGGTTCGCAGGTATGGTTCATCTGTGGGCACAAAGTTGATACGGCTCTCTACTATACGTTCGACAGAGACAATGTTTACTTTCTGTCCATTGAGAAGACGAAATTGCCAGAACTCTGAGAGGTACAGAATGCAGAGGACACAATCATGAAACCCCTACCAGCCCCACCCGTCCCTGGCAACACCGAAGCCGAACGGTTCGACAACGCCGTCCGCAAGGCGTTCACCGTCTCCAAAGAAGAGATGCAACGCCGGGAGGCTGAATGGCATCGAACGCACACTGCCGATAGGCCAGCCAAGAAGCCGTAGCCGATCCCACCGCTTCCCGCTCCATCCCGTACTATCCCTCTATTTTGCCAAGTATATTATTACCGAGATTGGTTACCATCTCGGCGGCGACTACGACTACGAGGCAGGAATTCGCAGCCTCCAGCTTTTCAATCGTATCTACCCAACTGCTCAGTCAAGCGAGAACCCGCGGACCCACCCAGCACAAGTGAAATCTGCTCCAGTGCCGCGCTCAATCGGCAGGTACGCCGGCACTCTGGACAGACACTCTCCTCGCCGGCGGGGCGAAGAACCATCACGAGCCAACTTCGTCCTTCGACCACCAGTTGGACAAGCACGACTTCTTCGGCGTCCGGTACCAATGTTCCTCGTCCCATGGCCACCAGCCCGAGACCGCCATAGCTTGCCTGTTTTCTATTGCCACCCATTCGTCCAGAGAAGTCTCGCAGGCGGTTCAGCCAGACCTGGATTCTAAAAGTAACCAGATTCCTTCCCGTAAAATCCCAATGCGGCCGGATCTCGCCCGGACGGAAACTCGGCGATGCATGACGCAAAAGAACCCATCAGTCTTTCATGTGGCCAATCATTGTCAGGCTTAGCATGTGAGAATGTCGAAACAGACGCCAGCGGAGGAAACGTGCAAGAGTGGTAAAGTCGGCGCGAACGTGAGTAGCAGAGCGGGAGAGAAGATAGGCGATGTATTGCCGCCATAGGGGTTTGTTACAGGATTTGACAATCCGCCTATTACGACTCTGTACGGCGGGAGATCCAATGGACCCGACATGCGTCGGAATCAAGATTCGCCTTAGTGTCATCCATTTTTCCCTGCGTGAAGAGAGGAAGCCTAGGAGCAGCCACATGGAGTCTTTGTTCCGTTCAAACATTACCTCGAGTGCAGAGCCGGAGAAGCATTGGAGCCAACTCCGGCGAGTCGCCGGGAGCCTGTCAATCTCATATGCGGCCAGAGGGTGGAGACGGCAATCGAACCAGGTGCGGGCGTAGTAAAATGCGATTGCCTCGAAGGATCGAAGCGAGGGAGAGTGAGTGTCGTTCCATACCTGCCAAAAGGTCTCGTCGTCTGCGCGGGAGTGAAGGAAGACGGCCAGCTCGTAAACGTGATGGACGATCCAGTCCCCAAGAAAGAGATTGCGCAGGATGTGAAGCGCGAGATAGCCAAGGTGGTCGGCGGGACTAAGACAGGAAAACGACAGACCATCGACCTCTCGCATTGTGCGCCGCTCCCAGAAGAGCCCAGCCTCCGGGATACGAATGCGAGAGACACGCTCGTTCCAGAGGCAGAAATGCAGTTCGATTCCAAGCGGCATCTCAGGATCGAACGGGTTCCCTTTCCATTGCCAGTCGCCAAGCCGAACCAGAGTTGCTATATGATCGGTCCGGGTGTAACTGATTCTTAGGGCCGATGGCTTATAACCAATGGCCTGCAGGGCGCTGTTGGCGGCAACGATGTCGTTTGGGGGGCAGAAGATGTCGATGTCGGACTGCGCCCGGAACCTCGGGTCCGCAACATAATCGGGTGCCTGCGTGAAGCCCTTGATAACGATGTGCTCGACACCGGCGCGGTCGAGAGCTTCGGCGGCTTCCCGGTAAGCCGCCTTGACGCGTTCGAAGCGTCGAGCATTGTCGGCGAGATTTCTTCCAAGCCGCTCAACTACCCAGTCTGGGAATCCATCCGTGGGGAGCCGCGCAACCAGTAACGTAAGATGGGCGAGGTCGGTGAAGGCGAGCAGACTGGCCCACTCCTGATTGGATAGCTTATGGAGGAGCGTAGCGTCGGGCTCACTCAACTGAAGTGCAGACAGCAATACTCTGGCCACAAGAGGGATTCGCGGCGCTTTCCTTCCCGTTTCGAGTGTGGCTGCGCTCATGAACAGTCTGTGCTCCTATACAAACCGAAGTTCTGAACAGGCCGTTCGTCCAGCTCCGAACGCTGCGGCGCAGTTCAGAGATGATTTCCTCGCGTCAGTGCGTGTACATCTCCGGTTCGCCGAGGCTGCCCGCCTGAGGCAAGTGGCGCAGATAAAGCACGATCGACCATATCTCATCGTCGCTGAGTGTGTTCTTCGAGCCTGGCATGCCGGAGGGCCAGATCCCGTAGTCGATAATCCACTTCAATTGCCCGTCGGTATAGGCTTGTATATCCTTTCCAGCCAGCGACGGCACCGGCGGCGACATGCGATCGGCGAATGGCACGCCGGTGTTCTGCCCGTCGGGCCCGTGGCATGCAACGCAGTAGTGCGAAAACGCCTCCTTACCGTCGGCAACCCCTTTGGCATCGTCATTCAGCGGGTTTTTCTGCGACTTGTTATGCACGAAGATCTTGTGCTTTGCCCAATTCATGATCGCCGCTTCTCCCTTGCCCGGCGGATCGGCCTTGCAGCCCACGAGCTGGATGGCGAGCATGAACGCGCCGGCGATGGAAAGGAAGGGCCGCAACATGCGCTTACTCCACCACGTGCAGGGTAAGCGTCATCCCGCCGTGGCCAGATCCACAGAACACATAGCAGTGGCCGACAAAGGTACCGGTCTTGTCGGGAGTGAAAGCGAGTTCGCTGGCTTGACCCTTGGCAATCTTGGTTTCGATGCCAAGTTCCTTGAAGCGGATACCGTGCGGCACATCGACGCTCGTCAGCACCAGCACGACCGGCTCACCCTTTTTCAATGTGATCTCCCCTGGCATGAATTCGAATCGCTTGGCGGTCACTTCGATGCGGCGCGGGGCGTGCTGGGCCGGAATGGCTGGCATGAACCCTGGCGCCGCCAGCAAGATTGCAAAAGGAATCGCGGACCAGGCAAACTTAAGCTTCATGGAGCGTCCTCGGCGAAAGATTTCGGCGGCACTGCGCTGTCCACCCTGCTCGTTGCCCCGCTGTCTTCCGCGCGCCAAGCCTAGAGCCACAGGCGATCCACTGCCAGAAATATTGCGGCAGAGCTGCCATCTTTTCCGACTATAGTCGCGTCACGAAAGCGAGTTGTCATCTCTCTGTAAGTCGAATGTAACCGCATTGTTGCAATCTCCGCTCGTCGAAACAATGTTCGCAGAGACATTGCGAAGCAGAGAGTATTTACTATTCCCGCGGTGCGGCCACACAGGGTCGATGGCTTGCCGCGCAAAGTGACAATCGACTGACAACTCAAAGAAGATCGAGCGACACATGGCACTGCTGCATGCGCTAAGTTTGTTAGTATGTTGCGTCCAGCTCTCGAACTTAAACCCCGCGCATTGGCACACGCAAGCCGCATTCTCCTATTCGCGCTGACCGCCCTAGCAATTGCCCATCATGGCTCCGCGCAAGACACGCCGCTCATCTCTGGAGGCGTCGGCTTCTTCACCAGCACCAATGGCGGCAGTACCAGCTACTATCCGATTATCGAGCCGCTGCTTGCCGCTCCCCTCGGCCAGCATGTTCTCGTCGAGTCGCGCGCGGCCCTGCTGGAGTTCTACTCGCCTAATGGCGGCGATCAGCCCGGCTACGACCATAGCCACTTCATTGGCATCACCTACCTGCAGGGCGATTACGTTGCCTCGAGTCACTTAACCGTCGTGGCCGGGGACTTTCTCATTCCCTTCAACACTTACAACGACCGTCTCTCGCCGATCTGGATTGGCAACTTTCAGGACGGTCCGCTAATCGCCAATCTCAACTTCTCTTCAAGCGGTAGCGGCCTCGGCGGCATGCTGCGCGGCAACGCCATCCAACGCAGCAAATACTCCATCGACTACAACTATTACTATTCCGCCCGCAGCGCTAACGAGCAGTTCAGCGCGTCTCGCGGCTCGGGGGGACGAGCCGTTGTCTACTTGCCCGAGCAGCGCCTTGAAGTAGGATTCTCCTACGACCGTCTTCTGCAAGGGACGCATGAGAACTTCTATGGCGCCCACGTTTGGTGGGAACCCAAGGATACTGGATTCCGCCTGCGTTCCGAGTTCGGCCGTGGTCAACATGCGCAGGGCTACTGGGTCGAGGCCGACTATCGCACCCATGCCTTCGGTGGTCCTGACAGCGCGATTGGGCGTATCGAGCCTGTCTTCCGCATTCAGCAGGCCTTTCGCCTCGATACCGTCGCCAGCGACGGCCTGCCGGCTGCGAATACGCAGCGAGCCGACTTTGGCATCGATTACAACCTGCCGCACAACACCAGGATCATCACCAGCTACGCGCGGCAATTCTCCGCCACTGGCAATCAAAACATCTGGGAGACTGGGATCGTTTATCGGTTCCTCTTCCCGGCCTGGAAGGGAAAACAGCAATGAGCACAAAGCATTTTGTCTCTGGCGTCCTTATTCTGGCGTCGGTTTCAGCGCTTGCATTTGCCGCTCAACAGAACAGCAGACCTGAAATCGCGACGACCAAGAAGTCAGCTGCGCAAAAGCAGGCCGCTCGGCCGCAAGATGACGGCGAACGCGTCTTTAAGCAGAACTGCTCCCGCTGCCACACCGCGCCGGAGGGGTTCTCGCCCAGCATATCAGGCACCATCGTGCGCCACATGCGCGTTCGTGCCGGGCTGAGCCAGCACAATGAAGAAGCGCTGCTTCACTTCTTCAATCCATAGCCGGACTGGATTTGGGAGCAGGGATTCATTGCCAACCTTAGCCGATGAAGGAGATCGTCTTGTCAATAGATGGGGTGAGAATCGGGCTCGTAAGGCCGGCCGAATTTGTTGAGGTGTTGTTGCTGTTCCGGGCTGCTGGCGCGAATCTCGCCGAGATCCGCAACCTCTCCAGCGACATGGACACGGCGCGTAAGCTGGTCGAGGGAACTCTGCTTATGCCCTTCGATCCACACGTGCATGTCATAGTCGCCATCGGGAACTTCTTTCACGTGAAACACACCCTGCGGATCGGCAACGCTGTAATACGGCGTCGCCAATGCGATCACGACCGCACTCATCTCCGAATGAATGTTGCAGAAGATGTAGGAGACGCCCTCGCGCGAGAATACCACGCTGCGGGTCGAGCCAGCCTCATACAGCCCGAGGTCGAAACGCCGTCCATCGAAGAGCGAAAAGACGTTATGAAAGAAAGGATCGGCATTGGGAAACGCGACACTGCTGCCCACAGGCACAACCAGAAGATGCGGCGTGAACATCTTGTTCTTCTGGAGCAGGGTGAAGCTGCCGGGTGTTATGCTTTGCGCGGCGCCGGGATGCAAAGGGTTCAGCCAAATCACCGCCGGCGGAGTCTTCTCCGCCTTGTGCGTTGTGTCGGGCTGCGCCGGCGCCAACATGGCGGTCACCTGGGCGTGGCGCCCTGTTGCAGCGGGCTGCTGTCCGCCCAACAGTGTTGCGCTTCCCGCCAGTAGCGCCGGCCAAAGCAGTCGCCGTAAACTTGCGCGCAGCATCAGAATTTGTACCCCGCTCCAATTCCAACTACATCGCTGGAATTGGTTGGACCGGTGGCGTAGTTGGTCCAAAGCCGCTTGTACTCAAGCGAAAACAGCAAGTATGCGCTGGGGCTGTAGATTACGTTCGAAAAGAAAGAACGGTTCCGCGCGAGGCCAGTATAAGATGGCGCGTCCGAGGACCACATGGCCGCATTCACCTCTTTAGCGAACGGGTTGTCGGCGCCGTAGCCTGCGTTTATCTCGACTCGTTGACCCGTCCTAGCCTTCAGTTGCGCCCACCCGCCAACATCGTCCAGCGCACGCACTATCTCATTCGAGCCTTCGTAATCATAGTAATAATTCACATATCCGCCGCCGCCAAGCCCGGCCAGCGCCTGCCCGCGATACGCATTGGCCGTAAACTCGAAGAATTTGGCCAGAGGCATTCGCAGGTCCATTGTGCCTGCCCATGCGTCAAAGCTATCCCCGTAGCCGGTGCGATGCGGGCTGAAGTATCCGCCTGCGCCAATTTCCGGTCCAATGCCGTTCTCTCCATGCAGGAATGCAATTCGCGCCTCCGTTCCCGGCCAGCGGCTGCGTTCTGTTTGTGTCACCGGCGAGGGACTCGAAGTTGACCCCGGCAGCTGCGGATCGAAGGTATCAATCAAGGCTGCCTGCGTTTCGATGCGGGTGGAGTCAGTAAGCGCAAACCGATGAGTCACGCCGATCTGCGGACTCCAGGTCCAGAGGTTGCCCGCCCACGCCAACTCCGGCTGCGCGATGGCGACGAGAGACGACGGTTGGTTTGGCTCAAGAATGCTGCGATCCAACTCGGCAAAAGCCTCCGTGTTCCGCCAATTCAAAGATGCGTGCGCAGTGCGCAGCCGCAGCAGACCGCTGGCGGCATAGTTTGACTGCTCGCCATTTGCAAAGAAGTCCACTCGAAGATCCGCGCGGCTGATCGCATCGAACAGATGTGGACCGCGCGCATCCAGCCCCAGCACGGTCTGCTGCAAAGAAAGTCCGCTGCTGCCAGAACCGGAGATTGCGTAGGCGGGTGAGGCGGGGATGTCCACCTGCCGCGTGTTCACAAAGCCGTTGAACAGAACCAATCCACTCACCGTAAGCGGATACTTCGACTGCGTTTCCACTTTGGTTGCGTCTTGTGTCGCGATCTGCGACTCCTCGACTGCCTGTTGCTCTTGAATCTCCTCAAGCGTTGCGGGAGCTCGGGACGCCGCCTCGGCGCCGCCGGCACTGGGAGGCGCCGGCTGTCTCGCGGGCACAGATGCCGCCTTTTCCGCCGCCATTTGCTGTTGCAACACCATGAGATGCAGGCGCAGTTCAAGCAGTTCCTTTTGATAAGCCTCCATCTGTGCTTGAGCCTGCGCCACGGCCGCCGTCAAACGATCGATCTTCTGTTCCGTCGTCTCCGGCGCGGTCGCCTGCGCGGACCCGGTTTGCGCGCGCAGGAGAGCGCTCTGGCAGCCGAGAAACAGGAGCATCGCGACTAGTACAAGCCGTTCTCCCCACAAAAGACTTGCGAAGATGCGCGCTCTCTCACC
>Ga0181526_10001752_pt1 | contig 20058 bp, 8 predicted proteins | sample PEATcosm2014_Bin_35_FD_119750 | JGI IMG/M metagenome (GOLD analysis project Ga0181526, IMG submission 119750) | Peatland microbial communities from MTU Mesocosm Facility, Houghton, MI, USA - PEATcosm2014_Bin06_30_metaG | ecosystem: Environmental > Terrestrial > Soil > Wetlands > Peat | place...
AGGAGAGGGATGTCCTCGCGCCGTTCACGCAAGGGGGGAAGATGAATCTCAATCGTGTTGAGGCGGAAGAGAAGGTCTTCGCGGAAGCGGCCGTCCAGCACTTCCTGAGTGACATCCGCATTGGTTGCCGAGAGTACGCGCGCGTCGACGCGACGGGTCTTGGAGGAACCCACTCGCTCCATCTGCCCCGTTTCGAGCACGCGCAACAGCTTGGCCTGGAGATTGATGGGGACATTGGCAATTTCATCCAAGAACAGTGTCCCGCCTTCGGCAAGCTCGAATCGGCCGACGCGGTCCGTCTTGGCGTCCGTGAATGCTCCTTTGACGTGGCCGAACAGTTCGCTCTCAAACACGCCTTCGGAGAGGCCCCCGGCGTTGACGGTCACCATCGGCTTCGAAGCGCGCGCCGAGAGCGAATGGAGCGTCTGTGCCACCACCTCTTTTCCCGTGCCGTGCTCGCCGGTAATCAGCACGTTGGCATCCGAAGGGCCCACGCGGGAAATCAGTTCTAGTACCGGGCGCATGGCGGAGGATTCGGCGATCAGGGTGGGCCGTCCCTCCGCGCGCAGCAACCGGTTCTCGGCTTCCAGGCGAAGGCCTTGCCGCAGCGCGCGGCTGAGATCAATCTGCGTGCGGAGAATGGCCAGCAGGCGGGCGTTGTCCCAGGGTTTTTGGACAAAGTCCCGTGCCCCCCGTCGCATAGCCTCTACAGCTAAACCTACACTGCCCCAAGCGGTCATCACCACCACCGGCAAAGTGCTGTCATTGGCCTGGAGCTTTCTCAGCAGATCCAGGCCTTCCTGCCCGGAAGTGGTATCGCGCGCAAAGTTCAGGTCCATCAGCACCAGGTCAAAGTCTTGAGCCTCGAGCGCGGCGAGGATGCCGGCCGGGGAAGTCGCCGACTCGGTGATGTACCCCTCACCCTTGAGCAGCAGGCGAAGCGCTTCCAGCACGTCGGGCAGGTCATCGGCAATGAGAACTTTGGATGTCTGTGAGGTGGTCATTTTCGATTAGTTGAGAAAGTGGTGAAATCGGGAGATCGGGCGAACTATTTGTGATCTGTGATTTCTGATTTGTGATTAGGTCTTTCAGTCACCAATCACCCATCGCCAATCACAAATAGTTCACTCGACCTCACGATTCTTTACTCTTTCACGACCCATCCGTCCGCCAGCCGGACGATGCGGTGGCTGAAGGCGGCGTTCGTTTCCGAGTGCGTCACCTGAATAATAGTCGTTCCTTCCTTGTTGAGCTTCGTGAAAAGCTCCATGATTTCCCGGCCCTGGTCAGAGTGCAGGTTGCCGGTGGGCTCGTCGGCCAGGATCAGTTTCGGGTTGGCAATCACCGCTCGGGCCACGGCCACCAATTGCTGCTGGCCACCGGACAGCTGGTTGGGGAAAAGGTCCTTCTTGCCCACAATGTGAAACCGGTCCAAGGCATCGGCAACCAACGCCTGGCGCTCCGCGGACTTGACGTTCCGATAAGAAAGAGGGATATCGAGGTTTTCAGCGACCGTAAGACCATCCAGCAGGTGATACTGCTGGAACACGAAGCCCACGGTTTGCTTCCCGATCTCCGCCCGTTGTTTTAAGTTCATTTTATGCACCGGGCGCTCCATCAGGTAGTACTCGCCTTCCCACTCGCCGTCCAGCATTCCAACGATACTGAGGAGCGTGGACTTGCCTGCTCCGGACGGCCCCATGATGGTCACGAATTCTCCCTCCGCGACATCCATGTTAATGCGCCGCAAGACGTAATATCTGCCCGGCCCGACGGGATAATACTTGTCAAGATTCCTCAAAGCGATCATTGGGTTTTCCTCGCTGTCTCTAGTCGGTAGTCAGTTTGTCCGTCCCCGCGCGGCAGGCATGCAGTGCTTGGGGTGCCGGAATGCGAAGTTCCTGTAGGCCCTCGTGGAGTGTGCGCTACACAGAAAGCCGGTTATGGCGTCTAAAGCGTGCACCGGGCGCTAGAAATTGAACTCCTTTTGGGTTCGTTTTCGCACTAAATGAAACATGCCTTCCTTTATTTTCAAAAACGTACTGGCTTCATTCGTATTGTTTTTGTGCTTTCTCACATGCCTCGGGCTGCAAAATCCGGCGGCCAGCATTCGAGCCTTGCCAGTCCGTCCGTACCCTGCCCGGAGCTCCTATTTCCCCTTTTTCTTCCGCCGTTCCTGACCGCTATCGCCTCCGCTGGGCGCAGCCACAACCGGTTGTCGAAGTCCCGCTTTGACCATCAAGATAGGCTACCACAAGCGGGCGGACTTGTCAAGCGAAAAGTGCTAGCGACAAAATGGCAGGCGCGAAGCCCGCACGACATTATCTCGATGTGCTCTTCCTTCACCCGATCTCCCGATTACCCGATCACTTCATTCGTGCCGTAGCGCCACCATGGGATCGACTTGGGTAGCCCGGCAAGCGGGGATATAACTTGCCGTCATGGCCACCACCGCCAGCAGCAACGGCACAGCGATGAACGTCAGGGGATCAAGGGGCTTGATGCCATAAAGCAAGGAGGATAGTACGCGCGTGCCTGCTACTGCGCCGCCGAGTCCAAGCGCCAATCCCGCAGTTGTCAACCGGACACCGTACCAGAGCACATCTCGCATTACCTGCGCCGGCGTGGCGCCCAGCGCCATGCGGATGCCGATTTGGCGCGTGCGCTGCGCCACCACGTACGAGAGGACTCCATAAATTCCGACGGACGACAGCAAGAGCGCGATAGCTGCGAAAACGGCAAGCAGGAACGTGTCGAAGTGCGATTCTTCGAGCGTGCCGGAAATCTTCTGCCCTGCGGTAGAAAGCCGGTAGATCGGCACGCCGGGAGCAATCGACGCCACCGTGGTTCTTAACTCGCCCGCTGGAAACCTGCCATCGCGCGTGCGAACCATCAAGTCCATGGTACGCCCGATCCAATCCCAGGCGTCCGGGGGCATCTGCGCAATCGGAAGATAGAACTCCGGCTGTACTTGTCGGTCGAGGCCCCAGGCACGCACGTCTCCGACAACTCCGACCACTTCGTGCCAAACGGGATCCATGCGCCCTTTGGGTCCGGACTCGCAGCAGGCGAAGCGCTTGCCGATCGGGTCCTCACGCGGCCACGCAGTCCGCGCGAGAGTTTCGTTGACGATGGTAACCAGCGTCTTATCGCGAGTGTCCTGGGCGGTGAACTCGCGTCCGGCCCTTAAGGGGACGCGTGCAGTCGAGAGATACCCGGGGGAGACGATCTGCAATTCCGCGTTGATTAGGTTTGACGGGTCGAGCGCCTTGCCCTCGGGAAGCAAACCGTTGCTGCTGCCCCCTCCAGCCAGGGGAGCGCGAGAAACGACGGCCGCCGACTGCACGCCGGGCAGGGCCTCCGCCGCGGTGATCATGCGCTCAAACGTCTGCCGCGCCGCAGCCGGATCGTGATAGCCGACATCGGGGAGCCCGACTCGTCCGACGATGAGGTTCGAGGTGTCGAAGCCCGGATCCAGATGCGACACGAGCAGAGCGCTTCGGATAAGCAGGCCCGCCCCTGCCATCAACATCAGAGCCAGCGCGACTTCCCCGGCCACGAGCACGCTTCGAACGCGATCACGACCACCACTGGAACTGGCGCCTCTTTCTTGGAAGGTTTCGCTCAACCGGGTCGAAGCTGAGCGGAGTGCCGGAGCAAGGCCAAACAGGAAGCTGGAGAACAGGGTGACTGCACACGCGAACCCGAGGGTCCCTGCGTCCACGGTCGCCTGGTCTAGCCTCGGAACTGTGGCGGGTCCATTCGCGACGATCCAAGACACACCCCAATACGCCAAAAAAACACCCACAAGTCCGCTGGCGATTCCAAGCACGACATTTTCTACCAAAAGCTGCCTCGCGATGCGTTTTGGCGAAGCTCCCAGCGCTGCCCGCACCGCCATTTCCTTCTGTCGCGTGCGCGCGCGGGCCAGTTGCAGATTTGCGATGTTCGCGCAAGCAATCAGCAGCACGAATCCGACGGCGCCGAGCATCATCCGTAGTGCCGACCTCTCATCGCCCAGCAGGGCCGTCGTAAGTGGCACCAGGCGAAAACCGCGGTCTTTGTCATCGATCGGGTATTGATTCTGAAGCCTGAGCGCAATCACATTGAGTTCCGACTGCGCCTGCGCAAGTGAAACGCCTGGCTTAATCCGGCCCATTACATCCAAATAGTGGTTGTCGTGATCGGCAAGCCGCTGCGCGGTGAATGCCGCGGGAAACCAAAGATCGCTCTTGTCCAGCAGGGGATCGAATGTTTTCGGCATGACGCCAACTACGGAATACGTCACGCCGTTTACTCGTAGTCCCCGGCCCACGACGGCGCGATCTGCGTGGAGGTGCGTCCGCCACAAGCGTTCGCTGATAACTACCACTTGCCCGTGTCCAGGTTTATCCTCATCGGCGGTGAAAACTCGCCCGGCTATCGGTTGAATGCCAAAGGTCGAGAAGTAGTCCGCAGTCGCATACTCGCCCTGCACGCGCTCGGGGGCTTCCGAGGTTGCGAGGTTGAAACTGGCGTTATTGGATGCACAAAGCCTGGTGAACGAGGTGCTTTGGCGCTGCACATCGGCAAAGTTCCCCACCGAGAGACCGGGGAAAATGCCTTTCCACTGTTCCTGCATGTACACTACGCGAGAGGGGTTTTCCATGGCGAGAGGCCTCAACAGGACGGCGTTAACGACGCTGAAGATGGCGGTGTTTGCCCCAATGCCGAGTGCCAGGGTAATTACTGCCACCGTTGTAAAGCCGGGATTCTTCGCTAGCATCCGGAAGCCGTAACGCACGTCTTGATATAGATTGCCCACTGTTGTCCTCTCATCAGGCGATCGGGCGAGCGAAGAATCCGGTTCCCTTTCACCTGTTCCCTGTCATCTATTCCCTGTTCCCTACAGCTATTCATGCCGCAACGCCACTATCGGATCTACCTTGGTGGCCCGGCGGGCGGGGAGATAGCTGGCCAGAAGCGCCGCCAGACCCAGCAGCAATGCGACCGCGAGGAGCGTAATGGGATCAGTCGGGCTTACGCCAAACAGCAGCGACTGCATGGCGCTAGTCAGCACGAGAGCGCCCGCAATCCCAATCGCAAGGCCGACCGCCGTGGTCAGCATTCCCTGCCTGAGTACAAGACGCAGCACATGCGGCGCACTCGCCCCCAACGCCATTCGAACCCCAAGTTCGTGGGTCCGCTTTGCCACGGAATAGGCCATCACTCCGTAAATGCCCGCAACGGCAAGCAGCAGCGCGGTTGCGGCGAAGACGCCCACCAGAGTCAGGTTGAAGCGGCGTGCGGCAAGCGACGCGGAGAAGACATCCTGGAAAGTCTGGAAACGCGGTGCGACGTCGGGCGCCAACTCTCGCACCGCGCGACGAATGTTGGCCACGAGCGAACTGGGCGGCGTAGCCGCGCGCATCACAACGCTGAAGTCACGCCCGCCACGCAGACGTTGACGGTAGTTGACGTACACGGTGGGCTCAGGAGGTTTCTCTAGGCTCCGGTAGTGCGCATCGGCAACAACACCCACCACGGTGAGCAGGCGCATGTCGCCATCCATGTTGCCAAATTCGACGGTCCGGCCCAGAGGGTCCCGGTCGGCCCAAGTGGCGCGCGCCATCGATTGGCTGACCACCGCGGCGTGAGGCGCATCGGGTCCGTCGCGCTCGTCAAACAAGCGGCCGCGAAGCAGCGGAATACCGAGCGCCTTGAAATAGCCTTCACTCGCCACGCAGTAATCCGCGCTGCCGCCCGGAGTGGTTGTCCAGAAGCGCTCGAAGCGCGCCTGGTCTTCCGGCTTAGCCGGGTCGAACTGAGGCTCGCGGTCAAGCAGCAGGAACTTGCCGTCGGCGCAATCGCCCGCTTCCCCGAGAGGCAGATTCGAAACCCCACCGACTTCCTCGACGCCGGGAATCGAGCGCAAGCGGTCGAAGAGATGGCTCATAAAGGCGGCTGGCCTGGTGTCTTTGATCGATTCCGTGATGGAATCCGCTGAGGTGGGTTGTGTGCCAGGCACTTCAAGCTCCATCGTGACGATGTTCGCGGTGCGGAAGCCAGGATTGACGGAGAGCACGCGGAGCAAGCTGCGGCCGAGCAATGCGGCGCCGACGAGCAGCACTAGCGTCACGGCCACCTGGGCTCCAACCAGACTGCGGGCCAGGCGATGCGAAGCGATCGAACCGGTAGCTCCGCGACCTCCTTCAGCCAACGCCGCCTGCGGATCGGTTGCCGTCGCCCGGAGCGCCGTAAGCACTCCCAGTCCGACCGCCACGAGAACGCAAAGTCCCAGCGCGAACGCCAACACCGGCAGACTGATCGAAACTTCGTCGAGCCGTGGCAAGCCGGCTGGGGCGAGCGCCAGCAGGGTGTCTACGCCCCAAAGCGCCAGCAGTACGCCCAGCGCGCTGCCCGTGAGCGATAGCAAGAGCGATTCTGCCAGAAACTGGGCGACCAACCGTCTTCGCCCCGCCCCCAGCGCGGCGCGGACAGCCAGTTCCCGCTGGCGTTCCGCGGCCCGCGCCAGCGACAGGTTAGCCACGTTGGCGCACGCCACTAGCAGCAGAAAGCCGACGGCCGCCAGCAGGATCAACAACGCGGGGCGGACACTGGTGGTGAGTGCTGCGCGCAGGGGCATGACGCTGGCGTCCGTCATATCGATCTCAGGCTTGTATTGCTGGTAGAGGCCGTGCGCGAGCATGGAAAGCTCACTGCGCCCCTGCCCCAGGCTCACGCCATCGCGCAGCCGCGCCACCGCCATCGCCCAGTTGTGCGAGGTGCGGCTGGGCGTCTCGCCCCAGAGCTCTGCCGGAGTCCACAGGTCGCAGCGAGCGGGAAAGCCAAACCCGGGCGGCATCACACCCACTACGGCGACGCTCCGGTTCTCCATTCTAAGCGTAAGCTGGGAGAGATCAGTCGTGCTGCCCAGGTGCTCCCGCCAATAGCCGTAGCTCGCGATCGCAGCCGGCCTGCCCCCCTCGTGCAGTTCCTCGTCGGTGAACGTGCGGCCCAGCATTGGCGCCACGCCCATGACGTGGAAGAAGTCGCGCGAAACGCTGGCGACACCCACCCGCGCCGATACGGAGCCGCTGGAAACCGTTATGTCCCAGCTCGACAACTTTGCCATACCCGTGAAACTGCGGTTCGCGGCGCGCAAGTCGTTAAAGTTGGGGTCTGTGAACTGCATCAGGTGGCCGTCGGCAGCTACCTCCCGGATGCTCACGAGCTGGTCGGGCTTGGGATAAGGCAGGCTGCGCAGAAGCACGCCGTAAACCACACTGAAGATGGCGGTAGTGGCGCCGATGCCCAGCGCCAGCGTGAGCACCGCCACCGCCGTAAAGCTGGGATTCTTCACCAGCATACGGACGCCGTAACGCAGATCGTGGAGAAGAGTGTCCATTGTTGTCCTCTCGTCGAAAAAGCGAAAACGGAAGCCGCAACCGGCTGTAGGACAACCCTTGTGGTTGTCCCAGGCCAGCCGCGACCGCCGCTCCGACAATAATCTCGTCATGCTGACTACGAACGAGCCCCTAGCCGCTAACCGCTGGCGACTGCTTTATTCGTGCCGCAGCACCTCCATGGGAGCGACCCGCGTCGCTCGGCGGGCGGGTAGGTAACACGCCAGCAGCGCGATGACCGCCGCGGCTACGGCTCCGGCGCCCAGGCTAAGTGGATCGTACGGCTTGACTCCGTAAAGGTAGCCGGCCACGAGACGGCCGGCACCCACGGCGGCGACCATGCCCACCAGAACTCCCGCCAAGGCCAACCGGAGTCCGCGGAGCAAAAAGAGTGTCTTGACCTGCTGAAGACCTGCGCCCAGCGCCAAGCGTATACCGATTTCGCGTGTATGGCTTCTCACAATGAATCCGACCACCCCATAAAGACCAATGGCGGCAAGAAAAACTCCCAGCAGGCTTAGGACGGCCATCAACCGAGATTCGAAGACCAGGTCAAAGGTGGACAAGTCAAGCAGGCTATGGACGGTATCGACGCCGACGATGATCAGGGTTGAACGATAGTTGTGAATTTCCTGCCGCAGCAGGGAGATCACCGCACCAGGCTTCTGTGAAGCCTCCACGATCAGCGCGCCCCCGTCATATTGCGACTGCGCATAGGGCAGATACATGTATGGGGTAGGATTCTCGCGCAACCAGATCGTCTTGGCGTCCTCGGCGACGCCGACGATCAGCGTATCCTCCTTACCCATCTTAATGGACTTACCCAGCGCATCGTCGTGCGGCCAGAATCGGCGCGCCATAAAGCGGCTGACGATGACGACTTTTTGTGACTGGGGACCGTCCGCGAAGGTGAAGTCGCGCCCCTCAAGGATATGAGTCCCGATCGTTTGAAAGTAATTCGGGCCGACAGCGTTCAAATGAATGGGAATGCTCGACTGGCCTTCGGGAAGCTGAAAGCCAGGGATAGAAACCGCCTCACTCGCTCCTCCACCCGAGCCGCTCAGCAGCATGCGCATGGCGTAGGTTGCGCGCTTAACTCCCGGCAGGCTCGCAGCGCGCTGCGCGAGGTCGGGCAGGAATTTCACTCCTTGCGGTCCGGCGACGTTTACGACGACAAGGTTTCTGCGCGTATCGAAGCCGGCGGGCAGGTCACGGACCGTTGAGAGACTGCGGAAAAAAAGCAGCGAGATCGTCATCACGACCACCGACAGCGCCATTTGACCTACCACGAGCAGATTCCGCGCCGTAAAGCGGCGGCTTCCCCGCACGAGCACCGCCTCTTCACCTTTGAGGACCCCCGCCAGGCCCACTTTCCAAGCGCGGAAGGCGGGCGTGAGTGTAAACAATACGGTGGCGAGAAGTGCGATGCCTGCGGTGAAACCAAGTTCCCGCAGGTCAACCCGCATGTCGGGCCCGAGAAAAGAATAAGCTGCTGGCATGAGAGCTCTCTGCACGCTCATCAGCCAAGCGGTGAGCGTGAGGCCGAGGGCGCCCCCCGCGGTAGAAAGTAGAAGGCCTTCAGCCAGGAATTGCCGAAGCAGTTGCCATCGGCCGGCGCCCAAGGCGACCCGGACGGCCGATTCCCGCCATCGGGTTTCGGAGCGCGCCAGGAGCAAGCCCGCAATGTTCGAACAAGCGATCAGCAGCACGAGGCCCGGGATTGCCATCGCCAGAAGGCTGGCGAGGAGCATTTTGCGTTCGTCCATCGTTTCGGGACTGAGCTGATAGGTTCTGCCTCGGTTGGTTTCCGGGTAAATCGCGGCTAAGCCGCGACTGAAGGCATCCAACTCAGCGGAGGCTTGCGCGGGCGTTACCCCGTCTCGCAAGCGAGCCTCGGCTTCATACCACCGATCTCCCCGCTTCGGAGGATGCGCAGAGTCGAATGCGACCGCGTCAGAGGTCAGGAGCCAAATGTCGGTGGGGACGTCCCGTGCGAGTCCCTGGAAATGCTGTGGCGTTACTCCGATTACCGTTGCGGTGTGACTCGTGAGCTTGATTTCTTTGCCGATGATCCCGGGAACACCTCCCAGGCGGCCTCGCCAAAGGCGATAGCTGATCACCACACCGAGCTGCGACTGAGGTCTGTTGTCCAGTTCAGGCGCGAAAACACGCCCCAGCAGAGGCTTCACCCCCGTGACCTTGAAATAGTCCGGCGAAACTTCATCCACAAGAACCATGCTGGACTCATCCAGAGAATTGACGAACCGGGACTGACGGGAATAAATCGCTACGCCGGAGAAGGATTTCACCTGCTGGCGAAGGTCCTGGTAATCGGGATAGGAAAAACCGGTCTCGAAGCCCTGAGGACTCTTGATTTGGAGTTGCACGAGCCGCTCAGGGTTGGCTACGGGCAGAGGGCGCAGGAGGAGGGCGTCCAGCATAGTGAAGATCGCTGAGTTAGCCCCAATGCCCAACGCCAGGGTCAGCACCGCCACGCCGGTGAAGCCGGGGTTCTTGGCCAGCATGCGCAGACCGTAACGCAAATCTTGAAGAAGAGCATTCATGATGCCTCCTTACCGGATAAAAAGCCGAAACTCGAAAACCGAAACTCGAAATTCGGAAATCGACGAGGTGCCAAGTACCGCACCGAGGTGTTAACTAAAACATTCATGCCCATTTCCGCCGCTTTCGCTTATAGTCAGACTCTCCCGGCCGGCAACCAGCGGAAATCCTGTGACCAGGTACCCATGTTGCGTCTCCAATCCGATAATCCGGAGACCGAGCAATCGGGTGATCGGGTTATCGGGCGAACAAGAGCGCACCCAAGTTTGCACCTTGGATTCACGGCGATAGCGCCCCTCTGCGGATCACTGAAGGCCGAGACCCGCCGGGCCGCAGTCGGCCGCTCACCGGGCGCACACAATTAGTGCGCCACGATACGAATCGGCTTTTTTTTCACCCGATCACCGAATCACCCGATCGCCCGACTACTTTGTTTCTTCCACGATCTGACCATCGAAGAGGTGGATGGTCCGGTCGGCAAACTCCGCGTAACGCGGATCGTGAGTGACCATGCAGATGGTCGCGCCTTCGCGGTGAAGCTCACGCAGCAAATCCATCACCGCCTCGCCATTCTTCGAGTCCAGGTTGCCGGTGGGCTCGTCCGCCAGCAGAATCGACGGCTTCCCAGCCAGTGCGCGAGCCACGGCCACACGCTGTTGCTGACCCCCGGACAGTTGCGAGGGATAATGTTTCATGCGATGGGACATGCCTACCCGCTCGAGCGCCTCTTGAACGCGTTGTTTGCGTTCCGAGGAGGGCATGCCGCGGTAGGTCAACGGCAACTCCACGTTTTCATAGACGTTCAGGTCGCCGATGAGATTGAAAGCCTGAAAAATGAAACCAATTTCACGGTTGCGAATCCGGGTGCGTTGCGATAGCGAGAGGTCTTCCACCCCCGTGCCGTTCAAAGTGTACTTGCCGCCGGTGGGCGAATCGAGCAGCCCCAAAATCGAGAGCAGCGTGGACTTCCCGCAGCCCGACGGGCCTGCGATGGAGAGGTATTCGCCCTTCTTAATCTGCAGATGGATACCCGAGAGAGCGTGGGTTTCCACTTCTTCGGTGAAAAAAACCTTGGTTACACCTTCCAGGCTAATCAGCTCGGCACCATTGGATTTACTTCGCTCCGGGTTGCGTGGAGCAGTCGCTTCAACTTCCGAATTCGATTCCATCTTTATCTCCTTTTCTATGCTATCAGCCGTCAGCTCAAAGCGAGCTGGTCGACTGCGTTTCAATGAGTTCCTTCGAAAGACATCCGTTCTCTCTACCCCCTGTTTCCTTCCACTTGCCACTAGGCGCCTGGCCTCTACTCATATCTCAGCGCCACCATCGGATCCACGCGGGTCGCGCGTCGTGCTGGGATGTAGCTGGCCAAGCCAGCGATCAACAAGAAAAGCAATGACCCGGCGATGAACGTCGCCGGGTCCGTGGCTGAAATACCGTACAACTGGCTGCTCAGCACGCGTGCGAGGGCCAGAGCCATGCCGACGCCAATCGCAATTCCCACCAGCACCGCGATCATGCTTTGGCTCATTATAACTTTAAGTACGTCGTACCTCCGCGCGCCCAGGGCCATGCGAATTCCTGCTTCATGGGATCGCTGCGAGGCGGAATAAGCCACCACGCCATAGATTCCCCCCAGCGCCAAAACCAATGCCACGCTCGCCAGAATCAGCAATTGCAGCGTCGCAACGCTACGGGAAGAAACGGAATCCCACACCACAGACTGCATGGTGCGAATGTTTGAAACGGGCACAGTGTTGTTCATATCCCTAACCGCCGCACGGACGGCGGAGACCACCGTCAAGGGGTCAGACTTGGCTCGAACCACGAGGTACATCGTAGACCAACCGGCGAAGTAATCCGCCGGCGCTTTGTTGATGGGAATGTAAATCCCGCCCATGGGCGGCTGCGCGAGCCAAAGACGGTTGTCACCGAGTCCCGATCTCTTGGTATCATTCACCACTCCGACTACCGTAAACTCCACAACTTTCTCATCAAAGCCGAACCATATACTCTTGCCGGTAGCGTTCTGCTTCGGGAAGAAATCTGTGGCAAGGGTCTTGTTGATCAGCACCACGCCCGGCGCCGCGCTTTCGTTGTCTTGATCGGTGAAGTATCGACCCGCAACCAAGCGAATGCCCATAGCCTCGCAGTAGCCTGGTGTGACGGGGTAAAGCTCACGCGTCTCCCACCCTTCGGTATGATCTGGGCTCCAGGGGGCGCCGCCGTGCAGGTTGAAGCTCTGATGGAAAACGCCCCGGCCGAGAGGCAGCAGGGGAACGGCGCCTGCGCCCTGAATACCGGGCAGCATTTCAATGCGCTCAGCCAGACGCGAGAAGAAATCAGCCACTTGTTGCCCTTGTGGATACTTGTTTTGAGGTAAGGACACTTGCATGGTCAACACGTTCTTTGTATCGAAGCCCGGGTCCACATTCAGCAGTCTGGTGAGGCTATTGATCAACAAGCCTGCCCCGATCAGAAGCACTAAGGCCAGGGCAGCTTCTGATCCCACCAGCACGTTTCGCAGGTACTGGTGACGGAAACTTCCTGCGGCGCCACCTTCCTTCAGGGATTCATTCAAGTCAGCCTTTGAAGATTTCAAAGCAGGTGCAAGTCCGAAAAGAATTCCCGTGAGCACGGACAGCGCCAGAGTGAAGCAGAGCACTCGGGCGTCAATGCTGATTTCCCCAAGGCGGGGAATATTGTGAGGGTTGGCCGCAACCAGCAGTTTCAGTCCCCAATGCGCCAGGACCAAGCCCAGGATCGCTCCCATGATTGCCAGCAGGACACTCTCGGTCAACAACTGACCGATTAAGCGCCCGCGGCCAGCCCCCAGAGCCGTTCTCAACGCCATTTCTCGCTGACGGGTGGAAGCACGAGCCAGCAAGAGGTTTGCCACCGTCGCGCATCCAATCAGTAGGACGAGCGTGACGATTCCAACCAAGGGAAGCAGTACCTTCCGCGAGTCTCCTACCACCTCTGTGTACAGAGGCGCCATATAAGGATTCGTGACGAGTCCGGTTTCCCGGAAGTAGTCGTGTAATTGCTGGGCAAGGACGTTAAGATTCGCTTGGGCTTGCGCGAGCGTAACGCCGGGCTTGAGACGTGCAACGACGGGAAGATTCAAACGCTCGGGATTCGTTCCGGCGGGATCGGGGCGCACCACCAAGGGAACCCACACGTCAGCCTCGAATTGAGGAGAGCTAAAATCAGGCGGCATGACTCCTAATATGACGTACGGTTCTCCGTCAAAGCGCATCGTCTTCCCAACGACATCAGGATCTGACCCAAAGTGGCGTTGCCACAGCGAGTAACTGAGAATAGCGACATGCTGCTCGCCCGCGTCGGGCTGTTGCGGGAGAAACTCTCTGCCCATCGATGGCTTGATGCCGAGCGCCTCGAAAAACCCCGGCGTCACGCGCGCCGCCTGAAGGCGCTCCGGCTCACCGCTCCCTGTAAAGTTCAGGGTTCCAGGGGTGAACGCCGCCATGCTGTCGAAAACCCGGTTGAGCTTTTGCCATACCAGAAAATCGTCCGGCGTGGCGCCGAGGTGAAAGTTCTCCCCAAACGCCTCTTTCCAGACCATCACTAGCCTGTCCGAGTGCGAATATGGAAGTGGCCGCAACAACACGGAATTCACGATGGTGAAAACCGCAGTGTTTGCTCCAATGCCAAGGGCAAGGGTCAGCACCGCCACGGCCGTGAAGCCGGGACTCTTGCCGAGCACCCGCATGCCGTAACGCACATCTTGAAGCAGCGTACCCATCATCTACCTCAACAACTGCAAAGCTGTCAGCCGTCAGCTATCAGCTATCAGCAATGAGCCGAGGAGTTCTTCCGAGGCTGACGGCTGATAGCTGACAGCTTTATTCATACCTCAGCGCCACCATCGGATCCACCCGCGTGGCGCGGCGGGCGGGGATATATGCCGCCGCTGCCGCGGCCAGCGCCAGCAGAAGCGTGAACGAAGCGAAAATGGGAATATCAAGCCGCACGACGCCGAAGAGCAGGCCGGAAAGCGCACGCGTGAGCGCTAGCGCCGCAGGCACCCCAATTGCCAGCCCGATGATCGTCAGCTTGACTGCATAGCCTACGACCAGCCTCAACACGGAGACGCGCTCCGCTCCCAGCGCCATGCGTACCCCGATTTCATGGGTGCGTTGGGTGACGGAATAGCTCATCAGCGCATAGATCCCGGAAGCAGAGAGAACCAGGGCGACAATACCGAAAGCAAACATCATGCGCGCTGAGGCCTCCACGCCGCTGACATCGTCAGCGATGAGCTGCGAAAGAGTCCGCATGTCGTAGGGAGGATCGTCCGCACCCACGCTGCGCACTTGGGCTCTCACCGCCGCAGCCAAGGCAAGCGGATCGCCCGCCGTGCGCACCACGAGGCACGAAGAGGCCATTGGTAATTGAGCGAACGAGAAGTATGCAGTCGGGTCCGGGTTGGGATCAAACGGAGATCCCTGGATATCTCCCACCACACCCACGACAGTTTTCCACTGCTCGTTGCTTTCCGCCCGGCCAAACTTAATGCGCTTTCCGACGGGATCCTGACCTCTCCAAATCCGATTGGCCATGCTTTGGCTGACGACCACACTCGGCGGAGAGTCCGGGCCATCTTGGCCAGAGAGGAGCCGGCCCCTCAACAGCGGAATGCGCAGGGCGCGGAAGAAGTCAGGGGTAACGGACTGGCTCATGGCAGCACGCATTTCGCCCGGGGCGGCGGAAGCTTGGCCCTCAGCCGTATATTCTGTCCAGTTCCAGGACCAACCGGAAGGCAGGCTGGTGGCCGTTGCCGCCGATTCTACACCGGGCAGGCTCCGTAGCTTTTCGATGACCTGCCTGTAGAACCCCCTTATACGGGCATCCTCCTGATCTTTTGACGTAACTCCGGGGCCATTGTCATGCCCTAAATGTGGCGAAGGGCTGATACTTGTCGGTTCCCCGCCGGGAGGGAGCGGAGCCGCAGGGGCGAGAGCAACGCGGAAAGTGAGGACGTTATTGCGATCGTAGCCCGGGTACTTATTCAGTAGCGTGCCGAACCCCTTTACCATCAGGCCCGCGCCCACCAGCAAGACCAGCGCCAGGGCGACCTCGCTGACCACCAGCAGGGCGCGCAAGCGCTGCCGCCCCGGGCCGCTGCTCGAGCCGCGAGACCCCTCTTTAAGGGCCTCATTAGGGTCAGGGTTCGAGACGTGCAAAGCGGGCGCAAGCCCTGCAAGAATTCCGGTGAGCAGGGTAACCACGAGCGTGAAAGCCAGCACCGTGGAATCAATCTGCTGGTGCTTGATTCCTGGGATGTGAGCGAGGATAAAGGGCGGGATGGTGCGCTGCAGCATCTGGCTCCCCCACCCGCCGAACAGCACGCCCGTCGTTCCGCCGAGCAGGGCCAGAGTCACACTTTCGGCGAGCAATTGGCGGGTAATTTGCCATCGGCTGGCGCCCAGAGCCCGTCGCAGCGCCAGTTCTTTTCCCCGTGCGGTGGCTCGGGCCAATTGGAGATTCGCGACGTTTGCGCAGGCAAGAAGCAGAACGAACACTGCGGAGCCCATGAGCACCGAGAGGAACTGGCGACTGCCGTAAGTGAGATCCTCGACGAGTCCCAGCACTCTCACGCTGTGTCCGGAGTTCGTCTCCGGGTACTGTTGCGCGAGCCGCGCCGAGATGGTTTGGAGATCGGCCTCCGCTTGCGCCATGGTGGTTCCGGATTTTAAGCGGCCAATCACCTCCAAATAGTGGGCGGCCCGGTCGGCCTTCTCGTCGGCGCCTAAGTCGAGCGGGCCCCAAGCTTCGCTGCCCACGGGATAATCGAAGTCCGCCGGCATGATGCCGATGACTGTGAATGTCCGCCCGTTCAAGTGCAGGGTCTTGCCGACGATATCGGCGTCGGCGCCAAGGTGCCGCTGCCAAAACCCGTTGCTGAGGACCACAACGGAAGCATGGCCGGGCTCAAAATCGCCGGCATCGATAGACCGGCCCAACTGTGGTGACATGCCCAGCAATGAAAAAAATCCTGAAGTAACCTCATAGCCTTCGACACGCTCCGCAACACCAATGCCTGTCAGGTTAACGTTCCATCCGTGGGAGGCGGCGAGCATCTCGAACCCTCTATTCTGCTCCTGCCAATCTCGCAAATTCGCCGGCGCCGACTTGAGGTGGAATTCATTCTGCTTTGGCGCTGTCTCCCAAACGTCGACAATGCGGTGCAGGTCCCTAAAGGCAAAGGGGTGAAGCAGCATGCCATTCACGGAACTGAACATGACGGTATTGGCGCCAATGCCGAGCGCCAGCGCGATCACGGCGACGGCCGTAAAGCCGGGGGACTTGGCGAGCATGCGAATTGCAAAGCGAACGTCCTGGAGCAAAGTTGACACATTCACCTCGATTACCAGCAGGTTCTCAGCCGTCAGCTATCAGCAGGCAAACCATCGACCTCCGGATTGCTGAAGGCTGATAGCTGAGGGCTGGCAGCTTTACTCGTACCTCAGCGCGACGAGCGGATCCACCTTGGTCGCCCGGCGCGCGGGAAAGTAGCAGGCCAACATCGCGACACTGATAGCAATAAGAATGCTGGCCACATAGCTCAGCGGATCCGTCGCGGTAACGCCATAAATGAACCGGGACATCAGGCGAGAGGCCGCAAATGCCCCCGCCAAGCCGACGGCCGCGCCTGCCGCGCTCAGGCGCAGCCCTTGCGCCAAGACCAGCCTCAACACGTCACCACTCCGAGCACCGAGGGCCATGCGGATACCGAGCTCATGCGTGCGCCGGTTGACCAGATAGGCTACCGCCGCGTACAAGCCAACTGCGGCCAGGACCATTCCCAGAATGCTCAGGCTGCCGAGTAGCTCAGCCACCGAGCGCTCCCCCGCCAACTCCTCGCTCATAGCTTCCCTGAAGGTCATCGCGTTTACGATGGGAAGGTTCTTAGCCACGGCCATAGTCGCTCTCAGAATGGCCGAGATCGCCCCACGCGGGTCGCCAGCCGTTTCCACAAACAGAGTGCACTCGAACGAGGGCGCTTGTGTGAAAGGTAGGAACAAGTAAGGTTGGGCGGTCTCATGAAGGCGGTTGTACTTGCCTCCCTCGACTACGCCAACTACTTGAAAATCTATATTTCCAATGTGTAGTGCTTTTCCGAGCGGGTCTCTTCCAGGCCAAAACCTACGCGCCATCGCGTCGTTGATAATAACCACCGGCGCCGTGGTTGGCTGATCGAAGTCGCTGAATTCGCGCCCTTCCTTAAGCCGGGCGCCCACTGTTGTGAAAAACTTTGGGCCGACGGTATTGTAGCGAATCTTGAAATACTCGGTTCCAGGAGGCGGCTGCACTCCGGGAATCACGACCGGCAGCATTTCGCCTTCTTCCTCGTCAGTCAGCGGAGGACGCCGGGCATAACTGGCGTGGATGACCCCGGGCACGGTTCCCACGCGAGAGGCCAATTCAGGGTAGATGGCTTTGGCCTGGGCGTCGCTATAGCCGTAGAATTGGGGTGGCGCCACGGAAAGCATCACCACGTTTTTGTGCGGGTCAAACCCCGGATTGATTCGCTGGCTGTACCGCAGGCTACGCAGCAGCAAGGCCGAAGCGACCAGCAGCACCATGGAAAGCGCAATCTCGCCCGACACCAGCAAGCTGCGCAGCGGCACCCGGCCCATCATTCCTCCCAAGCGAGGATCGTCACCCTTGAGGACGGGGATCACGCCTGACCTCGAAACCCAAAAACTCGGCACCAATCCGAAGACGAGGGCCGATAAGAATGAAACAGCCGTGGTGAACAAGAGCACGCGGCCATCGAGCGTGAGCACGGTCTCGGACAGGCCCGGCACGATCGCAGGCAGAATCTTCATGAGCCACGCTGCCAACAAGGTTCCCAGCGCACCGCCGGCCACGGCCAAGGGGAGCCCTTCAGTAAGGAGTTGGAAAGCTATCCGGCGCTGCCCGGCGCCCATCGCACGGCGCATGGCAATCTCGCGCTGCCTCCGCTCCGTTTGCGCCAGCAGCAGATTCGCGACATTGGCGCAGGAGATCAGGAGCACCAAGCCCACCATAGCCATGAAATAGAGTCCTGCTCCCGCGGTTTCGGGAGTCAATTCGAGAGCAGGGCGCGCGATAAAGTTGACGCCCTGATTCGAGGATGGATACGCCGCGGCTAGCCGCTTGGCGAGGGTCTGGAGCTGCGCCCGCGCCTCGTCAATCTTAGTTCCGCGGCGGAAGTACCCGGCTACGTCGAACCAGCGGTAGTCGCGGGCGGCGTCGCTTCGCGCCTCGCCGGGAAGCATGGTTTCCCAGCCCTCTTTGGTGACCCAAATGTCGAGTTTTGCTCCTCGCAGTCCGGAGAACCCTTGGGGTGCGACACCGATCACCGTGAATTGCTTATCATCGAGGAGCACGGTTTTGCCGGGCAGCGAGGGATCGCCGCCGAAGTACTTTTGCCAGAGATTGTAGCTCACCACCACAGAGTGACCCTCGGCGGCTGCCTGGCTCGACTGCGGGGAAAAGGCCCGGCCCAGGATGGCTCTGACACCGAGCGCGTCGAAGTAATTCTGCGAGACCACTTCGACGGTCGCCTCGAGGCCCTGCCCGCGGCCCTCAACGCTTAGAAAGCAGCCCCGGCTGCCATAGGCCACCACGTCAGAGAAGGCGGCGACCTGGTTGCGGATGTCAAGATAATCGGGATATGAGGTCGAGTTGAAATCAAGCTTCGGCGAGTCCATCGTGATCATGGCCAGGCGCCCAGGGTCCTTCACCGGCCAAGGGTTTAGAAGTTGCTTATCCACAATGCTGAATATGGTCGTGTTGGCCCCAATCCCTAGCGCCAGCGAGATAATCGCAATCGCCGCGAAACCGGGATTCTTGGCGAGCATGCGAATCCCATACCGAAAGTCATGCAGGAGTGCGTTCATGGGTCTTCTCCGTAGAACCGACAAATAGTGAATGGTGAATAGTGAATTGTGATTTGTCGCGTGCGCGTCTGCTTTTCAATTCACTATTCACTATTCGTAGCGCAGCGCCTCCATCGGATCGACGTTCGCTGCCCGGCGCGCGGGCAAGTAGGCGGCGAGCAGGCCTGTCAATCCAACCAGCAGGCCCGATAATCCCAATACCAGAGGGTCTACGGACGAAATACCGAACAACATGCTCTGCAGCAATCGGTCCGCAGCCAGCGAAGCGACAAGCCCCAGCGCGAGCCCGGCGGCCAGCAGCACCACCGCCCGCTTGAGGACCATGCCGAGCACCGTGGAGCGGCTTGCGCCCAGCGCGACTCGCACTCCGATTTCACGCGTGCGCCGCGACACGGAATAAGCCATGACGCCGTAGAGCCCCACCATGGTGAGCAGCAGCGCGACGCCCGCGAAACAGCCGAGCAGCACGGTGTGGAAGCGTGGCTCCGTCGCTTGAGTGGATAACATCTCCTCCATTGTCCTAATCTGAAATACGGGAACCAGGGGGTCCAAGGTTCCCATTTCTTTGCCTACGGCGGACTCCAGGCTGCGGGGCGGCACCGCTGTACGCAGCATCACGACCGGCGGCTGCCAAGCAAGCTGTTTATAAGGGAAATAGTAAATAGGCTCAGGATAGGCGTCGTGCGCAAACAGCTTGGCATTGCCGACCACGCCTACAATTTCATGCGCGGTCTCTTTGCCCTCGCCGGGACCGGTGGCGCCGGGCGTGATGCGCTTCCCGATCACATCCTCACGGGGAAAGTATCTGTCCGCGAAGGCCTTGTTGACAATCAGCACCCGCGGCGCATTCAGATCGTCATGCTCAACGAAGGTCCTGCCTCTGAGCAGAGGAATACCCGCGGTCGAAAAGTAGCCCGGCGTAATGAGGGCCATGCGGGCGGATGGCTGATCGGCCGGCGCAGCGGGACGTTCTTCAATATTGAACCCGACCGTGGCGTTGTCGCCTGCGAGCGGCATCGGCCACGCTCCCGCGGCGGATTCGACGCCGGGTAAGGCGCGCATGCGCTCCAGCAAGTGGTCGTAGAAGGCCACTTCTTGAGCGGCGTTGTACTGCGGCTCGGGCAAATTGAACCAGAAAGTCAGCAGATGATCGGGCCTCAAGCCCAGATCGCTTCTTTCCAGGCGCAGGAAACTCGCCA
>Ga0181526_10001753_pt1 | contig 20057 bp, 17 predicted proteins | sample PEATcosm2014_Bin_35_FD_119750 | JGI IMG/M metagenome (GOLD analysis project Ga0181526, IMG submission 119750) | Peatland microbial communities from MTU Mesocosm Facility, Houghton, MI, USA - PEATcosm2014_Bin06_30_metaG | ecosystem: Environmental > Terrestrial > Soil > Wetlands > Peat | place...
CGGTGCGCTGGGCGTCGTCGAAGTACGCAGGGACGGTGATGACGGCCTGGGTGACCGTGTCACCGAGGTACCCCTCGGCGTCCCGCTTCAGCTTCTGCAGGATGCGGGCCGAGATCTCCTGGGGCGTGTACCCCTTTCCGTCGATGTCGATCCTCCAGTCCGTGCCCATGTGGCGCTTGACCGAGCGCACGGTGCGGTCTGGGTTCGTGATCGCCTGGCGCTTGGCTACCTCACCGACGAGCGTCTCCCCGGACTTCGTGAACGCCACGATCGACGGCGTCGTCCGCCCGCCTTCCGCGTTCGGGATCACGGTGGGCTCGCCGGCTTCGAGGAACGCAACCACCGAGTTCGTCGTCCCGAGGTCGATTCCTACGGCCTTCGGCATCTCAATCCTCCACTCTTCGAGTTCTTTCGATGTGGTCAGTATAACGAAGTTGAGTGCCTCATTGTCAAGGCGGCGCTCTAGGCCTGTCACCAGGGCCGGCGTCCGATGCGGGCGGCGTGCGAAGGTGCTCAGGGACGGGCGGGATAGCCTGCCGGTCATGCCCACCCTCGTGATCCTGCGCCACGGACAGAGCACCTGGAACGCCGAGAACCGCTTCACGGGCTGGACGGACGTCGACCTCAGTGAGCGGGGCGAGGAGGAGGCCGCCATCGCCGGCCGTCTGCTGGCCGCCGAGCCGGGGCTCGAGATCGACTCGGTGCACACGTCGCTGCTGCGGCGAGCCGTGCGCACGGCGAACATCGCCCTTGACGAGATGGAGCGCAGCTACCTGCCCGTGCGCAGGCACTGGCGATTGAACGAGCGGCACTACGGGGCCCTGCAAGGCCTCAACAAACGCGAGACGGCCGAGCAACACGGACTCGAGCAGGTGACGGCCTGGCGGCGGAGCTACGACGTGCCGCCGCCGCCGGTAGGCCTCGACGACCCGAACCACCCCGTCAACGATCCCCGCTATCGGGACGTACCGCCGTCGGTGCTGCCCGCCACCGAGTGCCTCGCCGACGTCGTCCACCGGCTGCTCCCGTACTGGGAGGACGCCATCGGGCCCGAGCTCCTCGACGGGCGCACCGTCTTCGTCGTGGCGCACGGCAACAGCCTGCGGGCGCTCGTCAAGGAGCTCGAATCGATCTCGGACGGCGACATCGTCGGCCTCGACATCCCGACGGGCTTTCCCCGCGTCTATGACCTCGACGAGCGCCTGCGTGTTCGCGGCGTTCGTTACCTCGGTGATCCCGAGGCCGCCAAGGCGGCCGCCGAGGCCGTCGCCCGCCAGGCAGAGCGCTAGCCCGGCAGGGGACGGGGCACGTTCACACCCCGTTCACATTCGGGAAACACCCGGACGATATTCTCCCGAAATGATCCTCGAACGCCTGCGCAACGCCATCTTGAAGCCCGTCGAACCCCCCGACGAGCAGCAGAGCTCGGCGGACGAATTGTCGTCGCGAGAGGAGCTGGAAGCCGCCGTCCACTTCGCCGACGACAAGGAGCGGCTCATCGGGTTGCTGGCGGCACCACTTGCCGCCGCCATCGGCATCCTCGTGATCAGCGCCCTCATCGTCAACGACCCGGCAGCGCTGCTGAGAAGCGGCCTGCCGAACAAGCTGCACGTCGCGTTGTCGCTCTATTACGAGCTGGGCGCCGTTCTCCTCGCCCTGTCCGTGCTCATGTTGGCCATGGCGATGTTCCGCAAGCGCCTTCTCCTCGGCATCCTGCTGGCGCTCTACGGCCTCGCCGTCTTCAACCTCCACTACTGGGGCTTCGGAATCCCCTTCATCATGGGCGGCTCCTGGTTGCTCGTGCGGGCGTACCGCCTGCAGCGGGACCTGCGTGAGGCCACGGGAACGGCGCCCTTCAGCGGCCGGGGACGTAGCGTCGGGGCGTCGATGCCGGCCGCCAACAAGCGCTACACGCCGCCGAGCTCAGCCCGCCGGCGCTCCGCCCTGCCTCGCCTCGACGGCGGGCCGACCGCCGGCTGATCGCCGTCGCCTGACGAGCAGGCCTGCAACGAGGAGCCCGAGGACGGCGAGGAGGACCGTCGGGAGAACGAAGACGGTCCAGGTGGCGCGAGCCGTCGCGACGGCAGCGACCGTGGAGACGAGAGCGGGATCGCCCGGCACGGTGACAGCGCGGAGCGTGGCGCCCGGAGCGTGAAACGTATCTCCCGGCAAGGCCTCGTCGTAACGGTGGCCGCCAATCGTGAACGTGCCCATGCATGCGTAACCGGCCAGGTTGCTGCCGCTTCCCCCCATGAGGCCGCGGCAGCCGGAGACGGTGACCTTGACGGCGACGCCGTTCTCGCGAAGGCGCGTGATCTGATCGTTCTTGCGAGCCCCGGCGATGAAGAGCACGAGCACGACGACAGCCAGGGTGACGAGACACGCTCCGGCAGCCACGCGCCCGGCGCGGCGGCCGTCCACCTCCACGCCGGCGCCGCGAAGCGTCGTGACCGGGGCGTGCGGCGTGTCGATTGTGGCAGTCCTCATGTCCGATTTGCCTGGCTTCAGTTCGAGCCGGCCGGCCTGTCTCCCGACATGCACGAGCCGGCGTTTCTCTGGCGATCCGGAGATGGTAGCGGCAGTTCGCCCGTCGGAGCGAGCTGCGATCTCAGCGGCTCTGACGGCAAAACCCCTTGTTTCTGCTGGCTGATCTCACGTCATGTGTTGCCATCGGCAAGGCCTGAGACCCGAGTTCACGCGCTGGTAACACTTGCGTGACGAATCGGAAACCCCGGCCCTGCATTGTTGGGGGCGGCAGGGCGAACCGCCCGCCATGGCCTCTGCGCACCCGGTCATCGGTGACGCTTTGCCCATGGTTGGTGAACGCCGGGTTGACAATGAGAGGAGTCCTCGAGCAGTGCATATGTTAGGGACCGTTCCCGTCCCGTATCCCAGTTGGCTGAACCCAGGCGACAACACGTGGCAGATAACCGCCGCCACGTTCGTCGGTCTGATGAGCCTGCCCGCCCTGGCCGTTCTCTACGCGTCGATCGTGCCGAAGAAATGGGCGGTGAACGTTCTGGCGATGATGTTCGCCGGTTTCTCGCTCGTTCTCATCGCCTGGGTCCTGTGGTCCTACAAGATGGGATTCGGCGCCAACTCGATCGGAGGGGGCGTTAAGAACGGAATACAAACCCAGCTCTCCGGTGTGGGTTGGGTCAAACACTTCTTCGACAACTTCGTCGGTAGACCGGGCGGCATCACGAACAGTGTCGGTGAGGAAGGTCAGGCGGTGTCGGCCGCCAACACGGCCATTCCGTTCCACTTCCCGACTTCGACACTGGCGTACTTCCAGTTCGTCTTCGCTGCCATCACGCCCCTGCTGTTCATGGGGAGCGTGCTCGGTCGGATCAAGTTCAGCGCCTGGTGCATCCTCGTGCCGCTCTGGTCAACCTTCGTCTACGGGGTTGACGCCTTCCTGTTGTGGGGCGGTGGCTACCTCGCCCAGGAGGGGGCACTCGACTTCTCCGGCGGTTACGTCATACACATGTCGGCTGGCGTCTCGGGTTTCGTGGCGGCCTGGGTTCTCGGACCCCGGCTCCTGCGTGACCGGCAGCATGCCGTGCCGAACAACCTCGTCATGGCGGCCGTCGGGGCCGGCATCCTCTGGCTCGGTTGGAACGGCTTCAACGGTGGCGACCCGTACTACGCCGGGGCCAGCATGGCCGCTGCGGTCGTGAACACCAACCTCGCCACCGGCGCCGGGGTCCTCAGCTGGATGGCGATGGACGGCCTCTTCTCCAAGACGAGAAAGCCGACATTCCTCGGCGGCGTCAACGGCATGATCTGCGGACTCGTCGGCATCACCCCGTGCGCCGGCTGGGTGAACGGGCGCGGCGCCATCGCCGTCGGTGTCATCGCCACCGCCATCGTGTGGGTGGCGTGGAACTACCTGTCGAAGGTGCGGCCCTTCTCGAGGGTGGACGACGCCCTCGGCGTGGTCTACACGCACGGCATCGCCGGCTTCTGCGGCGGCATGCTGCTCGGCATCTTCGGCGATCCCAACATGCTCGAGTACGGGTGCGGCAACCTCAACTCCGCCGGCCAGGTCGTCAACACCTCGCAGTCGGTCTACGTTGCGGCACACGGGACCTGTGTGCCGTTCTCGGTGAGCGGTCTCATGTACACCGGTTCCGCTCACCAGCTGTGGGAGCAGTTCCGAGCTGCCGTCTGGGTCATCTTCTGGTCGGCGCTCGTGACGTTCATCCTCATGAAGCTCATCGGTTTGGTCCTGCGGGGTGCCCGCTACAAGGACGAGATCCTCGAGATCGGCGACCTCGCCATTCACGACGAAGAGGCCTTCCCGGAGGAGCGGCTGGCGTTGCGGACAGGAGCTTTCGCCTTGGCAGGTCTCGAGACGGGTCGTGCGGTGCCACCACCCGAACCATCGCCGCCACCGGGTGAACGGTCTTAGGGCGACAAGGACGAAAGGAACTCAAATCATGAAGCTGATCGTGGCAGTCCTCAAGCCCTTCAAGCTCGACGACGTCAAGGAGGCGCTGAAGGCTTTGGGCGTCTCTGGCATGACGCTGACCGAAGCCCAAGGCTTCGGCCGGCAGCGCGGCCACACCGAGGTGTACCGAGGTGCGGAGTACGACGTGGAATTCGTGCCGAAACTACGGCTCGAGGTCCTCGTCGACGATGCACAGTGCGACGAGGTCGTTGACACCATCGTCGCCACCGCCGCCACCGGCAAGATCGGCGACGGCAAGGTGTGGGTCGTCGATGTCGAGACGGCGGTTCGCGTGCGGACCGGCGAGCGGGGGGCGGAGGCCCTCTAGCCGGTTGCTTGTCCCGTGGCCGTCCAAGCGCCGTCTCCTCGGCGCTTGGACGGCCCGCCTCGGCTCCTTCCAGCGGGGCTGCCCTGCATCCGGCTCGTCATCAGACAGCTCCGGATGGGGGTCTTACACTCGCGGCGGGCACCCCCGCCCCTGTCCGAGTTGGGAACACGTGCTCGCCGTTGCGTATCGCAGCCGGAAGGGAATCCAGCATGAAGCTCGTCGTAGCAGTGATCAAGCCCTTCAAGCTCGACGACATCAAAGAGGTCTTGAAGGACATGGGTGTGCAAGGCCTCACCGCCACCGAAGCTCATGGCTTCGGGCGGCAACGCGGTCACACCGAGACCTATCGCGGGGCCGAGTACACGATCGACCTCGTGCCGAAAGTGCGGATCGAGATCGTCCTTGACGATTCCGCCGTGGCCGACGTCGTGGAGGCGATCGTGGCGACCGCCCGTACGGGCAAGATCGGCGACGGCAAGGTCTGGGTCGTCCCGCTCGAGGACGTCGTCCGGGTGCGCACGGGGGAACGGGGGCCGGACGCCGTCTAGCCCATCGCGGCCCGTGCCGCTCCGGCAGGGCCGCATTAGGCTTTGATCATGTCTCCAACGAGCTCGTTCGACTTCGGAAGCGTCTGGCTCTTCAGCGAGTGCTCTCGCCCGGAGCTTCGGATCATCGCCAAGGTGTCAGAACCCGTGACAGTTGCGGCAGGGACGACGGTCTGCGACGAGGGCGAGGTCGGCCAGACGTTCTATTTCATCGTGAGCGGGACTGCCGCCGTGGTCCGCCATGGCCGCAAGATCGCCGAGCTCGGGGCCGGCGGCTACTTCGGCGAGTTGGCCCTCCTCGACCGGCTGCCTCGCTCGGCAACGGTGAAAGCCGTGACGGACATGGAGCTGCTGGCCATCGCCCAGAAGGACTTCAACAAGCTCCTGCGCGACTCGCCGGCCTTGACGCGCAAGCTGCTCGTGGCGACGGCGTCCCGCCTGCGCAACGCCGACGCCAAGGCGCTCGGGGCGGCCGTCCACTAACTGGCGCTACCCGGTCCCCGTTGGCTTTGCCCGGGCGGGGGCGGCGACATCGAGCGTTCCAGGATCTGGGAGATGTCGAGGACCGTGACCTCCTCGTCCCGCTGGCGCTCCTTCACGGCATCGTCGAGCATGATGAGGCAGAACGGGCACGCCGTCGAGACGACGTCGGCCCCGGTTCCGAGGGCCTCGTCGGTGCGCTCGAGGTTGACCCGCTTGCCGATCTTCTCCTCGAGCCACATGCGGGCGCCGCCGGCACCGCAGCAGAAGCCCTTCTCCCTGCAGCGGTGCATCTCGATGGACTGCACGCCGGGCACGGACTCGATGACCGAACGCGGTGGGTCGTACACCCGGCTGTGGCGACCGAGATAGCACGGATCGTGGTAGGTGACCTTGGCGTTGAAGCGCTCCGGCGTCAGCTTGCCCTCCGCCACGAGCCGGCTGAGGAGCTGGGAGTGGTGGATGACCTCGAAGTTGCCACCGAGCGCCGGGTACTCCTTGCTGAGCGAATTGAAGCAGTGGGGACAGGACGCCACGACCTTCTTCACACCGGCGGAGTTGAGCGTCTCGAGGTTCTGCGTGACCTGCATCTGGTAGAGGAACTCGTTCCCGAGCCGCCGCGCCGGGTCGCCCGTGCAGGATTCCCTCGCGCCGAGCACGGCAAATGTCACGCCGGCCTGGTGCAGCAGGCGGGCCACGGACTGCGTGGTCTTGCGGGCCCGCTCGTCAAGGGCGCCGGCACAACCCACCCAGAAGAGGTACTCGATGTCGTCGCCGATCGTGTCCGTCACGACCGGCACCTCGAAGTCGACACCCGCGGTCCACTCGAGCCGCTTGGAGGAGCCGAGGCCCCAGGGATCGCCCCGGTTCTCGATGTTGCGCAGCATGAGGCCGGCCTCGGTTGGGAAGCGGGACTCGATGAGCACCTCGTAACGCCGCATGTCGATGATGGCATCGACGTGCTCGATGTCGACGGGGCACTGCTCGACGCAGGCGCCGCACGTCGTGCAGGACCACAGCACGTCCGGGTCGATGACGCCCGGAACCAGCGTCGGCCGCTCGGCCGTGGCCGATGCGCTGGCCGATGCGCCGGCTGACCTCGCAGCCGCCCCTGCCAGCACGCGTCCCGACTGCTTCAACAACTCGTCGCGCAGGTCCATGATCACGAGTTTGGGCGAGAGGGGCTTGCCCGTGTTCCAGGCGGGACACTGGCTCTGGCAGCGCCCGCACTCGGTGCAGGTGACGAAGTCGAGCATCTGCTTCCAGGAGAAGTCCTCGACCCTGCCGGCGCCGAAGACGGTGTCCTCGTCCATGTTCTCGACGTCGATGAGCGGTGTCGTGCCGAGGGCGCCGAGAGCCCGCGGCTGCCGTGAGAACACCACGTTCAGGGGTGCCATCACGATGTGAAGGTGCTTGGAGTGTACGAGGAACACCAAGAAACCCATGATGGAGATGACATTCAGATCCAGGAACACCGTCGAGAGGGCCTCGTTCGTGCGGGCGCCGAGGGGGTGCAGGAGGTAGCCGATGCCGTGGGAGGCGAACGCCCAGTGCGAGTACGAGAAGTCGTGATCGACGTTCACCTGGGCCGCCCGGTACATGAGCAGGGAGACGATGACAACGGCGATCAGCCCGAGGGTGATCCAAGCGGCACCGGTGTGGGATCCGTAGAAGCGGCTCTGCCGCTCGAGGCGGGCGGGGGCGTTGCGGATGCGGATGATGCTGAACACGACGAGGGCGACGAGGACGGCGACGGCGAAGAAGTCCTCGAGAAAGCCGACGACCGGGTTCGTGCCGATGATGGGGATGTGGAAGTTCGCCTGGAAGAGGTAGCCGAAGGCTTCGATGATCGTGAGCATGAGGAACGTGAAGCCCCAGAACGTGAAGGCGTGCGCCAGGCCCGGCACGGTCCATTTGAGGAGGCGCTTCTGACCGCCGACCTCCACGAGCTCCACTTCGGCACGCCTGCCCCAGTGGGCGAAACGCTCGGGGGCCGGCTTGCCGGACCTGACGAGGCGGAACAGGAAGAAGAGCCGCCTGCCGGCCACGACGAACGCGATCGCAGTCACCGCCAGGGCGATGGGATACCTCGTGAGCAAGAGCCCTCCTTGGGGACTGACGGCATCCGCCCATGCGATGAGCGGGCGTCGCCGAATCTGGTCTAGGTGTCTGTGCCGAGCGCGCGGAAGTTCTCGAAGTAACGGCTCGGTGTCGGGCCGCGCTGCCCTTGGTACTTGGAGCCGAGAGCGGCCGAGCCGTAGGGAATCTCCGCCGCCGTCGTCATGCGGAGGAAGCTGATCTGGCCGATCTTCATGCCGGGATAGACGGTGATGGGCAGATTGGCCACGTTCGAGAGCTCGAGCGTGAGGAACCCGTCCCAGCCGGCGTCGACGAAGCCCGCCGTCGAGTGGATGAGTAGCCCGAGCCGCCCGAGGCTCGACTTGCCCTCCAAGCGGCCGACGAGATCGTCGGGCAGGCGGACCCGCTCGAGCGTGGAGCCGAGGACGAACTCCCCGGGGTGCAGGATGAGGGGGTCGTCGCCGACCGACTCCACGAGCTCGGTGAGCTCCTCCTGGTTCTCCCGGACGTCGATGACGCGCTGGGTGTGGTTGCGAAAGACACGGAAATAGCGGTCGACGTGCAGATCGACCGAAGACGGCTGGATGCACCCCTCGCCGAGGGGCGAGATCCCGATGCGTCCGGCCTCGAGCTCCTCACGGATGGTGCGGTCCGACAGGATCATGCGGCTGCAGGCTAGTTGTGCGAACCTTCTCACTGTCGTGGTAAGGTTGCCCGGTCATGTCCGGGCTGACCATTCACGAAGCGTCGGCGACGACGGGTTGGTCCGCTCGCATGCTCCGTTACATCGAGGAATCCGGTCTCGTCGTGCCGGCTCGGTCACCGGGCGGCTACCGCCTCTTCGGCCCCGAAGAGCTGCAGCGCCTCCGCACTTTGCGTGAGCTGTTGGAAGGGTACGGGCTGGAGTTGGCCGAGGTTGGCTTCGCCCTGCGGCTCCGTTCGGATCGCTCGCTGCGCCTCGCCATCGACGAGTGGCTGTCGGCTGAGGCGGTTCGGCCCTCCGAGGTCGACCCGTCCGACTGGCTGGCCTATGAGCAGCGCAAGCACGTCCGGTTGTTGGCCGCTGCGGCGGCTGTCACTGTCAAGGAGATGGAATGAGCTTCGACTACAAAGTTGCCGACCTGTCCCTCGCCGAGTTCGGGCGCAAGGAGATCGATCTGGCGGAAAACGAGATGCCCGGTCTGATGTCGGTGCGGTCGGAGTTCGCCGCCGCTCAGCCGCTCGCCGGAGCGCGCGTTTCCGGCTCGCTCCACATGACGGTGCAGACGGCTGTTCTCATCGAGACGCTCGTCGCCCTCGGTGCCTCCGTGCGCTGGGCGTCGTGCAACATCTTCTCGACCCAGGATCATGCCGCTGCGGCGGCCGTCGTCGGGCGCGGCAGTGCCGACTCGCCCGCCGGCGTCCCCGTCTTCGCCTGGAAGGGTGAGACGCTGGAGGAGTACTGGTGGTGCACCGAGCAGATGCTGCGCTGGCCCGACGGCGGCGGCCCCAACATGATCCTCGACGACGGTGGTGACGCCACGTTGCTCGTCCACAAGGGCGTCGAGTTCGAGAAGGCGGGCGCCGTGCCGGATGCCGCCACTGCGGAGAGCGAAGAGCTCGCCGTCGTGCTGTCGGTGCTCGGCCGCTCGCTGTCGGAGGAACCCTCTCGTTGGACGACCATCGCCAACGGGATCCGTGGCGTCACGGAGGAGACGACGACCGGCGTGCACCGGCTGTACCAGATGTTCGAGCGGGGCGAGCTGCTCTTCCCGGCCATCAACGTCAACGACTCGGTCACGAAGTCGAAGTTCGACAACAAGTACGGCTGCCGCCACTCGTTGATCGACGGCATCAACCGGGCGACCGATGTCCTCATCGGCGGCAAGGTGGCCGTCGTGTGTGGCTACGGGGACGTCGGCAAGGGCTGTGCCGAGTCCCTGCGTGGGCAAGGCGCCCGCGTCGTGGTGACCGAGATCGACCCAATCTGCGCACTGCAGGCCGCCATGGACGGCTACCAGGTCGCCACAGTGGAGGATGTCGTCTCCTCCGCTGACATCTTCGTGAGCGCCACGGGCAACCGGTCCGTGCTGACCGCCGAGCACATGGCGGCCATGAAGCACCAGGCGATCGTCGGCAACATCGGACACTTCGACAACGAGATCGACATGGCCGGCCTGGCGAAGATCCCCGGCATCAGCCGCGTCAACATCAAGCCGCAGGTCGACAAATGGGTGTTCCCAGACGGGCACGCCGTCATCGTGCTGGCGGAGGGTCGGCTGTTGAACCTCGGGTGCGCCACTGGCCACCCGAGCTTCGTCATGTCGAACTCCTTCACCAACCAGACGATCGCCCAGATCGAGCTGTTCACGAAGACGGCGGATTACCCCGTCGGTGTCCACGTCCTGCCGAAGCACCTCGACGAGAAGGTCGCCCGCCTCCACCTCGACGCTCTCGGTGTCCGTTTGACTACGTTGTCCCCTGAGCAGGCTGACTACATCGGTGTCCCGGTCGAGGGCCCGTACAAGCCGGAAGCCTACCGATACTGATCGTTTCCGAGGGGGGACCTTGATCGACAAGCTGGAGGCGAACGGGCTGACGCTCGCCTACGAGGAGATGGGCGATCCCGCCGGTCGGCCGCTCCTCATGGTGAACGGTCTCGGCTCCCAGATGAACGGTTGGCATGACGAGTTCTGCCGGCTGCTCGCCGGGCGTGGGTTTCGACTCGTGCGCTTCGACAACCGCGACGTCGGCGAGTCGACTCACTTCTCCGCCTACGGGGTACCCGACTTTGCTGCGGTGTCCCGCGGGACGCCGCCGCCGCCGCCCTACCTCCTCGAGGATATGGCGGACGATGCCGCCGGTCTGCTCGACGCCTTGGCCATGGCGCCGGCCCACGTCGTGGGCATGTCGATGGGCGGCATGATCGTCCAGGCGCTCGCCATCCGTCACCCGAGCAAGGTCCGCAGCCTCACCTCGATCATGTCGACGCCGTCCCGCTCGGTCGGGCAGGCGACTCCCGAGGCGAGCGCGGCGCTCATGGTCCCCCGTCCCACGACTCGGGAGGCGGCCATCGAGCAAGCCGTTCGCACCTTCCGGATCATCGGCTCGCCCGGCTTCGAGTTCGACGAGCAGTGGCGCCGCAGCGTTGCCGCTGCCGCCTTCGACCGTGACCCCGACCCCTTCGGCCGGGCACGCCAGCTCTTCGCCATCATGTGCTCACCGGACCGCACTCCGGGACTGGCGTCGGTGAAGGCGCCGGCCCTCGTCATCCACGGGGCAGCCGACCCCCTCGTGCAGCCAGCGGGAGGTCGGGCGACGGCCGGCGCCATTCCCGGCGCCGAGCTCATGATGATCGACGGCATGGGCCACGATCTGCCGCGGGCAGTCTGGCCGAGCATCGTCGACCGTGTGACCGCCCTGGCCGACCGTGCGGATGGCCTCGGCTCCGACTCCGCGCCGTGAAGGGACGGGCGCGTCTCTTCAGAGCTGTGCTCAACCTGCCTTCAGGCGTCCTCTGCTATCTCGTAGCTGGCATTCACGGACACGATGACCTGCTGCTCGCCGACTTCGACGGGAGCTGCCGCGGCGCGGGCGGAGATTCGTCTCGCGGGTCGCGGTTGACCGGTGACACGTTGCCCGCCGCCCTCCTCCAGTGAGATGAGGCGTCCGAGTCGCACTCCCGCCGCCGCCGCCAGCTCCTCTGCCGTCCGGCGGGCATCCTCCACGGCTTCCTGCCGAGCCTGCGAACGCGCCTCGGCATCGTCGGCGACGTCGAACGCGACGTTGTCGATCGTGAGGGCGTCGCCGCCGGCGTCGACCGCCACGGCAAGCACCTCGCCTGCGCGCTCGGGAGGCCGCACGGTCACGACGAGGCTGTTCAGGGCGAAGTAGCGGTCAGAATCGTGTCGTCGTGACAGGACGATGCCCGATGTCGACAGGTCGCTGCTGCTAATGCTGGCCTCGGCCAGCGCAGCGATGACCGCAGCCGTCTCGGACGAGCAGGCGTCGAAAGCGGCTGCCGCTCGAGCATGCTCCCCGAGGCAACTCAAGCGCAGCCTGGCGAGATCGGGACGCAGCGCTACGTGCCCGGTCCCTTGAACAGAGATACGGCCTCCGTCGTTCGTCACGGCTCGTGAGCCTACGCCTGCCATGCCGGCGTCTTTGCTCAGCGAAGCCCAGCCGCCACGTCCTCGAGCAGGTCCATCGACTCGTTCATTCCGCCTTCCATGCCCGAGTTGATGTGAGCGTCGCGGGTTTCCCGGCTCGGGTGCTCCACAAGGATCGTGAGTGTCGTGCGTCCGTCGGTCTCGCTGAAGGTGGTCGTGGCAACCGCTTCGATGTCAGGAAACGCCTCGTAGATCTCGGTCGAGACGACGCGCTCGTTCGGGACGACCTCCCGGTACTCGCCGTGGAAGGCGACCTCGAATCCATCGTTCGCCACCATCACGTAGCGCCACCTGCCGCCGACGCGAAGATCCACTTCTGCGATCGTGACTTCGCCCCGCTGTCCTGCCCACCACCGCTTGATGAGCTCAGGCGTCGTCCACGCTTTGAAGACGAGATGCTTCGGTGCATCGAACTCGCGCCTGATCTGGATTTGCGTGTCCATCGGGAGCGTCACCACGGCAGCCATGACGGCATCATATACCTATATGAACATACGTCAACGGCCGGCAGGCTGCGCCCGTAGGCTCCCGCCGGCCGCTGACGGCAAGCTCAGGCGGCCGCCGTGCGTCCCGTCTGAGAGCCCGATGACTCGCCGGTGGCGCCCGCCTCGAGCGCAACCGACAGCACGTCGCTCACGGCGGCGGCCAAGTGGAACGTCATCTCTTCGCGGACGGCCTCCGGCACGTCTTCGAGGTCCGGACCGTTCCGCATCGGCAGCACAACCTCGCGTAGCCCGGCCCGGTGGGCGGCGAGCACCTTCTGCTTGACGCCGCCGATCGGCAGCACGAGACCCTGCAGCGTCACCTCACCGGTCATGCCGACCGCCGATCGCACCGGCCGCGCCGTGAGGAGCGACACGAGGGCGGTCACCATCGTCACCCCGGCGGACGGCCCGTCCTTCGGCACGGCGCCGGCCGGAACGTGCACGTGGAAGCGCCGACGCGCCAGCATCGAAGGGTCAATGCCGAGCTCGGCAGTGTGCGACCGCACGTACGAGAGGGCGATCTCGGCCGACTCCTTCATGACGTCACCGAGCTGGCCGGTGAGCACGAGACCTTCTGGCCCGTCCATCGAGGAGGCCTCGACGTAGAGCACATCGCCGCCGGTGCCCGTGACGGCCAGACCGGTCGCCACACCCGGCACGGCAGTGCGGTCGGCCGCTTCGAAGAAGAAACGTGCCCGGCCCAACCATCCGCGCACGTCCTCGGCTCCGACGAGGACGGGAGCCTCGAGGGCGTCGGAGGCGAGCTTGGTGGCAACCTTGCGCAATAACCGGCCGAGCTCTCGCTCGAGAGAGCGAACGCCGGCCTCCCGTGTGTAGTCGGCGATGATCGTCCGAAGGGCCGGATCGTCGACGGAGACCTCGTCGGGGCGGAGCGCCTGCCGCTCGACCTGGCGGGGGAGGAGATGGTGGCGAGCGATCGCCAGCTTCTCGTCCTCCGTGTAGCCGTCGAGCCGGATGACCTCCATCCGGTCGAGCAAGGGCGAAGGGATCGTGTCCACCATGTTGGCGGTCGCGATGAAGAGCACCTTCGAGAGGTCGAGCTCGACCTCCAGGTAGTGGTCGCGGAACGTGTGGTTCTGCGCAGGGTCGAGCACCTCGAGCAATGCGGAGGAGGGGTCGCCCCGGTAGTCGGAACCGAGCTTGTCCACCTCGTCCAGCAAGATGACGGGGTTCATCGTGCCGGCTTCGCGCAGCGCCCTCACGAGGCGCCCAGGCTGGGCGCCCACATAGGTGCGACGGTGGCCCCGAATCTCGGCCTCGTCCCGCACACCGCCCAAGGCGACGCGCACGAACGATCGTCCGACGGCGCGAGCGACTGATTCACCGAGCGACGTCTTGCCGACGCCCGGAGGCCCGACGAGCGCCAGGATGGCGCCCGCTCCGCGGCTGCCCTTCACGGGTGTGAGCCCGCGCTCGGCTTGCAGCTTTCTCACGGCCAGATGCTCGAGGATGCGGTCCTTCACGTCACGCAGGCCGTCGTGGTCCTCGTCGAGGATTCGGCCGGCCTCACCGACATCGAGCCGGTCGTCCGACTCCTTGCCCCAAGGCAGCTCGAACACGGTGTCGAGCCACGTCTGGATCCATCCATGCTCGGGGCTCTGCTCACTCGTGCGCTCGAGGCGCTCGATCTCCTTCAGGACGGCGGCTCGCGCCGCCTCGGGCAGCCCGGCCGTCTCCAGCCGCTCGCGGTAGCCGTCCGGTCCAGTCGCCGTGCCCTCTTCGGAGAGCTCGCCGAGCTCCTTACGGATGGCTTCCAGCTGACGGCGCAGGAGGAACTCGCGCTGCGTCTTCTCCATGCCCTCCTCGACGCTCGTCTTGATCTGGTCTCGCAGTGTGAGATCGGCGAGGGTCTCTCGCGCAGCGGCCAGTACGAAGCGCAGGCGCTCGGTGATGTCGATCGTCTCGAGGACCTTCAGCTTGTCGTCGAGGGAGAGGTCGGGCGAGTATCCGGCCAGGTCGGCGATCTGCGAGGGGTCGGTGACGTCGCGAAGGCGCTCCGCCATCCGCCGGGCACCACGTGAGAGCAGGATGTTCTCGAGCACGGCGCGGTACTCGCGGGCGAGCTCGTGGGCGCTCACGGAAGGCTCGGGCTCCTCGATCGGCTCGACTTGGATCCACAAGGCCTGCCCGGTGCCGGGCACGCCCGTGCCGATGGTCGCCCGCCTCTCGCCCCGCACGACGGCGGCAGGGGGTCCACCCGGCAGCTCCCCGGTCTCGAGAATCTCCGAGATGACGCCGATCCGGGCGTAGCGACCGTCGATGCGCGGCACGAGAACAAGGCGGCCACCAGCTGATCCGGCCGCGTCGACGGCGGCGCGGGCCTCGTCGGTCTCGAGGGCGAGCGTGAAGACCATCCCCGGAAGGACGACGCCCGAGGTGAGCGGCAGTAAGGGCAGGGTTTGCTGTTCATCGAGCTCAGGCACGCGGACTCCTTTTGTTGCTCATACAAACAATATGGGGTGCACCCGGTATTCCGGCGCCCTCCTTCAGCGCCTCGCACAGGCGGGGAAGTCCGAGGCCATCGGCGGTGTTGGTCTTGAGCATGATGAGGGGAATGGCGGCGGGCGGAGGCGGTAGCCCGGCGAACTGGGGTCTGATGCGGTCGTTCCGCCGCGACGAGAGCGTGAAGAACAAGCAGCTGCCGAAGGGGATCGTCAAGCGCATCGGTGGCTTCGCGAGGCCCTACCGGCTGCAGCTCGGCGTCTTCTTGCTGCTCATCATCGTGAGCGCCGTCATCGGCGCCGCCAACCCCCTCATCGTGCGAGCGCTCATCGACGACGGGATCGGCAGGCACCGACCTCATGTGGCGATCGTCCTCGCCCTCGTCGTCGCCGGGCTCGCCGTCGTCAGCGCCGGTCTGACGCTGTGGCAGCGCTGGATCTCCGCCCGCATCGGAGAGGGCCTCATCTTCGACATGCGGACGAAGGTCTTCACCCATGTCGGGCGGATGCCCATCGCCTTTTTCACCCGCACCCAGACCGGCGCCCTCATCTCCCGGCTCAACAACGACGTGCTGGGCGCCCAGCAGGCCTTCACCGACACGTTCTCGTCGGTCGTGGGCAACCTCATCACGGTGGCCGTCACGCTGGCCGCCATGTTCGTGCTCTCCTGGCAGATCACGCTGTTGGCTCTGGCGATGCTTCCGGTGTTCGTCTTCCCGTCTCGCTGGGTGGGTCGGCGCCTGCAGGCGCTCACGAGGGAGAGCTACTCGTTGAACGCCGAGATGAACACGACGATGACGGAGCGGTTCAACGTCTCCGGTGCCCTCCTCGTCAAGCTCTTCGGTGACCCGAGCTCCGAGACGAGGGTCTTCGACCGGCGCGCCGGGCGGGTGCGCGACATCGGCGTCACCCAGGCGATGTACGGCGGCGTCTTCATGACGTCGTTGCTGCTCACCGCTTCGCTGGCGACGGCTCTCGTCTACGGCGTCGGCGGCTACGAGGCGGCAAAAGGCGTACTGCTCGTGGGCACCGTCGTTGCGCTCACCCTCTACCTCACCCGGCTCTACGGCCCGCTCACGGCGCTCTCGAACGTCCAAGTCGACGTGATGACGGCCCTCGTCTCCTTCGACCGTGTCTTCGAGGTGCTTGACCTGCGTCCCATGATCGAGGAGCGCCCCGGCGCCGTCGCCGTGCCCCGCGGCCCGGCCACGATCGACTTCGAGCACGTCGACTTCAGCTACCCGACGGCCGAGGAGGTCTCGCTCGCCTCGCTCGAGAGCGTGGCGGTGCTCGACCAGGCTCCGTCCCAGCAGGTCCTCTACGACGTCTCGTTCCACGTGGAGCCTGGTCAGATGGTGGCTCTCGTCGGCCCGTCGGGGGCGGGCAAGACGACGATCAGCCATCTCGTTCCCAGGCTGTACGACGTCACCGCGGGGTCTGTGAAGGTGCACGGCATCGACGTACGCGAGGCCCAGATGGATTCCCTACGTGCCGCCATCGGTGTCGTGACGCAGGATGCCCACCTGTTCCATGAGACCCTCCGGTCGAATCTGCTCTACGCCAAGCCGGACGCCACCGACGAAGAGCTGCGCGAAGTGCTCGCCGCCGCCCAGATTCTGAGCCTTGTCGACACGCTGCCGGACGGCCTGGAGACGGTCGTGGGCGACCGCGGCTACCGGTTCTCCGGAGGTGAGAAGCAGCGCATCGCCATCGCCCGCCTCCTCCTCAAGGCGCCCGACGTCGTCGTGCTCGACGAAGCCACCGCCCACCTCGACTCCGAGTCGGAAGTAGCGGTGCAGCTGGCACTGGCGACGGCCCTCGCCGGCCGTACATCGGTCGTCATCGCCCACCGCCTCTCCACGGTGCGCGACGCAGATCTCATCCTCGTCGTCGACGGCGGTCGGATCGTCGAGAGCGGCAGCCACGAAGACCTTCTGGCGGCCGAGGGCTTGTATGCCGAGCTCTACAGGACGCAGTTCGAATCCCAAGTTGCCACGACGATCTGATCGAACACCCCAAAAGAGATCGCCGGGCCTTTCGACCCGGCGATCTCTCTCTGTGCTGCGGGGCCGTTAGTGACTCGCGAGTGGTTGCGGGTACACGTCCTCGATGTACTCGTTCACGCGGTTCTCAGGCAACCGGCTGGCGACTGCCCAGTAGTAGATGACGAAGCTGAACGCTACGACGATGAGCATGTCCCACCAGAAGTGGAGCTTCCCGTCCGGTCCGATGAGGTGGGTGTTGAACCAGCCGATGCCGCCGACCAGCTTGTAGCCAGTTCCGAAGTTGCCGAAGTACGAGATGACTGCCATTCCCGCGAGGTACACGGGTATCCAGGCGCCGCTCTTGGCGTCGAGCGCCGGCCTCTTGTCGTTCAAGTTCAATGCACGCGAGACGAGCATCAGGATGTATCCGACAAGAATCACGATCATCAGCGTGCCGACGGTGTACCACCCGGCCCAGTAGACCACCAGGTTCGCCCCGGCGAACGACAGGGGGGCAAGGACGCCGGCCACCGGCAACCGGAAGGACCTCGGCAGGTTCGGCTTGGACGACCGTAGGGCGCCGAGTGCGAGCGGGGCGCCCGCGTACATGAGCACCGAAGCGCCCGTCACGATCGACACGAGACTGTTCCAGCTCGGGTAGGGGAGAAGGAACAAGACGCCGATGCACGCCGAGATGATGATCCCGAGGGCGGGGACCTTGGTCCTCCCACTGGTGTTCTCGAACAATCGCGGGATGTAGCCGTTCTTGCTCAGGCCGTAGCTGATCCGAGAGGTGGACGTCGTGTACACGAGACCAGTGCCGGCCGGCGAGACCACGGCGTCAATGCGGAGCACGTAAGCCAACCACGTGAGACCCGCCAGCTTCGAGATCGTGTAGTACGGCGCTGCGTTCAACCCGACGTCCGACCCGAGACTCTCCCAGGTCGTGTGGGCGAGGACGTTCGGATCCAGTGCGGCGATGAATGCGAACTGGGCCAGGATATAGATGCCCGCGCCCAACAGGATCGAGTAGATCACAGCGCGGGGAAGGTCTCGCGGATTCCTGCTCTCGCCTCCGAGCTGTACCGCCTGTTCGAAGCCAAGCAGCGAGAACACGATTCCGGCGCCCGGAATGGCGATGAAGATGTCCTTCCAGGCGTCTCCAAGGTTCGAGACACCGTTCGTCTTGGCGAAGAAACCGCCGCCCCCGGTGAAGTTGCCGCCGTGGAAGTGGGTGATGAGGAGGACGACGATCGCCACGATCGGAACGATGACCTTCCACGTCGTGACGACGCTGTTGACACCCGCCAGCCAGCGGATCCCGATCAGGTTGATGATCACGAATACGACGAGAAGAACGATTGCAGCGACGATGCCGGTCCCGTGCAAGTGTCCGGTGAGCTGGCCCGGGCCGGCGGGCACGTACCAGTTCTGAGCCCAAGAGGCGACCGAGGCGTACTGAATGACAGCGAGCACTTCGATCGGGGCGACCGTCGCCGCCTGGATATAGGCGAACCAACCGAACGTGCCTCCGGCCAGGCTGCCGAAGGCGTAGTGCGGGTAACGGCTGGTTCCTCCCGAGACCGGGAACATGCTGCCGAGCTCCGCGTGAACGAGCGCGAGCGGGATGATGATGATCGTCGCAATGATCCAGCCCAAGATGGCCGCCGGGCCGGCGATCTCGGTGGCGTACAGCGCGGCGAACAGCCACCCCGACCCGATGATGGAGCCCTCAGACGCCCACGTGAGACCGAGAAGCGAGACGTCACGCTTCAGGTCTTCCGCGACGAGGCTCGCTTGTTGTCCGACATCTTGCATTGCCATGCTTGGGCCCTCCCCCCAGAGAGAATCTGTGTTCTCAGGCTTGCGATGTGCAGGTCGGCGAACTGACTTTTCGGACGAAAGATATCAGCACTCGGTTGGGATTTCACGGAAGTGTTGCGGGGCTGTGGATAGCCGAGGCTCTGGCGGCCGAACCGGCCTCCGCCGGCACGCTGCTCCCGGGTCGTCGTGGTGCGGCGCCGCTCGGCGAAACGGACACCAGGAGTAGGCGGAACTCGTGAACGCGACTACCCTCTAGGACGTTCGCGGGCGTAGTTCAGCGGCAGAACATCAGCTTCCCAAGCTGAGAACGCGGGTTCGATTCCCGTCGCCCGCTCCAGGAGTTGCCGGAGATTGTCCCAGCTCAGGCGCACGCTTTCCTTGCTGCGGGTCACCGGGCTTCGGGATCAGGCATCGAGACGGCTGCAGGACCGCTCGCTGGCCGTGGGCGCCGGTCCCGAGCCTGCACACCGCGCGCCGAGCTGGGCCGCCTCAGTCCCCGAGCTGTATGCAACCGAGGTCGCTCTGACCTATCCTCGCGCGGGTGGTCGTGCCGCTCGTCGGTGGGGACGGCGGCACCGATGGTGGCGTGGCGAGACGGGGGTGAGGCTCTATGCCGTCAATACGGGCTGCAGGATCCACACGGCGGTCGAGAAGGGGGGCCGCCGTCACGAGCGGCCGCAGCTGGCTCGTGTGGGCCGCCAAGCGTTGCGCCGTGATGACGGTGGCCCTGACCGCAGCCATCGCCCTCACGACGGCGACCACGGCTCTTGCCGGCGGTGGCACAGTCGGCGAACCGCAACCGGAGCTCGCCCTCTTCCAGGTGGGCTCGAGCTCGGGCTCGGGTGCTGGTGCGGTGCTGCCCGACGGCACGCTCGTGCTCGCCGCCGGCTTGAGTAACGGGACGATCTCCGTCTGCCGACTGCACCCGGGCGACCGGAAGTGTGCCTCGACGGCGACGTTGCATGCGGCGAGCGGCGACACCTTCGGGGGTGGACCGCTACAGGTCCTCGCCACGGGAGGCAAGGACGTCTCGATCGTGGCAGAGGATTGCTGCTATTTCGGGAACAAGCTTGGCTTCTCCGGCGGCGCCGCCGTCTTCGACAGCACGAACGACGGCACGACTTTCGGGCACGAGATCTACGCCGGCACGATCAGCTCGACCGGCGCGGGCACCTTCGCCGACGGTCAGATCGTCGTGGGTACCTACGAGAGTGGCTCGCTGGACGTACAGGCCTTCCCTCCGAACCCATCCACCGCCGAGACGAACA
>Ga0181526_10001754_pt1 | contig 20054 bp, 20 predicted proteins | sample PEATcosm2014_Bin_35_FD_119750 | JGI IMG/M metagenome (GOLD analysis project Ga0181526, IMG submission 119750) | Peatland microbial communities from MTU Mesocosm Facility, Houghton, MI, USA - PEATcosm2014_Bin06_30_metaG | ecosystem: Environmental > Terrestrial > Soil > Wetlands > Peat | place...
ACTTAATGTCCCGACGGGTGCGAGCACGCCTTGGGGCATCCTCTTTGCGCCCGACAAGCACATCTGGTTCACGGAGCGCACCGGCGACAAGATTGCGGAAGTTGACGGAAAGACCATTCGCGAGCACAAAATCGCGCAATCCGGAAGCTACCCCGAGAAGCTCGCGTCGGGATCGGACGGCGATCTTTGGTTCCCTGAAAGTCAAGCAGGCGACATCGGCCACATCGATCCCGCGTCCGGCAAGTTTGGTCAGGTCATCGTGCTGCCGTCCGGAGACATTCCCCAAGGCATCGCGAGCGGTTTCAATCGGAACGTTTTTTTCACAATCGCAAGCTATCACAACCCGAGCCAAATCAGCGAAGTGATGCTGCGCTAGGGGCCTAGTCGCCGTCGTCCATCCGGAGCCACCGTGAGGTGGAGTTGGATTTAGCCTTGGGCAGGATGCTGCACGGGAACGAGATTCTGGCCGGGATTTTGATTTTCGTGAACGGCTGCGGCTGCGGCTGGAAGAAATCGTCCAGATCGTGGAGATACGGAGAGGCATCCGTTGCGCCGAGGGATTTGAGCCCCAGCGTCTCTTCCGTGAACTTGAGCAGCGTTGCGAACTCTACGTCGGTGTGTGCGACGAATCCATGCTTTGCATAGGGGGAAACGACCAGTAACGGCACGCGGAAACCCGGGCCTTGTTGGTCGCGCACCACGTACGGCCTCATGTGGTCGTAATATCCGCCCCAGTCGTCCCACAAAATGAAGATCACGGTCGAATCCCAGTCCTTCTTGTTCAAGCCGATCGCGTTCACGACGTTCGCGACCCACCAGGGGCCGCAATACCCTGCCGGCACGCCAGGATGGTCCGACGTGACCAGACCGGGCAAGACCCACGTAACGTTTGCGAGGCCATGACCGTCGCGGACGTCGGTCAGGAAGGTGGTTTCCGGCGTACGGAAGCTTGCCGTGTCGATCCGCGTCGGGAGAAAGGCTTCGAACGGAGTGCGGAAGTGGCAGCGGTACATCCAGTCGCGCGACTTTGGCCAGAGGGGCGTCATGCTGATCGAAGCGTTCGCGTCGAGCCCATTGATGTTCGCGCAGAGCGAGTGTGCGTAGAGGCGCCACGTCAGTCCCGCTTCGTCGACGCGATTGGCAAGGGCCGGGTATTTGAAGCACGGGAACGGTCCGTTCGGCTTCACCATACCCTGCTCGTCAATCAAGGAGGTCGTTGTTCCGGCGGGAGAGTCGCAGCCCCACGGCGTGTAGGCGCAACCGAGATAAAGAGCGCCGCAATACCACGAACCCTTGTGGTAGTCCGGCGCGCTAGCGACCTTGTTCGACTGGGCCGAGAAGAGGAACTGATGGGCCGTGTACGACTCGCTATTGTGCCCCATGAAAAAGTGGTCGCCGAGCGTGAACTGCTGAGCGATGGTCCAATACGGTTCGGTCTGCGGGTAATCGACGTACGAGTAAATCGTGTCGGTGGAGGCTGTCGGCGTGTAGTCGGGATGCGGCGACGCAGCGACGTTAAAGCCGTCCATTTTACAGGGAGACACATCGCCGACCTTAAACGGCGGTTGCCCGGCGGGCGGATCGCACGCCCACAGCCAAGGCTTGTGAAAGTTATCCGGATCCTGCGTGCCGGTCAGCGTTCCGAGGTCGATCTTCTTGAGCGCGATCGTTTTGCCGTCGATCGTCTTCCCGCTCGAGGCAGCGTCGGCTCCGGGGAATGGCTTGGGGCCTCCGAATATATTGTCGAGCGTCCGGTTCTCTTGAATGACGAAGACGATGTGCGTTATCTTCCCAGAGGGGAGCATGGAGCGTTCGGTCCGTGCCACTGGACCGGCGGGCAGCGCCGGAAACGCCGGCCCTGACGACGGTGCTCGCCCACATGCGACGAGCGTAACCGAGACTGTTAAGGTGATCCAAAATCCGCGCAGCATTCGACCCTCCGTTGCGGAGTAACGGAGCAATATTTGCGGAGGTTCCGGCCAATCCTCCGCCGGAGGATACCGAATGGAAACAATGCGTCATGACCCGCCCGCCGAACTGACGATTCACGCGCGCAACCTGCGCGAACTCTTTTCCGAACGCGAGTTTGACCCATTTGTAGACGACGAGAACGCACTTGTGAGCGTCGCGCAGATCGCCCGATTTCCCAACCTCAACTCGAGTCTTGAGAAGATGCGGCTACGCGTTCTGTTGCCCCCGGAAGAGGTGTCGCCGCAGACGCAAACGCGCGTGGAACGGGCGATTGCCAGATACTGCGCGCACAAGATCGCCGAGGCGGGCCTCCAAATGACGGAGTGGCGTCACGGAGCCCTGAGCACGTTTTTATGGGGCCTGGCGTTCTTTGCCGTTAGCCTGCTGCTAACCGCTGGACTAGAGCGCACGGACTTCCTGCCCGACGCAATTCGCACGTTGGCCGTCGAAACGCTCGTCATCGCCGGCTGGGTCATCATGTGGCAACCTATGGACACGCTCATCCTCGGATGGCTGCCGATCCGGCAGCAGCAGCGGACGTTTCGCGCGATACGCTTGATGCGCGCAACGATCGAAGCGGCAAACGAATAAAGACCTTTACCGAAGCGACGATCATTGGTGCGCTGCCCTTCTTTCCCAGAGTACTCTCGCGTAAAGCTTGACGAACCCGCAGCGCATAAAGTTTTGTTCGGAGACGCTCTCCGGGCCGGCCGTCGCGCGGACGAGGCTTGCGCCCGCCTCGCGTGCGCGAGCGACGCGATCGCTAATCAAAGCCGTATGCCAGCCCTGTCGCCGAAATGCCGTGAGCGTCGATCCGGCAAAGAGCGCGGCGTTATTGCCGATCACCGACATCGCCGCGGTCGCGATAATCCTCTCGCCTTCCCGCACTTCCAGCGCAATCGTTCCTTCGGCCGTCGCGAGAATCAGCGCGATGACGTCGTCACCCGGTTCGAGCTTCTCGCGTTCGAGAAAGGCCGCCGCCGAAGCTTTCGCCCAAGCTGCAATATCTTTTGCAACGCCGATGCGATCGTCGCGCTGCGCGTGATCTATCAGATCGTTGGCTGCCAGGAGAGCTTGTTCGCGATCGCCGGCAGCGTAGCCGGCAGCCGCCAGTTCGGATGCGAGTGACGGATGCGCCGCCGGTGTGACGAAAACCATCGGTGTCGCACCGCGCGACTCGTAGAACTCGGAAATCTTCGCGACGTCGGAGGCGCTAACCGGTCCGCAAGTGCCCACACCCAACGCTTGGGAGAGCGGCGAATCGACGCCGGCGAACGCGACGAGACCGCCTGCAACTTCGATGCCCGTGGCACCGGTCTTCGGGTCGAGGCGCCGGGCCGCTTCGATCGAGCGGCGGATGCCCTCGATCTCATCGCGCAGAACCGCTTCTTCGATCAGAGATTTGCCAAAACGTCGCGCGTGGTGCCGATTTCGCCGATACGCGGAAAAATGATTCGTAACGCGCGATCGTGCGCGTCGGCATCGGAATCGGTCATCGCATCGGAGACAAACGTAAGATTGTAGGCACGCTCCCAGGCATCGCGCGCCGTGGACTCAACGCCGATACTCGTGGAGATGCCGCAAAGGACGATATTGGTTATGCGCCGGCGCCGCAGTTGGAGATCGAGATCGGTGCCGTAAAACGCGCCCCATTGTCGCTTGTGAATCAGGATGTCGCGCGAGCCGTCGGCGCGCAGCTCGCCGGCGTACTCGAAGAAGTCCGGCGGCGGATTGGGCACCGACCGCCCCGACTGGTTTCGCGACGCTAAGGCGTCGGCTCGGTCGGGCCCCCAGCCAACGTGGACCAGCACGACGGGCCTTTGCTTTTCTCTAAACGCGTCAACCAACTGCACGACGTTGGCAAGCACCCCGGCGGCCGGCTGGATGGTCGGCATCGCTAGGATGCCTTTTTGCATATCGATGACGACCAAGGCCGTCTTTTCGTCGAGCGTTGTAATCGGCATATAATCCCAGCGAAGCGTGGCTCAAGAGCAAGGGCCTCCTACCTTCAGCCGGGGTGCTGCTCGTCCTGCTACAATAACGCCATGGAACAACGCAAACTTGGCACGCAGGGCCTGACCGTCTCCGCGATCGGGCTGGGCTGCATGGGGATGACCTGGGCGTACGGCAACGCGCCCGACGAGGGCCAAGCGGTGGCGACAATACATCGCGCGCTCGAACTGGGTATCAACTTCCTGGACACGGCGGAGGTCTACGGCCCGTATACCAACGAGCAGCTTGTAGGCCGGGCATTGCGCGGTCGCCGAGAAGGCGTGATCGTGGCGACGAAGTTCGGCTTTAAGTTCAGCAATGGCGTGCGCGGCGTCGACGGGTCGCCCGAAAACGTAAAGCGTGTCGCCAACCAGTCGTTGATGCGCCTCGGGATCGATGCGATCGATCTCTACTACCAGCACCGGCGCGACCCGGCCGTGCCGATTGAGGAGACGGTCGGCGCGATGAAAGAGCTCGTCGAGGCCGGCAAGGTCCGGTATCTCGGCCTATCGGAAGTCGGACCGGAGACCCTGCGGCGCGCGAATGCGGTGCATCCCATCAGCGCGCTACAAAGCGAATACTCGCTCTGGGAGCGCGGCGTGGAAAACGAGGTGCTGCCGGCCGCCCGCGAGCTGGGCATCGGCTTTGTGCCGTATAGTCCGCTGGGGCGCGGTTTCCTCACTGGCTCCGTCGACGTAGCGAGCCTCTCGCAGAACGACTTCCGCAAAACAAATCCGCGGTTTTCGGAAGAGAACGCGCGAGCCAATGAAGCGCTCGTGGCGGTGGTGCGCGAGGTTGCGGAGCAGCGCGGTGCGACGCCCGCGCAGGCGGCGCTCGCGTGGGTGCTCTCGCGCGGGGACGACGTGGTTCCGATTCCGGGCACGAAGCGCGTGCGCTACGTTGAGGAGAACGTGGGTGCGCTCGACCTCAAGCTTACCCCCGAGCAGCTCGCCCGACTCGATGGCCTTGCGTCAAAGACCGCGGGGGAACGCTACGCGCCCGAAATGATGAAGCTCATCGAGCGGTAGAACGTCGCAACCGCCGCCGGAATAACGGTTTCCTAAGCCGCGATGGATGTAGATTACCGGATCGTCGACGTCTTCACGCAAACGCCGCTCGAAGGCAATGCGCTCGCGGTCTTTCACGACGCGACCGGCCTCGACGACGCTACGATGCAGAAGATCGCACGTGAGACGAATCTGTCGGAGACGACGTTTGTTTTTCCGGCGGTGCGCCCCGGTTCCGCAGCCCGAGTTCGCATTTTCACGCCCGTCAAAGAGATGATGTTCGCCGGCCATCCAACCGTTGGAACCGCCTGGGTCTTGCGCGACGTTGGAAAGATCGCAAGTGACCGGCGCCGCTTCGTTCTCGACGAAAACGTCGGCCCCGTCGACATTCGCGTCGACGACGAAGGTTTGATTTGGCTGCGCACTCCGCCGATTCGCACCTCGCGTGACTACGATCCGGCGCTCTGCGCGGCGGCGGTCGGTCTCGAGCCCCGCGATCTGCTCGGCAACGTTCCGTGCCAGAACGTTTCCGCCGGAAATCCCGCGGTCTTCATTCCGCTGCGCGATAAGGCGGCGGTTGACCGCGCAGAAGTGGACACCGTCGCGCTGCGCCGGCTGCTCGCAGACGAACCGGAGCCCACATGCCTCTTCGTCTTTACGCCGACTGAAGAAGGTGCCTATTCGCGGATGTTCGCCAACGACTTCGGCATCGTCGAGGATCCCGCAACCGGAAGCGCGACCGGGCCGCTCGCCGCCTTTATGATGGCGCACGGTTTGGTTCGAAGCGCCGACGGAACCCGGTTTATCAGCGAGCAAGGCACGAAGATGGGGCGCCGCAGCCTCCTGCACGTCCTCATCGACGGCGAGCGCGGCGAACGCGGCATCGAAATCGGTGGTCATGTGGCGCCGGTGGCAAGAGCGACGTTGATGCTCTCGACGTAAAATTGGGAAGAAGACCTACATGAAAACTTCAGCGCGAATCGTGTTCGCAGCCGCTTGCCTAGCCGGGTGGGCAGTATGGCTGGCGCCCGGCTCGCCGGCGAGTGCCAAGGGCGTCACGCTCATCCAGGAGAGAAACGGCACGGTAAAGACCTACGGCAACGTCAACATCGCGTTGGATCGACAGACGCTCACGCTGCGCACCGCCGATGGAAAAGGAATCTTGAAAATCGTGACCGGCGCCTGCTCGTTCGACAACAGCGTCCAGCGCTGTCTTCCTTACTCCGTGATACTGACCCAAAACGGCAAGACCCACCCGATTGCGATCGACTACGGATCGGTCTTTCTCAATATGACCAACGAGGCCCATCATCTCCCGCTCTCGTCGGACATGTTGGCGCCGCGCACGGTCCTCGTGCTTTTTAAGACGGCGCACGGAACGTACGTTACTTCCAAGGGTACCGTCGATGAGGTGAAGCCGTGAAGCGCTTTCTCTGCTTGGTCCTGGCATGCACGTTCGTCTCGCTAGCGCCGGCGACAGCGCTCGCGCAGCGCGCTTCGTCCGGACATTCATCGGCGCCGGCACCCGCATATCATCCGTCGGCACCCGCATATCATCCGTCGACTCCGGCATATCATCCCGCGCCGGCTGCACCGGTCAGTCATCCCGCAAATCCAAATGGTTTCGGTTTTCCTCCGCATGACGTCAACGGCGGCCCCACACAGGTTCATCCGTCGCCGGTTCACGCGCCATCCGGCTACCACGTTGCGCCTCAACAATCGGTGGTCCGTACCTATCCGCCGCACGTTCCGTATCGCACCGGTCCGTATCGGTACTGGCGCGGTCCAGTCGTAAACAACCCGCGCCGCTGGGGAGGGTGGGGATGGAATCACCATGTGATATGGTATCCCGTGCCCTACTATTGGGGCGGCGGTTTTTGGGGGCCCTGGGTAACCGGCGTTACCGGCGCGCCCCTCTTCGGTTCGATCGTCGACTATAACGATTACCAAATCTTCCCGTCCTATCAGGCTGGGCCGAGCAGCCCGGGGGCGCAACTGCTCGTCGATTACGGTTTGACGCAGACCGAGTGCGGTCCGCCGAATCTCGTCGTGATCTGGGGACCGAATAACAGCGTGATTTGCGCCTATCCGAACGACCTCGTCTCTCCGGGCAACTACGAGCTCGACCCCGCGACGCTCACGCTGCAGTCGCTGAACGCCCCCGCTGGTCCTTAATGTGGAACAAACGCGCGCGAATCGTATCGTACTGCTGCTAGTCGCGGCTCTTGCCGCCGCAGCGTGCTCGTCGGCTTCGCACGGGAATTCGGCGGCGAATTCGTCGCCGGCGACCGCGGTTGCAAACGGCCAATCGATTTTCCAAACCGGGCGCGATTCCGATGGATCGCAGATCGTCGCAAAGCCGCCTGCCCTTTACCCGAAGTGTGCGGCATGCCACCGCGCCGATGGCTCGGGCGGCGTGCACTTGCCGGGCGGCGCGGTCAGCGCGGACCTGCGGTACAAGGCGCTGCTGACCGAACAGAAGCCGCCCTACACGCTCGCTCTGCTCGAACGCGCGATCTCGACCGGTATTGATAATACCGGACAACCTCTCAATCCCGTTATGCCGCGCTGGAAACTCTCCAAGCGCGATCTGCACGACGTCGCTTATTACGTGCTGACGAAATTGAAGTGAACCAAGGCTTTCTGGGGGCGCCTTTCAGGCGGCGTCAGCCGAAACGATTTCGCCGTCGGTCACGGTATAGGTAACGGTTGCGTCGACCGTGCGGCCATCGGCGAATCCGGTGACATGCTCTTTGTCGACGACCGATTCGCCGTTGACGGTGCGTTGGATGATCTCCACCCGCAACTGCGGGTTGCTCGTGAAGAGGTTCTCGTAGGCTGACGCAATCGCGCCGCGCGTGCGAACGTAGGTCCCGGGGCGCTGGACAACCGCATTCGTTGCGTACGCCTCGGCGAAAACCTCTGCGTCGTGGTGGTTATACGCGTTGACCTGGCGCTGCACGATCTGCTCGGGCGTCTCGTTCAAGATCGAGCCTGTATCGAAGACCCGGCCGCCTTTGACGACGAGCTTGACCGCGCCGAGCGCGGCGATGTCGTCGAGCGGATTTGCTTTGAGAATGGCCAGATCGGCGAGCTTGCCGCGTTCGATCGTGCCGAGGTCGCTCGAGCGCGCCATCATTGCGGCGCCGCCGCGCGTGGCCGTCAGCAGTACCTGCTTGGGCGACAGCCCCGACGCGACCATCTCGAGCGCCTCGTCGTAGAACGACGAAGCATGCTGCGTGCCGATGTTTCCCGCATCGGTTCCCAATGCGATGCGGATCCCCGCCTCGTGTACCCGCTTGAGGTTGCGCATCGCTGCGTACGGCGGCTCCGTCGGCCGCATGGCGCGGATTCGCTCCAGCACGTCTGGCGCTAACGCGCTCTCGACGTCCTGCATGTTGAAGAGCGTTCCGACGGCGTCGGGATTGGCTACGCGCAGATCGTTCGACGTGAGGTTCGGAGAACCGTGGAACGTGTAGCCGTAGTTGCCAAGCACGATGAGCGTCGGGCAGTAGATGACGTTGCGCGACCGCAGGAGCTCGAGGAAAGCCTCGTCCACGTCGACATCGAAGACGCTGTGCGCGAGGATATCCGTCCCCGATTCAACGGCGAGCCGCGCGGTTTCGAGCTGCGTCGCGTGGATGATGACGCGGGCACCGCGCGAATGCGCGTACTCGATCGCGGCGCTCGCTATCGGTTGGAAGGCGATGGCGGGTTGCTCCGGCGTCACGATCCACCAGAACTTTACGAAATCGGTTTGCGCGTTGATTTCGCGATCGATTAACGCGCGTGCCGCCGCGACCGTGTCGATCTTCACGATCGGGGGATCGTTGTACGGATCGAGAATGCTACGATCGACGCTCGAGATGAGCGGCCCGGCGACCATCACACGCGGGCTGACCGGAGACTGTTGCGCTTGCGTACGGACGTCGTAGTTCCAAAATGGTCCGCCGGCGTCGACGACCGAAGTGATCCCGGCGCGCAGATAGCGCGCGAAAGTATCCTGCAGATTGTTGCGGATCCACTGAAGTTCGTCGGTATACGGGCGCACCGAGCGCAGATCGATCGCGTCGGGGCGCGTGTAGAGGCTGCCCGACTGGAAGAAGTGGATGTGGCTGTCGATCAGGCCGGGTATCGTAAAGAGGCCGGTTGCGTCGATCCGAAAGGCCGATGCCGGGATGGCGACGTCGCGCGCCGCCCCGACCGCTTCGATGCGCTCGCCGCGAATCAGGATCGTGGCGCCGTGCAGCGGCGTTAGATCGCTGCCGACGAACGCGGTCGAGCCGAAGATCGCCGTCAGGTCGCGGCCGGCGTTGAGATCCTGCACGGAAGGCACGCCGCTGATGGACGGCATGATCGGCAGGGCGCCGACCGCCGCGAGGCCTTTGAGCGCCTGCGCGCGCGTCATCGAGTCGGTGAAGGGCGAATGGAAGAAACACATCGTTAATCGAGCCTCATATAGGTTACTTGCGCAACGGCGACCAGCACGCCGTCGTCGCGCCAAAAATTGGAAGTTACCGGAATCAGCGTCCGTCCCTGTTTGAGCGCTTGCGCGAAGAGCTTGACGTCGCTGCGCGCGGGCGCGAGAAAGCGGATGTTCATGTCGGTGGTCGTGACGCGGCTCTGCGCGCCCCACACCGTCAGACTAACGAGAGCGGCGGCGGAATCGGCGGCGGTCATCAGCAAGCCGCCGTGAAACGAGTCGAAGATCCCGTCAAACCCTTTGTTGCGAGCGACCATGCATTCGAAGCAGCCGGCGCCGAGGCGGGTCGCGGAAAAGCCGAGGGTCTCAAAAATCGGTATCGACTGCATGCGCTCGCGGATCGCCGTTTCCAGTTCCGGTGCCAGCGGCGGCAGTTCGCCGGGGTAGGGCGCCAGGAGCAATCCGGGCGCGAGCGGGTTCACGAGGGCGCGGCCTGCGGAAAGATCGCCGCCAGTGCCTTTCCGAGCAGCGCGATATCGGTATGCCCGCTCCGGGAGAGCAATCCGTCGATGAGATCCAAACGAGCCGCGCGGGCTTTCTCCAGCACCGTGCTGCCTTTCGCCGTCGCTTCGACGATCGACGAGCGCGCGTCGTCCGGAGAGCGCTTGAGGCGAACGTATCCGCCGCGCCGCAAGGCCGCCACGGTTCGCGTCATTGTCGGCGGGGCGACCTGCTCGGCATCGGCAAGCTCGCGAAGGTTGCAGGGGCCCCCGTAGACCAGGACCGAGAGCGCCGAGAGCTGTGCCGGGCCGATCGCAGCGTTCCGATCGGCCTGCCTCGCGTAACGCAATACGTGGATCGCCGCGGAGTGCAGGCGCTCCGCCACACGCCGCCGCTCGCTATTGCGCGCCATAGAATGAGCAGAAGTGCCCGTCGGGATCTCGAAAGTTCACGGCCCAATTCCCGGCGTTGATCGGGCGCGGCTCGTTGATAAAGGCGATGCGGTCCTTTAGCGCGGCGTAGGCCTGACTGACACTAGCAACGCCGAAGACGCACTCCTGCGTGGGCCGGTCGCCGTCGAAGGGAGCGAGTTCGCCGCTAAGTGCTAGCGTCGTCCCACCCGTCTCGAACAGCGCAAAATGCTCGAACCGGCCGCTCATTCGAAGTCCGATCAGATCGGAGTAAAAGGCAATCGCGCGATCGAGGTCGCTCGAACCGAGCATCACAAACGCCAGCTTCACGTCAACCACGGGATTTGCCTCCATCATATATAGTTAGCTTAGCTAACTATATGCGTCGCCCCGGCGCTTGTCAAGGCGACCGCAGCGTCACCCTGACTCCGTCCTTCGACGGAGCCTGTCCTGAGCGCAGTCGAAGGGCTCAGGATGACATTACTTCGCTTGAGATAAGCTGGGTCGCCGGAAGGTCGTCGTAACGGCGGAGCTTGTAGATCGCAGTCGAGATTCCCCAGCTTGCCAGAAAGACTCCGACGATGATGAAGCCGAGCGTTCCGAAGTTGCCGCTCAGCGAGTTGACGGCGTCCCAGATTCCTCCGCTCAAGCGGAGCTGCATCGCGACGACGCTCGCGGCTTCGATCGCGCCGACGATCAGTGCGACGAGGACCGAAACCAGCGTGATGACCATGTTGTAGTAGAGCTTTCGCATCGGCTTGACAAAGGCCCAGCCGTATGCGCCGAGCATGAGGATGCCGTCGGTCGTGTCGACCAGCGACATGCCCGCGGTAAAGAGCAACGGGAAGATGAGAATGTCGTAGACCGGAAGTCCTTTGCCGGCTTCAACGGCCGCGATGCCCAGAAGCCCGACTTCGGTCGCGGTGTCGAATCCGAGCCCGAAGAGCAGGCCGATCGGATACATCTTCCAACTGCTGTCGACCAGCTTGAGAAGGGGCCGGAAAAAGCGCCCGATGAGCCCGCGCCCGTCGAGCATCTCCTCGACGCCTTGTTGGTTATAGCCTTCACCCCGGCGCGCGCTCCGAAAGGCGCGAACGATATCGATTAGCACGATCAAGTTGATCGCCGCCACCAGCAGAAGAAACGTAGCGGAGACGCTCGTGCCGACCAGCGCACCGACCCGTTGCAGCCCCGGTAGCTGGCCTTTGACGATCGAGGCGGCCAGGGCGATCCCCACCGTAAGCGCGATCACGACCGTGGAGTGTCCAAGTGAGAAGAAGAAACCGACTCCGACCGGCCGCTTGCGATCCTGCATGAGCTTTCGCGTGACGTTGTCGATTGCCGAGATGTGATCGGCGTCGACGGCGTGTCGCAAGCCGAACGTATAGGCGAGCAACGCCGTTCCCAGCAGCAGCGGGCGCGATGAAAAGAGCCAAAACGCCAAGCCCCACGCCGCGACGTTGAGCCCGACCAAAAAAGCGTAGAGAAGGGAGGCCTTGTTTCGTAGCGCCATCATTTAGAAAATCGAGCCAAGAATCCGGCGCGCATCGTCGGCGTAGAATGGGTGGAACGAGGCGTCTGCGGCCAGCGCTGCCGAAAGGCGGCGCCGAGCCTCGCCGTCGTAGCCCGCGTGCCATGCGATGACGCCGCAGTGATACTGCAGCTCCGGATCGGCGGTATCATAGCGTGCCGCACGGACCGCGTAGATGCGCGCCTCTTTCCAGCGGCCCATCGTGGCCAAGACCCACGCCATCGTGTCGTCCGCGTAGATTTCGTCTCCGCGCTTGGCGATGTCGGACCGAGCCGCGGCTAACGCTTCGCTCAAATGCTCGTGATGTTCGGCATAGTACATGGCCAGCAGCCGGTCGTTGATGCCCTGCACGTTGAACAGGCGCTGCTCGGCCGCAATTAATGCGTCGGTTCGGCGCGCGCCTTCTTCGTCGCCCAAGGCTCGCTGCGCATCGGTCTCATATCCCAGTGCCTGCGGAAGCGGGTAGAGCTCGGCGCTGCGCGTGGCCGCCGCGAGCGCGCGCTGCCAGTCGTGGTGCGCCCGATACAGCTTTGCTGCAAAGAGTAATGCCATAGCGTTGTCGGGATAGATGCGCAGCGATTCGTCGTACTCCTGGGCGGCCGTCTGCGCGTCCCCAGCCTCGAAGGCAAGCTGCGCGTCGCGAAGGTGGTACCACGAGCGCGCATAGGCAGATATGCTCGTCATTCGATCGACTCGTCGGGTCGCCTCGCCCATGACGACTCGCGCGCCGGCGAGGTTGCCGGTCACTTCGTCGTAGCGAGCGCGAATCGACATCCACGTCGGATCGACGTCCGGGTCGACCGGACGAGACAAAATTCGCTTCGCCTCTTCGTAACGGCCCATCTCCATGAGAATCGAGGCGCTCTGCGCGCGCGCACCGTCGTTCGACGGGTCGCCTTCCAAGGTGGCGCGTTCGGCTGCGAGCGCCGTGTGAAAGTGATGAAAGACGATGTCGCTCGACGCAATGACGCCCAATGCTTGCGTGTTACCTTGAGGTTGCAGCGCCAGCGATCGCTCGGCCATAGCATGCGCGCGGGTAACGTCGTTGAGGTCGCCGGTTTCGCGGAATCGCTGGAGGTACTCACTCGCAAGCATCCGCCGAGTGATTTGATCGGAGGGATCGAGACGCGCCTGATCTTCGTCGAAAGTGATGAGCCGGTCGCGCTGGCGGTAATCGCTCGAGATCGGAGCGGGTTGAAGCCCGGTCGCCTGCGCACGATGCGAGGCAAACCACGGCCACGCGCCCCCGAGGGCGGCCGCCGCCACGAAGACGACGGCCGCCGTAGACGTCCTCACGTTTAGAGCGGCGCCTGGATGTAGGGGAACGTCTTGGTATTGGACTTATCGTAGGCCACGTTGTCGAGGGCGAGACAGGGCGCTTCCTTCCCGTCGTCGGGGATCAAACCGAGCGCCGAGAGGGTGTTGCCGAAAATGGCGTTCAGCGAGATGCCGACGATGTCGTCGTCGAGCGCGCGCCCGCCCCATTTGCTGCCCGTCGCGCCGCCCGTCTCATAACCGAGATAGGAAGCCGTCGTAACGTCTTGCGAAAGATCGGCCTTCAGCACGTTGGGATAGAGGATGGCTTGCAGCGTATCGGCGTTTTGCTTGCTGCGAAAATTCAACGTGAACGACTTGATCTGCCCTTGCAGTACGGGATCGGCATAGGGTTCGGCGCGGTTGGTTTTGTTATGACTTTCGAACAGTTCGAAGACCTCTTTGACGGCCGGCCGGGAGAGCAGCTCGATCTGCTTATACACCGTCGATCCTGTTGTGGGCGAGAGGCCGGCTCTATCCGCCTGCGGGTTGAAGACCCCGGCATTTGACGTGCAACCCCCGACGATCGCTCCGGCGAGGATCGTAGCAAGAAGCGCGAGTGTGTAGCGAGTTGTCATGTGTGTTTACTCCTTACTGTGAACTGCCGGGCGTGGCAGTGGTCGCCCAGAGGCCGATGACGCCCGGCGATCCGCTCGCCGGAGCGAGCAGTTTCTTGGGCATTTCGATGACGATCGAAAGGACGTCATAGGGCGCTAAGAAGTCCTTCGGCTTTGCGATCACGCACTTGTTGGAACCGGCCGTTCCATAACTTACTCCATTGAGGACGATCTTTTGGTTCTTCGAAGCGAAGCGGAAAGACGTCGCCGTCGCCGGTGGGACGTGCGGATGGTTCATGTAGTTGCGATCGGGAATGATCTTGAAAAACTGCGCGAGGTCGAAGAAAAACGGGTCGCGTCGCGGGCCTACGAAGACCTTGATGCCGCCCTTGAGCGACGTGGCCTTTCCAAACGAGAACGTGCCGGTCTTACCAATGAGGGTGTTGGACGTTCCAACTTCGTTCGGCTTACCGGGCCCATACAACGTTATGGTTTGACCGCTTCCGGACGAATTTGCCGTGAACTGTACCACGGTGTTCTCGGTAAACGAGCCGGAGGCGACGCCGGTATTGGCAATCTTGAACTGATAGAGCAGGTTGGGATCGAGCGCGATGCCGCTGTACATGCCGCTGGGAATGAGCGGGCGCACGTCCATGACGAGCGCGACGCGCGAGGCGTCTTTCGGGTCGGGGAAGGCGAAGACGTCGGTGATGTCCGCGAGTGGGTTGGCAACGACGGTCGGCGAGTCTTGATGGTCGGATCCTCGGGCGGCTCTAACGGAGTAGAGCGAAACCGAGAAGGCGAGCACGAAAACCGCCGCCATCGTTACGATGGGTCGAAGCAGTTTCATACGGGCTCCTTTATGGCCAGTGGGTGGTGGTGTGTCGAATGCGTCGAGAAAAGCAAGGGAACAAACGCGAAGGCGGCGACGCTGCAGAGCGTGAGGGTAACGATGGCGAGACGGGGTATCGCGACGCCTTGATCGGCGAGCCCCTGGGCGAGCATGATCGCGCCGATCGTCGAGATGACGCCGGAGGTAAGGAACGGAGCGATGCGCGTGAGGCGAGCAAAGGACGACCGGCGTTGCAGCCATGCGGCGCCGTGCACCACCGCAAGCCCTAGGCCGGTCAGGATCGTCGCCAGGCCGAGACTGAAGACGACGATGAGAAACAGGCCGTAACCGACTCGGTGAAGGTGTAGCGCGGTGAGCAGCACGACGATTGCTGCCGGACAGGGTGCGATGCCGCCGCTCATTGCAGCGATCACGGCGCTCGGGAAATGGAGCGGCGCCGAGCCCGGGATTGCGTGCGAATGAGCGTGCTCGTGATGGTGATGGTCGTGCGCGTGCCTCGCACGCGTCACCGCCGCCGACAGCGTGCGCGCCCCAATGACGGCAACGGCCGCACCGGAGAGCAGCGTGATCCACGTAAAGAGGCTCTCGGTGGCGAATCCGGCGGCAAAGAAGAGCAACGCACCGAGCAAAAGCACGGCGATGGTATGCGCGAAGGTCAGCGCGCCGGCCAAAATCACGGCTTGATTGAACGTTGCCCGAGCTCCAACCAGCGTGAACGCGAGCAACGCTTTGCCGTGGCCCGGCTCGAGGCCGTGAAGCGCCCCCAGTCCAAAGGCTGCCAGAATCGTCAGAAAGATCAAGAGCGGCGTCTGCCTGCCGCGCGAGAAGAGATCGGACAAGGCCGACGACCGCACGATGGAACTCGCCCCCCACGAGGCCGCATCGTCGCCGCTAACGCGCACGTGCGCGACACGCCCGTTGACCAGATCGAACGTCGCGGCGTCGTTGTGGCGGGGTGAGCCGATCAGCGCGCTAGGATACGAGCGCAGTTCGTCGGTCGGCTCGGACGAGCCGGGCAACACGATGTCTTTCCAACCGATTCGCCGATCCGCGTAGACGAGATCGTGCACGGCTACCGTTGATTTCGCAGGCGCCCAGGCGGTGAAGTCGCCGGTCCAATACAGGATGGGAAGGCCCCCCGCGCCCGGACGGGCGCGCGACGTCGCACGTTCGACGCGCATCGGAAGCCTCGCGCCGTTGGCTTCGATGGAGAGCCCCGCAGCTACGCGCAGCGCCTCTTCGTTCTCCCAGGCGCGCTTTCGCTGCGGCGTCCAGCTGCCCGCATTCATGATTTGGAACGTCGGAATCTCCGCGATGTCGAGCACGTAATGGATGCGTAGCGCGCCACGCTGCGGACGGATCTCGGCAAGGTGATTGATCGTGAAGTTTCCGAGTGGATGTGCGCCGGCGGCGCCGGCGGCGGCGAGCAAAAAGATGGCACTCCATGCGCCACAAGCCGCTAACCGAGTCACCTTAAAAACCATCGTCGCTCCCCTCGATGGCTTAGTGAACGCGCCGGACTCACGTTTGGATTGCGGCGCCCCAGAAGAATAGCGCGCCGGCCCGAGAATTTTTGCAAACGCGTCAACGCCGGGGCGGCTCATTGACGCGCCGTCGGCTCGCATGGTAGCTTAAATTGTCCATGAGCAAATCCAGCGCGTCTGTAGCCAGACTCTCTTTGAATAGTGCGCGTACGATTGCCGTCGCGCTGATGGCCCTTTCGGGTTGTTCGGGCTCCAGGGGCGCTTCGGCGATTCCACCCGACCTTTCGACGGAGGCCGGCGCGCAGCCGCAGACCGTGAGTTCGTCGGACTTCAAGCGGATCGCCACGTGGGGGTCCAAGGGAGAGATAGCCGTTGCCCAGTGTCCCGAAGGCTATAGGGTTGTCGCGGGCGGGTCGAGCAGCAGCGACGGCAGCTTCGTCGGCACCGGGTATGCGAACTCGAAGTTCGATGCTTGGTACGTGCACCCGAATTCGAACGCAAGCGCCGAGGCCTTTGCCTCATGTCTTCCCAGGGCGATTGCGCGAACGTACTTTAGGTGGCGCTCCTCCGGATCGATCAGCGGTCTAGCCGGTGCTCAATGCCGGGCGGGATTCACGCTCGTCACCGGGTTTGGATTGGGCACGATCACCAACTCATGGTTTAATGCGAGCACCAATACGTATTGGGTGAGCGGCGGGGCAGTAGCATACGCTTCGTGCGTGAGAGATTCCGCCGGCGCCGTCATTAAGCACGCTTGGAATAAGAGTCAGAAGCCGAAGAGCGTCTACGCTGGATGCGGCTCGGGATACAGCGCGATCGGCGGTTCCATGGGCGACAATCAATGGCCCGGGCCTCCGATTCAAGAGCATCCAGGCGTTGCTTCCGGCCCGGGACAACACGGGTACGCCGGTTGGTGGACCTTCAGCAGCGCGATGAACGAATTAACCTGGGCAGCCTGCGTTCCGACGTAGCTTGAAGCGATTATGCGTCGCGCAACTTTCCTTGATCTTCGCGCTAGCCGGCTGCGGCCAAGAAGCCGCGAGGATTTTTCCCGCTAATCCTGCGTCTCACGCTGGTGCTTCGTTCGCATCGCCGCAGTATTCGCGGGTCGATCACGTCGTCATCATCATTCAAGAGAACCGTTCCGTCGACTACCTCTTCAACGGACTCCCCGGCGCCGACACCGTAACGCGAGGTAAGATGTCGAATGGCCGCGAGGTTGCGTTACAGCCCGTCTCCCTCGCCGCTCCCTACGGCATCTCGCATAGGCATCGCGCCTTCGAAGTCGAGTACGACCACGGCCGTCTCAACGGTTTCGATAACGTGGTAACTCATTGCCCCATTCGGCACAAGTGTCCACTGACGTACCTGCGAGCCTACGGCTACGCGCCTCGCGCCGAAGTAAAGCCATACTTTGCGATGGCGGAACAGTACGGATTTGCCGACCGGATGTTCCAGAGCAATCAGGGCCCCAGCTTCCCCGCCCATCAGTATCTCTTAAGCGGAACGTCGGAGATTGCGCCGCACTCCCAGCTCCTTGCGGCGGAGAACCCGACGGCGCCGAATGGTCGCATGACCGGCGGTTGCGATTCGCCGCGGGGCTCGCTCGTCGTTTTGATCAATCGAAATGGGCAAGAGAATAAGTCAGCTTATCCCTGCTTCGAACACCTCGCATTGCCCAATTTACTCGAGAAGAAGTCGCTGAGCTGGCGATATTACGGCAATCATCCAACCGCCGGCATCTGGAACGCTCCCGACGCAATTAAGAGTATCCGCGACAGCCCCGAATTCGCAACCGACGACGTAACCCCGCCGAGGAGAGTCCTTACCGACATCTCCCAGGGGCGTCTAGCCAACGTTTCGTGGGTGACGCCCACCTCGGCCGAGTCGGACCACACAGGAACCGACGACGGCTCGGGACCCTCCTGGGTCGCGTCCGTCGTGAATGCCGTCGGCGAGAGCCGGTACTGGAACGATACCGTAGTCTTCGTCGTATGGGACGACTGGGGAGGCTGGTACGATCACGTCCCGCCACCGATGTATGACTCGTACGAGCTGGGCTTCAGGGTTCCGCTGATCGTCATCTCGCGCTATGCGAAAAAAGGCTTCGTCTCCCACCAAGTGCACGAGTTCGGCAGCATCTTGAAGTTCATCGAGACGAACTTCGATTTAGGTTCGCTCGGAGCCACGGACGCGCGTTCCGACCCACTCTCCGAGTTCTTCGACTATAATCAGCCGCCGCGTAAGTTCGTGCGGATCAAAGCGCCGCTGAGGGCGGGCTATTTCCTAAATCAGCCTGAGTCGTCACTCGACCCCGACCCCGACGACAACCTCTAAAGAAGCCCCCATTTAGCTCAGGTCGTTGCCGTCCTTCGTGCTTCGACTGCGCTCAGCATGACATTACTGCGCTCAGCATGACATTACTGCGCTCAGGATGACAAGGAGCTGAAGTAAACTTCGCCCCTCGCCTCCTGCACCTGAACTAAATGAGAGCTTCTTCGAGTTTGCTCTTTACTTAACGGTTACGTTAACGGACTTCGACGCGATGCCGTCCGCCACGACCACGATGGTGCTGGGCCCGGTACCAATTTTCGCCGGCACGTCGAACTCGGTAGTCACGACGAGCGAGCCGGTTTGAACGCCCATCGAGCTATGGTTGTGCGTCCGAGCGTAAACCACGTTGCCGCTCTTCGTATTCGTGATCCGGACTAGCGGATAGTTTTCCGCGTTCTGATATTCGTCGCCGAAAGACATGGCTTGCGACATACCGTTGAACTGCGTGCCCGAAATCTTGTAGGTGGCGCCGCCTTTGATCGACTTCGGAGCGGTTTGGATCGTGGGAGCCCAAGCCTTGTTCGGTTGGCCCGACGGCGTGTACAGGTCTACGCCGGAGCCAAACATCGCAACTTGACCTGTAGGTAGCAGAATCGGAGTGCCCCCTTCAGACCCGACCGCGGTCATCGTCGTTCCGTTGAAGTCGTACAACTCGCCGCTAACGCCGAAGACTAAGACGTCTCCGTCGGGCTCCAGCACCGAGAACGAGTCGCCGGCGTTGTCGCCGTTCGGAAACGTCGGGCCCGCCGCCCACGTGCCGGTCTTGATGGTATAGATTGCGGTATTACCGGTTCCCGAGCCGCTGGGGCCTTCGCCGGAGCCCGTCGCGAAGACCGTTCCGTCGGGTCGCAACATCGCCGGGCCGATCTCGCCGGGCGGGAGGTAACAGTCTTTCTTCTTCGGTCCGTACTGCAGGCATGAATGGAACGGGGACTCCGAGCGTAAGTCGGCGACGGTCGAACCCGCGCTCTTCCACTGTCCGGTCGACGGGTTAAAGATTTCGGAGTTCGTAGAATCCTTGACGTCCTCGGTCAAAATCGTGCCGTCGGGGAGCAGCGTCCAGCCTTCCTCGGAGTTGTAGTCGGCTTTTCCGTTCTTCTTGTATTGCGTCCACGCGCCCGTCGCGGGATTCCAGGTCGCAGCGTACTTCGTGAGCTTTTGCCCGATGGCGAATAACCCGTTGGGCAGTACACTCGACGGCGAGTCTCCGATGAAAGCCCAGCCCTTTGGATGTACAAACTTCGTCCAAGTGTTCTTCACCGGGTCGTAGATCGCACCGAGGTTTGTAAGCTGTAGATCGTAATTACCCGGCGAGTTGTACTCGCCCCCGAGGATCAACAGCCGTCCGTCGGCGAGAACGTCGGAGGCAAAGGCGCTGGGCGAGTAGCCGGTGGGCAATGTTGCTTCCTGAGTCCACGTTCCGTCGGAATAATCCCCGGTGGCGTCGGGGACGTACTTGTACCAGTTGCTCGAATTGTAGCTGCCTTGCGTCAAAATCGACCCGTCGGTCATTAAGTACGCCATCTGCATATAGTCCGGCGGTTGACTCTTTCCGCGCTTGAACGTGCCGGCTGCGGCGTGTCTTGCTGCGGCGGCAGCGCCGCCAGGAAGAAGAGAGTGACTCCCGGAGCATCCTGCCGGGCCGGCGGCCGCCATGGCCGCTAATGCGAAAAGAAC
>Ga0181526_10001757_pt1 | contig 20023 bp, 26 predicted proteins | sample PEATcosm2014_Bin_35_FD_119750 | JGI IMG/M metagenome (GOLD analysis project Ga0181526, IMG submission 119750) | Peatland microbial communities from MTU Mesocosm Facility, Houghton, MI, USA - PEATcosm2014_Bin06_30_metaG | ecosystem: Environmental > Terrestrial > Soil > Wetlands > Peat | place...
CCCCGCTCGCTGATCCAGTTCCATACGTTCCGCTTCCGTCAGTACGATCGTGGCTTCCATGCTCACGATTATACTATCGTTTCAGCTGTTACAGTCCACTAGTCCCTTAGTCCCCGTCTTTAATCACTCCAGTGGGCCCCGCGGACAGGTCTTCGTCCGTGGGGTGGTTATTCTTCCCGCAGCAGCATCATCGGATCGACCCGCAGCGCCCTCTGTGCTGGAATCCACGTTGCCAGCAACCCAAGCAACGCCATCGCCAGCACCACCGCCCCAAGCACCAGGGGATCGCGCGGCGTCGCGAGATACACAATCGACGCCAGCACCCGTGTGGCCAGCAATCCCAGCACCAGCCCGGCCAGCGATCCACACGCCAGCAGCCTGACCGCGCGCCCCAGTGCCGTGCCCAGCACCTGGCTCCGCTTCGCGCCCAGCGCCACGCGAATACCCAGCTCGCGCATTCGCCGGCTCACCGAGTAGGCCGCCATCCCGAAGATCCCGGTGATCGACAGAATCGCTCCCATCGCACCCAGCACTCCCAGCGCCATCGTCGCCACCTTCGCCGGGAACTGGACCACTTCCAGCAATTGATTCCAGCTCTGAATGTCCACTGGAAGCCCTGCATCGAGTCCGCGGAGCTTCGCGCGCATCAGCCTCTGCAGTTGCTCTGGATCGCGCTTCGACCGCACGATCAGATAGCTCATCGGATCGTCGTACAGCATCGACGGCATCAGGATCGCCGGCTCCTGGTCCTCGGTCAGCGACAGATACTTGCCATCTTCGATGAGGCCCACAACTTCAACCAGGGTTCCATCGCCGATGCGGAAATGCTTTCCCATTGCGCCGTTCATGCTTCCAAACATCTGTACTGCAAACTGCCGGTTGGCAAGCGCCGGGACCGGCACACTCTTGTCGTCGCTCCATTTGAAATCGCGGCCCACCAGCAGAATCGTTCCCGCCGCCTTCAGGTAGCCCGGCGAAACATTGAACCGGAACGGCGAGAGAGCCACGCTCGACGCCGTCCGATCCCGCGTCTGCTCGTTGAATACCTTCTCCCGAAACGCCGCCGTGTACACCAGCGGCGGATAGTTGTTGACCAGGCCCACCGCCTCCACGCCAGGAATCGACGCCATCGCATCGATCATCCTCCGGTTGAATTGTGGAATGCGTTCGCCCGTGTAACCTGCATTGGCCAGGTTCACGCCGGCCGCCATCACATTCTTAGGATCGAAACCGAAGCTTGCGTTCACGCTTCGCATCAAACCGCGCACCGCCACCAGCGAAGCCGTCACCAGCAGCGCGCAAATCGCGATCTGCGCCACCAGCAAAACCTCGCGCACTGTGACCTTGCGCCCCGTTCTGCTCATCGAGCCAGACTTCACCACCTCATAGGGGTGCGCGCGCATCACCTGCCGCACTGGAACGATCCCAAACAGGAATCCACTGACCACCGCAAGCGCCAGCGCCACGATATAAATGCGCACGTCCATCGTCACTGGAATATGGATCGGCGCTCCCGCGAACGGCTGCCACGTGCTCAGCCTGCGCAGAAGCGGCATCCCTCCCAGTACTCCCAACGTCCCTCCGGCCAGCGAGATCAACACCGCCTCGGTCAACAACTGCCGCAGAATTCTCTCCCGCGTCGATCCCAGCGCCAGCCGCAGCGCAACTTCGCGCGCACGATCCGAGGCGTGCGCCGCAAACAATCCGCCCAGGTTGGCACAAGCAGCCAGCAGGATCAGCATGGCCAGCGCCATCAACGCCGTCACGAACCCGTGCACTCCCCCGCTGAAGGCCGTCAGCCCCGTCCGCCCCACGACCATATGCTTCGCGTCGAATTCTCTTGGATAGGCCTTCGCCAACTCCGCCGCTACACGGTTCACATCCGCTTCCGCCTGTTCCGGCGTAACACCCGGCTTCAGGTGCCCAAACGTCTCGAACAAAGCTGCCGTGTTCGCTCGCTCGGCCAGTGAATTCCCGCCGATCGTCTCCTGCTCCACAATCGGCAGAAAGAAATCCGGCTGGACAAACATGATGGTTCCGCGAAACTCGGGCGGCGTTACTCCGATCACGGTGAAGGGATGCTTGTTCACCCGCACAATCCGCCCAATGATGCTGCGATCGTCCTGAAAGCGCGAGTGCCAATAGCTGTAACTCAACACTAGATAGGGCGCGCTGCCCGTTCCATGTTCGTCCGCGACCGTGTACAACCGGCCCAGGTACGGATGCACATCGAGAATCGTGAAGTAATTTCCCGTCGTCGCGAAACCGCCTGCCGCTTTCGGGTCATTGCCGGGATCAATGGCCGTCCCCAGCGTAAAGTTGAACGCCGCCAGATCCTGAAAGCTGTGGTTCCGATCGCGCAGATCGACGTAGCTCGGATACGACTGAAACGCTATGTCCGCGCCATATTCGGTTCCATAGAGGCTCTTCGCGTCCGGCACATTCAGCGTGTGAAGCACCAGCGCATCCATCACTCCGAACACGACGGCATTCGCGCCAATCGCCAATGCCAGCGTCACAACTGCGGCTAATGTGAATCCTTTCGACTTGCGTAGAATCCGCAGCGCAAACTGCACATCCTGCACAAGTGTCTGCACGAAATGACCGCCCAGCGCAGCGTAGCTCTCTTCCTTGTAGAACTCGCGGCTCCCAAACTCGATCCGCGCCCGCCGTTCTGCCTCGGCACGCGGCAGGCCACCGCGCTCCAGATCGTCGGCCCGATGTTCAACGTGCAAACGAATCTCTTCGTCCATCTCCGCCGCGGTCTCATCGCGGCGAAACCACTTGGCTGTGACCGCCTTCAAATTGGTAAGGACACTCATGTCTGCTCCTCGCCCTGATCCCAATTCCTGTTCCCTAGTCCCTCGTCCCTGTTCCCTCGTCCCTGTTCCCTATTCCCTGTATTCATACTTCCTCCGGTCGCGCGGCCAAAGCCGCTGCCATCGCCGCGGCCAATCGATTCCACCCATCCGCCTCTTCGCGAAGCCGCTTCTTTCCGACCGCGGTCAGCTCATAGAACTTGGCGCGCCGATTGTTATCCGAAGTGCCCCAGCTCGCCTTGAGCAAGCCCTGACGCATCAGCCGAAACAATGCCGGATACAGCGCCCCCTGCTCGATCAGCAGCGCACTGTCCGAGATCTGCCCGATCCGCAGCAGAATGCCGTAGCCATGCAGTGGCCCCAGCGAGACCGCCTTCAGAATCAGTAGATCGAGTGTTCCGGGAAGAATCTGTGCCTGCTCGCCCATAAGCTCTCCTAATCTGATTAGGAGATTAGCTCCGTTCCCCTAAGCTGTCAAGGAGAGACCCGATTCCTGTGACGAACTGCGGCGTCGGTGCTCGTCGACTCAGGGGCGTCCCGTCGTCCGCGACTCTCCGCCCTCCACTGCCGTGTCATCCTGAGCGAAGCGCCTTCCGGGGACCCGACGAACTTGCGTTCGTTGGGTCGAGCGGAGCCGAAGGACCTGCATTTGCTTTTGGATTGCCCTCTCGCCACTGGCCGGTTTTCCCCAGTTCTCGCGTTTGAGACCCGGAATCGGTGCGCCTCACCGCCCCACGCAACTCGACGGTGTCTTCACCCCGGCCACCACCACCCACCCATTGTCCGCACCCGGATGCGTCGAGCAATGCACATCGTGAATCCCCGCCGCCCAGAATCCGTGCGAGATGTACCCCTGCCCATACGCAAACACCGGATCATTGGGCTGCGCCGTCACCACTCCATCCAGGTCGTCGTTCGTAACCACCTGCACATTCACCGTCTGTCCGTTCGGCAAGGGCGCAGCGATCGTTGTGATGTGATGACTTCCATGCGGCCCGCCGCGATGCACCCGCGTCCGCTCGATCGCCGTACCGCACACCATGATGTTGTCCACATCGCGACGCGTCCCCGAAGCGATCAGGTCTGCCATGCTCTGGTTCACCTCCGCAGTGCACCGCGAGGGAACAGGCACATTCCGTGCCGCCAACGCTGGCCGCACGGCAAAACCCAGAATCAACAACACCGCACATCCAATCGCGTATCTCATGAGCAAACTCCGATCCTCAAGCAAACGACCCCACGATTGTAGCCTTGCGGCACACAGGCCCCTGAACTTCACCGGCTTTGTGGAACTGTCATCCTGAGCTTCGGCAAGCCTGGGGCCCCGTTGCCGATGAAATCGGCGACGGGGTAAGCCGAGCGAAGGATCTGCTGTTGAGATCCACAACGCCCTGTGCCCCATTCTGGCGATTGCCTAATCGTCGCTAGGCTTGACAACACGGATCCATCTCACCGTTGGCACCGTCACCGTCTCAAATGCTAGCCTTCTCCCAAATGCCGTTCGTGACAACCACCGAAGCGGGCGTCCCTATCCAGGGACCGAGCGCGACGCTCCTCTACGACGACTGGTACCCCGCTCTGCGCACCGATACTCTGCGCGAAGGCAAACTCGCCAAGGCCATGCTTCTTGGAATTCCGCTTGTCTTGGGAGGGTCAAAGGGCGGGCAGCCCTTTGCGATGCGCGACAGTTGCCCGCACCGAGGGATTCCCCTGAGCGAAGGATGGTTCGACGGCGATCGCGTCACCTGCCGCTATCACGGGTGGGAGTTCGAACCCTGCAGCGGCCGCTGCGAATTGATCCCATCGCTCTCCAGTCACGATCATCTCGACGCGACGAAGATCTATGCGACCGCATTCCCCTGCGAAGAGCGCGACGGTCATGCCTGGGTCTACGTTCCCGGCCCCGGAAGCGGCAAACATGCGCAGGGCGCGAAGCCGGTACCGGAATTGCAGAAGTTTGGCCCGCGCTTCCGCACCGCACACCTCGCCGCGGACCTGCCCTGCAATGTCGATCACGGCATCATCGGCCTCATGGACCCTGCCCATGGTCCCTTCGTCCACCAGGCCTGGTGGTGGCGCAGCCGCGCCAGCATCCGCGAAAAGACCAAGCGCTTCGAGCCCATCCCTGAAGGCTTCCGCATGAGCGCCCACGCCCCCAGCGCCAACTCCGCGCCCTACAAGCTCCTCGGCGTCTACGGCCAGCCAGTTGAAACCACGATCGACTTCGTGCTGCCCAACCGCCGCACCGAGATCATTCGCTGTGGCGACAAATGGTTCTCCTCGCTCACGACCGTCACGCCCGTGACTGCATCCACTTGCCGCATCGACGTCATAGCCGCGTGGAACGTCTTCTATTACGTCCCCTTCCTCACGCCCATCGCCAAATACTTCGGCGCAAAATTCGTCCGCCAGGATCAGATCACCATGATCCAGCAGGCCGAAGGCCTCAAGCACAACCCGAGCCTGATGTTGATCGACGACGCCGACAAGCCCGCGAAGTGGTACTTCGCGTTGAAGCAGGCGCGCCTCGACTCCGCCGCCACCGGCACCCCACCCTCACACCCGCTTGCCGGCCCCGTCGAGCTCCACTGGCGCAGCTAAAGGGTAAACACTCCACGCCGTCGTCCCCAACGAATGTCACGGCACGCACGACACTGGGTGCCCCAGGTCTCGTTTCTGAGATCTGGGAAAGCTAAGTCCTCTCCGAGCCGCCGCGATATTCGCAGATCTATCTCCCTAACCAGTCGGGATCGGCCGCGTAGAATGCGTCGCCGATATCCCTTTGGTGTGCACTCTCCTTGGTAGCTCTTCGATCAATTGATCGCGATCCATCGGTTCAGGCGTCGACCATTCGGACTCTACAGCCGGCATATCCGGAAGCGTCAGCTGAGCCAATTAACGTGAACCGCTCACCTTTTGAATCTTGATTGACATGAATATCGTCCACTTCTGGCTGCCACGGACTGCCATCGCAAAAGCACAGGGCCGAAGATCGTCCGATCTCCGGCCCGCCCTGCCATCTTTCGATCCCCCTCTACTCGCTCTCTGCCTCGTTCTTGCCCTCCTGATCGGTCTCGTCGTCTTCGCCTTCCACCGAGATCCGCAGCGAGCGCAGAAAATTAACGTCGTTCTTTGAGAAGGGGGCGCCGCCTTCGCCGGCCTCCAGCGCAGGCTCGGCGTCTTCCGCATCTTTCGACGCGACTTCGTTCAGCCCGATTGTCGCCTCCAGCATCAGCAGCACATCGAATCCATGCCGCCGTATGTCCTGGACTACACCCGCAATCTGCTCGCTCTCGATAACCGACTCGTGAATCGCCTCGCCCAATTGTTGAATCAGTTCGCGCAGCCTTGATGTCACCTAAGCCTCCCGAACGTCGGCCGGCGCGAGCACTTGCGCTGGGAACGGCGTGGATTGTTCTACCTTACTGCCAGAGCGCGTCTGCGGCAACTGCCGGTCCCGTCATGCGGCAGCCAAAGTGAAGTGCCCGTCCCGCTGTTACCATCATATCGAAATGAGACCGGAAGCCTTCGGCCGAGTGCTCGGAATCGGATTGCGCGTCGCCGGCCGCGTGGCAGGCCAGCGCATCGGCGCTGCAGCGCAATCGTCGCCGACGGCCGCAACACAAACTCCATCCGCGCCAACATCGCCGAATTCTGCAGCCTCAGGCCGCTCCGCCGGCAGCCTCAGCTCCGGCATCTCCCGCGGCCTGGGTGGATTCTTCAAGCCCTTCCGCCGTGTCGGCAGCATCCTATGGCTCGAAATCACCGGCGTCTTCTTCTTCCTGCCGGTGATCGTCTTTGCGCCCACGCTCTGGCGCACCCGCTTGAGCTACGCCCGCGGTCCCGACCATCGAACTTTCCTCGCATCGGCCGTCGTCGTCGTGATCTTCCTTTATCTGGGAGCGAGTTCCTTCTGGCGCGCCCGCCGCAAATAGTCAAACGCCAACGGCCTTGTACCTGAGCGAGTACCAATACGTCGTGGCCGGTCATCCTGAGCTCCGCTGCTTGGGGCCCCGTGAACAGCGCCAGCGATTCATGGGGTAAGCCGAGCGAAAGCTTGCCCTGAGCGAAGTCGAAGGGGATCTGCTTCTGGCCCGCTTCGTGATGGGCAATCGCTTTTGCGGCAGAGGACATGCCCTGCCTAAGCGGTTTCCCTGTTTCCGCTGCGCATCAACACCCAGAACACCACGGCAACCAGCACCAATACCACAAGAAGCGCGCCAAATCCTTCGCCCCGTCCGCCATGGAAAAAGACAAAGCGCTCAAAGGTCAGCGCGGCCAATGTATTCAAGAGCGTCATCATGGTCGTCTCCACATCGGCCCCCGGGATGCGCAAGGCCGCACGAGATCGGACCCCAACCCGCTCCGTTAGTTGCTGAGGAGGAAATCCGCGATCAGCTTCGCATCCTGCTGAGTCGCGGTGCAATCGCATAGTTCAACTGCACCAGCCCGATCGCTGCAATGCTTACCCAATTGCTGACGAAGCACAGTGCCGCCCCCGCTGCATACAGCGACTGCGCAATCACGATCCGCCGGCAGATGCTCCCTCGCACCTCCTCCGGCGTGTCCGGTTTGATTAGCCCCTCGTGCGTCGCGTGCGCCCAGCTCCAATACAACATCGCGCCCAGCACAAAAATGTTCAGCCAATACAACCCCAGCGCCGAGCGATAGGCGATGAACTCCGCCAACAATCGCGTCGAAAGGGGCACCAGCGTCACCGCAAATAAGAACGCCAGATGAATCCATGTCAGATCGCGCGTGCCCTCGCCCATGTGATTGAACTGCGTCTGTTGGCCGGCCCAGAAGATCCCCAGCGTCAAGAAGCTCATTCCGTACGTGACCCACTGCGGGGCCAGCGCGCACAACGCCGCCCACAGTTCGCTCTCGCTATGCACCTGCGCCGCTGTCGGGAGGTGCAGATCCAGTACGAGCAGCGTCATCGCTACAGCAAAGATGCCGTCGCTCAACGCGGCCAGCCGCTCCAGACTCCGTCCCTGAATGCGGTTGTAGAGTGTTGCCATCTCGTCCTTACCTCACGCGCTCAGCCGTTAGGCCAGCCGCGCACTCATCCTAACCCGCAAAAGGCTGCGCGCTCCGATCTCCGAATTAGGAACTACAAACTATGAACTACAAACGAAGAACTAGGAACTGCGAACTCCCCGCGTCCAATGCCATACCGCTAACCCAAGTGCCACCACTCCCAACCCGAACGCCATCCATGCCCGTTCACCGTGACCCAGTTCCACTCCGCGATAAAACGCAATACCGGCTGCCACCAGCATCAAAAGGCCACGAAAAGGCTGCATCGTTCCCTCATCCTACGCCGAGCTCCTGTCGCAGATTAGGAAATGGTGTGGCCGGAGGAAATGGCCCCGAGTCGGTGCGACCAACCCGGGGTCCTCAACGACAGGTCTTCGTCGTTGGGTTGGGAGTAACAGGGAGCGACGACCTTGCACAATCTCAACAGCGACGCAGTGCTTCCTAATCTGCCGTGCGGTACAGTTACACTCATGGCTACACCGTCCGCCCCTGTCGCGACCGCACTTAAAAAGACCGCCCTCAACGCAACCCACCGCGCACTCAAAGCCAAAATGGTCGACTTCGGCGGCTGGGACATGCCCGTCGAATATCCAGGGAACGGAGGCGGCCTCATCGCCGAACACCTTGCCGTCCGCACCGCCGTCGGCCTCTTCGACGTCAGCCACATGGGCGAAATTCAATTCCGCGGACCCGGCTCGCTCGCAGCCGTCCAGCTCATCAGCATGAACGACGCCTCGCGCCTCAAAGACGGCCAGGCGCATTACTCCGCGCTGCTCACGCCGCAAGGCACATTCGTCGACGACATCCTCGTCCATCGCCTCGGCGACAACGACTACCTCCTCGTCGTCAACGCTGGCACCAAAGACAAAGACCTTCAGTGGATTCGCCAGCAGGTCGGCGCCTTCCCCGGCATCCACCTCAACGACTACTCCAGATACTACTCGCAGCTCGCCATCCAGGGTCCGCGCGCGCTCGAGACTCTGCAGAAGCTCACCAAGGTCGATCTCGCCGCAATCAAGAATTATTGGTTCACCTGGGGCCAGGTCGCCGGCGTCCACAACGTCCTCATCGCCCGCACCGGCTACAGCGGCGAAGACGGCTTCGAAATCTACATCCCCTCCGATGAAGCCACCACTGTCAACACCTGGAACGCGATCCTCGATGCCGGCGCCGAATTCGGCATCCGTCCCTGTGGTCTCGGGGCACGCAACACCCTCCGCCTCGAAGCCGGCATGAGCCTCTATGGCCACGAGATCTCCGAAGAGATCAACGTGCTCGAAGCTGGCCTTGACCGCTGGCTCAAACTCGACAAAGGTTCTTTTATTGGACGAGACACTTTAGTGGCCGTGCAGAATGCAGGCGGCCCACAACGCAAGATCGTTGGCCTCGAAATGATCGAACGCGGGATTGGCCGCGACGGGTACTGCGTACTGTCTCTTGAAGGCGAAAAGATCGGCACCGTGACCTCAGGCTCACCCGCGCCCTTCCTCAAAACCAACATCGCCATGGCGCTCGTGCCCACGGCCGTCGCCCAGAGCGGCGCCGATGTCTTCGTCGAGTGCCGCGGCAACCGCGTCCGCGCGAAGCAGGTCCCGCTGCCTCTCTACAAGCGACCGAAGAAATAGCTCGCTCGCGTGCTGTGTAAAAAGGCCGCCCTTGGGGCGGCCTTCTCATTCTGCGCGTGGCTCAATTGGTCACACCTGCATCACTTCCACTTCCTTCTTGCGCGACAGCTCTTCCATCCGGAGAATCTCGTCGTTCGTCATCTTCTGCACCTCTTCGAGCGCCCGCTTCTCCTCGTCCTCGCTGATCTTCTTTTCCTTCGCCATCTTCTTCAGCGCGTCGTTGCCGTCGCGGCGCACATTGCGGATCGCCGTCCGATGCTCCTCCAACACCTTGTTCAGGTGCTTCACCACGTCGCGCCGCCGTTCTTCGGTCATCGGCGGCACCGGCACGCGGATCACTTTGCCGTCCGTCAGCGGGTTGAACCCCAGATCGGAAGTCTGGATCGCCTTTTCAATCTCCTTCACCATGCTTGGATCGTAGGGTGAAATCAGAATCAGCTGCGGCTCCGGCGCCGACACCTGCGCCATCTGATTGATCGGCATGGGCGTCCCATAGTAGTCCACCTTGATCGAATCCAGCATATGCACGCTCGCACGCCCCGTGCGGATTGCCGCCAGGTTCGCCTGGAAGCCCGCCACCGCCTGGTCCATCCGCCGCTTCAAATCCGTCGAAAGTTCCTTCAGAGCCGGTATCCCCGCCATCGTTGAGACTGCCATCGTTCTCCTCGTTCCGTTCCAGACACTAGTGTACGGCGATTTTCAGCTTATCGCAGACCCCGGACCCGGCCTTTGCGGCCATCACCCCCGCGCGCCGGCTCTCCCCTTTCGAGGCTCCCCTTTTTCGTCCGGAAACGTCCCACGAGTGCCGTCCTTTCTGGGCGAGCGGAGCCCTCCCCAGGGGCTCGCAATGAGGTCCTGATGCACTGGACCAGGTGGTCGTGGCTGGCCTTCGCCGGCTGCATTGTCGTGGCCGTAGTCGCGTGGATTCTCTTCGCGCCTGAAATCCGCGCCTTGGCGAAACTCTAACTCTTCAGATCGTCGCCGTCGTGTGTGCTGCAATCGCCGCGGCCTGCTGATGCGCATGATAGCTTGAACGCACCAGGGGCCCCGACTCCACATGCCGGAATCCCATCTTCAGCGCTTCGCTCTTCAGCTCTGCAAACTCGCGCGGCGTATAGAGACGCGTCATCGGCAAATGATCCCGCGACGGCCTAAGATATTGCCCGATGGTCAGGATGTCGCAGCCGACCGTCGCCAGATCCTTGAATGCTTGCAGCAGCTCGTGCGTCTCTTCGCCGATCCCGACCATCACACCCGACTTCGTGGCCCCGGCCGGATTCAGTTCCTTCGCAAAGCGCAGCAACTCAAGAGTCCGCTCGTACCGCGCACCTGACCGAACCACCCGATACAGCCGCGGCACCGTCTCCGTGTTGTGGTTCAGCACCTCGGGCCGCGCCTCCACCACAATGCGAATCGACTCCTCGTCTCCCTGAAAATCCGGGATGAGCACCTCCACGCGGCATCCCGGCGCCACCCGCCGGATCTCCTCGATCACCAGGGCAAACACGCGCGCCCCGCCCACCAGATCGTCGTCCCGATTCACACTGGTGATCACGGCGTGCTGCAAGCCCAGCGCCGCCACCGCCTCAGCCACTCGCCGCGGCTCGTCGAAATCGATCGGCTCCGGCCGTCCCTTCGGCACCGCGCAAAATCCGCATCGCCGCGTACACAGATTGCCCAGCATCATGAACGTCGCCGTCTTGTGGTGCCAGCACTCGCCGATATTCGGGCACTGCGCGCTCTCGCACACCGTGTGCAGCCCCAGCGACCGGGCCAGCCGCTTCAGGTCGTGATAGTTCTCGCCCATCGGTGCACGCGCCTTCAGCCACTCCGGCTTGGGAGCAGGCGTCCTCCGCGCGGGCTCAATCTGGACCAGTTCCATCTATCGTTATTGTAACGAGCACGCACCATCTTGCTTGCTACACTGCGCACATGTCTGCTGTAGCCACGCGACAAACTCCCACCATACTCATTGCGCTCGGCTGCGCGATGGCCCTCGGCCAGTCCTCCTATCAGCCCGCCCCACCGACAGCCGATCGGTCCGCCCAGGTCTTCAAACAGCTGCGCCAGGACTGGGCCCACAATCTCTACGAGAAACAGAACGACGCTTCGGTCGCCGAATACACGCCCGATGCCGACTTCGTTCAGCCCGACGGCGCGGTCATCCACGGCACCGCAGCTCTGCACAAGCTCTATGAGGCCATCACCGCAACCTACGACAGCGATCTCGTCTTCAACTCCACCCACGCCGACATCGCCGGCAGCCAGGCAACCGACTCCGGCACCTACCGTGAAATCCTCGTCGAACGCGCGACCGGCAAGCGCCAGATCTTCAGCGGCGCCTATCGCACCCTTTACCGCCGGACCAGCGATGGGCATTGGCTGATTGCACGCCAGGAATGGACCGCCGGCTCCGACGCTCCCGTCGCCATAAATCTCGATCCACATCCCATCGTCGCTCTCACCTTCGACGACCTGCCCGCCGCCGGCAGTCTCCCTCCCGACACCAACCGCACCAAAATCCTGACGGCTCTCGCGTCCGAGCTCAAAGCCAACCGCCTCGAAGGCACCTACGGCTTCGTCAACGCCGTCAAGCTCGAGAACGATCCCGACGCGCAGCAGGCTCTCCACCTCTGGCTCGACTCCGCCATGAACATCGGCAGCCACACCTGGTCGCACATCTCCCTCACCGCCAACACCGCCGAAGCCTTCGAACAGGAGATCGCGAAGAACGAACCCGCTCTCGAATCCTACGGCCAAACCCGCGATTGGCGCTGGTTCCGCTACCCCTTCCTCTGGGAAGGTGACACCCTCGAGAAGTGCCGTGCGCGGTTATCTCGCCGAGCATCGCTACCGCGTTGCCCAGGTCTCCATCGACTTCGAAGACTACGCGTGGAACGATACCTACGGACGCTGCACCGCCAAGCAGGACGCCGCCGCAATCGACTGGCTCAAGCAGAGCTATCTTGAGGCAGCGCGCGAGTACATCACACTCGGACGCGAAGAACAAATCATTGCCTTCGGCCACGAGATTCCCAACGTGCTGCTGCTCCACGCTACAGCGTTCACCACGCTCATGCTCCCCGAGCTTCTCGATCAACTGCGTTCAGAGGGTTTCACCTTCGACGGGATTGCCGATGTGGAGAAAGACCCCGCCTATGCCATGGACCCCGACGCTGCCCTCAAAGATGGCGGCACTCTGCCCGATCAGTTCATGGACTCCCGCCACCTGCAGTATCCGCCCTTCCAGCCCAAGCCCTTCGACAAGCTGAAGTCGATCTGCCAGTAAAAGTTGAACCGCGCGGCATCTCGACCAATCGAGAGCGACGCTTGGCGCAGAAAAAGCTCACTGCTCATCCATCCGCGCGGCATTCAAGTAGAATCCTGCGGGACAGGAGAATGCCTTGAAACCCTTTCTTTTAATCTCCGTCGTCTGCCTGGCAGCAGGCGTATCCATCCTCGTTGCCTACTGCCACGGCACCACGAACATGTCGGTTGCTCTCCCGCTTTCGGGTACCTCGCTCCACATCGACATCACCACCAATGGCACTCCTGCGCTCGTCGGCGTTTCGCTCACGCTGCTCGGCGCGTTCCTGCTCATCATCGCGTGGTTCCGCGCTCTTTTCAGCCGATCGAAGAAGGCAAAAACCGAAGCCGCACCACCTCCGCGGCGCGACGAGCCATTCAAGCAATAGCTCCGCCTTGCCGTGCGCGTATCTGACTCTCAATCCGCCTCGATCCCCAGCTCCCGCGCAATCTTCTCCGCTGCCCCCGCCGCACTGCGGCTAATCGTGTCGATCGAGAATCGCGCCTTCGGCATCGGAAGCGTGAGATTCCCGCTGGCATGAAGCTGCTCGAAGAGCTCCACCGACGTGAGCTTCTTGAATTGCTGCCGCGAAGCGCTGGCCATGCGCCGATTCAGCTCCGGGATGGGGCAGGTCAACTCAACAAATTCAATCGTCCCGCCCGCCGCGTTCACCGTTTCCACAAGACTCGCGATGAACTCCGGCCGCACCGTCGTCTCCGGCGCAAACGTGAAGATCAAGCCCGCCACCCCTTCTCGGCACGCCGCGCGAACCACCGAAAGCCAGATCTTCTCGCGCAGTTCCACAAACGCCGGACTTCCGAACTCGAAGACCGACAGCAGCAGATCTACTACAAGATGATTGTGGAACAGCTTGAACCCTGTGAGAGCCGCAAGCTCCTGCCCCACGGTCAGCTTTCCGGTCGCGGGCATTCCAAACAGCACAATCAACTTCATGCAGGCTCTCCACACATGTCGGGTGCCCCATCCAAGCTCTGCTTGGATGGGAAAGGGGCGAGACCGGACACGCATCTTGACTCCGCCCTCTTCGGATCTCACTGAAGCGATCGCTAGTCGCCCAGTGCTGGCTTCCGCGTTCCGGTCGCCGGTGTCTGCGCGGGTTTCAGGTACTTATCCCACCACGCCAGCCAGCGCTCATACCGGTCGCGAATATAACTCGGCCGAGTGAATCCATGAAACTGCCCCGGATACACGACTAACTCCGTCGGACGCCCCAGCGACTTCAGCGCCTGATACATCTGCTCCCCACCCAGCAACGGCACATTCATATCCGACGTCCCACCCATAAATAACATTGGCGTGTGCACTCGCTTGTCGACTTCAAGAAACGGGTAACTCATCTTGAGATAGAGCTGCAGATTCTGCCACGGCGGCCCCAACTCGTTGTCGTACTGCAGAATGTACTGGTCCGCGCCATAGAACGACATCGGCGCCGCGACGCCCGCCCCACTAATGCCGCATTTGAAGCGATCCGTGCTCGCCACCGTGTAATCCGTCAGAATGCCGCCATAACTCCACCCCGTCACACACAGCCGGTTCGGATCGGCCACGCCCATCGCGACCGCCTTGTCCACGCCCGCCAGCAGATCCTCAATTTCGTAGTGGCCCCAGTCCGCCGCAATCGCCTTCGCATAATCCTGCCCGCGTCCCGAGCTCCCGCGATAGTTGATGTTCAATTCGGCGTAGCCCTTTGTCGCCAGCCATTGCCGCATAAAGTCGAAGCTGTGCTCGTCTTGCCCGTTCGGCCCGCCGTGAATAAACAGGATCATAGGCGCCGGCGACCTTTCTTTGAATCCCTCCGGCCTTGTCAACAGCCCGTGAACTTCCGTGCCCTCTTTGCCCGCAAATTCGACCCCCTCCGTCGGAACCAGGTTCAACTCAGCCATCAACGCATCGTTGTGCTTGGTCAGCTTGCGCAGTGCACCGTTCTCCAGCGCATAGATCTCCCCCGGATTCGCATCGTCGGTGAAAAGAACCGCCGTGTGCCCGGCCACTGCATCCCAGCTCATCACCGATCCCGGCTGGGTCAGCAGCTTCGTATCGCCGTCCCCGGATAACTCGACCGCCGCCGGATACTGGTTGCGATCGTCATTGATCAAGTAACCTAGCTTCCCGTCGGGCGAGTAAATCGGCGACCGAACCGCCCGATCTAACTTGGCTGCCGGATAACTTACCTTCCCATCTAGAGTCACCACCGCGGGCTTCGACTGCGAGTACTCCCATAGCTTCAGCGGCGCGCCCTGCGTATACGCAATCGACTTCGAGTCCGGCGACCACGCCAGCTGCCCATCGTCCGGCCCTTCCCACGTCGTCAGCTTCTTCGCAATCGATCCCGCTTTCGCCTCCACCACAAACACGTCTGTATTGATACTGCGGTCCGGGTCGGCCTCCTGATTGCTCGCGAACGCAATCCATTTCCCATCGGGCGACCACTCCGCATCGTTCTCGTTCACATCCTTGCTCGTGGTCAACTTCTCCAGCTTCTTCGTCGCGATGTCGTAGAGGTACAGAGAATTCCACCCATCGTCGCGAATGTATCCCTCAATGTCCTGCTTGAAGTGGTAGCGATCGATCACGATCGGCTTCGGCGGCGCAGGCGGCTTACCCTCCTCCGCGTCCGGCTCGTTCTTCGGCCGCAGCGTCAACAGTAGCTTCTTCGCATCCGGCGACCAGGTGTACCCGCCGATCTCATGTTCTGTAATCGCCGTCAGCTGATCGGCCTCGCCCCCTCGCCGGTCCATCAGCCAGATCTGATCGCCCTTTGCCGGCCCCGGCCGCGACGACATGAAACTGATATACCGCCCATCGGGGCTGAACTTCGGCTCCGACGCGCCTTCCTTCCCATACGTCAGCTGCAGATCGACCGAGCCGTCCCACTTCACCATCCACAGATGGCTCTCGCCCTTGTCCTCTTTCGTATCCACCTGGCTCAACGAGTACGCCACCCACCCACCATCCGGCGACACCACCGGCCCACCGACACGTTGAATCTTCGCCAGATCGTCCAGCGTGATATCGCGTTTCTTCGGCGCATCAGCCGCAAAAGCCGGGTTCAGAAGGGAAGCAAAGACTCCAAGACAAAGAAGAGAGATAGGCGGGAAGCGCAGCATGGGCAAGAGATTACCATAAGCTCGCACTTTGGCCTGGCCTCGAATGCTGCGATCGAATTCTGTGACTATGGTCAAATGACCATAGTCGGCGCAGACTGGAAAAGAGGGTCGTATCAGGAGCATGGCTGTCGGCGAATTCAAAGCCAAGTGTCTGGCCGTGATCGAAGAGGTCAAAACCACCGGTCAACCGGTCCTCCTCACCAAGCGCGGAAGGCCAGTGGCCAGGGTCACCTCACTCGACGAGGGCCCTCGCGACAAGAAGTCGATTTTGGGCCGCCTCAAGCAGTTGGGCGCCATTCACGGGGACATCGTTTCGTCCGAATTCTCCGATAAAGATTGGGACCGCATCGCCGGCGAATCGTGGCCCGACAGACGAAAGAAGCGCGGCAAGTGATTCTCCTCGACGCTCACTGCGCGCTCTGGATTGAACTGGCGCCCGAGAAGCTCTCCGCTAAAGCTCGCACCCGCATCCGCAAAGCCGAAGCGAACGGCGAGGCCCTCGCCATCTCCTGCATAACCTTATGGGAGATCGCGCACAAAAATACGCACAATCAACTGGAACTTTTGGTCGAATGCAGCCAGTTTCTGGCTGAACTGGAAAAGGACTTCGTCGTGCTTCCATTCAATCGGACCGTTGCCCTGCAAGCAACTCGTCTCGCGGATCCCTTTCCGAAAGATCCAATGGACCGATTGATCGCAGGAACCGCACTGGCTCACGATCTGACACTGCTCACCGCGGACGAAAATATCCACCGCACCGCCGCCTGCAAGCTGCTCTGGTAGCCCCTAGCGCAACTTCGCCCTCACCTCAGGTCGTATCAGATACAAAAAGAACACTAGGTTCAGCAGCCCCTGCACCAGCGCAGCTCCTATGTGCTCCGCACCAAAGATCCACAGGTTGTAGCACGCCAGCAAAAACACCGCCGCCAGAGCCCCGGCCCACGCCCACCGCAGCAGCAGGATCAATCCCGCACTCGCCGTCACAAACGCAGCAGCCAGCAACAGGAACAGCACCGGATAATGCCGCCCCGCCACTCCGAGAATCAGCACCCCTGCCAGCACCAGCAGATACAAGCTGATCGCCAGCACACCCGGTAGATCCAGAATCGCGCGTTGCCGTTCCGGCGCTCCGCTCCCCGCGCCCACCTCCGCGCCCTCGCCCTTCGTCCGGCCGCTCATAGCGAGTGCAGATACGCGATCAGATCGCGCATGCGGTCGTCATCCAATTGCGTGGCCGGCATCTCTCCGCGTCCATGCACAATCACGGCCGTCAAGCGCTCATCCGTCGGCGGCGCACCCGAAGGCATTGCCGGCACCTTCGTAATTGCCTGCAGCCCCGGCCCATGCAGCCCCGACGTCGTGGTCGGATAGTGACACCGAGCGCAATACTGCTGATAAACGTTCGCGCCGCGCGCCTCCTCCGGCGTCCACTCCGACGACGGTTTCGACGGCGGCAACGGCTTGCAACCAGCGATGATCAGCACCGCGCAGAACAAGCCTGCCGCCGACACTACGCCCATTCGCGACACTCTCATTTGCACTCATGATAACCGTCGTCGCCGCCCGAAACCTCGCTGAATTCTATTGCGCGAGCTTATACACCCGCAATCGGTGTCCATCCGGATCGAGCCCCGCAAATGTATAACCGAACTCCATCCGCGTCGGCTCCTGCGCAATCACGATGCCCTCCCCGGTCCATTGCGCAAAGCGCTCGTCTACCGCCGCATCGCTCGCTTCGGCAAACACGAGCTCCCCGATCCCGGCGCGCCCTCGGCTTTTGGTTGTATATCATCGCGCTTCCAGAACCCGATCTTCAATCCGCCATCGAGCACAAACATCGAGTATCCCGGCGACTTCTCCACCGGCTTCGCCTTCAGAATCGGTTCGTAAAAATCCGCGCTGCGGATCGGGTCCGCCACATACAGCAGAACAAAATTGGGGTTTGCCATTGCGATTTCTCCTTCATGAAATCTGTGGCTGGATCGGCCACACACGAAGGCTACAAACGGCGCATGTCAGATTCTGTCAGTAGTGCGATTCCGGAAGTCACTCTACGCGAATCCATCGCCCCGGAGTCGACGCGACCTTAAGGAGCCGTCGACCGGTCACGATCCCAGAACGATCCACCCACTCTGGAATCGCCCTGGTGCGCGGCTTGACCAGAAGCTCCACCGCCGAAGGTGGAACCCCATGCTGCATCTGCCACTCCTTCAATAGAGTCCGGCGATTGCGCGGATACCGCTCATCTATCAGAGTGAACTCACGAATCCGGTCGGTGCGGAAATGGCGATAGCCCTGCCGCAGTTCGCACCAGGCCGCCAGAATCAATGCGCGATCGAAATAGGCCAGTGCAAACGGCCACACCGTGCGCCGCGTTTCTCCATCGGCCAAGTCCACATAGCGAATGTTGAGCTTGCTCTCCGTGCGAATCGCCTTGCGTACCACAGCAAGTTCGCGAGCCCGCATCGGTGCCTCGCGCGCCGGACCCACCAACAGGCTCGACGAGTCCATCGAGCGCCGCAGCTCCGCCGGCAGCACTGCATCCACCTTCGCCAGCAGATTCGCCGCTGCCGCGTGCAAATCGGGATCGCCGTTCCGCAGCACCCAGCGCGACCCGAGCACCAGCGCCTCAATTTCTTCCTGTGTCAGCATCAGGGGCGGCAGCATGAATCCCGGCCGCAAAAAGTAACCCACCCCCGGCGAGCCGTCGATGTGCGCGCCTTGGTTTTGCAGCGCATCAATGTCCCGATAGAGCGTGCGCAAACTGATGCCCGCTTCTTCGGCCAGTTCCGCCCCGCTCACCGGATAGCGCTGACGGCGCAGCATCTGCATCAATCGAAGAAGCCGTTCAGCACGCGACATACCCCAGATTCTCTTCGCCCGTCGCTCGTTTCGTCCACTTCAGGTCGGTTAGGGAATCTCTCAGCCGGGTGCCCCGTCCTGGCTTAGCCAGGGCGGGACACCACCTCAGCGAATCGTGTTCCCGCCGATCTGGTATAACGTTCCCGGCATCCGCAGCGCACCAATTACAGGTTCGAGTGAATCGAACATTGTGCGCCCGCGGTACCTCGGAGGACTCCCTTGAACGTCCCTGCTCTCGCCGTCGCTGTCTCCCTCGCTCTGTCCACAGCCTCGTTCGGCTTTGCCCAAACCGCTGTCAAGCCTCTCACGAACTTGCCGACTGCCACACCCGAATCTGTCGGCTTCTCCTCCGAGCGCCTCGAAAACCTCCACTCCCTCATCCAGGGCGAGATCGACCACAAGCAGCTCGCCGGCGCCATCACCCTGCTCGCGCGCCACGGAAAAATCGTCGACTACCGCACCTACGGCACGAGCGATCTCGCCACATCGAAGCCTATGACCAATGACACCATCTTTCGCGACTACTCCATGACCAAGCCGGTCACCGGTGTCGCCATGATGATCCTCTACGAACAAGGCAAGTGGCTCCCCACTGATCCCATCTCCAAATACATCCCTGAGTTCGCGCACCTCAAGGTCTTCAATGGTGTCGATGCCGACGGCAAAATGATCCTCGTCGATCCCGATCACGCGCCCACCATGCCCGAGCTCATGTCCCACTCGGCCGGCTTCTCCTATGGCAGCGGCACCACCGTCGTCGACGCGATGTACAAAGACCTCAAGCCCATGCAATCGGCGAACCTCCAGGAGATGATCGACAAGCTCACCAAAATCCCGCTCAACTATCAGCCGGGCAAAGGCTGGACTTACTCGCTCTCCATGGACATCGAGGGCTATCTCGTCGAAAAGCTCTCCGGCCAGTCGCTCCCCGACTTCATGCGTGACCACATCTTCACTCCGCTCGGCATGAGAGACGCTGGCTTCCATGTCCCCGCCGACAAGCGCGCCCGCTTCGCCACCGGCTACAACGCCAACGCGCAAGGCGAGCTCGTCGCTTCTGAATCTGGCCCGCCCACCGACTACGCCACCGAACCCACGCTCGCCTCCGGTGGCGGCGGTCTCGTTTCTACCATCGAGGACTACTACCGCTTTGCCCAGATGCTCGGCAACGGCGGCCAGCTCGACGGCAAGCGCGTGCTCGCGCCGGCCACCGTCAAGCTCATGACCTCAAATCATCTGCCC
>Ga0181526_10001758_pt1 | contig 20022 bp, 28 predicted proteins | sample PEATcosm2014_Bin_35_FD_119750 | JGI IMG/M metagenome (GOLD analysis project Ga0181526, IMG submission 119750) | Peatland microbial communities from MTU Mesocosm Facility, Houghton, MI, USA - PEATcosm2014_Bin06_30_metaG | ecosystem: Environmental > Terrestrial > Soil > Wetlands > Peat | place...
AGGAAAGATCCACTTAGCCGAATCGCCTTCTGGACACAGACACTGCGAAACCGCTGCAGGTCTGTGACCGCGTGAATTCGCACTTTGAGTTTCTTGCTTTCCCACCCTTTCGCCAGAAAAAAGGCGAAAGGATGGGGCACGGAGATGGTACAAGAATCAGCGGTCAGAGACCTAGTTCGTCGCGCTGAAAACCGGAAGCTACGCAGCTGTTCTCCAATTGCTATAAAGCGAAGGCACGTCAGCTAAGAGCAGTTACGCAGCGTTCACGGACATTGATGCGACCTCTAGTGCATCTTTCTTCTGCTTTGCAGGCCAGGACAATGGCACCATTGATGCCGCCCCGACGGGATTGGGGATCGTCTCGCGCAAAATCCTGTCAATGACCCTCAAAGCGCTTGCATCAAGATTCCATCCTTCGATGCCGTCCACGGTCGATATCTGTGCGGGACGGCGCGCGCCCCAAAGAGCCACCGTCACTCCCGGCTGATCGAGCACCCAGCGCACGGCAAGATCCAGCACACGCTTGCCGTAATGCTCCTGAGCGAACTGGTCGAGGCGTTCCACGGCTCTCAAATACTGAGCATTTTTTGGTGGTTGGAACTTGAGATCGGCTTTGCGCAGGTCATCACCCCGAAACACCGTGTCCGCGCTCATCCTTCCGCTGAGCAAGCCGCGACAAAGGCAGCCGTACGTGAGTGCAACGATGTTATTTTCGCGGACGTAAGGAAGCACATCACCTTCGCTTTGACGTTCAAAAAGGTTATACAGAGGCTGGTCGATATGCAGGGGCGCAACTGAACGGAACCGCTCCATATCGGCGGGCGAATAATTGCTTACGCCGATGGCGCGAATCTTGCCCTCGCGGTACAGCTGATTCATTGCTTCTGCAGTCTCTTCGACCGGAGTGTTAGGATCGGGCCAGTGCACTTGGTAGATATCGATGTAACTCGTTTGAAGGCGGCGCAAAGAATCGTCTATCTCCTTCAGAATTCGCGCGCGGGACGCATTGCGGAGCACCAGTCCCTTCGACCACTGAAGGCCTACCTTGGTGGCAATGATTACTTTGTCTCGACAGCCAAGCTGCGTTATGGCTTGGCCGACAATTTCTTCGGAATGGCCGAAACCATAGACGGGCGCACTATCCAAAAGGTTAATTCCCTCGGCCAGTGCCGCGTGGATGGTGCGGACAGACTCGCGGTCGTCAGCGCCGCCCCACTTCCAGCCACCTATGGCCCAAGTGCCGAGCCCAATCCGCGAGACCCTTAGGTCAATTCCGGGAATAGTCTTGGTTTCCATTGCTCCTAACCTCCGGGCATTCGCTACAGTGCCTGGGCCACAGATTGCCCAAGTTGTAAGCCAGCAGGCTCAACTGTAAGCGCCTCTTCACGCACCGGTGGGAAGTGCCTACGGGACTGCAGGGATTGAACCCAGCATCGGAATACAGATGCGTGGCTTCCGCCGGAAAAACCTGTACCGAGTTCTTGCTCGTTAACTTCAAACCATTCAAGGTTGAAAATTGAGATTGCAAAGGGTCGACTGCATGCCGGGCAAATCAGATCTAGGCAATCGATCGTTCGGCGAAATTGTTTTTCCTTCGAGCTCATGACGGAGAGCATCACGGTTGCGCCACAATCTTGCTTGTCAAATGCCACACCAGGTCCCGAAACAGATTCGTCCCTCATCCATCGGTCGCAAGTGTGGACCTGTCACGGCGTTTATCGATATCGGGAGGAAGCCCTATATCACGATCAAATCTTCCCTAAGGTCTTCCCCGTAACGGAAAACTATTTGCAGGTGAAGCAGGTCGCGATTGGAACGCTCGAAGAGCAGGCAATTGAGACGGTTTTGCCGGAGCATGGGCAAAGAATCGGGCAAAGTGACCGGAACAGTAAGCGTGATAAAGAGGCTAAGTCACTGGAAACAAATGGTGGGCCCGCCAGGATTTGAACCTGGGACCAACGGATTATGAGTCCGCTGCTCTAACCGCTGAGCTACGAGCCCCACGAAGAGTAACCTATTGATTTTATATGATTTCACGGGATTGGGTGGAAGATTTAAATGCCCCAAAATGGTGCACTGTAGTAAATTCGTAGTAGTTTCCCTCCCACAATGAGCCCTCATTCGGCCACTGGGGAACGCCAATAACAGGCTGGTACACTGTGGCCATGAACGGCCTCGATTCCGCCAACATAAAAGTCGATTGCGCAACGGGACATGCTTCACTCAGCGGATACCCCAAATGACTCGAGGATACTGTTCGCTCGGTCAATCGCCGGAGTGCCTATAATTCCCATGTTGCCGTTGATATCGAGGCAGCCAAAGTCGGCATCGTGGAGGCTGGCCGGAGTGCCGAAGTTGACGTGCCAGAACGGTTGTGTCGCCAAGGGGTCGTTGGCATCGAAGGCGTACACGCTGTTGTTGACGATAGTGACATAGACGACGTCGTGCCAGCCTCCGCCAATTTTTACGTCCGTGACAACGAGTGGCTGTGTATAGAGTTGATCGTCAACCACGCGCTTGAAGAGCATGCCAAACTGCTTGCCGTTAACGTTTGCAGGAGTCAGAACGGTCTCTTTCAGGTTGGCGCCGGTGCGATTGAGATCGTTGTGCTGCATGAGTACATCAACCTGCGCGTATGCGCCGACGGACGCAAGCAGGAAGAGAGTGAATAACGCACAGTGCAAAGTCGGCTTTCGGAATTTCATCGTTTGTTTCTCCATCGATATGAGAGTTGACCATTCCTCATGGGCGCTAATTCACAGAACAATGTTTCGATCGTGGTGGCCTTGCCCGTGGCTCCGAACTCGTGAAGCTGAGAGAAGGAGGCATGCAGGGGAGTTTGCTGGAATTGGGTTTGCATTATTGCGCCTTTCCAACTGAACCTTCTTCGTATAACTTCTGGATGAAGAAGAATGCCTGCTTTTTCTTTCCATCTTCAGAGAACAGGCCCTTACGGTTGAATCCATCCTGCAGCACGGGAATATTCCGTCCCGGCGAACGGAAATCCATCAGCACCCAAGGGGCGAAGCCGCGCACCTGCGAAATCTTCGACAGCATATTGAAATTGTGGCTAAAAAAGTCGACTTGCATCTCCTCGGTCCAGCGCTGGTTGATTGGTCCGTGATTCCCTTGCTTGGCTTCTGCCCCAAATTCACTGACAATGATTGGCTTTTCGGGCAAGACCCATTGGACTCGATCAGCGTCTTCCGGCGATTTGCTGTACCACCCGATGTACTCGTTGACGCCCACAACGTCCAGAGCCTGCGCCAGGGGATCAGTCATGGTCGCCGTGTCCCCGACGAGGCGGGCGGAGTTTAGCGCGGCGGTGACTGGGCGCGTCGAATCCAACCGGCGCGCTTCGGCAACGAGACCGGTCAGGAACTTTGTTCTTACCGGGTTGTCGGGAGTCTCATTCCCCACGGACCACAGAATCACGGACGCCTTGTCGCGGTCGCGGCGAATCATTTCCCGCAGCATGGTTTCTGCTTTCCCATAGACCTCTTCCTTATCGAAGGAGATATGCTGCCAGACCGGAATTTCAGACCAGATCATCACTCCGGTGCGGTCCGCCATGCGCTCCATGCGCTCGTCGTTCGGGTAGTGTGCGAGCCGCACGAAGTTGGCGTGGAGATCTTTCAGGAATGCGAAGATGGCTTCTACGTCTGCGTCGGTTGAAACACGGCCGGTTCGATAGGGCGCCTCGGCATGGGCGTTAACACCGCGCAGAAAGATGGGCTTGCCGTTCAGAAGAATTCGCGTTCCATCCACGTGGATGTCGCGGAACCCGATGTCGTCCTGCAGTTTGTCCTGACCGGCTGCAATCTCCACTTTGTAGAGCTTCGGGCTTTCGGGCGACCATAGCGCCAAGTTCTTTGCCACGGCGTTAAAGTCCGCTGTTCCGTCTGCGTTCGTTTTTACGACCACTTGAATGCCAGCCTCAGGAATGCGGATCTCAATCGGGGCGCCTCCGGCCGCGTCCACCACGTGGACGTAGCCGGTAATTTCATCCACAGTTCCAGGCTTCAAATGAACGTCGAAGTCATCGATAAAGGCTTTGGGGACATTGACCAGCGTCACGTCGCTGGTCAGGCCGCCGTAGTTGAACCAGTCTGTGTCGAGGCTGGGTATTCCGTCAGCGAGGCGCGTCGAGTCGACAGCAATGACGACGGCGTTCTTGCCGGGATGGAGAGCTGCAGTAACTTCGCAATCGAATGGAGTGAAGCCGCCCTCGTGGTCGCAGATGTGCGATTCATTCAACCACACATGCGAACGATAATTTGCGGCGCCAATGTGGAGAAATGTGCGGCGGTCCGGCACTGGTGTGTAATCGAAATCCCTCTCATACCAGACCACTCCCTCGAAACGAAATAGCGTGGGATCCTGCGTATTCCAGTCGCCGGGCACCTTCAAGGTGGGCGCGGTGGCAAAATCGTATTCCTGCGAACCTCTCCGTTCCCCTACGAGGACCGGATGGGCATTGCGTGCGTAGCCGTCATCCCGAACCTTGCCGTCCGCGGTATACAAAGCTCTGCCGGATTGATCGACCAAGTAGTGCCATGAACCATCCAGGCTCGTCAATGGGCGATGATCCACGTCGACAAGCAGGGTTCGCAGCGGCTGCTGCGCGAACACGGGTAAAAAGGAAAAGGAACCGAAGACCACACCCAAAATGCAGCGAGACATGGCACCACCGAGCAAAGTCCAACTAGAGAGATGTTTCATTTTTGAAGTCCTTTCGGTTTCCACGCAGAATCACTGCGAATGTGTTTAGCGGAGTTGCACTTGCGGAAGGCGTTTTCAGCGGCCTCTCGAAGACTCCTTCGGCGGCCATCCACTTCCGGGGTGAATACTGAGCTGTTGAGTTGCGGCGGAGCAACATACGCGAATGAGGCTCGGCTGTGAATCCAGCGGAACTATCGCTCCTGATCGACGACGTCGGGATTTCCCGGTTGGTCGAGAAGTTGAATGCTCGTCGCAGGACCCAGGTCCGGATCTTTCCACGACGACAAGGCCCAGACGATTTTCTTCTCCGGCGTAACTTCAAGTACCTGGACTGTGCCGGGCCAGTGTGCCGTGTTGTTGTCGCCAGCGATCCAGCAGGTGAGGATTGTGTCTCCGTTTGCCAGGCGGTCGGCAGTTTGAATGTTGCCGAGCCTATAGCCAGGGGCATCGGTCTGGGTGAACTCCCAAACAGTTTCGCCCTTCGGATTGACCTCCCGCGCATATCGGCTGGCGTCTCCAGAAATCAACGTGTTGCCATTTGTGAGCCGGATTGCCTGCCACGGTGATTTGGCCGGAACCGACCACAGTTCCTTGCCATTCAAATCATATTCAACGACCTTGCCTTCTCCGAGGTGTGGGACAAGCAACGTGCCGGCGTGCGTCATGCGGATGTGGCGAAACTGACCATGAGTCCCCTTGACCGGCGTAGGGATGGGAATCTCCTTTTCAATTTTTCCCGTGGCTGTGTTGATGATCATTGCCTCCGCCGGATTGCCATTGCGCATGATCAGGACACGATGTTTTCCGATCGCCTGGCAGGAGTGAATTTCGGTTCCGGGAGGTGCCTCGTAGTCCCACAACACCTTCTTGTCTTTGCTCACCATTCCAGCGCCTGACATGTGGGAAAAGATAACGTTTCCATTCCTTAGCCGCGTCGCATCGTCAAATTCTTGAATGTGGTTTTCCGCGTTCCTAAGCGGTATGGAATACTGCCAGACGATTTTGCCACCGCGAACGATGAAAATGGATTGCTCCTGCGGCTTGCGGGTGTCCCATTCACCGGCATAGAGAAAAGGATGCTGGGATGGGCCATTGCCGGGTAGCATGGCCGGGGCGGCCGGTCCGGGATCCGCACTGGCCGCGGGGGCATTCTGGGCCGGAAAGGGTGGCGCGAACAGGATCAGTGCGGGAAGAACCAGAGAACCTGCTTTCGACATCACGACTCCTTTCAATTACGGAGAGACTCGGGAAAATCTTGCGGCGGCGGATTCGAGCATAGCCAAAAATCCGCTGACGACGTCGCTGTAATGCAAACGCAAGCGCATGCAGGGGTGGAGCACGCAAATGATCCTCCAGTGAACGTCGTGCATATTGACGAGTTGCTTCTTGTCGGACATTCGTTTCATCACGTCGTCGGAATTGCGCATCCCAATGCCTCCCCCATCTTCAAGAATAAGAGGTCGGGAGGATATTCGCCAATGTCCCAAAAAGAGTGGATTGCCGTTTACAACGGCCACGATATTCGAGTCACGGACACTTTGCTTCGCGGTGGGAAACTCTATATTGACAATGATTGCCTTGATACGACCGACGACATGTTTGCGTTGGGAAGTTCACCCGCTTTGAGAGCCGAAGTTACACCCACAGACGGAGAACCTTTTTTGGTCGAAGTTTTCATGGACGGTCTAACAACTGTAAAAGCAAAGATATGTGTCAATGGCACCCAGGTTGGCGGGGATGTTTTTTAGCTAGACTGAATGGGGCGCTTGACTTGAGAGTCTCCCATTGGTGAACTCACTTCTCGCTTGCTTTGCGCTCACGCGCCAAACGAATGTAATAACGTGCGTTTCCGACACTCATCTGCATATCTTGGGCGACCTGAATTTTGAAATCGCCGTCTGCATCTTCCGCTTTGGGCTTTCTTCCGTAGAGTTTCTCGAAAGCCTCTATGAATCTATCAATGCGCTCCGTATTGTTTTGCATTTCCACGCGAACTTGCCCGCCTTCCGCAAAGAAATAATCATACCGCCAGTTGCCCATGTATTTGCGGGACAGCATACGAAGTCCTAATTAACGCCGTAATCGCGCCGTGTAGATTTTGGTCAGGGAACCTTACCGGTTTGGCGACTTCCAGGGAGTTGTGAAAACATTCTCAGCTGGCGATCCAGTTACCATGGAATCCGTACGGCACGCGCTGCGGAAGTTGCACTCGAGCGACGGGCTTGCCTTGGAAATCCGAGGCATCGATTATTATTAGGTCGCTGCCGCCCCGGACCGGGTCGTAGACGTAAGACAGATACCAGCCGGAGAGTTCGCCCACACGCGAATTGGCCGGAGCGAATACGGCCTCACCAGGTCCACCAGGCTGCGTAGCGGTGCCAAACGAATGCTCCTCGGCAGTACCGCGCGCAAGGTCGTAGCGTACGAGCTTACCCGAACCCACGGTAACTCCGTACCGCGCTGGCAAACCGATCAGCCGGTCATCAATGCGCGGGAACTCCACAGCGCGCTCGTCAATCTGCTCCTCTGTGACAGTGCCGCGGTTCAGATTGATGGTCCAGGACCATATCACGGCATCAGAACCAGGTGCGCCGTCGTCGCGCCACAACTCGGTATAACGAGCAGCCTGCAGCACAACAAGTTCGCCGTCATCTGTCGTCTTGTCAAAAGCGTTCAGGACGTGGAAGACGTAACACGGCTGTATATCAAACCAGCGGATCGCCCCGTATGGATCATCGCGTCGTAACACTCCCAGCCGGGCTCCGTAGTCGTCGCTCCAGCGGAACGGCATATCGCCGGGAGCATTGCGCGCGATGTCGAACCTAAACACCACCGGCAGGTCCATCAGGATTATGTGCCCGGAGCTCAGCGCGAAGTCGTGCATCATAGTTAGCTTGGGAACATCGACGCCGCGGTTAATGATCAGTTCCCCTGACGCGTTCGCGCGGTGGTAGCTGACATACGGGCTGGTCAGGCTGCCATAGCCGATAAAATGTAGCTCCCCAGTTCTCGGACAGATCTTCGGATGCGCCGTCATCGAATCCGCCAGCTTGCCACCGAAATCGTAGGCGCCCAGCGTTTCCAGTTCGTTGGTAATCTCATATGGCAGCGATGACTCTACCAGCGCAAGCGTCTTACCGGCATGGTTCACGACATTAGTATTTGCGTGGCTGGCGTGCAGATTGCGGGTACCGTCAGCGTTATAGAGCGGAAAAGGCTTCTCAAAGCTCTCCGTACGCACCCATCGATTCCGATACCAGGCGGCGCGCCCGTTTTCTAACCGCACGCCGTGAATCATCCCATCACCGGTGAACCAATGCGGTGTTTCGTGTCCGTGTCGCGGGTTCGGGCCGTTGCGCAAATACCAGCCGTTGAGTTCAGCCGGGATCGCACCCTCAACCGGCAGATTGAATGTGGTCAGCTCGTCGAACACGGGTGCATAATTTTTGATTCGGAAGAATGGCTCTGTCGACTTCGTAGACCAAGCGTTTACGATCGGGGCCTCTGCCATTTTTTGTGCCGTTTGTTGTGCCATAGGTTTCCTCCCATTGGTTTTTGAGTCGCGCATCGCGCCTCTGCCCACACCAGCCGTAACTCTAGTTGGCATGCTAACTCAATAGACTGGGCCGCACGCACGTCTCACCTGCTGGCCTGGCGGGGATGTTTTTGCCTCGCCTGAAGAGCGAGGTCCGTCCGGAGAGACAAAGAGAATAGCACAACTCGATTGTCCCGGCTAATAGGTAGGTTCTGGTATGTCCCGGTAACGTTCTAACGCCACAAATCTTGCTGAAGGTCGTCTTGATTAACAGCATAATCGTCCATCTCAGTCAGCCGTAGGGTCGGGCATTCGGCCGACTTCCTCCCATGCCTCCGGAAAGGGTTGTGGGAAGTTGTACCAGATAACTTCCATCTCGACTAGGAAACCATCGTTCGCGTGCAACAGAATGTCGATGGGACCGTGCTCCTTCGTTTGAATGCCAAGTCCACCAACCTTACCTGCCCTTGCAGTTGGGCAACTCCAAGGGCTCCAAGCCAACTGTCCTGCAAGTACCGCATGGGCATTTCGAGACAGCAAATAATTGTGGAATCAAAAAGTCCGCGAAGTCCCTCCGAGAACACAGGCTCGCTTGGTCGAGAGATGATTCGGAAAACCAGTTCCAGCCTCCTCGATTTTTAGTCCGGCGTCGGGACAGACGACCGAGGGCGATATTTGAAGGAAATACTCCAGTGGCCCGACGCCCAGCTAGAAGAAGTGCACGATTACATACAATGGATGTTTCCACTGACGGAGCGGAGCGCCTTCAACATTCAAGCTCCTGTACTAACACCATCTGAGATTAGTGAAATCAGGTTGAGCCCTGAGCTCCGTCAAAATCTGAAAGCATCGTTCGTTCGTATCCTCGGATTCTACGGGCTGATCCTCTCAGGGAGTTACCCGTTGAAAGTTAAGCGTGCCCTCCATTTTGAGGAAGCGTCGGCGAACTGGATTTCACCCGAAAATCACAATCATCTGAGGATCACCAGAATTCTAAAGTGCCTGCTGACTCTGGGCTTAGAAGAGGAGGCCCGTGCGTTTTACGACTGCCTCGAAGACATCTACAGGGCGGAGAGCGCCAGATCAAGTCCGGTATTTCAGAAGCGACTCTTTCATTTTGGCAGCGAGCGGTAAATGTGAAAAAACGTGAGGGTCCAATTTAAGTCAGGAGCGGGTTCGCCGGGTTCGCCACCTCGGCTTGCGCTGAGCGGTCGTCGTTAATTGGTCTTTTCCTTGGAGTTCGTTCTCTCCGCTGGCTGCCGGTCATTGATGACCACTTCCCCCGGTTTCACCATAATCACCTTGCAGGCCTTGTATGCGTTGCCGTCCTCGACCAGTGATTCGTCGGCCTCAAGAGCCGCTTCTTTGTCAACGCGGCGGCATTGCTGCTGCGGGACGAGTTTCTCTTTCTGTTCTTTCCATGCTTTATGCTGCGCAAACGCTGTTGGCGCCGACGCCATACTTACGATGAATATACCCACGACTAGCGATACTTTCATGTTTTACCTCCCGTCTACGCCCGGATTCCCTTTTCCTCAGGTTAGGTTCCGGAGGCCCGAGGCGGCATAGGCCGCAGGTACTCTTTTCATGGTTCTTGTGTCCGATTGTTTGATATTCAGATAGGTTGGCGAGCCAGTGACGGCCATCACAGCGCTTGGTTTCGAGGCGAACCTGTAGTCCAGTCAGTTCTCGGCTAAACGTCCTTCAGTTGGTTCTCGTCCATCCCGAAATAATGGCCCAGTTCATGGATGACCGTAAGGCGGATTTGTTCGCGGATTTCGGCCTCGTTGGAGCAGACCGCTTCAATGTTCTTCTGGTACAGCACAACGTAGTCCGGCCCGGTTGGCAGGTTGAATACGCTCTTATTGGTCGTGGGCACGCCGTGAAAGAGACCCAGAACCAGCTTCCTTTGCTGCCCCGACTGCGGCGACGGCTGGTTCGGTGGCGTGTCCTCGACCAGCACAGCAACATTGCGAATGCGCCTGCGAAATTCTCGCGGGAGCGAATCCAACACCTCCTCGACCACCTTGACGAAATCTTCGCGCTTCATCCTAGTGCTGTTTGGCCATCGCAGGGTGAATTCTAGCTCACATCCTACCAGCGCGCTCTTGATACAGTTCTCCCCGAACTATGCTTCTTTATGACGCCAAACCCGTGCTATTCTGACGACCCCTGCCTCTGCCTCATGCAGCCAAGGACGCGGAAAGAAACGTGCGCATTTGAAGTTTCTCGAAGGGGAGATCAAGACTCTGATCGGTGCGATCCGAACCGCGCCTGATGTCGAATCGCTGCGGATCGTGGCGAACGACACCGTGGAGCGGCTGCGGAAGCGCAGTTTGGAAATGGAGAAGGCTCGCCTTCCGCGAGCGAAGGAAGGCAAGGCGTAATAGCGGCGGACGCTTGCCGGCCAAACTCGATGAGGCCGTGGTGCACAATACGCCGTATCATGCGCCGGGATTCGGGTTTCGTGAAATTGCCGCGATAGTTGCTCGCAAACTAACTGCGAACCCACATCCATTTGACAAAATCGCCAAGTACGCCAAGCCGCACAACAAACTGAAGTTGGAGAACCAAGTCCTTGGCTCGTCGGTACGACTACCGAAGCCCCGTGAACTTCTATCCTGTCACCTTCTTTGCCCGCGCCCGAAACTTCGCCCAGCGCTTCTTGCTCGCTTTGCTGATCTTCGCCCTCGTTGCGGCGGACATCACGCGCTTCTTCACAGTCGTCGCTTCTCGGGCCGTTGAATCTCCCAAGGCTTTTGCAGCCGCTCGGATTCCAGCCAGTTGGTGCTGTAGCTTGTGTAGTTGTGCTTCGACCTTTTTTTCTTCTCGCTTGATTACTTTAAGAATGGACATAAGTCCTCCGAATGGAATCTAACTCAAACAAGAAGTAATGCACCAGACGTGCAGCGAGAGGCAAGTGACTTGGAGGTGCCAAAAGGGCGAATTTCGTACGAACTGTCCGGCCGGAAACCCGGCGAATCAGATTCAGACATTGGATCGGTGAGTGGGCAAATCCATTTCCAATATTCTGTGTGCACCATCTCGAAAAGCGTTGTTACAGTTATTCCAAACTATCGGTTTCTCGCGCTGTAATCCCAAAACACTCGAGAAACAGGCTACGTGCAGAGTTTCTCTACAGCCGGAATCAGATCGGTGCAGAGGTTGCTTTTGTCTAAAAGCAAGGACGCCCCGTAGCTGTTTGAAAGGGCAATGGTCTCGTCATCGCTAAATATGGACATCGCTAAAACGTGTTCCGCGGAAGCTTGAAGTTGGGACTTGATGATGTCAGGTTCGAATTTGTGTTCGTCCCGCATATGCAAATCCATAAGCACAACTCTTGGTTTCAGTGCGTGGGCCATCTCTAGCAATTCTGTGAAGTTGCTAGCTTGGGCGACGATTTCTATGAAAGGATCGTCCTGAAGAAAGTGGAAAAGCGCGCGTCGAATCACATCGGAATCATCAGCGAGGAGCATCCTGACAGGGGTAATTTCGGACCGGCCAATGAGGGGTTGCTCGTTCACACTCATTGTTTCAACCTCTAACAAGAGGGACTAGGCGGGAACTATAGGCTAGTTCTAAGCCAACCAACTGTCAAGGTCTGAACCTAGAGGCCCTAGAGAGGCCAGTAGCAATGTTTCCGCAGCCCATACCAATCTTCGAGCGGCGAAAATTGTCCATTATGTTTCGTGAAAGAAAGTCCTTCCTTGAAGAAGCGTGTTTACCGCGTTCAGTAATACTCTATGTGTATCTGCCTTGCAGACGAATCCCTGCGCTCCAGCCAGCCGCGACATTTGATCCATCTGTTCGCCGTTATACATGGAGTGCATGAGCACGGGAACGTTTGGCAAAATCGATTTTATTTGTTTAGCGGCTGATATGCCATCCAACACCGGCATATGCACATCCAGAATGATCAAATCTGGATTTAGTTCTCTCGCCATCTGAACTGCTTCTTCTCCATCCTTTGCCTCGCCACATACCTTGAGATCGTGGCGACTCTCTAGAAGGGACCGCAGACTCATCCGAACATGCTCATGATCATCTGCAATCAGAATGCGCCGCCATGAAGCCTTCCTCTTCGCGTCGGGAGTTTCCTTCGCTGAGGCCATTCTCACCTCTTGCGACAGTATATTGTTATGCCGAAAGGACATCTGTGATGCGTGGATACCCGGAGTAGTGATTTGGATAACACAAGTATGTGATAACGAATGAGGACTAATGCTAAGTCCTTCTGTGATTAACGCGAACCGGTAACTCGTAAAACGACGTAACCAGTAAGGTGAATTCCGGTACCGAGGGTTTCCAACCGTGACGAGATGTTTTGGTTCATATAGCCCGATCTCGCCATCGCCCGGAGGCGAGATCGCCGTGCGGGTTCCCCACCGCTCTTCCGCTATTTCGCCAAAGCGCACACTTCTCTTTTTCCATGACGATGAAAGGACTCACTGAACAGTTATCTCGCATCCATAGCCGTCTACTTATTGCGAATTCTCGATCTACGTTCGAGACCGCTGCGCATTTCAACGGCGGAGAGACCGCGAGCCTCACCCTCCCAGCCGCAATGCCTGCACATAGCTTGGTATATCTTGGGCCTGATTTGGTCCTCGCACGGTTCACCTTCAAAGGAATCCTCGGCGAATGCTTCATTGATTGCTACTGGACCGGGGTGCAGGTAATGGGCGTCGCGCTGCGCAATGACCGACCGCACAGGCGGTGTTCAGGATTGCTGGCGAGCCTCAGAACGCCATAACAAGGCGTTCCCGCTGATTCAAACAAAGCACGACCTCTTCTGGTGTCGCTCTTGGGACGACCATGCCCGAGCTTGACGCCCACATTCGGCAATTGGTAATGTGCCAGCCCTCAGGAGGACACTCGATATGCCACATTATGTGAGTCTGATCCGATACACCCACCAAGGAATCGCCAAGATCAAAGAAAGCCCCGCACGACTCGATGCCGCCAAGAAAGCCGCCGAGAAGGCGGGAGGGAAAATTCACGCTTGGTACTTGACCATGGGACAGTATGACGCTGTGTTGATTTCGGAGTTTCCTAACGACGAAGCTGGTGCCAAGTTCACCCTTTCAGTTGGCGCGCAGGGCAATATAACCACGGAAACTCTCAAGGCTTTCACCGAAGCTGAGTATCGCAATATCGTCGGTGGGCTCTCCTGACATCCGGTCAAAACGGAGCCAGCCGCCACGATCCCCCGCCACCTTGGTCCAAAAGGCTAAGGTGACCTCTCCATCCACATGCCGCACCGGAGCCATGCGGCGAGGGTCGCCCCTACCTCCAATCGCTCTGCCATCGCTTGTGACGGTGGTCACACTGTTTTCCGCGCACTTGCTATTTCGCATTTGGCCAACAAAGTCCGAAGTACTATTTCTCTCGATAGTTCGAGCGACCGAAGATTGGACTTGACCGCCATGTCCAGTCGGCATTCCGCTCAGGGATGATTAGCTCCGTTGATGGAGGAGTTGCGGCGCATAGCCAAATACGAGCCCCGCAAAAAGAAGACCGCATGAACTACTCAGAGAAAGTCGTAGTGATCTGGGAACGAAACGACGGTTCTACCGAAGTTTTGCGGAACACCACGACGAGCGTGCTGAACGTGCTTTGTGTGGCGCTGAACGCCAGAGGCAGGCGTGTCCTCATCTGTGACGCAAGGACCAAAGATTTCCTTGTGTCGGACGGGGTTGAGTCGGTCGAGAAGCGCCGTACCCACTTCAAGGTTCACCATAAACCCTATCGCTCGATTCCGAATGGCCGCCGCTACTGGCGGCACATGCAACGGAAGATGTGCCACGCGTGGGGAGCACCCGCGCAGATCACGCGCCTGCCGAAAGGCCTGATGGACCTGATCGGGAGCCGCCCATGACGCAGAACGGCGATCTCTCGAAAGCCCAGTAGCGCTGCGGGACTACCTCGGAATGGTGAGCCGGAAGGAACAGAATGCCGCTAGGGTGCTCACCGTCGATGAGGCCCGTGAGTTTATCAACCAATACGAATGGACCTTCACCAAGATCATGCCGTGGTGTTTGCACTGGTAGGTGGTTCGGCGCAACGTGGACGATGACAAGTTCGCAGGCTTCGTCAAACTCATCCGCGCCAAAGGCGAGATTCGGCCGTGGGGTCGGTACCGGCACACGTATCTCGACATCGACGGCTACCAGTACTGGACGATGGGCGCGCCCATCGCCGACACCATTATCATCAAACGCAGCAAGCTCGGCGAGCCGCAGGGGCCGCCGCCGAAGAAACGCAAGAAGCCGAAAAGGCCGCTGCGCTTGCCGCAAAGTTCATCGGAGATGCCATGAGAATCGTCACTTGGAATGCGCGCGGCGCAAAGCGAGATAGTCCCCTCTGGGACGAACTGTCAGAACTGAGTCCAGATATAGCTTTGCTCCAAGAAGTTGGAGACATCCCGAAGCGAATTACGGATAGTTTCAAGCCTATCTTAAGACCAGTGATTTCGAAGACTGGCAAGCGTCAGAGGTTTAGCACGGCTGTACTGGTCAACGGAAAGATAATCGAGGAGGTTGCCCTATCCTCTGAACTCGATTGGGTTGAATGTGAACTCCAGCTTCTTAAAGGGAATTTCATTTGCTGTAGGGTGCAGCCAAATAATCACGAACCGCTCACGGTAGTGTCGGCCTATAGCCCTGCGTGGCCTATCGACCGCGATAGAATAAGAAACGCAGATGTTTCTAAGGTGAAGACATCGGTAAATCCCGACGTATGGGGAACCGATATTCTTTGGGCGGCATTAAAACACACTGTTTCGCCTACTGGTCAGTGGGTCGTCGGGGGTGATTTAAACAGTTCGGAAACATTCGACGCAGTTTGGCAGCACAGAAACAAAAAGCGTTTTGGCTTCCGAAGTTCAGGCAATGCCGAGATGATTGCGCGCATGGGCCAGTTAGGATTTATTGAGTGCCTGCGCAAATCCAACAAAGGCAACATCATTCCAACTTTCAGGCACTCAACTGGATCAATCAATCATCAAATTGATCATCTTTACGTCTCAAGTGATTTGTGTTCAAGGCTCGACAAATGCAGGGTTGGCGATCAGGCGATCATATTCGGCAAATCACTTAGCGACCATCTGCCAATCATTGCAGACTTCAAAATTTAGAGCGGGAAGCATAACGTCCCAAGTGCCTGAGTCAATGTAAGTTCTTCCCTCCGGCGTGAGCGTGATTTTCTCGTCCATCAATCGCATGCAGAACCACCGGCCTCTGCCTCAGGTATCCGATCTTCTGGTATAGAACGTCACCTTCCCATCGACCACCACCCCCATGTAGCGGCCCCCGCTGAGGAACTGCATCACCTTTTTGCCTGACCGTGCCAACTGCGCCCACCGGGATTTTGTGTGCGGGTTCTGCTCCAGCCCGCGAATCTCCTTGCCCTCGAACACGAAATCCACCTGCCGCAGTCCGCGCTTAGGAGTGCGGCGAACAGGGAAGCTCTCCGCTCCCAGTTTTGCGGCCTTGGCGTTCTCGACGAGGGCCTGCCGCCAAACTTCGATGATGGCCTGCTCCAAGGAGAGTGCCCTCGAAACCCGCCTCTGGGGTGGATTGTGTGCACATGCGCTTTGCCGAATCCGTGCAAGACGTCCTCGCTCGTTGACTTGCGTTATGCACGCAACCTAATATCTGCCGAATGGCGGAAGCTCCGTCCCTAATCGGCCAGACCGTCTCCCACTACCGCATTCTCGAAAGAATCGGCGGGGGCGGGATGGGTGTGGTCTACAAAGCGGAGGACACCGAGCTTGGTCGCTTCGTCGCTCTCAAGTTCCTGCCTGAAGACCTAGCCAGTGACCCACAGGCGTTGGAGCGCTTCAGGCGCGAAGCTCGTGCTGCGTCCGCATTGAACCATCCGAACATCTGCACCATCTACGAAGTCGGGCAGCAAGATGGTCAGCCGTTTATAGCGATGGAGTATCTGGAAGGCATGGCCCTCAAGCACCGCATCGGTGGCAAGCCGCTGGAGATCGAGACCGTCCTGTCTCTGGGCATTGACATCGCCGACGCGCTTGATGCCGCCCATGCTGCGGGCATCATCCACCGGGACATCAAGCCCGCCAATATCTTCGTCACCAAGCGAGGAAACGCGAAAGTTCTGGATTTCGGGTTGGCTAAGGTCAGTACACCCAAAAGCGCGACTGGCAACGAGCCAACACTTGCCACTGCGGAGGTTGACCTTGATCATCTGACGAGTCCCGGCACGGCTGTCGGAACCATCGCGTACATGTCGCCAGAGCAGGTGCGGGCGAAAGAACTGGACGCGCGAACGGATTTGTTTTCGTTTGGGGCGGTTCTTTACGAGATGTGTACCGGGACGTTGCCGTTTCGAGGCGAAACGTCGGCGTTGATATTCAACGCTATTCTGGAACGCGCTCCCGTAGCTCCTGTGCGGTTGAATCCAGATGCGCCAGTCGAACTGGAAAGGATCATCAACAAGTGTTTAGAGAAGGATCGCAACCTACGATTCCAGCACGCGTCCGATGTTCGCGCTGATCTTCAACGGCTGAAGCGAGACGCGGAGAGCGGCAAGAGCGCGGTCACGATGGCTGCTGCTCCAGTCAGTCGGAAACGGAATCTTTGGCTAAGTATAGGCGTTGCCCTTGTTCTGATCGCGGCAATTGGGTGGGGCGTTTACAGCCACCTCATCCCAAAACCTGCGCCGTTCCAGCAGATCGAAATCACACAACTCACCACCAACGGGAAAGTGAAGACAGCGGCCATTTCGCCGGACGGGAAGTGGGTGGTCTACATAATCGGCGAGACCACGGGATTCGTCGGTGCGCAGCCGCAAGAAAGCCTCTGGGTGCGTCAGTTGGCAGGAACCGCGGTACAGATTGCCGAACCCGCCGAGATACAGTACGGAAGCCCGACTTTCTCTCGCGACGGCGACTTTATTTACATTGTGCAATCGAGGAGCAAAGACGTTCTGTCTTACGACCTCTATAAGATTCCTGTGTTAGGTGGAACGGCGAAGAAATTAATTGCCGATGTCGAGAGCAGGGTTACGCTCTCGCCTGACGGAAGACGAGTGGCCTTTGTTAGGCGGTCCAGCGCAACGAATGAAACCTCAGTGGTGATGGCAAACGAGGACGGTAGCGACGAGAAGAAGCTGGCTTTGCATAAAGGCTTAAACGAGTTTAGATCGGTGGCTTGGTCACCGAACGGCGAGACCATCGCCGCAAGCGTCTATAATTCAGAATCCGGCCACGCCTACACGAACTTGGTCGAGATTCCAGTTCGAGGCGGGTCGGAGCGTCCGATTGGCGACCATCGGTGGGCCCGCATTTTGAGTTTTGACTGGGCGTCAGGCGGTCGCGGGCTGATTGTAGGCGCACAGACCCGCGAGGGGGGACCTCTGCAAATGGAGTACGTTTCCTATAAGAACGGAGGAGTCCGAAGGATCACAAACGACCCAAACTTCTACTTGGGAGTCAGTGTGGCACTGAATTCCAGCACCCTAGCGACGGTGCAATTGAAGAGTTCGATCGACGTCTGGCTCGCGTCGTTCGCGGAAGCGGATCGTGCTAAGCCGATAACCTCGGACGGTGAGTCGAACAGAGTTGCGTGGAGTCACGATGGAAGGGTTATATACACGAAATCGACGGGACACGGCTCCGCCCTGATAACGATGGAACCGGACGGAACCAACCCGAAACAGTTGCTTGAGGAGGATGCAACAATCATTCTTCCTCGTGTCTCCCCGGACCTGCACCACATTGTGTTTTTATCCAACCGCTCTGGCGCTGAGCACTTCTGGCGGTTCGATCTTGATGGCAGTAATCTCGTGCAATTGACAAACAGTGAGTGGGACTGGCACTCCGACGCACCCGGATTCTCCCCCGATGGAAAGTGGGTGTTTTACAGTAGGAGTGGGCCAGAGAGTGGAATCTGGAAAGTTTCAATTGAAGGCGGCAACCCCGTGCGCCTGATTGCCGCGCACGATGACGCTGGATTTCCGACTGTCTCGCCAGATGGCAAATCGCTGGCTTATTCCTATCAAGACCCCTCAGCCTCGCCAAGCAGCGGAGTGGCAGTGGTTTCGCTTGACAGCGGCTCGGTGCAGAAGAGATTCGACATTCCTGTTGGACCTGTTCAGTGGACGCCCGATAGTCGATTCCTTCTATACGTCAAGGCTGATGCAGGTGTCTCGAATCTGTGGAGCCAGCCCATCAAGGAAGGAACACCGAAACAGATCACCCATTTCAACAGCGAAATGATCTACGACTTCTCGCTGTCTCCTGACGGCAAGCGAGTACTCATGAGCCGGGGTAGGTCAAGCAGTGACGTGGTGCTGATTCGTGATGTGAAGTGAACCGACCCCGACATTCCCATCCTCATCGCTGCCAAGGCGGAGTATGCGAAATTGAAGTAGGCTGTGGAGGAGGTATCTGTCATGAAACGCAAAGTATCGTTCCTTTTGGGGCTTTTGCTGGCAATAATCGGTTTTCCCCCCAGCTTGGCAGCGCAGGGTCTCAAGCCTGTCCAACTTCCACCCCCTCAGACCAAGGGAGGTCGCCCTCTGATGCAAGTGCTCAGTGAGCGGAAATCGACCCGCGAGTTCGGTTCGGGCACGCCCTCGCCTCAAACGCTTTCCAACCTGCTTTGGGCGGCGTTTGGAATCAATAGGCCGGACGGGCGTCGCACTGCGCCCTCCGCCATGAACTGGCAGGAAGTGAGCATCTACGTGGTGACCCCCGAAGGCGTGTACGTTTACGATGCAAAGAACAACGCACTGAACCCTGTTTTGTCTGGTGATTTTCGAGCCTCTACTGGAACACAAGACTTCGTTAAAGATGCGGCAGTGAATTTGGTGTATGTTTCGGACCTTACCAAGATTGGCGGCTCAGATTCTCCCGAGGCACAGATGTACACGGGTGCGGACGTGGGGTTCATCGCGCAGAACGTATATCTCTATTGCGCGTCAGAAGGGCTGGCGACTGTGGTGCGCGGGAGCGTGGACAAGCCCGCGCTGGCCAAGACCCTGAACTTGCAGCCGCAGCAGAAAATTATCTTGGCGCAATCAGTCGGGTATCCGAAGAAGTAGGGAGGAATACATCCATGCCTCGCCGGTTCTGTTCCATGAACTCGTCCACGTCGTCCAGAATGAGAAGCTGGGATTGGGGGAGTTCGTGGCAAGGTACGTTAGAGGCTTCTTGAGCGGCGGTTCCTACGAGGCCATCCCGCTGGAAATGAATGCCTATGAACTCGACGGACGATTCGCGGCAGAGCCGACCAAGGTTTTTTCGGTGGAGTCAGAGGTTCAAGCGTGGGTTGATGGGGGAAGGTTTTAGCTGAAATAAATGTTGCGAGAACTTGCTTGTATTCAATGAATAGAAATTAAGAACAAAGATGCCGCAGATTTCTCAAACGGAGTTTTACGCGCTACCTCTTCGCGTGCATACGTTGCTCGCCGACGTCCCTCTGCACGACGTCTGGGTGGTTGACCTACCTAAGTACCGCGACGGCGTTACCCTTTCTGAATTTCTTTGCCGCGCGAGTCAGGGCGGAATCAACAGACTTCCGCCAGTGGCCCGCGCGCTTATCCGTCTTCGGCTTTTTCTTGGGCGCATTTTTCGACTTGAGGCCGAACCGAAGGATGCCATGGCAGCCTCGTTTGGAAGTCGCCTGACCCCAGAGGATCGGGCTCGTTCTCTGGTCGTGTCGGGAACGCCAGAAGGACTGTTCCGCGCTGTCTACCGTTTCGAAAACGAACAGCTACTTGAAGTTCAGAATCGCACG
>Ga0181526_10001759_pt1 | contig 20014 bp, 23 predicted proteins | sample PEATcosm2014_Bin_35_FD_119750 | JGI IMG/M metagenome (GOLD analysis project Ga0181526, IMG submission 119750) | Peatland microbial communities from MTU Mesocosm Facility, Houghton, MI, USA - PEATcosm2014_Bin06_30_metaG | ecosystem: Environmental > Terrestrial > Soil > Wetlands > Peat | place...
CGTAACTGGCGTTTGCAGCACGAAGAATGTTGAATTGGTGCGCTCCCTCGGTGCCGACCGGGTCATTGACTATACACGCGATGACTTCACTCAGGACAGCGAACGTTACGACCTGCTCCTCGATAACGTGGGAAACCGCAGGTTGTCAGCGATGAGGCGCGTTCTGCGTCCCAGTGGAAAGTGCGTCATGGCGGGAGCGCCTAAGGAACTCTGGGCGGTCTTTACCCGATTGCTCAAAGCATTCGCGTGGTCACTGTTCTTGAGGCAGAAGTTCACATTCTTCATTGCAAAAATAAATAGAGACGACCTGACGACCCTTTGCGGACTTATCAAGGCCGGAAAACTAACCCCGGTGATCGACAGACGCTATCCGCTGACTGAGACCGCCGGTGCCATCGCTTACGTAGAAGAAGGGCACGCCCGGGCGAAAGTCGTCATCACGTTCCAATAGAACTAGGAGACGCTGCCTGACCTCTCCTTCGTTTTCAACGCGGTCTGTCAGCCTAAGCGGTCGCAGAATCCCGATTGCACTCATTGACCTTGGTTGTGAGTGATAACGCTGGTTACGTCAATTATCCTGCGGTCAGCCTGTAGTCCCTTTGACTTGTATGGATTACTTCAGGTTTTTCCGTCACGCGGCAGGATCGTGTTGTTTCGGCATGGCATCGCAGTATAACAAGCGGACTTGGCGAATATAAAAAGGGACGCTCACGGGCGTCCCTTCTCAAACAAGCTTCTCCAAGAATGATCAGGCGGCCGCACGGTGCGCGAGCCTGTGCGACATGGAGTGCAGCAGGGAGCGTACCACGTCATCGTTGCGCGGCTCACATATGTCGGACGCGCCCAAACTCATGGCCTCGGCCCAGAGTTTGTCGTCCGCCAACCGGTGGGTGCCGACGATGCAGAGGCCGGGAAACTCGCGATGCAAACGGTCAACTTCGTCCGGTCCCGACGTTTCCAGATCCAGTACCAGCGCTTCCGCGCGATGCCGGGCAACGGCGGGGCGCACCCCTTCGCAGGTGCGGGCCAAATGAACAGAGTCGAAATGTTGGGAAAGACTAACCGCCAGATCTTGCGCAGTCCTGGGGTCATTCTGATAGAGGACTACACAGAGTGTTTCCATACATCCCCCTGACTAGACAACGATTCGCGGCGGCCTTGGCTGTGCCAGCAAACTGCTAGCACAGGCGTTGTCAATTCTAAGTCGCGACAGCGTTACTTGCGCAACACTCTCTCGCCTGGGGGTTAGAACGGTTCAGGCATCAAGCCGAGGGCCTAATGTCGGCATACTCTCCTTCCTGTCACGAGGGGACTTGCTTCGCCTCAGGGGGTGCTGCGTCTCAACGGGCGGGAACTGCTCTTCGGGGAGGCAAAATGATTACTCTCCACGAGTTTACTCCTCTGGCTAATCTTTGCAATAGGCAGGCATCACACGTTTCGGTGTGATGTGATTCCGCACGCGGATTGGAGCGGTGGGAGGCTCTGTGAGAGGCTCTTAGCCTCGATCGTTGGCGATCGCGGTCGGGACACCAGTTACCTGGTGCCCCCCGCACAGACCCGGACGGGCGCTCATTAGCGCATCCGGTATCTCAAATAAATAGCGGCCAAGCGTACCGTTGGTCCGCACACTCACCCACCCGTGGGACACGCGCAGACCCGCTCTGTGTCGGGTACGTGCCAGATGGAAGAGTGTTCTCCTTGATCAGCAGCCTTCCCTCCTCACTCTCCGCGGACGAGCTTTCCGTCTTTGTTCGAGCGATTCATCGGTACTATGCCTCTGTGTGACTCCTCGGAGACGTACAAGCGGGCCGTTCGGCCTGAGCCTTCTCCCCCGCCGTCCTGCAGCTGACTTTCGCCGCAGGCATCTCCGAGGTCTCCCGGTTCTCGTGCATGAAGTTTCTAGGCGTGTCTGGGGTCTTCGACTACGCCGGACTGCATAAGGACTCGCGCTAGCGCCCCTGTTCATGTTGCCTTCCACGAATATTAACCGCGTCGGCGTCCGGATTGTAAGTTTTCGCAGCTCAATAGCCCACCCCGCCTATACCCCTATCTACGCTTCGCTGAGTCCCTCGCGGTATCAGCGCAAGACTCGGGGCCAAGTTGGATCGCTACTCCTTACTCGGAAGAATTTTGCATTCTCTGCTTCACGCCGGTTTATCCCGGCGCACTAAAATCGCGGTTGCACTCATTGACCCAGAGACCGAGGGTTTTGAGCGCTATGGCCTGTTTTCGACAGTTGCCTATCCTGCGTCGCGTAAAATATGAGGCGCAACTGTGCGAGCCGATTCCATGGGACCAGTTACCTACCAACTCGACACTCATGACAGACCTCGTCTACTGAGTGCGATGATGCGTGCCCTCGCCGCCGACGATTGCAGGATAAGTTTTGAGGGAGTGCTATCACAAACCGAGTTGGCGGAGATGGAAGGTGGCACCCGTGAAGAGAGTGGTGTCTTGAAAAGGGCTACGCTTTGGCCCAAATTGGATTTCTTTGTATTTGCTCTCACTCAAAGGACGCTCTCGGCTATAGAGAAGGCCATCATCTCCAAAGTCGCCTTTGGTGAGCGCGGCATCATTCACGTACAGATTGAGCAAAATGGGGAAATGGCATTTGCTGCTTACGACGGATTCCAACACGTTGCTGCCTATTCCGCAGTTTCCTCTGCTCTGCTTGAGGAACTGACCGAGTCGCGGGTTCTGCGCGGCTATCAGCGCGTGCTGCAATCAACCACTTAACTGTTGAAATGTCCCAATTTCACTTATTGACCCGGTGGGGATGGAAGTTTGAGCGTTTCGGCTGACTGCCTAGTTTCTCAAATCCTTCAAGAGATAGATGGCCAGTGCGCCCATGGAAGCTCCAATTATAAAAATCACCACTCCGAGCCAGCCCATGCGGAAAGAAAACTCGTCGAACACGATTGCGACAACAAACGCGAGAATCATGAAGACAAACTTTAGAAGGCGTCGTATGAACTTCTCGCCGGGTTCCATGTCACCAAAGTATATATGCGCCCATCCGTACCCCCTCTAGCCTCAACTGTCGTAATATCCTCGATTACACTCACAACCCTGCCCCTGTAGGGGTTCTGAGTGAAATCGCCTCGGCGAGGAAAAGTGACGACTCATTAGTAGCTGACTTGGATGATGTTGTTATTCGCATCCGCCGCCGGGCTGCCTTTATAGGTTCCCGGCACTAACGTGGAGTCGAATGACATGTAGAGCCGGCTCTTGCCCGACGCGCTATTGCCCCGCGCGATTGCTCCCATGAACCAATCGAACAGGAAGGCGTTGTTGAAACTGTCGTCAATCGTGTCGGCGACCATAGTTACCGCTACCGGAGATCCCAAACTCACGGTACCGGGAGCGATTTGGTTTCGGAATACGCGAACCGCATGGTTGAATTTGTCGCCTTCGGCACTGTAGTAAGTGAAGTGCACGATTCCCGTGGAGCCGTCGGTCGTGATCGCAGGCAGGAAGTGGTGTCCGCTGGCGGTATCTGCCGACACGGGTTTGGACCAGGTTTTACCGTTGTCGGTCGAGGCCGTCATCATCACTTCTGCATCAAGGCATATGTAGGTCGGCGGATTGTCGAACGCCAGTTGATGGAGGCAGTCGTCGTATACCAGGAAGGTGGTAAATGCCCCTCCAGATTCCGCCCGGTTAGTGTGTTTGGGAAAAGTATTCACCAGCAAGCCGAAGTTTTGCAGCGTGGTCAATTGGACTTCACCCTCGACAAGGTTCTGAGTCAGGTGCTGCACCAGAGTTGGGGCGCTGCATACTGGGGGGTTGGGAGCGCCTGCAGGAGTGCAGCTCACGAACTTGATATCTGCGCCCGGGCTCCCGTTGGCAGAGAAGCTGATGTAAGAGACGGTCACCACACCATCGGGCCGCACTTGCGCATAGGGAAACTGCGGGAACGAGTCCGAACCGCTGATGATGATCCCCTGTCCATTCCCACAGTTCAAAGAGTTAGTGCAAGCCGCCAGGTATATGGACGAAGACGCGGCCACGACGTAAACGTCGCCCGCCCCCGTTCCCGCGCCCGTAGCACGCTCATCGACGGCGATTCGCGGCAGATCCGCGTTGAGATTCGGGTCAAAAAGCGCGACCGGAGGAGTCGCCATCCAGCACGATTCCGCTTGCGCTTGCAGATGTGTTCCATGGGGACACGTCTTGGCATCGAGCAGGTTGGAAGCAGATGCACGGAACAAGGCAACCACCCCGATGTCGCCCCCAAAACGCGTGTCCGCCATGAAAAAAGCGTCACGGGCGGGATCGGCCGCCACCACCGTATCACCAATCCCGATATAGCTGTTTCCCTGAGACGTGAAATTGGGCAAGCCGCCTTCGAATTGCACGCTGCAGTCGGCCTTTGACGAGGTGTGCACGTAGTAGCCACTGATGCTGTTGTCCCAGGTCTTGCTGGGGAGATTTCCCCGCCAGTCGTTCGCGGCTTGCACGATCAAATCGTCAGCGGGGCCGATGCGATTCGGCAGAAAATCGGCCATGGCTTCAGTCTGCATGGTGGCATTCGCCCGCGGCTCCAGGTTAAACCGCGTTCCATTGCTGGCATCGCATGTAGACGTCGCGTCCGGCGCGGAAGTCAACTGCTGGCGCGCTTCATTTGCCTGCTCCAGCCATGGCGCCGGCACAACCGTGGTCTTCGAGGGTTCGCCCCACCTCGCAATCGCGTACTTGGCCAGCGGATGCCCCGTCGCCTTGAGAAAACTCCTGCCTTCCTCGGAAGCAATAAAGGCTAGCGTCCCAGTGCGCGGTGTGCGAGAGGCAAGGAATTCCGGCGGCAAGGTGAGTTTTAATCTTGATGGCGACTGGGCGCGAACATTCTGCCGCACCGGGGTTTGCGGGTACGTTGCCGTCGCCAGCAGCAATCCAGCAGCGATGGTGAGAATGCAGCCATCAAATGATTTCATTTTCTTCGCTCCTTAAATATCTGCTTGCCCCGGCCCCTAGTACTGGAAAGCCGAAAGATGGTTGTTGGTATCCGCGCTCGACACGCCACCGTAGGTTCCAAATACGCTGTTCCATGTAAATCCGACGTAAGCGTGGCTTTGACCGGAGGTTCCCGTTCCCGCAGCCGCCAAGCCAATGCGATCGCCGAGCCCCGTCGGCTCAAACTGTACGGGGATGGGAGAGATAGCCTCCGGATCGGCAAATGCCGAAGTGAGCAGTTGCGGGCTGCCAACCGTGGTTGTCCCAGGTGCGATCTCGGCCAGAAAAACCTGCGCATGTTCGCCGTTAGGGTCATTTTCAGTGGAGTAATACGCCAGGTTGACTGTCCCCGTCGAAGCATCCGTCGCAATCGTGACAAAGAACTGCTGGCCCGGGCTCGTGGTCACCAGACTGACTGGAGACCACGTGTCACCGCCGTCGCTGGAACTGGTGATCACCGCATCGGTCTTGGGACAAAAATCGACAGCCACGTTGAAATTGATGACTGGGACATGGCAGCGGTCATAGACAAGAAAGGTCGTGACCGTTTTGCCATCGCTTTCCAGGCGGTTGGTGTGGACGGGATACGGTGCGTCAAAAATGGGGTCCACTCCAACCGTGGAGTCGAAGTTCGGCATCTTCTCGGTGGCCACCAAAACTGGCGCTCCACACGTCGGAGCCGCTGGTGCGCCGTTGGGAGTGCAGCGCACAAACATGATCTTTTCCGGGTTTATGCCAGGAAAGGTCGTGCTGCGGTAGGAAACCGTGATCCCGCCGTCAGGACGAACCTGCACAAAGGCGTAGTCCACCGACTTGCCCTTTTCGGTGAACAAAACTGGATTGCTGCAGTTGAGATCTGCGTTCGTGCACGCCATGAGCGAAATGCTGATGACCCCAGAAATGGCGTCGTCCTGCGTCACCACCGTGTAAACGTCGCCCGCGCCAGTACCTTCTGTCCGCGGATCGACCGCAATCTGCGGGCTCGATAGGAATGTGTTCAGCTCGGTGATGTTGAACACCGACCCCGCCGTAAAGCAGCCTGCCGATCCGTTGAACTGTGTGCCGCTCGGACACGCGGTCGTGTCCAGGAGGGCAGCGGCCGTAGTACGAAGAATGCCGACCCCGTTGTCGTCGGTCAGGTCCCCGAACCTGATGTCGGCGATGAAGAAAGCATTACGCGCCGGGTCCGCCACCGCGATGGGCGTTCCATTCGGCAGGAATGCAGGGTCGAAGCTGTTGGAAAGAATTGGCAGTTCGCCTTCCAGGTCCGGCGCGCAATTCGAAGACGACCGCTGCACGTAAAACGCGTCGTCCGCTACGCCCGCTATGGCGCGCATGTCGGTCGCAGTCGCCAGAACCAGATCGATATCCTGGCTTGCGCCATTGGACAGGAAGGCCACCGACTGAGCCGCCTGCACCACCGCATTGGGCCGCGGTTCCAGGTTGAAGCGGCTTCCGTTGGGACCTGTGCAAGCAGAACTTGCCGCCGGTTGTGACTTTGCCAGCCCCTGCAGACTGAGTAGAGACAGCAGAAGAACAGTCCCAATGAGGCGACAAGGTTTCATAATCCTTACCTCTTTCGGGTTGGGTTCGACGTATTCCAGATCGAGCCAGAACCGCGCGCCAACGCGGGAGAACTTTAGCTCCGGTTTGTGCTCGGGTCGTCACCGGCTTGTTAGAATTTTGTCAATTTTTAGGCACGTGGCGGGGTGGCCTTCGATAAGAGAGAAGGCTCTGTCAAGGGCAAAAATTATCCTGTGCCGTGCCGAAGCACCGCTTGCTTTGCCAGAGAGGTTGAGGACCAACGCTCTGGAAATCTCACGCGGAATCACCTAGCGGTGGAAGATCGCCGCCATCATCCCTTACCTGACAGGGCACATCACCATACCCCCAAGACGGCTGCGTCGGGCTTGGCTTTGGTGTTCTGCGATTGCAGATCCGCTTTAGGGATTTTGCAGTCCCTGGCCGAAGACGCCGGGGTGGACTTCGTCAACAGGGATTTCGAGGGCACCGATGTGATCGCTGGCTGCATCGTGGACGCCGACGCGGAGGAAGAAACTGCCTTTAACGGGCACAGCGCTCTGCTGGCGCACGGGCAGGCCGCTGGCCAACAACTTGCGGTAGTGCGGGTCGCTGACGTCGAGGACGACCGTGGAAATGAGGGAGTTGACGTGGTTGCCGGTCTGGTCGTAGACCACCGTGGCAAATTCCACCGTGCCATGATGCACGCCGTCGGCCGTGCGCGTGAGGCGGAGCTGGCGGGCGTCGGCGTTGATCAGGAGGGTGAAGGTGCGGAAGGGCTTGCCCTTGAAGTCGGGGCTGAGGTAGTTGTCCGCCGGCGTGGGGCGCGCTCTTGTCGAGCTTCTGCGCCTCGTCGTCGATGGCCAGGCTGGCGGTAAAGACAACCTCGGTGGGGGGAATGGTGCCCAGCTGCATGGCCGCCGCGAGGCCGCCTTTGGGATGCGGGATCAGAGCGCCGTTTGTCGGTGGAGCGGAGCCGTCCGCGGGCGACGCTTCTTCATTTGCGTCTGGAACCGCGGAGTCGTCGCTGAAAGGGTTGTCAGCTGAGCGAGCTTTCTTCTTTTGCATGGCGGCGAGCAGGCGCTGCTCCTGTTTGGCGCGGTCAACGGCGTAGTAGCCCTGGCGGTACTGCAAGTGCACGCCGGGCCGGTCGAGGGTGACCTTGATGTGCCGGAACTGGTCGTTCCAGGTCTAGTTGGTGGTGGCGTAGGCCAGGGTGTAGTAGTTGGAGCCGTTGTCGACGATGTAGGCAAGCGTCTGCTTCAGGCCGTTGGTGTTGTAGTAGGCCCGGCCACCGGTTTGATCGGCGATATTGTCCAGATCCATGTGCTGAAAGTCGTGGGCGCCCTCAAACCGTATGTTGGCGCCGGGCGATGAGCGGCGGCTGTTGCTGGCCATGTATTGGGGCGATGTCTGGAGCCCCCGCGCGTCGATGGGATAGACGGCCACCTCGGGCGGCTACACTTTCTAGACTCAGTCGCGCCGGCGTAGCTTGCACGCCTACGATGATGCAACTGGAGTTATCCACCAGATAGTTGTCGTAATAGCCGAGCGCGCTGGACCGCCTTTGGTCGCGTAGGTCGAATCGGGGTCCGTGGTCGAGACTTTCTCTTGCTGTGGAACGGGAGATTCGACCGGGTTCTCCTGCTCCAATTCGGCTAAATACTCGCGCACCGTACAGTTCACCTTAGCCACTTCCGCCAGTTGCTCGGGCGCAACCCGGCGGTGATGATCGGCGTTGGCCTGGATAAAACTGCCGTCCACCGACATGTGCTCGCCCCTCACCAATCCAGCCTCGACGCAACGGGCGACGATCTCCTCAAAAAGCTCCTGAAACAGATTCGATTCCTGAAACCGTCCATGCCGGTTCTTGGAAAACGTAGAGTGGTGCGGAATCTCCTGATCGAAGCCGAGTCCCGTAAACCAACGCCACGCCAGATGCATGCGCAGCTCTTCCACTAGTTTCCTTTCGCTCCCGACGCCGTAGAGATAGCCGACCAGCAGCGGCGCAGCAATAGTTCGGGGTCGATGGATGGCCTTCCCGTGTCGCTGTAAGAGTCCTTCAACTTGGCGCGAATCAAGTCGAAGTTGACGTGGCGATCGATCAGGCGCAGTAAATGATTTTCAGGAACCTGATCTTCGAGGCGGAAATAGTAGAACAGCGACTCCGAGCGGGATTGGTGTCCCATCATGGGCAGGCCTCCGATTGTAATAGTGAACAGCAGCATCGGGAACTCTGGCCTGCTTATAACCTGAACCTTGCTTCGCCACAAGCATCAACTGAGGGACTTTTTCAACAGACACAGGCGATGTCGCAAGCGTGCGCCTTCTGTCCGCCCGTCAGATGGGCTTGGTGGGAACGGCACAAGAACAGGCCATGTGTGTCATTCACTGCCTTTGAACTTCGCGACGATTACCGTTATGTCGTCGTGCTGTTCCTGAGAGCCGAAGCGCCGAACCCCATCCACGATTGCTTCCAGTAATGCCTGGCACGACAGTTCCCGATATTGCCGCAACGCTTCAATCAGAAGCCGCTCACCGAATTCTTCTCCTCGATCGTTACTGGCTTCCGTGACGCCATCCGTGTAGAGTGCGAGCACGTCACCGGGAAAGAGTTCTTGCTCCTGCATGGAGCAATCCCATTCCTTGAAGAGCCCCAGCAGCATGCTGTTTGACTCAAGCTGCTCAACATCGCCATCTCTTCTCAACAAAAGTCCCGACAAATGCCCACAATTAGCGTAGCGCAATCGCCGCGTCGCGTCATCGTACTCGGCAAACAAAAGCGATGCGTAGGCACTGTCGCTGGTGTTGTCATAAAACAGACGGTTCACTGATCTGAGCAATGCCTGAGGCTGATCGAAGGCCATTGACAACTGGCTCCGCAGGCTGGCCTGCAGATTCGCCATCAGCAGAGCGGCGGCGATCCCCTTGCCAGAAACGTCGCCGATGATCAGCCCCAGCCGTTGCGGTCCGAGATTCAGAAAGTCAAAGTAGTCCCCTCCTACTTGTCGCGCTTGCAGGCAGGTGCCTGCATAGTCGACGGTCTTCAATTGCGGTCGCATCTGCGGAAACAACCGCGCCTGCACTTGCTTGGCGATTTCCAGTTCCTGGGTGGCACGGCGTTCGGCTTCGAGTTTTTCTGCGTGCGTCCGCCGCCGCAATTCAAGGCTTCGTTTCACTTCATCGAACCCTTCCAGCCCAAACGCATTCCCGTCTGGATCCTCGAAACGCGCATAAGTGCCGCCCCACCCCGGCGTCTCCGGCGCAAATAAGAACCGAACGCCGCGTTCACTCCATTCTTTGTAGGTGGCGTGAACATCTTCCGTCATAAAAAGAACCCAACGATAGCCTCCAATGAGCTTGTATTCGGGCCGGTCGGGCTTCGGCTCAACCAGCGCAAGATTGGCGCTGCCGTCGGGAGGCGCCACTTCAATCCAGCGGACGCCGGTGGGAAGGCACTGTTCTGTGATGAGTTCGAACCCCAGTAAGTCGACGTAGAACCGCTTGCTCACTTCCAGATCGCGGACAAAAACGACGATGTCCTGGATGCTCAGGTAGGGCTCTTCGCGTCCCATGCGAAGCACGGTGCGGTTCGCCCACGAGCGGAAGGGATCGCTGGCCATCGGCGTGATTATAATGGGCAACTCTTGAAAGTAGGCGATTTCACGTTTTGACCACCGATCGTTGAGCGCTATCGCGATTTTGCAACAGCTACTCGACTGCATAGAATTCCTTGCATGAAACTTCGCCGCTGGCTCGCTGTTTCGGTTTTTGGGGTGTTTACAGCATCATCCTCCTCCTCGATGGGCGTCAACTCGGGCGGGAAACTGGCTTCCCATGCCTTCCGGTACTGAGCGCTGAGCCGCTGCCTGCGGGCCGGCTCCCTTTCGGCCCGCCAACCCGACACATAGATGTGAAAGATGGGCTGCCTGAACCGATTCCCGTGCAGCGGGCATTTCACACTGGCAGCGACTGGTTCTTCAAAGGCTGAGCAGAAAAACGGTTGCTCCTTTTCCGGGAAGCAAATGCAGTCCGGAGAGAATAGGGCCTGGGCCTTGAGAGCCTCCTCAGCCTTTTCAATTCGCTTCAGCAGCGTTCGGATTCCCATGTCTCGCTCTCGCCATCTTTCTGCCTCCGTGCCGCGTTGCCATCCATCGTCGCAGCTGCTGCCTCTACTTCGGCTTCGAAGGCTAGGCGCCCTATTGTTCTCACTCGCTCCGTCTTCTCCGACCGAAAGAGAGGCTTCAATGTGTTCGGGTTCGCATTCGCGGCTTTCTTCAGAGCTTTCTCGGCTCGCTCAATTCGCTTTAGCGTGGTTCGGACTCCCATAGTTAGTTGCCGTCTGTTGCGCGTCGCTTTCGGAGGTAAGCTCGGCTCCGCTCTCTTCTCGTTCCGCCCTCTGGATCCTCTCGATGGCCTCCTTGCGCCACTCCGGGAGGTAGAGGCGCTTCGCGTAAAGTTGAGCGACGCCACCGGTTTTGGCGTCTGCGCTGATCCGCACTGGCTGGATATCGCCGGTGCGCCTATAGCCGGTTTCGAACATCTTTACGATCGACAGGTCTCCCACCTTCGGATGTGTCCTCATGCTGACGATCCGCTGGATGAATAACTCATCCAGGAATTCACGGGTCAGCACGATTCGGTCCCTTGCTGTGTCCCATGCTTCGTCCTGTTTTCGTCTTTCGAACTCTCGAAGGGTAGGCTGGACTCTGGGCATTTTGAGCAGTTCGTAGCCCCACCACGCCGAGTAGCCCGCCTGCAGAGAAGCTTGTTTGGCGTTGCCAGTGAGGACGAAATAGGCGCAGAAAGCTACTTCGGCTGCGGTGACCGCGGTTCGGGTCTTCCTGCCACGACGGTTGAGATTCCGAGTCTTGGTCTCATGAGGGCGGTGGAGTTTGTCGGGGAATTGTGGAGTTTTCATGGGATCTGAGTTCCCTTTGCCTGGGCATTCGCCGCCAGAGTAGCTTCGATCTTTGCCAGGCGATCTTCAACCGGACCCTGTTCCAGGGAACGCAACAAGACGCTGGCCAGATACCCAATCGAATTCGCTGCAACAAGATCGAATGGGCCTTGCCGGACGCGGTTGATCGTTTCCTCCAAGAGTTCGCTCACCTCTCCAATACTTTTTAGTGGTCGTTTGGAAAGACATTCGTCAGCCTTCCAGCGGCGATTCTTCCGTCCTCCTTGCCGACCCAGAGTAGCCAGTTTTTCGGGATGCGCGTGAAAGAAGCACAAGCCCCGTTCCACAGCGGGCGCCTGGCACGCACCACCAGCCTTCGTCTGAGCCTTGCAACGCTTCCGACCCCGCTGTTTTGAGCCTTTCTGTGCCTTAAGGCTCATGGGGGTGCCCTTCGTCGTCTTGGTGAGCGTCGCACGCTCGATCTTGTGTCGATTTTGTTTGAGGAAGTGGCTGTTCTTGGTTGCGCGGAGGGTGCGGATTTTGCAAGTCTTTGCCGGAATTTGCCGAGCTATCCGGCTGAAATTCCTTAGAATCAGCGCTGGGTGGACAACTCATAATCCGTAGGTCGTAGGTTCGAGTCCTACCGCCGCCACCAGATTCCCAGCATATAACCTGCATTCTGGCCTTCCGCCTACAGCCTCGCAGACGATCCCGCAGACGGCGAAATCCTCAGAGTTCAACACCCCTAATCTCCTCTTCAGTGAGTATGTAGCAAGCCGATCGATGAACTGATGGACTCCTATCGATACGGGCGGCGGCGTTCCTGGTCGTAGGTTTTCCGCTCAGTCTCAAGCGAACGCGACTGCTTCTCGTTCATCGCCGCCGAGCAGCCTCTTGCGTAGGGAACGGTAGAACCCTGAGATGTGGGCCTCAAACTCAGACAAGCTCATATCGGCGGTGACGTGGACGCGCGGCAGGGCGAACCGACCGATCTTCGTCCCGACGATTTTCGCTCCAACTTTCTTCGCGTCAGCGATTTTCGCGCCAAAACCGCCTCCGGCGTTCATAAAGGCGCACCGGAAGCCCGCTTGCTCCGCCAGTCGCAAATCTCGTCCCGTGACCGTGGCGGCATTGCCGAAGGGATACCCAAAAGCCCACATCGTCTGACCCAGAGCGTTTTCCAGAACACTCCGGCTTTCGGAGATCTCCCGCCAGGCTAATTCCTCGGATGCCCGCGCGAGAATCGGGTGGGAGAGAGAATGGGCGCCGATGGTCATTCCCGCATCGACCAGTTGCCGCAACCCGGCTCGATCAAGGACGAGGAATCTGCTGGCAAGGGTCGGGTCCTGGATGAGACGCTCTCTCCAGTTCTCGGCAAGCTTAAGCTGGTCCCGGATTTGATCGAGGAATCCACGCCTCAGTTGTCTATCGAACTGCGAAAGCCGTTCGACCAGGTTCCACCACGACGCGTGTCTCTGGTTCGGCGCAATTGGGCCAACGCTGACGCCAGCCTCGGGGAGGTCGAGAGTGGCGGGTTCACTCGCGTCCAGCAGCATCAGGTAAAGTTCCTCGTACCAGAGCATGGACGGCGTCTCATCGGCGGATGCGCCGGTGGCAAAGAAGAGGCAGGACAGGCCGAACTCCCGCAGTATGGGAACCATTTCCGTGAGGGTGTTGCGCAGCGCGTCGTCACAGGTCAGCATGATCGAACGGGGCGGAAGCGACAACTTCTCTTCCGACCAACGAAGGAAATCTTCTGGCGTGATGACGTTATAGCGCTTCTTGAGAAGCTGCAGCTGCCGTCGCAGCGAATCGGCATGCACCAGGTTGCCGTCCAAAGCTGGATTCCCGACGTCATATCCGACTGGAAACACGCCATGGTAAGTCACGATCGCTGGCCCAGCGCCAGCGGCGTAGCGAAGGTACCCGCTCTTGGACAAAACGGGAAAGACGAAGTGCTTCAGCGCGGGACTGACGAATCTCAAGGGTTGCCTCTGGTTCGTTTTGGCAGAATTGTACCGCGCAACCCAGGGTCGTGCAGACTGGGATTACGGCTTGCCGCCACGGGTTCGCGGTTCTCGTCAATAACCCGAATCGCCATCGAAGAGCTGGAAACTGACTGGAAACGCGTGGTCCAGAGCGTTGGTAGGGTCGTAAATGAGGATCGGCTCCTTGTACTGGCGCCAGTAACCATTGCTTGCCAGCGCGTCACTTAAAACCGGGAATGTGGCTTGTGCGCGGATTCGGCAGACCCTCGGGTCGAGTCGGGCTGCCTTGGTAACTGCCGCGCAGGCAAGAGTCCAGTCGTTCCCATCTGCCGATTCAACCACGAGATCGAGCAACCGGGCTTCCCACTCCGCTCTTCCGATGACGAAATAGCCAATGAGTTGGCCGCTTCGCTTTAACAGAAATCCTTGCATCTTGAGATGAGGACATTTCAGCAGATGGTTCAAGCCCGCGACGGTCCGCTGGCAAAAGGTCCATATGCGATTTGCGCCGCCTAGCAGCGGCGAGAGCGAATCATCAAATTGATTCACTGGAGCGAAGTCCCATCCCGCGCTTTCTGCCCCGCTATTCCGCGCGGGGTGCGTCAGTCCGTGCAGTAACCGCAGAATCGACCTTCCAGTTCGTGGACGCGTCCGAAACTCACGCCACGGTCGCAGCCATGCCGCGTAAGTAAGGGCTTCTCCCACATGCCGGAATCCTATTCGAGGAATAATCAGGCGTGAAGCAGGTGCGCCACCAATGATGAACGATGTCGGAGCCATTTCCATCAGCTTGCGGAACAGCCTTACGCCGACTCCTGGGGCCAAGGGGTCAGCGGCCCAGTCCATCATCGTCACGCTGTTTACGGTCGTTCCATCGGGGAAATGAAAGGTCACCGGACAAATACCACAATGCGCCCCGATCTCTCCATTGCTTTCGAGCAGGTAGCTGCGGTTGCCTTCCCAACCGGGCGTCGGATGCAGATACTTCCACTCCAGCAATTGCTGGTCGGCGTGATGGTCCGAGGGGTCGAACTGGTAAACGCGGACGAGGAATCTCGCGAGTTCGGGAAGATCCGCGGGTTCAGTCGCTCTGATGGCTTCGATCATCGAAGGTCAATGCATCTTCTGAGGGGCTGCTGACGAGGGGTCGGTCCCTCAAAGTTGCCCGCCCGATAGGACGATGGTCTGTCCGGTAAGAAACGAGGAGTCTTTGGAGAAAAGAAAGCGGACAGCCCCAAGCACATCCGCAGTTTCACAAAGGCGGCCCAGCGGAATCGCGGCCACTGCCGCGAGCCTTTGCCGCTCGTTTTTCTGCTCGTTCATACCAACCGCCAAGAACGATGGGCAAACCGCATTAATCGCGATCTTCCTAAGGGCGAGTTCCGGCGCCAGTAGCTTGATGGTATGTTCCAGTGACGCCTTGGCGAGGGAGTATGCCGCCGTATTCAGGGACGGCTTTTGCGTGCCTGCGGTCGAGCCCAGAACCACCAGACGCGCTCCTTCATTCTCGCCCTTGTCTGCCAGCAAGCGGGCCAGTTCGATCGTTCGATAAATGGCGAACGTGAGCTGTTGTTCCAGCGCCTGCCGCGGAACCGAGAGCAGCCCGCCCTGCAATAGGCCCGGCCACGCCGCGTGCACGATGCCAAAAAGGTGGCGGCTTCCGAGTGCCTCCTCAATATGCGACACCGCGTCCGATTCCGAAAGATCGACCTTGAGCTGTTGAACCCGAGGGTTCTCTGCCAGCTCGGAGGGCAGTGGGTGGCGATTCACCACAGCCAGTATGGAGTAATCACGTGCCAGCTCCTGGACCAGATAAGAGCCAATTCCCCCCGAAGCCCCGGTGACCAGCACAACCCTGGCGCCGGGAGCAACGGCGGATTGGGCCTCACGCGGGAGGGAGCTGATTGACTCAGGCGCGGCCTCGTGACAAGTGAAACCAACATGAATCTGGCTGGCGGCGCTTCCACCGGGCAATTCCGCAACCACGACCTTGACATTGCCCCGCACGTTGGCCGCATCCCAGGTCGTAATCTCCCCTCGAACCGCTACGCGGCATGGAAAATAAAGAGGCCGGAGAAGCTGGGCGTTATAGGAAACGAGAAAGCTGTTCCTTCCGGGTAAGTACATGCCAGCCATGGCGGAGGCGAGCGCGACCTGGTAAGCGCCATGCACCACTCGGGCGCCAAGGTTGGTGGAGCGGGCGTATTCGGCGTCCGTGTGCAGCGGGTTCATGTCGCCGCTGTTGCGCGCAAATTCGACGACGTCTGCCTCGCTGATTTCCCGCTCAAACTCCGCCGTCAAGCCGGCGCGAAGGGATGCCGCAGGTCGGACCACTGCCTCAGGGAATTTCATTGTTGTTCTTCAGCTGGTTGTTCAGATAATTCAGGATCAAATCGAAGGAAAGAAGTTGCGGCAAAACATCATAGTCGAGTTTCACCCGGAACTCCTCCTCGATCACATTAGCCAGGATTATAGCTGCCATGGAATCCCACGCGGCCACGGAGGAAGAGCTCGCGGAGTACACTTCCGGCGCTTTGAGGTCGGGGAACACTAGTAAAAAACTCTGGGCAAGACGTTGGCGGAGATCATTCATGATTGGATTTTGACTTCATGGTACAACCTCGGGCATTTATCCTGAAAGACTGCCCGCGAGATTGTGAAAGGCCCGCTCGGTCTTTCCCCCAGAAATAATTCCGCAAACTTTTGCAAGTATTCGTTGCGCGTTGTCGCAGAGAACTCGAACCTGATTTCCTGCGCGGAAAATCGATCCAGAATTGCCTTCAAGCACTGGTATTCAATTCGACGCCCGAAGGCACGGCAGCTCATGACCCAGGTGCTTATGGTCGTTTCCTTTTCGCCGGCTTGACCGGCCAGCACCGCAATCGCGCCGAGCGGGCCGTACTTGTCCCGATAGCTGGCGCTCACGGCAAAAGCATTCGGCAGCGCGAGACTGTCAAGCCACTCCGCTTCATTGTATCGAGTTCCGTTCAAGTTGAACTGATTGGTCTTGTTGACGAGTTCAAGGCTTCTTGGATTCGTAGCCGCTGCGAAGTCGAAAGTGATTTTTGCTTCCGCGTCGCGCAGGAAGTCTTCATTGGAGACGCCACGTGACCGCGCCCCCTCGCGAAAAACGCTGCCCGCCCGCAAGCTGTCCAACCGCAGGCTATCTTCTTGGGTAATGGTCTGTTTCGCAAACAGATCCCGCAGCCGGTAGAGCAGGCTGTGGACCTCAGCGTAGTCCTGCCCGTCAAATCGGATGCATTCCATCTCGGGATGCGCGGCTTTCACTTCGGCCAGTTCACTGGAACTGTCATCCACGAAAACCACGCTGTCGGCATGCACATTCCAAGCGTCCAAAATCCTGGTCACCGACTCCGACTTCGCATTCCAATCCGCCTCGACAGGAAAGACGCGATCGCGGGGCAGCACGATATCGGTTCGTCGAAATACCGCTTCGACAATTTCAGGATCGTTCTTGCTGGCTGCGCCGATCAGCACTCCCTGATCGGCCAAAGCGCGCAACACCTGCTGATAGAGACCATGAAGCTGAGTCTTGCGGTCGAGATCCCAGGAAACAGCCTCAGGGCCAACTTCTCCTGCGATGCCAGCCCAGAGAGTGTCGTCCAGATCTGTAATCAGGCCCTTCTTTGGCGCCAGCGGCGCCAGGAGTTGAGCGAACGATTGGGCGAGTCGATCGGCGTGAGCAACGGTGTAAGGCAACCCAGCCATCAACTCGCCTTTGAAGTCGAAGGCTGGCGCGGAGTCCGCATCGATTTGTTGCCTTTGGGGCCGGACCAGTCGTATGTTGGCCCGGCTGATGGCCCACAGGCCCAGTTCATTCACCGCGTGACGAAGGCGAATTTCGGCCTCGCACAGTTGCCCCGAGGGAGTGTGAAAAACGGGAGGCAAGTCGAGCGTGGGCAATGACAAAGCCAGCGGGAAGTGATCGGGCAGGCTCGCCAGGCTTTCTCTGATTGCTCCAAGCTTGGCTTTCGCATCCCCGATGATATCCGCAAGTTCCTTGTGTCCCCACCCTCCCATCTGACGAAAGCCGAGACGCGGATCGAGGTCCGGCCACTCCAGCGCAATCGCGCACATGTCGAGAAGCGAAGGGCGAATGCGCGCCAGAGCGCCCGTCATGTCTCCGTAAACATCGGTCGAAACCTCCACGCGACGCACGCTGATACGTTGCTGGAGATGCGCCTGCAGAAAAGTCTGCAGATGAAGCGGATTGAATCCAGTTATGAGACGTACCTGGGATAGTGGCAGGTCAGCGGACGAATATTGCCGAATTATTTTTATCGCTTCTGTGAATTGCACTTTACCGAAGCCCACTTTACCGAAGCCCTGAGCGACTGCCCACCCTCTTATGTACCACAAACAGTTACAGAATGAGCCGCACCATCCCACGGCTGCCGCCAGCGGCTACCCGCTAACCGAGATGACTACGCCGCCGGCGATGATGAGCGCTCCGCCGATCAGAATGGGGAGCGTGGGGGTTTGGCCGAACTTTACTCGGGCTACGATCTGTGCCAGCAGGAAAAAAAGCACAACGTAGACGCCCAGCAGCTTGCCGAACTCCCAGCGTGGGGCGTTGACCACCAGTCCATAAGCGGCGAGCGACACAGCCCCGCCCGCAAAGGCGAGGAGGCGGCTCATCCCGGAAGTGCGATAGAGCGCCGACTGAAAGCACGAGTCGCCGTAAGCTTCCAGGAAAGCGGCGATCGCCAGAAGGAAGAGCGCACCGACGCGGTGCGCAACAAGCTGATTGAGCAGGTCTCTCATAGGTCGTGGGCGTCCCGCCATCCTAACAGGAATGCCGCCTTCTCTTGGTCCTTTCCGTTTCTAGGTACAATAAAAAAATTCGATTGGACGCTGCGCCGCCGCCGCATTAGCCTACGCGGCTGGGCAAATGCTTCCAGCGCGTAGTTGTTCGCGAGGACGTTCGAGGGACAGAACAAGTATGAAGCTCGCCGGTTTCTTATTGCTGGTTGCGGGATGGGCGATTGTGGTGGCCGCCGTCGCACTGCTGCCCTCGGCCGGTGCGCGCGTTGGATTCGTGCTGGCCGGCCTAGCGGTAGAGTTGTTCGGCCTCGCGCTCGCAGTCCGTTCTCATCTGGTTCTGCAGGCGGAAGGAGAAGGAGAGTGACGCCTTTCGTGGCTCCCGCTCCTCCAAGTCTTTCCGAAGTATCCGCGGTGTTCTGCTTGCTCCTCATCCTGCTGGTTCCGTTTGCCGGCGTTGGCTTGACCATGATCAATTCGGGGCTGGGGAGGGCGCGGAGCGCGGCCCATGCCATGCTGTCGGCGCTTTGCGTGACCGCGGTTGCGGCGTTGGTGTACGTGATCGTCGGCGTCGCGTGGCAAGGGGCTGCCGGTCGCCCGGATCATTTCTTGATGATCGCAGGCAAGGCTTGGGGATGGATTGCGTCCGAGCGGTTTTTTGTGCGCGGACTGCGACTGGATCTTTCCCCGGCGGCGCTGGTGGTGTTGCTGCAGATATTCAGTGTCGGATTGGCAGGGCTGATTCCGTTGAGTTCAGGCGCGGACCGCTGGCGTCTGGGCGCGATCTGCGCTTCGACGGCGCTGCTTGCCGGGTGGACGTATCCGCTCTTCGCGCACTGGGCCTGGGGTGGAGGCTGGCTTGCGCAACTCGGCGCCAACTGCGGGTTGGGGCGAGGCTTCGTCGATGGCGGCGGCTCCGGCACGATTCAGGTAGTGGGTGGAGTCACGGCGTTGTCGATCACGTGGATTCTGGGGCCGCGGCGAGGGAAGTTCTCGGCGGAAGCACTGCCGGCCGCGCTTCCCGGACACAACGTGGTGCTGGTTCTTCTGGGATGCGGGTTCGCGTGGATCGGATGGATGGCGCTGAATTCCGCGGGCGCGATGTTGTTCTTGGGCGTGGAGCCGGGACGCGTGGTGCTGATTGCGGTCAACACCACACTATGCGCGGCGGCGTCCGGGTTGGCGGCGGGGGTGGTGACGCGAGTCCGCTTTGGGCGTCCGGATGCGTCGCTGAGCTCCAACGGGTGGATCGCGGGCCTGGTCGCGAGCAGCGCGGCGGCCGCATTCCTGAAACCGGCGGCGTCCATGATTGTCGGCGGCGTGGCGGGGATTTTGGTTGTGTCGGTTGCCGATTTTCTGGAGTTCCAGCTAGCGATTGACGACCCGGGCGGCGCGGTCTCCGTGCATGCGGTTGGCGGCCTTTGGGGAGTGCTGGCGGTGGCGTTGCTGGCGGATGCGGGCCCGGGCGGACAGTGGCTGGCGCAGTTGGTCGGAATCGCGACCCTGCTGGGTTTTGTGCTGCCGCTGTCGTATGGATTGAACTGGTTGCTCGATCGCGTCTATCGCCAGCGGGTGGCGCGCGAAGGCGAGTTGCAAGGAATGGATCTGCACGAGTTGGGTGCGGGGGCGTATCCGGAGTTCGACGTTCACGGAGACGACTTCCTGCAGCGCTGAGAACTTGCTGGTGGAGAGCTGGGCGTCCCCACCAGGCCGCCGAACTGCTGGACGGGCGAGACGCCCGTCGTTCCACGAACACCGTTGTTCAGCTGTGCCGAGCCACGTAAAGTAGCAGGCCAAAAATCACGATCGGAATCAAGGCCATCAGCGCGTAAAAGAGGGCCTTCTTCACCCACGGGGTTCGGCGATCCTGCCA
>Ga0181526_10001760_pt1 | contig 20007 bp, 10 predicted proteins | sample PEATcosm2014_Bin_35_FD_119750 | JGI IMG/M metagenome (GOLD analysis project Ga0181526, IMG submission 119750) | Peatland microbial communities from MTU Mesocosm Facility, Houghton, MI, USA - PEATcosm2014_Bin06_30_metaG | ecosystem: Environmental > Terrestrial > Soil > Wetlands > Peat | place...
CAATCGAGTTTCGTTCGACTATCAGCAGGCTCGACCGACGAAGACCGCCTTCGATGTTTACTCGGAAGGTGTCGGCGTGTGTCGCGATTATCAGCATCTTGCCATCACGTTTTGCAGAGCTCTCAATATTCCGGCGCGCTATGCAACAGGTTACCTGGGAGACATTGGAGTGCCTGTACGTCTGCCAATGGATTTCAGCGCCTGGTTCGAGGCATATCTCGAGGACAGATGGTGGGTCTTTGATGCTCGCAATAATCAACCGAGGCTGGGGCGGATTCTAATGGCCACGGGCCGCGACGCAGCTGATGTCGCCATGACGACCTCGTTTGGGCAAGCTGACTTGCGCAATTTCTTTGTCGTGTCGGAGCTCGAGGAAGCTGCGATTCCAGACTGAAACGCCGATCAGGATTCGATGACTTCCAGGTCAACTCCGACTTTCAGGGTATGCGTTCCCCCACCGAGTATCAGGCCGTGGAGAGGACTGACATCGCCGAAGTCTCGTCCCCATGCGATGGTCACATGACCCGTGGAGGGAACGACATCGTTGGTGGGATCCACGTCAAGCCATCCGAGTCCTGGGCAAAAGGCGGATACCCACGCATGGGATGCGTCGGCTCCCACCATGCGTGGTTGACCGGCAGGCGGATGGGTGCGCAGATAGCCACTTACGTATCTCGCGGGCAGATTGATTGAGCGAAGGCAAGCGATTTGGATGTGGGCAAAGTCCTGGCAGACGCCTCGCTTCTTCCGAAAGACCTCCTCTATTGGGGTTCTGACCGTGGTCACTTTCGAATCGAAGCGAAAGTCGCGATGAATGAGTGTCGTCAGATCCAGCAGCGATTCAACCAGAGGCCGGCCGGGAGTGAACGATTGTTTGGCATAGCGGGCAAACTCTGGCCGAAGCCTGATGCGCGGGGATTCAAACCGGAATTGATAGGCATCGAGGCACTCAGGGCTTAGATCCTCGGGCAGGCTCTTGACCGCATCTTCCCAGGAAATAGAGCAGATATGCGGATCTCGTGCAGTCTCTTCGATGACAACTTGGCTTCGCGCCTCAACAACCAGTTCATCGTGTGGCTCTTCAATGGTGAAGATGTACTGGTGGTTGCCGAAATAATCCATTCGTTCGGTGACGATGGTCGGGCTCGGTATGATTTGCAATTCGCTTTGCGTCAGGCGATGATGCGCCAATGTGCGCGGCCTGAGACATGCAACGTGGCTGCCGACCGACACGGGGTATTTGTATTTGTAAGACGTTCGATGAACGATTTTATAGATCATAGACCTATGCTGATCGGGAGTGTGCGAGCGTGGCTGAAATAGCGGCTCGACAGGTTATCTGACCATGATGGGAGCAATCGTTCCAGACCTTCAAGGAAAGTTTCGAGCTGCACGAGACCCTCTGAGTTTGTGGTCCTGGCCGGGTCGCCTGGCAAACTGTGGCTGATTGTTCGCAGATCGAAACGGCGTAGCATCGCCAGCGCGTTCCGCATCGCTTCAAGATCGTCGGCCATGTGCCTCGGAAGTCCCTGATAGAGGGCCACGAGATGCGCAAGTTGAAAATCGAGAGACCGCGGGTTATTCTCGTCGGCCATCAGGACATCCAGCGCGGCCACTGGCTGAAGCGTGGTGTAGTAGCGAGTACGATAGGTCATCGTGCTGTCTCCAACTTCGAGCAGGCATTCAAGCAGGGGCCACTCCTGCTCACGGAGTGGATGTGTGATCTGGCGCAGCAACCGCGTCAGATAAATAGCACGCTCAAGTCGCCGGCCGATGCTCAAGAACAACCAACCCAAACCGCGATTGATGTTTTCGCGCTCCATTCCGGAAAAAGCCGACAGCAACTCCAGGCACCGCGTGAGTATTGCCGGATACTCGGGAATCTGCGTATCGCGTTCCGCATCGAGTGAGATGCGCAATTGGCCGATGAGGATCATCATGTCGGCCGACAGACGCTCTCGAACGCTGTTTCCAACGCGAGAGACTTCTGAAAGGATGAAGGCCAAGCTGTCAGTCCGCTTCGCATCGGAGATCACAGAGAGGAATTCCTGCTCGAGCTCCAGCGGAGTCGGACGTCTCTTTTTGGCTTTGGGCAGCTTACTATGCCTTGACTTCAAGCAGTCGTGTAGACGGACCAGGTACCCAAGTTCTCCCGGGTCGGCACGCCGTACGCGGGAAATCATTGCCCGTGCGATCCGCGCCGTGCTTTCAGCGCGTTCGACGTATCTTCCCAACCAGAAAACCTTGTCGGCAACGCTACTCGGAACGCTGGGAGATCCACGACGCAATGCAACTGGCTGGTTACGTGGGTGCAACAGACTGAAAGTGTCCACGGGGCCGTCCCACAGAACCCATGCGTCCTTGCTGTGTCCGCCGCGCTGCATCGACACGACTGAGCCCTCGGCTTCGGCTACGCGCACCAGTCCCCCGGGAATCGCCGTCCAGCCATTGCCGGTGTTGATCACGTAAGCCCGTAGCACCACGCTGCGCGAATAGAGACGTCCGTTGTCCCAGACCGGGGCATTGGATAAGGCGATCTGCTCCTGAGCTACGTACTCGTGTGGAAACGCCTTCAGTTGCTCTGTAAGCTTTCTCCTTTCCGCTTGCTCAAGATTTGCGCCAAACACGGGCTCCATTCCGCGGGATGGAAACGCCGGCTTGAGGACAACCGAATCTACATGCCTGATCACCCAGTCAAATGCATACGACTGTCCGCACCACCAGGTCGCCACGGACGGAAGCTTGAGACTTTCTCCCGTCATGTGCCTTGAAAGTCCAGGAAGAAACGGCATGATGGCAGCTGTCTCGATCACTCCGCTGCCCAGAGCATTGGCGACCTTCACGTTTCCGGCTACGACGGCGTCGACGAGGCCGGGCACGCCAAGAAGAGAATCACTGCGCAGTTCCAGCGGATCGCAGAAGCTGTCGTCGACCCTTCGCAGGATCACGTCAACTCGCTCCAGCCCATCCACGGTTTTAAGAAAGACGCATCGATCGCGAACCGTGAGGTCCGCCCCCTCCACCAGAGTGAAACCAAGGTATCGTGCGAGGTAGGATTGCTCAAAGTAGGTTTCATTGTGGGGACCTGGGGTCAGCAGCACGATACGCGGATTGCTGGATTCAGCCAGGGAGGTGAGCGCATCGCGCTGGGCGCGGAAAAATGGCGCGAGCCTTAAGACATTCGAGCTGCTGAAGGTGTTCGGCAGGACGTCGGAGACTATGGTGCGGTTCTCAAGCGCGTAGCCGCTGCCGGAAGGCGCCTGCGTGCGATCGGAGAGGACCCACCATTGCCCGTCGGGCGAGCGGGCAAGGTCGACCGCGAGCATGTGCAGATAGGAGTGCGAAGGAACGCGCACGCCCACCATCGGCCGCAGGAATGCGGGATTGGCGTAAAGAAGTTCAGCCGGAAAATGGCCGCTTTTCAGCAGTAACTGAGATCCGTAAAGATCCTCGAGAATCAGATTGAGGAGTCTCGCACGCTGGATGATTCCCTGCTCGATATACCGCCACTCGTCGGCTGCAATCAGGAACGGGACAATATCAATCTCCCACGGCCGGTTTGCACCGAGGGGATCGCTGTAGATGTTGTAGGTGATGCCATTCTCGCGGATGCGGCGCTCGGCTCGAAGGCACCGTCGGCCTAACTCCTCGGCTCCGATGGCGCGAAGTGATTCCATCAGGTGCGCCCAGTGAGCACGTGGATTCACGCCGTCAGCCGAGAGTTCGTCATACGCTTTGCCATAGCGCAGTGGAGTTTGATCAAGATCAGTCGTCATGACGAAGCCCCCTGACCTTCGTTACGGACGCGGGGGCCGGTTGAAGGAATGCGCAGGTCCAAAGTTCCCGGGAAGATTCGGTTGACCTCGTCCTCGGGTATCCTCACCGCGACGACTGGATCGATTACCTCAAAGCGTTCGAGTCGCCGCGCCAGGGCCTCGTCGGCATCCACCGGGAGGCCCTTATATTCACGGCCCACAGGTGGATCGATCCGGTAAACACATTGGGCCAGTGAGCGCTCGTTGCGGCGATCCATCAAAGTGAACGTAAGCGGCGAGTGCACTGGTATCGTGGGATGAATCGTGGCCGACAATTTGCGTGCACGGAATCTCACGCCGCCAACAGCGACGCCTGGCTCAGTGGCCGGACGAAGAGGTACGGATCGTCCATTGCAGGCCACGATATAGCGCGGATCCGGGGTTAGCCCCGAAACTTTCACTTGAACCCGCTCAACCGAGGAGTCGACGTTTCGAACTGTCCGGCCCGATGCGGTCTCTTCCGCCAGCACATTCCACGGTTCCAGCGCTCGGCGCAGCTCGACCTCAACCCCGCCCGAAGAGATCGAGCCAAGCTTCGGAAAGCGAAATTCAAAATGCGAAGCGAACCACTCAGTTTCAAAGTCGAACCCGGATTGCCGTATGTGAGCAAGGACCTCGACGAAATCCTGCATGACAAAATAGGGGAGCATAAAGCGGTCGTGAAGCATTGTGCCCCAGGGGATGAGTGCTCCGTCGAACGGCGCCTTCCAGAACGCACAAACCAAGGCCCGGACCAGCAACATTTGCAAAAGGCCCATGCGCATGTTGGGCTGCATTTCGAAGGCTCGCAGTTCGAGAAGGCCGAGTGGAAGTCCGACGCCCTCGGGGGGAAATAGCTTGTCGATGCAAAACTCGGCGCGATGCGTATTGCCTGTCATATCGGCAAGCAGGTTTCGGAAGAGTCCATCGACCATATAAGGCGGACAGTCTGTCGACAGCAGATGGCGAAAGGAAACATCGAGTTCGTACAGGGCGTCCATGCGGGTTTCATCGACGCGCGGGTATTGGCTTGTGGGACCGACATACGTTCCAGAAAACAGATAAGACATCGATGGGTGGTTCTGCCAGAACGCAACCATGCTGCGCAGTAGATCCGGCCGTCGCAGGACGGGGCTATCGGCGGTGGTCAGTCCGCCAATCACGATATGGCTGCCGCCTCCCGTGGCTTCGCAGTTGCCGTTGAAGTTGAACTTTTCAGAAACTAATCGATTCCGTCGCGCCTCGTGGTCGAGCAACATGCTGATCTGCTCGAGTTCTTCCCAAGTTTGAGCTGGTGGCATATTGATTTCCAGCACGCCAGGGTCAGGAGTGACACTGCACGAGCGCAGGCGTGGATCGGCGGCCGGGGCATAGCCCTCAACCCAGACTGGCAGCTGCAAATATCGACAGGTGTCTTCAATTGCGCTCACCAGATCGAGATAATCCACGAGGACGGGTGCATAGGGGAGCGACACGTGAAGGCGGCCATCGCGGATCTGCACACAAAGGGATGGCCGAATCAGTTCACGCACTCCATCGAGTGAACGCGCCACGGGAGGCAATGAATCGGCCTCCGGGTTCGCATCGAATAGCTCCATGCGCCGCAGCTTGGAAGTGGGCAGCCTGACACGGTCGGCGAATGGGGCATCCGCAAACGTATATTCGAGCGCGTCAGGCGGAGTCCAAGGCATTGCTTCGGTCGGAATGCGGTAGCCGATTGGAGAATCACCGGGGGATAGAACGATGCTTCCCTCGCTCGGAAACCACCATTGACTGGACCAGCGCAGAACGCCATCCGGTTGGCGGCGCCGAATCGGCAAAACGTGGCCCGCAGGTTCGGTCCTTGGCGCATCCTGCTCAAAAGCAGGAAGAATGTTTTCGGTTGTGACCTGCAGTCGCCGCGTCAGCGCCCTCATGAATCGAAGAGCGTCGGACGCCTCCAACCCGTAATCATGGTTCTCTAACGCGATAAGCTTGACATCCTCCCACACCGGAACGCCATCTGCGCGCCAGAAACAGCTCAAGGCCCAGCGAGGCAATTGCTCACCGGGATACCATTTTCCCTGTCCGTAGTGAAGAAGGCCGCCCGGCGCCAACTTTTCACGAAGAGCCTGAATAAGAGTCAGTCCGCAAGCCCGCTTTTCATCGCCGAGGGCATCGATATTCCATTGAGCGCTCTCGGGCTGGCCGACGCCGACGTAGGTCGGCTCGCCGCCCATCGTCAGTCGAACATCTTGCGCCTGAAGGTCGGCATCGACGCGATCTGCCACTTGGCGTATTCGGAGCCACTGAGCATCGGCGTCTGCTTGCGCCTGCGGGCGAGGGCTGTCCAGGCGGCGAACAGACATTTCATAACCGAAGTCGATGCTTGCCCGCTCTGCGGTGCCCGAGATGGGAGCGGCTTGGTCGCAACTTGAGGTGCACGCCAGGGGGATGTGTCCTTCGCCGGCGAGGAGGCCTGAGGTGGGGTCCAATCCGATCCATCCGGCACCTGGCAAGAAAGCCTCAGCCCATGCATGCAGATCGGCAGAGTCGGACTGCGGGCCGCTCTTGGCGCCGTTCAATCCTGTCTTCTCATCGCCACCCAGCTGAATGAGGTAGCCGGAGACGAAACGTGCTGCGATTCCTAGATTCCGGAGGCACTCGATGAGCAACCAAGCCGAGTCGCGACATGAGCCCGAGCGCTTCTGAAGCGTCTCTTCGGACGCTTGGATCCCGTGTTCCAACCGGGTGAGATAGCCAATCTCATCCCGTACTTTGCGATTCAGGAGCAGAAGGAGATTCACCGTGCTGGTTCGCTGGTCCCGGCAGTCTTCAACGAAGGCGTGAAGCAGGGGTCCGGGAGGGTCAATCAGCAAATAAGGATGGAGGTCCCTTGCAACGTCGGGCGTGTATCGGAATGGATATTCCTCGGCCGTGGGATCGAGCAGAAAATCGAAGGGGTTGAGGGGAGATAGATCCGCGACGAGAGTCACTTCGACCGCGAACTCGCTCGTTTTCTTCGGGAAAAGTACGCGTGCCTGCTGATTAGAGGAAGGATCGAGTTGCCAGCTCAGGGTGTGCTCAATGGGTGCGACATGGAGCGAATAGCTGAGAATCGGCGTGCGGCAGTGCAGACCAGGACGCAGTCGTATGGTCTGCGGACCGAGCATAACCGCCTTGTCGTATTTGTAGTGCGTCCGGTGCCTCAGTGCAACATGGATTCCCATCTGCCCTCATGCGGTACACGGCTAGAAGCCGGCGGTCCACATTCGCTGGCACCAGAACCCTCGCGCCGCCGAACCCCTTGAGCAAGCCGTGGTGTAAGAACACGTTAGCATATCGGTTACGGGTTGGAGATCGATTCCGGCGCCTGACGCCCGGAATGAGAGACGCCCTTCTAAATACCAGCTCGGCGGCTAGCGGCGCGGCCACACTGTCCACGACGAGCGACATTCCCTGTCGGTCGCATACGACGCCGTCTCGCAGGCTGACGCGGGCAGGATAATGGGACAGGTCACTATCTTGGCTTGGCTCGATGTGGTTCGGACAGCACCTGGAGTGTAATTCAAATCCGGCAGGCCGTCCTCGCTTCTGCGGCCCGCGGCGGAACTGAATCTGTTTACTGATGAGGGTTAACGGCGTGGCTACAACTCAATACCCGAAGCTGATAAGGGTGAGGTCCCTGGCAGGATCCTAAACTGGCGGTCCACTAGCCTCTATTGGATCGCACCCAGTCGTCCTCTCTGACGGCATTTGTGAAGTCGATGAATGCTTTCTCCAATTCAACCATTTTCCGATCGACTCGTTGAAAATCAGCTGCATTTGCGGCAGATTCTATCGCCGCCGCTGCGTGCTGAAGCATCTGTGCGCCGAGAGTAGCGGCAGCGCCCTTTATCGAATGAGCCTTGAGACTGCAGGCAGAAGCATCCTTCCGCTTAATGATATTTTTCAAACTCCCAAGCTGGTCCGGAAAATCTGCGAGAAACGAGAGTAGATAACTGGAAATAAGTTCTTCGTCTCCCATCATGCGATTAAACACACCTGCACGGTCGAAGACGATCAAGTTCTCATCGGTAGGCAGTGGCTGCGATGGGGTTGACGGCACGTCCGAAGTCGTGTCCCCTTCAATCGGGAGCCACCGTTCAAGTACGGTGCGCAGGCCATCGATCGAGACTGGCTTTGGCACAAAGTCCACCACGCCAGCTGCAAGGCTTTCCACCCTGTCAGAATTCATGGCATTGGCGCTCAAAGCGATGACTGGAACAAGGTGATCGAGCACTGCAGATTGCGGATCACGAATCTGGCGTGTCGCCTCAAGGCCGTCCATCACGGGCATGCGCATGTCCATCAGAACGAGGTCGTAGGGAGACGATGCGAGCGATTGGATCGCTTCAGCCCCATTTCCTACAGCATCAGCATGTAGGCCGAGCTTCTGCAGCATCCCTAAAGCAACTTCCTGATTTATTGAATTATCCTCCACGAGAAGAATCCGAGCGCCCTCTCGGACCCTGCAATGCCCCGCCTGTGTGCGTGGTGTCTCCGGAACTGTGACAGACACGCGATTCGAGCTTCCCATCTCCTCGTATGCTTGAGATAGGTGCTCTAAGAGCTCTTCACGGCGTACTGGTTTGGTAACACAGCTGCTGAAACCAATTTCATCCCAGGATGTCTTCTCTTGTCGTGAACCAAGCGGCGCCAGCATGACCAACCTCGTATTGCTCAGAGCAGCGTTCGCTTTGATCGTCCGGCCGAGGGTCTCCCCATCCATATCCGACATCTGTTTGTCGATTATCGCGATCTGAAAAGGGTCATTCTCATGATTTGCTTTTTGGAGCGCCTGGATTGCAGCGAGACCACCGTCAGCCTCGCACGGGCGCATTCCCCATCCGGCGCTAAGTCCCTTCAGCATCTCTCGACTCACCGAAGAGTCATCGACGATCAGCAAACGCACGTCGGTCAAACTTCTGAAATTGGTGCGCTCGGTGTTTTTCGTACTACTCTCGAGACCGAACGGAATCGTAAACCAGAATTCCGAGCCATCGCCCTCCTGGCTCTTCACTCCGATCTGTCCCCCCATCAACTCAGCAAGCTCCTTTGAGATCGCCAAACCGAGACCAGTGCCGCCGAATCGTCGTGTCGTTGACGATTCAACCTGCGTGAACCTATCGAAGATCGCGCCGAGCTTGACCTGAGGTATGCCGATGCCGGTGTCGCGCACCGCAAACCGCAACAGGCAGTTCGATTCATTGCGCCACTCAACACTTGCCCGGACGGTGACTTCCCCCTTCTGCGTGAACTTCACAGCATTCCCGGCCAGATTGAAAAGTATCTGTCGCAACCGGGCCGGATCACCCACGACTTGAATTGGCGCTTCGGGACTTAGGAGAAAACAGAGTTCCAACCCCTTCGCATTTGCGGTAACTGCGAGGGTAGTGGATAGCTCTTCGAAAAGAGACTCAAGATCGAAGTTCAGCATCTCGAGCTCTAGCTTCTTCGCTTCGATCTTTGAAAAATCGAGAACATCATTGATCAATCCGAGCAGGGTTTTTCCGCATTCGCGCACTGTAGTGGCATAGTGACGCTGTTCGCCGGTCAACTCCATGTCCAGCAGAAGTCCGGTCATGCCGATCACACCATTGAGCGGGGTTCGAATCTCGTGGCTCACGCTCGCTAGAAACTCGCTCTTTGCGAGATTTGCTGCGTCTGCCTGTTCACGGCGCTTTCTTTCTGAGATTTCCTGGAAGACAACCACGGCGCCGTTGGGCTTGCCGTCTTGCATCATCGGCGTACTCGTGTACGCTACCGGAAAGCTTGTTCCGTCCTTCTTCCAAAACACCTCGGTATCGCAAAAGTGCACCTTGCCATCATGCAAAGCTTCGTAGATGTGGCAGGTCTCCTTTTCATAGATTGACCCGTCCGGATGGGAGTGGTGAATCATGGCGTGTTGCGATTTTCCGATTAATTCATGGGGCTGATACCCCAGCATTGCGCTCGCGGAAGGGTTGGCGAAAGTGGTCAAGCCATCCTTATCCAATCCGTAAATGCCCTCCCCAGCAGATTCGAGAATCAGCCGATGAAGGTCGTTCGTTTTCTGGGCGGCTTCCAATTCAAGTCGAAGGACAGCCTCTTGCAATTTGGAACGTTGCAACTGGGCTTCCTCCAGGTCGGCCTCAGCCCTTTTACGTTCAGTGATGTCCTCGATGATCGTAATGAAGTGAAGTATTTGCCTATCTCCATCACGCAAGGCGGAAGATGTCACCCGCACCCAAGCGAGGCTCCCATCCTTGCGGACATAGCGTTTGTCCCATCGGGGGGTGCTCGGCGCTCCATCCATCAAGAGTTGGAAGAGCCTCTGGCTCTCGTGAAGGTCCTCAGGAAGTGAAATGTCCGCGAGGGTAAGACCAACGATCTCTTCTTGACTGTAGCCAATGATCTCGGAAAAGCGCGCGTTACATCTTTGAATCCGTCCATCCAGCGAGATATGAAGTATGCCGATCGCGGCTTGATCAAATGTTGCACGGAAGAGTTCTTCACTCTTTAGCAGAGCATCCCGCGTCTGCTTCGCTTCTGTGATGTCCTCTGCAACGCCGACAACCCTGAGAATGCGACCATCCGCGTCGTGAATCGGGAAGCAACGATCTCTTATCCATTTCTCTCCTAGTCCAGCCGAAACCCGAAACTCAATGTCGGTTGGTTCTCCTGACAATTGCTTCTTGAACGTCTCCTCGGCTAACTTCTTGTCACTTGGGTGGATGAAGTCCTTGAGTTTCTTCAGATCGTTATAGGCTTGTTCCCGTGGAAAACCCCAGATTTCTTCGAACGCAGGGCTAAGATACTGCATCCTGGTTCCCTCACCATCCATCATCCAGAAGAGCTCTCGGATATTCTCCGTGAGCAACCTGAAAGTCTCATCTCTTTCCTGAAGCCGGGCCTCGACACGCCGGCGTTCAGTCACGTCTTGAACAATGGAGAAGAGCAACTGTTTCCCGTCCACATCCATGGGGGAGGAATGCACCTCGACATCGCGTAATTCACCACTGTCGAGCCGGTGCTTAAAGTAGAAGGAGTTCTGCTGTTGATACAACGCCAGTTGCATCTCTGAGCCGATCGTTGGCGAGGCCAGCGTGTTGATCTGGTTAATCGACATGCCAGCCAGCTGATCCTGTGAATAACCATAGAAAGCAGAAGCGGCTTGATTAGCGCTGTTGATGCGACCAGTCAGGGGGTCGATCAACAGCATGACTGATGCGTTGTTTTCGAAGACTCTCCGGAATCGCGATTCGCTTTCGATCAGCTTCTGTTCGGCTCGCAGCCGTAGAGCGATATCGCGCGCGATGCCAGATGCACCAACCACCTCCCCGGCAGCATTGCGAATCGGGAAGATGGAGAATGATGCGTTGATTCCCCGACCGTCTTTGCCCCGAAGAACGACATCTATCGGCCCTATACTCAGCCCATTGCGAATTGCTTCTAATACCTTGGGCAACCTTCCAAGCCGTTCGGGCCGTACGAGAATGGCGACATTTTTCCCAATAATCTCCTCGCTCGTATAGCCGGACATTCGTTCCGCGGCTCGGTTCCAGCTGCGGATCGTTCCATCAAGCGTCGTGGAGCTTATTCCGTCGTCGGACGAGTCAATGATAGAGGCCGCCAAGGCTTGCGCAGCCTCAGCTCCTCTGAGTGCTGTGACGTCGCGGATCGTAGTCGAGATGGCGGCGATTTTACCGTCGGGTTCCTTGACCGGCCACCATGTGATGCTGAGGGTAATTATCTTGCCGCTCTTAGTGACTCCCAGGCTTTGGATAAGGCGAAGGACGCCTCCATGCGATACGTGACGAATGTGTTGCCCAACGGCCGCTTGATCCGCGGGCAAGATCAAGGAATGGAAGTGAATTCCGATTGCTTCTTGGGCAGAATAGCCAAAAATCGATGCGGCGCCGTGATTCCAGGTGACAATTTCGCCTGACGGCCGAAACGCCACAATCGCATCTTCAGCGCTTTCGACCATCGCAGCAATCAGCTGGAGGTCCTGAGTCTTTTTTACTTCGGGGGCTTTCGGCGGCAATCCTTCCCCATTTGCAATCAGAATGCCTGCTTGATCGTGGGTCACCAACTAATCACACCTTTCATCAATGACTTAGGAAGGTTAGCAAGGAGACGAACTGCCTTTTTGCGCTCCGATTAATATCGGCAAATCCACGGCGCCTCATCAGTCGATTCGTGGAAATAAATGGCGTGCGGGATTGAAGCATATCGGGTGACCTGCCGATAGAGGGGAATGACCCGCTCTTCACCTACGTCAACCAGGCCGGGGTTGAGACGCTGCAAGAGCAACTCTACGAAAGCTATGATTCAGATTCTCATCGAAGTTCATCCCCTAATCCGAATCGAGGGGGGGGTGTACGCATGGCGGCTTCCGCGAAAATCCTCGTCGTGGATGACGAGCGAATCAATCTGGAACTTTGCGCTCGACAGCTCAATCGTAACGGGTATCTAGTCGATCTCGCCTTGAGCGGCCCCCAAGCCATTGAAATGGCGCGAGAGGCACGTTATGACGTCGTATTGCTCGATTACATGATGCCCGGCATGAGCGGCCTGGACGTGTTGAAGGCTCTAAGGCTTCGCCACGACCCACTTGAGCTCGCCATCATCATGGCAACTGCTATCTCTGAGAGCAGTAAGATCTCCGAAGCTCTCGACCTTGGAGCAAACGACTACATCACCAAACCGATCGACTTTAACGTAGCGTTGGCGAGAATCCGGTCGCAGGTAGCAAACGTCAGGAAAGGAACCACCATACGAGCGACCGAGGAGCGCTATGCTCTGGCCGCCGAGGGAGCCGGCGCTGCCCTGTGGGATTGGGATCTTGACCACAATGAGGTCTACTTTTGCTCGCGCTGGCAATCCTTGCTCGGCTATGCCCCGGAGGATCTCAGGAGTCAGCCCGATGAATGGTTCTTGCAAGTCCATCCTTCCGACATTGAACGGCTCAAATCGACCATTCAGGCGCACATCGGGAACGCAGCAACAGAACTTCGGTGCGATTACCGCATCAAGGGCAAGGACGGCACCTACCGCTGGATGTCACTTCATGGAGCGGCTGTGCGCCATGAAGATGGACGCGCCTATCGACTGGTTGGATCGCAAAACGATGTCACGAATCAAGCAACAGTCGATTTGTTGACAGAGCTCCCGAATCGAGTCTCGTTTGTGGACCGCCTATGGACGGCTTTGGCTCATCGCCGGTCTGATGAAAACTGGCGCTTCGCTGTCCTGCTCCTTAATCTCGACCGCTTCAAACTGTTCAATGACAGCCTCGGCATCGCCATCGGTGATCGAATGCTCGCAGCAGTCGCTCGGCGGTTGCGAAACTCCCTGGATGCTTCGATTAAAGAGATTTGGCCGGATGGAGAAACATTCCTCGCCCGGTTGCGAGGAGACGAGTTCGCCGTGCTCATTGAAAACCTGGGGGCGACTTCGCCCCCCGAGGCCCTGGCGAACTCTGTTTCTGAGATTATGCGCCCGGCATTCCACGAGATCGGCCAGGAATTCTATTGCACTCTTAGTGTCGGCATCGCGTTTCCGCAGGGGGACACGAACTCCGAAGAAGACTTACTTCGGGATGCCGACATTGCGATGTGCGTGGCCAAAGCGCGAGGCCAAGGCAAGTGGGCAGTTTTTGACGTCTCCATGCGGCAGGAGCAGACAAATCGTCTGCAACTTGATAACGATTTACGTAAAGCGATTCTGGAGTCCCAATTCGAAGTCTACTATCAGCCCATCGTGCTTTTGGAGACAGGCGCTATTCGAGGCTTTGAGGCGTTGGTTCGGTGGAACCATCCGAAGCACGGACTCATTTCTCCAGGTGTGTTCATCCCTGTCGCGGAACAGACCGGATTGATCGATCAGATAGGCCTTTGGGTGCTGGGTGAGGCATGCCGTCAAATCCACTCCTGGAACCAACAGCGCCTAGCTCTCGAACCCTTTTACGTAGCGGTCAATGTCTCAGCTAGACAGTGTGAGAATCCACGACTTATCGAAAATGTTTCCGCGATACTCGAAGCGACGGGTCTCCCGCCAGAATGTCTTCATCTTGAGCTCACGGAATCAATGTTCGTCCAAGAAATGACGGAAACAAAGAAGATGCTCGAAGAGCTCAAGAGCCTTCGAATCGGTCTTAAGATTGACGACTTTGGCACTGGATATTCAAGTCTCCAGCACCTTGCAAAGCTTCCTTTTGACATGCTGAAGATGGATCAGTCATTTGTGCGTGACATGAGCGCCGACAACCGGGACTCGATCGAACTTGTGCGATCAATTGTGATGATGGCCAAAGGGCTCAATATGGAGGTCGTCGCAGAAGGTATCGAAGGGATTGAGCAACTGCGTTCACTTGATCAAATGGGCTGCAGATTCGGGCAAGGCTACTTCTTTTCTAAGCCAGTGCCGGCGGGCCAAATCGAGACAATGTTGGCATCCGAACCAGGAACACCTTTGCTCCGCGCGGAGGAGCGCGGGCTGCGTCATTGTTAGGCCAGAGGTCGCCGGGACTACGCTGATCCAAGTAGTGCATGATCAAACACGCTATCGCCAGATTGCTGATAGAAGCATGAAAATCATCATCGAAAGTGCGACGACTCGGGCCTGACAATCAGCTTTCCGAGTCGCCGGCGTATAACCCACGAACAGGACCTTGGACGAATCTTCGCCATCGTTTGTTACTTTCTCATCGGCAACAAGGTACCTCAGGCGGCTTGAACTGGGCGGAAACGGTCCATAATTGATCTTCGCAGGAGTGAATTATGGCAAGCTGCCCATCGTGCCAACACGAGGTCTCTGTGCTTTTCGATTCGATCCGCCCTGCGATCTTCCTGCAGAATATGTTCCGGTCACCGGCAAACAAAGTTTTCATCTGCAGACATTGCGGCGAACAGCTTACGATGGCGACCTCAGGTTTCGTCGTCTGCCAGCTGGCATTTGTCGCCATCGTCATTCCGTGTGCGATCGCTTTTGCTCGTCTGCAGACCTGGCTTCTCAACTCCTCCCAATTGTTTCATCACCTTTCTACAGAGTTGCCGAACATGACTGTGGTCTTGCTCTGGATTCTCCCCACCTTGATCGTGTCTGTGATTGCTTGTGCTCAGTTCGCTAAGCACTTTGTCGAATTTCGAAGAGCGATTTGACCGCGTGCAATATGCTCCCCGGTCGTGTTGAGCCACAGCCAAACACTTCAGGAAAACTGCCAAACTGGAAGTTGCACCATTTTTGGTTACTGACGGATTGACCACGACTCACTCGAAGCACGCGAAAAACTACTGTCCGTTGTTGCATGAATGAGAACTAAACTAACGTCGAGGGCTGTTTTCGATAGAATGGTCTGGCGGGCTATGCTGAATTGATTTCCCTAAGAACTCGCAACTCGTAACTCTCAACTCCTATACGGCAGCCGGCACCTGCGCAGCAAATCTGCAAATCGCGCATCCCCGCGCAACGAATCCCACTTCGGTTCGGTCGGTAGCATCGCTAGGTGCACATCGTGCTCCTCAATACCGCGTTCGAGCCAGGCAAACGCGTCATCCACTTCACGAAGTCCGACATGCACCTGCGCAATCGCGTAAGCAGGTATGTAGCGCTGCAGCGCGAGTGCCTCCAGCGTCTTCAACACCTCGCGCGCATCGTTCTCGCGCCCCATCTTCGCCAGAACAAATCCACGGAGCGCGAGCACTTTGCTGTTTTCGCCGCCAACTCCTCCCCCGCGGCTCAGTGCCTCCAGGGCCAGCGCATCCTCGCCCAGCTGTTCGTATGCTTGCGCCATCTGCAGATTCGCAATCCAGAAGTCTGTCAGCACCACTGAGGCTTGTCGCGCAAATTCGAGCGCCGCAGGGAAGTCCCGCCCCATAAATGCAACCTGCGCCGAAAGCGCGTGATGCATCGCCTGTAGCGGATCGATCGCTCGCGCCCGCTCCATTGCCTGCCGCGCCTCTTCTTCGCGGTGCCCCGCATGTCCGAGGGCGATTCCCAGCAGGCGGTAAACCAGCGAGTAGTTCGGATCGATCGCAATCGCTCTGCGATATGCCGCCTCGGTCTCCCTCCAATCCCAATCCAGCCAGAACTTCACGAAGCCCCACGACGTCTGCGTCTCTGCCAGTTCCGGCTCGGCTGCAATCGCCTGCTCTGCTGCGCGCCGTGCCTTCTCCCACACATCGCGAGGACGCGCATCCGCATGGATCGGGCTCGATGCATACGCATCCGCGAGCCCCGACCAGGCCAGCGCATAATTCGGATCGAGTTGCGTCGCCCGCAAATAGCGTTCCACCGCTATGCGCGTCGTTGCCGGTGTAAACAGGTTCCAGTAGTATCGCCCTTGCAGGTAAGCGTCGTATGCCTCCGGATTGTGCGCCTGCCGCCGTGCCAAGGCATCCAACCGCTCCGGCGAAAGCCGCAGCCGAATCTGCTGCGCGATCGTTGTGCTGAGTTCCCACTGAAACGCCAGAATGCTCTTCGGCTCGCTGTCGTATGTCGCCGACCATGTCTGCACCTGGTCGTTTGCCCGCACCAGTTTCGAAGTCACACGAAGCCGGCCGCCCTCGCTGCGCAGCGAACTCTCTACCAGAAATGCTGCGCCCAGTTCGTGTCCGATCTCCTGGAGCGACTTCGTCGTGCGTTTGTACCGCATGATCGTAGTCCTTCCGATCACGCTCAGCCGCACCGGATCGATCTGTCCCAGCGCCGCGATCACCTCTTCCGTCAACCCATCGGCCAGGTACTCGCGGTCTGTCTCCGGTCCAAGATTCTCAAACGGCAGAACGGCCAGCACCGTTCCCGTCGTCGCAGCCGGTGCACTCAACTCCGTTGTCTTCACAGGCACCAGGAACCTGTACCCGCGCTTGGCGATCGTCTCAATAAACTCGACGCCGTCGCTCCCCGCGCGCAGCGCTTTTCGCAACTCCGACACGCAATGCGCCAATGTCGCCTCTTCCACAAACGTGTCCGGCCACAGCCGTTTGAGGAAGTCGTCTTTGTCCACCAGCCGCCCGTGATTCTCCACCAGCATCTGCAGCGTGTCAAATACCTTCGGCTGCAGTTTCACTGCTCGATCGCCGCACACGAACTGCTTTTCCTGCGGCAACAGCCTGAAGTTCGCGAATTCATACGCAACCTGGAGTTTCTCGTTCATCATCGAATCCGCCGCAGCGTGCCGCGATTCTAGCAGCACCTCCGTCCCATCGAAGTGATTTTCCTCAATATTTCCGGCAGGAATCCTCAATCCATCCTCAAGACTTCGGATCCGCACTCCGGCTATTTTGACCATGCAGTTGCAACCCACGTTCCCCAAAGGAGATCGCCCCATGTTCGCACGCAGCCGTATCGTCGGTGCCCTCGCCGCCTTCTCGTTCTTCGCGTCCTCACTTGCAGTCACCCCTGTCCTGAGCGCGCAGCCGGACGAGTCCGCATTTCATCACAGCTTGGAGGGCGCATGGTCGGTAACCGTCACCCTCTACAACTGCTCCACCGGTGTCAAGCGCCCGCCCTTCAGCTCTATGCTCCTGTTTTCTCGCGGCGGCACGCTCACAGAAACCACCTCCAACCCTGGCTTTCTTCCTGGCCAGCGCAGCATCGGCGTCGGCACCTGGGACCGGGATGAGCACGGCACCTACTCTGCTATCGACGTCGCCTACATTCAGTTCACCGGGGGCGCCTTCACCCAGGGTACCCAGAAGCTCACCCACTCCATCACCCTCGATCGCGACGCCGACTCTTTCACCGACGAAGCCACCGTCCAGTTCTTCGATTCCACCGGCGCCATCCTTATGTCAGGTTGCGCATCTGCCACTGCTACCCGCCTTCAGTAATCTGCCAGCCTCCTCACTCCATGGGCGGATTCTCAAAAAGTCCGCCCAATTCACGGGCTTCTGAGTTCGGGTTGTATTACCCGCAATTCGGAAGTTGCCCCAAAACCAGGTCACTTCCGTGTCGGCCACACCCCCCCCCGCGACTCCATCAATGAGCGGTTTGGCCTGAATGCGCCAACTCAGCGCGTCATGGTATAAAGAGATTCTGCAATTCAGGTTGCACCCCGTCCGCGGAAAGGGAAGATCCCACCTGAATCAACCTGCAAGTACAAACCCATGACTTCTCTTTTGCCCGTGCAGCGGACACCGGGCCACAAAGGAGAAGTGTATGTCTCGTGAGCTGCCCGTAAAACCGAGCCTCGAATACCTGAGGAAGCAAGCCAAACAATTACAACGCACGACATCCAAGGGCAAACTGGCCGATGCGCAGCATGCATTGGCTGAGGATTATGGTTTTGCCGACTGGGCAAAATTGAAGTCGTATGTGATCACCCTGGGCCTCCCGCCTGCTGAAGCTTTGACTGCTGTCATTCGCGATCAAGACGCGCAGCGCGTTCGCGAGCTTCTGGAATGCCATCCAGATTTGAGAGCGAATATCAACGAACCGCTGCCAAACTACGGCTTCGGTCAACATGCTCTGTTTGCAGCGGTGCAACGGACCGATCGGGCGACCATCGACGTTCTGTTGAACGCGGGCGCCAACATTCACAAACGAACCGAGTGGTGGGCAGGCGGATTCGGCGTGCTCGACGATTGTGATCCAGGCTTGGTAGATTTTCTGGTCGAACGCGGCGCGGTGATCGACGCGCACGCGGCTGCCCGGCTCGGAATGATCTCAAAACTGACTGAACTCGTCGCGGCGGATCGGGAAGTTGTCCACGCAAAAGGGGGAGATGGGCAGACGCCACTGCACTTTGCATCGACGATTGAGATTGCCCAATTCCTTCTCGATCATGGTGCGGAGATCGACGCGCTCGACGTGGACCACGAATCCACGCCAGCCCAGTACATGTTACGGGTTGAGCAAAAGCGTCACTATCCGCGAGACCGTCAGGACGTTGCTCGCTATCTTGTATCGCGCGGATGCAGAACCGACCTCCTCATGGCGACGGCGCTTGGCGATGTAAATCTCGTGCGGCATCATCTGGACACCGCTCCCGCCTGCATTCGTATGAGCGTTTCGGAAACGTGGTTTCCAAAGAAAGACCCTCGCGCAGGGGGCACGATTTACATCTGGATGCTCGGGGCAAATCGGACCGCACACGTGGTCGCGCGCGATTTTGGCCACGAGCAGGTCTTTGAGCTGCTCATGGAGCGGACTCCGGAAGATCTGAAACTGGAACTGGCCTGTGAACTGGGCCATGAAAGCACATTTCAGGACTACCTGGCCAGGAATCCGGACGCAACCAAAACGCTGTCGGACGCGGAGCGGCGGAAGTTACCCGCAGCCGCACAGAGCAACAACACAAAGGCGGTCCAACTCATGCTGGAGGCCGGCTGGCCAGTCAATACTCCGGGCGATATGGGTGCAACAGCGTTGCATTGGGCTGGCTTCAATGGCAATGCCGAAATGGCCCGCGACATATTGCGCTTTCATCCGGATATTGAAACCAGATCGCGGGAGTATGAGGGGACTGCGCTGTCATGGGCTATCTACGCTTCTGGAAATGGATGGCATCGAGAAGGCGGGGACTTCGTTGGAACGGTACGCGCGCTTCTTGATGCCGGAGCCGATCTACCGCCGAACCCCGAAGCACTCGAACCAAGCGACGCCGTCCTGGAGGTGCTGCCATGAATTCATCCAGCCGTCCGATCGCGGTCCTACTCCTCTCCTGTCTTTACATTGCCGCGGGCGCCGTCGAATTTGTCGCCAACTTTCCCAAACTGATGGCGCTGCAAGGCGCAGGCATTTTGATTGAACTAACCGAGCTGTTGGGTATCTTTGCGGGCGCTTTTATGGTCCGTGGTCGAAATTGGGCGCGCTGGCTCGCGCTTGTCTGGATGGCCTTTCACGTCGCCATTAGCATTCCTGTAATTCCTCAGGTCGCATCCCATTCCATCATCTTTATGGTGAGCGCCTGGGTTCTCTTTCGTCCTGACGCAAGGCGATATTTCACCCCACTGAAGCCAGACTACGAATAGCAGGCAGGTGTCCCCTTGAATTGATTCATGCCTAGTCGCCGATGCACTCGCCCAGACTCAGAGCGGCAAAAGCTCGGCCAAACACGGATTGCGGTTGGATCACCCGCAACCCGGACGTTATACATCCGTTACTGCCGGGTGGCCCAGTCTTGTCCAAGACAGCGATTCCGTAGATCCGCGCAGTTGATTTCAGAGGACATGGGCATCTTCCCTCGCCGATAGTGGCAGGTTCTGTC
>Ga0181526_10001762_pt1 | contig 19995 bp, 17 predicted proteins | sample PEATcosm2014_Bin_35_FD_119750 | JGI IMG/M metagenome (GOLD analysis project Ga0181526, IMG submission 119750) | Peatland microbial communities from MTU Mesocosm Facility, Houghton, MI, USA - PEATcosm2014_Bin06_30_metaG | ecosystem: Environmental > Terrestrial > Soil > Wetlands > Peat | place...
AAGAACAGGATGGTGAACAACCATGGGCGCGGCGTGTAGAGAGAATAGATGGTGTATGCGGCAGCGGCGGTCAGCAGCACAGCCAACGAAAAGTCGGCTTGAAGACGCCGTATCAGACGATGCAAAGCAACCGTGATTGCCAGCACCATTCCGGTTGTGTAGGCCACGATGCCAACCAGGCCGAGACGCTGAAAGAACTGCAGAACCAGCAACTCGAAGAGCCAGCTATATGAAGCCCAGGTATCTCCCGCGCCCAAGCTGGAGAAAGGATCTCTACCTGAGGGCGGCAATCCGCGGTGCTGCAGAATCCACTCGCCGGTGCGCAGATGCCACCAAATATCCGGGTCGGAAACGAACGCCTGGTGAAGGCCCGCGATCGCCGGAACCGAATAGAGCAATACAAGAATCAATGCCTGAAGCCATTGCTGGCCGCGGGAGGCCGGCAAACGCGCAAGGCCGCTTTCCGGCATGGGAACGGATTCGCGGCCATCCTCCGCGACTGAAATTGGCGTGGACCCCTGAGATTCCATCACAGAGATACTAACACCGGAGGATTTCTGCGAGCGCACTCCCCGCCGGAGCGCGGCCAACTGCGATCCTCATCACGCACGCATCTCAAGTACAATCTGAACCATGAGTTTTCCTGAAACGCGGATGCGGCGCCTGCGGCGCAGCGAATCTCTGCGCGCCCTGGTGCGCGAAACCACGCTGGAGCCCGGCGACCTGATCTACCCCCTGTTTCTCTGTCCCGGCGAGGGCGTACGCCGCGAAGTCGGCTCCATACCCGGCGTTTTCAATCTCTCCATCGACGAGGCGGTGCGCGAAGCCGAGGAGGCCGCCGGCCTCGGCCTTGGCGGCCTGCTTCTGTTCGGCCTGCCCGAAGCCAAGGACGAGCAAGGCTCCGGCGCATGGGACGACAACGGCATCGTGCAGCAGGGCCTGCGCGCCCTCAAGGAATCGCCCGCCGCCAAGAAACTGGTTCTCATAGCCGACGTCTGCCTGTGCGAGTACACCAGCCACGGGCATTGCGGCGTGGTGGTTGAAACCCGCGACGGCTTTGAAGTCGAAAACGACTCTTCTCTCGATCTACTTGCTCGCGCCGCCGTTTCTCTGGCCCAGGCCGGAGCCGATGTCGTGGCCCCCAGCGATATGATGGACGGCCGCGTCGGAGCCATCCGCAGCGCCCTCGACGACCAAGGCTGCGAGGATACCCCCATCCTCAGCTACGCCTCCAAGTTTGCCTCGGCCTTCTACGGACCCTTTCGCGAGGCCGCCGGCTCCGCCCCGCAATTCGGCGACCGCAAGAGCTACCAGATGGACGGCGCCAACCTGCGCGAGGCCCTGCGCGAGATCGATCTCGACCTGGAAGAAGGCGCGGACATGATTCTGATGAAGCCCGCCATGCCTTACCTCGACGTGATCCGTGCCGCCCGCGAGAGCTTCGATCCGCCCATCGGCGCCTACCAGGTCTCCGGCGAGTACTCCATGCTCCAAGCCGCCTTTCAGAAGGGTTGGCTGGACCCGTCTCGCGCCATCCTGGAATCGCTCGTGAGCATACGCCGCGCCGGCGCCGGGTTTGTCGTCACCTACTTCGCCGAGGACGCCGCCAAGCTGCTCGGCTGACCGCTAACTAACACCTGCAGAATCATCCATGTAGAGTAGTTCCGGCAGCCGCATCCCTGCCGGCGGGGATAATTCTACCGACCTTACCAACTTATAACTGTTTTATACGATAACCAGATAAACATAATCCGTGTGCGCCTCCCGAACGAAGCCTCATCCGAGTCCCCGCCAAGACTGCAAGGCAGAACTACATAGATTCTTTTCTCAACGATATTCCTTCCTTCATATATTCTTCTAAACGTTTTATATGGACGCACGAATCAACCCCTTTGCACCCGGAGGCTGGCCCATGGCCGCGCCGTTGAAGCCGTTCGCCGTGGCGAATGTGCGCAGAGACAACCCCAGAAGGAGAAACACCCGACCGATGGCCAAGATAGCAAAAACAGGCGACCGCAAGAAGATGATGGACACGACGAAGTCGACCGACTGTCCGAAGTGCAAGAAGCCGACACGCATCGTCAAGCGCGTAAAGGACCGCGAGCGCGGCGTCCCCGGCGGAGTCTACATTTCGTGCTCCGTGTGCGATTTCTACGAGAAGCTTTAGGCGCTGAAGGAAGTTTGGCGCAGGAGAAAGCCCGGCAGATTGCCGGGCTTTCTCAGTTGACGAAGGCACGGGCGCGTGGCGAATGCCCCTGCGTCTACGATCTGTTGCTGGATGGGAGGCGGCCATCCTGAGTCAGCCTTTAAGCTGGCGCCAGCGGGACGATGGCCGCGGAGGTCAGCCAATCATTCAATTGGGCGACGCTCCAGCCGCACTTGTCTACAAGGTGGGCGGCGAGCAGCCAGTATTTCACTCTGTCGGGCTCGAATGGCCCATAGTTGAGCACATAGGTGCCGAGCATGGCGACATCCTCTTCCAGGTTGTTTCTCGAATCCTGGCTGCCGATGCCGCCGCATTCAAGATAGACCTTGGAGGAATGATGAATGTACTGCCGCCCCTGCAACGACGCGCAAAGATGGGCGTATTCCCTGGTTTCGAGAATCCAGTAGTGCCATACGTCGTCGATGTCTTTGGTTACCGGGATGCTCCCATGACAAAATGTCGCAATGTTCAGAAACTTGAGAGTCTCTTCAATGCGAATGCCCACCTCTTCGCTACAGAGCGGCGCGAGCTTCCGCTCGAAGTAGCATTGCATCTGCGGACTCAGGAATGCGTCTGTCAACTGGCGGTTTGAGATGGTCATCGAGTTCTCCACGGTCGCCCAAAGGCAAGCCGCCGGGCGTCCCGCGCACGGCAGGACCATCCATGAGAACCATGGCTGGCACGCACCTTTGCATCCGCCGATGCGGCGGCCGGGCGTGGAGGCGGCCGATTGCTTATTTCTTGTTCACGCAGCAGGGACCGGCATCCGGCTTGCAGCAACCCGCGTCCTCGCGTCGCACGAGATCCTCGGGGCCGCTGGCCTTGCGACCGCTGCCGACGACTCCCTTATCCTTCAAGTGATCCAGAACCTTCCAGGTGACCAGCAAGGATTGCACCAGGACAACGGTCTGCTGCGTCGTGACCGCCTCAGTTGGCAAGGAGCCCGATTGGCCTTCGTGGTGTGACATCAGATTGTGTTCCTTTCTCGATAGTTAGATTGGCCGGTAGCGAACGGAGGTTCGCGAACGCCTGCGGCGGGGATAGGGGCATCCTACACATGCATCTTGTTAACTGTCAAGAAAGATATAAATCACATTTTCAGGCGCTCTCGGGGTAAGGCGGGAGGCTGTCAACCCTGCGGCCGGCAAGCTCTCACCGCCCCATTAACTCGCTACTTCGCCGCCCCCGCGGCCGTCTCCGGCTCGTCCCCAGCGTCCTCCACTAACACTGCCGAGCCGGGGACAACATCGAAGCTGATAGCATCCTTGCCCGCCGCGTGGAAGGTAATCCGCAGCGGCTCGCGCTGCCATTCCGCCGTGTCACAGGCCGGCACAGGATGGTTTTCCGAGTCGAATGGAGCCAGCTTTTTGGCCAGCACCGGCTTGCGCGCGGCCACCTGGGCCACCACGGCATACAAGCTCTTGCCGCTGGCCGTCACCCCGCAGTAGGCGGCATAGTCGCGGAACCAGCTCGGCTGGCTCACGCCGGGGTCGTACTCCGGCAGCTTCAAGGCCGCCACATGACCGGTGGCGCGATCCACCAGCAACCACGGACCCCGCTGCCAGACCCAGCGGCTGGCAGCCGGGGCGGGCTTCTCATTGGACCTGTCGCTGGGCCCGGGCTTGTCGCTGGGCAAGGCGTCGTTCAGCCGGATCGCCCGCCGCACCGCAAAGCTGCGGTCGGTCACGTCGTGGGCGTCGCCGGTGGTCCATTCCTTCAGCGCGCCGTCTACAAGAAGCGCGCGGATTTTCAGTTCGCTCTCGCCAGGAAGAGCTCCGGCCGGGTCGCCGGCCTGCGAGTATGGAACCCGCCGCACCGCTCCAAGAACCACCATGTGCGCCTTGCGCGGGGCGGCAAAAGCCGCCGGAACCGCCGCAAGCGCCGCTACCATGACCAAAACTGCAATCCGCTCGCCGACTCTCATGCTGTTGCTCCTGAGATGTTGGCGCAAATCTGTCGGAAAACAAAAGATACGGTCTCTCGCCCGCATGCAAGTACTTCAAGACCAACGAGGCCTTAACCCCAAGGACGGGCTTTCACAATCCCCGCTCCTCGAACTGTCCCAGGCCTATGAACCTAGACCTTGGGTGATCAGCCATCGTAAAGATTCTCATCTATAGCAATTCCAGAAACTGATCCGCGGTCAGACCGGCTATCCGGATCAGTTTCCGGAGCGTACCCACCGAAAGCTCTTTGTGCTGGGGAACAGAGAGATTCGCTCGTTCGTCTGCTTTGGTCATCATTACGTGGCTCCCCACCTGTCCCCGGACCAACCACCCCGTGCGCTCGAATGCCTTGACCGCGGCCTTGCCGGCAATGTTGCCGAGTTGCCCCATTCTTGGTTCTCCCGCGTTCTCTACTCAATCGCCGACATATGCTGCCGCAGGAAATCGAATTACCAGCAACAGCTAACTACCAAGGATCCAACCAAACAGAAGTTTTCAGACGGCGACCATGATCGGAGTCTGATGGGAGGGTATCGAGCCGATGGCCTTCTGATCTTCGGCCCACATCCAGCCTGCAATGGCCTCTCGAATGTTCTCTATAGCCTCCTTCTCGTCACGGCCCTGAGAAACGCACCCTGGCAAGGCAGGGCATTCGGCCACAACCCAGCCGTCTTCCGCTTGCTCCAGCGTTACGTGAAACATCATGGCGAGATCTCCTTGACCTTGATTGTAGCTTTCCTTCTAGATGTGTGCTGCCTCTACGGCCCGCGCCACGCGGAACGCCGTTCCTTCTTTCAAATGGCGGGCCAGCACCTGCATCCCCACCGGCAGCCCGGCCTGGGTCGCGCCGCAAGGCACCGTCACGCCGCAGATGCCCGCCAGGCTGGCCGTGACTGTGTAAATGTCGGCCAGATACATGGCCAGCGGATCGCCGGTCTTTTCGCCCAGCTTGAAGGCCGGCGTGGGCGCGGTTGGCGTTACGATGGCGTCTACCGAATCGAAGGCGCGCAGATACTCCTCGGCCAGCAGACGCCGCACCTGCTGGGCCTTCAGGTAGTAGGCGTCGTAGTAGCCCGCGCTGAGCGCGTAGGTTCCCAGCAAAATGCGGCGCTTGACCTCGGCGCCGAAGCCCTCGTCGCGGGAGTGCCGGTACATGTCGGAGAGAGTCTCCGCGTTCTTCGATCTTGGTCCATAGCGCACGCCGTCAAAACGGGCCAGGTTGGCGCTGGCCTCCGCCGTGGCGATCAGGTAGTACGTTGGGACCGCGTACTTCGTATTCGGCAAAGAGACCGGCTTGACGGTACAACCGGCCGCCTCCAGCGCGCCGATTCCAGCTTCAATGGCCGCGCGCACCTCGGCATCCAGCCCCTCGGCAAAGTACTCCCTGGGAACGCCGATGCGCAGGCCGGCGACTGGCTTGTCGCTCTCGGCAGCAAAGTCCGGCACATGGGCCGCCGAGCTGGTGGCGTCCTTGGGATCGTGTCCCGCAATCACGCTCAGCATCGTCGCTGCGTCGCGGACGTTCGAGGCAAACGGCCCCACGCGGTCCAGCGACGAGGCATAGGCGATCAGCCCGTACCGCGAGACGCGCCCATAGGTCGGTAGCACGCCCACCACTCCGCAAAAGCTGGCCGGCTGGCGAATTGAGCCGCCTGTATCCGAGCCCAGCGTGGCCACGGCCATGTTGGCCGCCACCGCTGCCGCAGAGCCGCCGCTCGACCCACCCGGAACCCGCTCCGTATCCACCGGGTTGCGCACCGGCCCGTAGGCCGAGTTCTCGGTCGAGGAGCCCATGGCAAACTCGTCGCAGTTCAGCTTGCCCAGCAGCACCGCGCCCGCCGCTTCAAGGCGCTCCACCGCCGTGGCGTCGTACGGGGGCCAGTAGCCGGCGAGAATCTTCGACCCCGCCGTGGCCGGCGCACCGCGCATCACCAGCACGTCCTTGATCCCCACCGGCACGCCGGCCAGCGCGGGCAGCGGATCGCCCTTGGCCGCCAGCGCGTCCATGCGCTCCGCCTGCTCCATCGCGCGCTCTTTGGTCAGGCTCAGGTAGACGTTCAGCCGCGGATTCACCTGCGCGATGCGCTCATAGTAGCTGGCGGCCAGGTCGGCGGCCTTGGTGCGGCCGGCGGCAAGATCGGCGCGCAACCCGGCCAGAGTCCTGGGCTTTTCTACGTACGTTTCCGGTGTCTTGGCTTCGATGGACAATCGAATCCTTTCCTTCTTCCGGCCCTTTTCCGGGCCTTCGTGCGGTCTCGTCGCGACATCGTTGCTGCCTCGCCGCCCGCCCATTCCATTCGAGCAATAGCTTACCGCTCAATCACCTTGGGCACCTTGAAAAAGACCCGGTCTGTCTCCGGCGCTTGGGCCAGCACGACGGCCCGATCCAGCGAAGGCAGCAGCAGATCGGCACGCAGCGCTCCCGCGCCCGCCGCGTCCCCCAGCTCACTCACCTGCGCGAGCGGCGTCACCCCCTTAGTGTCCAGCTCATTCAGCTCGGCCACATAGTCGAGAATGGCGTTCAGGTCATGCAACATGCGCGGGGTCTCCTCCGGCGTTAGCTCAAGATGCGCCAGTTCGGCCACGCGCTCCACGTCTTCCACGGTTACCTTGGCGGTCATTCTGTGCCCTTCCCCATTTCTCATCCCCGGCCTTGAAGAGATTTCATTCCGCCCGCTTGCGGCAATCTCCCGAAGATAGAGTATAGCCCGTCGCGTTTCCGCCCCGGCGGCGAACTAAACACACCTCCTCAGTCCACCGTGAGCGTCAAAGTCACGCTGTGCTGCACTCCGGCCGCAGCCGCGGTGACGGGAATCGAATAGGTTCCCGCCGGAGTTCCACCGGAGCCGCCTTCCCCACCCGAACCTCCCGTGCCGGCCCCGGAGCTGGTGCAACTGGTGACGCCGCCCACCAGGATGGCAAGCAAGGTCGCCAACAAAAGCGCCTTGCGGCGCCGCCCCCATCCGAACGGCAGCAAGACCAGTCCACAGGCAAGCGGAAGTATGCGCCGCCATACTGCGGGTTCCATCGAGCGAGCGGTCGCGGCTGTGGTCGAAATCTGGACCAGCACGTTTCCGGTGATCCCGTTCAGCGTTTCAGTGGCCGGGCTGAAGAGGCAAAGGGCATTAGCGGGCAGCGTTCCGCAGGCAAAGGTAAACGTCCCTCCCGAGCCGTTCAGCGGCGTGATGGCCAGCGTGTAGTCGGCGGTTTGGCCGGCAGCCACGGTTTGGCTGGAGGTAGTGACGCAAGGCGGACCGGCGCTTCCGAAGCAAAGCGTGAAATCCAAGCTCATTCCGGAAAGCGGCACGGACGCTCCTGTCGCCGCGCCGCTGGTCACCGCGAGGGTTCCCATCTGCGCGCCGGCGCTGGTGGGCGTGAACTCCACGCCGGCCGTGCAGCTCAGCCCCGGCGCCAATGCGGCGGGGCAGGTGTTGTTCACGATCTGGAAGCCCGCCGTAACCGCCAGCGCGAGGTTGCTCAGGCTGGCGGAAATCCCCGTGTTGGTCACAGTCACCGTGGTTGGGCTGCCGATCGCGTTTGGAGCCGTCGTTGCAAAGACAATCGCCGAGGGCGTCACCTGGATCGCCGCCCCAGCCGCGCCCGTACCGCCGAGCAGCACGGTCGCCGGAGTCGCCACCGAAGCCGAACTGACGGTCAATACTCCCGACGCCGCCCCCACCGCCGTGGGCTGAAAGACCACCCCCACCGTGCAGCTTGCCCCAGGTGCTAGGCTGGCGGTGCAGTTGTTCTGCGTGACGCTGAACTGAGCGGGAGCAGCAAACGCCGGCACGGCGACCGAACCGCTGCTGGTATTGCTGACGGTCACCGTTTGTGCCGCGCTCGCCTGCCCGACGGCGGTCACCGCAAAGGTCAACTGCGCCGGGCTCACATTCAGCCCCGACCATACCTGCCCTACTCCATTCAGCGGCACGGTCACCGGTGCCACGCCAAGCGTCGAAGAGGAGACCGTCAAGGTGGCCGCGCTTCCTCCTGCGGCGGCTGGCGCAAAGATCACCTGTACCGTGCAACTGCTCCCATTCGCCAGCGTCGGCCCGCAAGTGGTAGTGCCGGTTGCAAAGCTGCCGGCGGCCTGGCCTGTAATTTGGAAGCCCACATTGGCCATCGGCGCTCCGCCGGTGTTGGTCAGCGTCAATGTGAGGGGTGGGCTGGCCACACCCACCTGCCCGGCCGCAAAGCTCAAGCTGGACGGGCTGACGCCGATGGCCGGCGGCTGCACCCCCGTGCCGCTCAGGGCCACGGTCTGCGTGCGCTGCACATCCGCGACCGTCAGCGTGCCCGTCTGCGCGCCTAGCTGGTTGGGCGCATAGACCACGCCGATCGCGCAGCTCGCCCCCCCGGCCAGTTGCGTGCCGCAGGTGTCCGATTCCGTGAACGGACCGCTCATTGTGATGGCGATCCCGGTCAGCGCCATATCTCCGCTATTCGCCAGTGGGACGATCTGTGCCGTCGAAAGCTGCCCCACCACGACGCCGCCAAAGCCCGGCAAGCTGGCCGGCAGCGTACTGTCTGACGGCGCTGCCCAGCCAAAGCCGCTCAGTGCAACCGTCTGCGTTCCGGCCCCATCGGTCAGGGTCAGGGTTCCCGCCGCCGCTCCCCGCTGGGTGGGCGTGAAGATCAACTGAATCTGGCAATCGGCCTGGGGGGCCAGTGAGTTGGTTCCGCAGGAGTTGCTGGCGACGGCGAAAGGCCCGGTGATGGCGATGCTCGCGATGGCAACCGCAGAGCTGCCGCTGTTGCCGGCCTGCACCTGGAAGAGGCCGGAGGTCGTTCCCACCTCCACCGGGGGCGACGAGGAACTCTGGCCGGGAGAAGTGTCGAATCCGATGCTGGAGGGACTCAGCGTCACCACTCCCGCCGCCACGCCTGTCCCGCTCAACGCTACCGTCAGTTGCCCGCCGGAAACGTTGGCATCGATCGTCATCTGGCCCGTTCGGCTGCCCGTAGCGGCTGGCGTAAACGTCACCTGAATGGCGCAGCTCGCGCCCGCGGCCAGCGCCGCATTCACGCAGTTGTCTGTCTCGCTGAAGTCCCCGCTCATGGTAATCGCGCTCGCCGTCAGGGCAACGCTTCCCGTGTTCGTCAGCGTCACCGTCTGCGCGCTGCTCGCGGTCCCAAATACCTGGCTGGCAAAGATTAGCGATGCCGGGCTGGCGGTGGCGGTCGTCAATCCCGTGCTCGCGGTCCACAATGGGGCCTGCCAGATGCCGCGGCCGTAGGTGGCCGCCACCAGCACCTGCGCGGAAGAGGTCGCCGGTGAGGCGCTCAGTTGAACCGCCGGCGCCTCTGGCAGCCCGGTTCCAAATATCGACCAGCAGGTGGATCGGAGATTCGCGCAACTGGTAATCTGCGTGGTGAAGTAGACCCCCGCATCCGTGGCCAAATAAACGGTATTGGCGTCCTCGGGATCCACCACCACGCTGTTGGTCGGAACCGCGGGCAGGTTCGACATCAGATGGGCCCAGTGCGCGCCCCCGTCGGTCGAGCTATACACCGGCCTCACTGCCTCTGTTAGGCTCGCCGCCCCCTCCACTGTCAGATAGACCGTCTCCCCAGTCGGGTCGTGAGGGTCAATGAAGATGCTGGAGATGTCCAGGGCGTAATGGTTCATCGCCGTGCTGTCGTTGGTCACCGGATTCAGCGTCAGATCGTGCCACGCGGACCAGCTGCCCGTTGCCGCGTTGAAGGTGGCGCCCAGGATATGGCCGGGCAGCAGCGAGCCGCCATCCGCCGAGCCGTACATTCCCACGTAGACCGCTTCGCCGCCGCCGGGGAACGCAACCGAAGCTGAGAGCGGCAGCGCCGCCATGGAGCGGATCAGCGCATCGCCGTTGCAGGGGCCATTGAAGGCCGAGTTATCCAGGATCGGGCTGACTGCATTGCTCGCGCTCCAGCCAATCCCGCTGGCCGGCCCGCGCCATACCCGGCAGGTTCCAATCAGCAACTGTGAATCGTCCAGCGGGTCCACCAGAAAGGGCGCGGGCTGTGTCATGGCGTACCCGTCCCCGCCCACATCCGCGTCGGTGACCACCGCATTGACGCCGAATGCGGCCGGAGTGCAAGGCGCCGTCTCATCGCACATGTAGATGGAAACTCCCGGCTCGGCGTTCACATACCAGTTCACGTCGTACTTCGGGTCGATCGCCACCGGGCCGCCGTCGCCGCCAAGAATCTGGGGCCACTCCACGGTCGGCCCAGTGGTGCTGGTTGCGCCCGCTGTGCCGTTCGCTCCCAGCCCGGCCATCATCGTGTAAGGAGTCTGGCCAGTCTGCGAGATGCTCACCACCTCAGCCAGCGATCCCAGGCTGCCGTTCAGGTTCTGAAAGTGGGTGGCATCGGCCGCCGCGCAAACCTGCCCCGTCTCGCCGATCACGTCCATCGAGCGCCACAGCCCGCTGTCGTTGCCCACGAAAATCTCCAGCGGATTGGCCGTGTTCCATGCCAGGGAATGCTGAAACTCACCCACGCCCGCGCAGAAGCCGACCGTGGAATTGGTGGTGTTGCGCCACGGGCAACCCTGCGCCAGGGGGCAATTGGTCTTCCACAGGTCGTTGGCCCCGGCCAGCAGCATGGTCTCCTGCCCGCTGGGAACCGCTGCCAAAGCCAGGTTGTAGTCGCCGTTGGCAATGGTCGCCGCTCCGTCGATAGAGCTTGTCTCCAGCGCAGCCGTGTTCCATTGCTGCTGAAACGCGATGGTCTGGTTGGTGCAGGTGCCCCCACTCATCGCGCACTGGTCCTGCCAAATCCCCTGATCCTGGTTGTACGCGTCCACCGTCCATGCAAAGGTGTCCCCGGTCTGAGGATTCACCGCCAGCGCACCGCGGAAGATCGGGCAGGCGATGGAGCCAACTGCGCCCGAATTGGTGGGGCAATAAGCCGTTGCAAGCCCTGTGCCCGGCTGCGCCGCCAGCCGCGTCCAGGTCGCGCCGTCCGCCGACTGGTAATACCCGTGGAAGCGCACCGCCGCCACAAACATCTGCCGCACCGGGTTCCACACCACCGATGTGGCGGCATTGCCATCGGGCTTGGCAAAGTTGGCGCCCGGCCCCTGCACCACCGCGTCTGCTCCATCCGTAATGGTCGCCAGGTGCCAGGTGACGCCGGCATCGGAGGAATAATACAGCCCCTCGTAGCTCTCCTCGGGCAGCTCCGCATTCACCAGGGTTCCTTCGTAGGCCTGCGAGACCGCGGCCACCACCAGTTGCGGATTGACCGTGCTCCACGCAAAGCCGGCAAAGCCTTCCCCAGCAAAGCTGAAGTCGTAGCTGCTCAGCCCTTGCTCAAAGTCCGCGGTCTGGGCAATCAGGCTCCAACTGTTGCCTCCGTCGGTCGAACGCAGAATCCCCGCCCCATAGTAGGAGTCAAGCGCATCGTTGGGATCGCCGGTGCCGGCCAGGATCACGCCGCCCCCGTTCGCGCCCGCCCCGCAGTTCGTCACCGTCCCCGGCTGCACCGTCAATGCGCCAATACTGATCGAGGCGTCCTGCGCGCCGCTCAGGGCCGCCACGCTGTCTGTCAATGGCGTAAAGACGACCGCAGAGGCGCTGGCAGTGGCGGCATTCTGCGCCAGCCACACCCCGCCGCCGGTGGTTCCCACGTAGAGGCAATTGCCGGTCGAGTCCGAGGGGTCCAGCGCCAGGGCCGAAATCCTCCCCGTCACCAGGCCATAATTCGGGGTCAGCACCGCGGTGGGGCCCAGAGGCTGCCAGGTTGCCGTCGCCGCCGTCTGCGTCTGCGGCCTCGCCGCATCGGCGCGCAACCCAGCCGCCCGCAGCCGCCTGCTTCTTTGCGCCCAGCCCCGTTCCGCCAGGAATCTTTGTGCCTGGATCACTTTGGGAGGCAGAGGCAGATTGGCCCGCGCGGGAGAAGTCCGCGTGGTTGCCTCTTGCGCCCGCGCGGGCATCGCAACCGCAGCCGCAGCCAGGAGGACCGCAGTCGCCAAAGTTCCGGCGCCCCATCCACCGCGCCGGCTGCCCATCCAGGCCGGAGAAACAGTTCTCTTTATCCAGCCGCCGGGGGTAGGCTCGCCGGAAATCCGCCGAATGACACGCATGGACACACGTCCGGAATCCGATTCCGGCCTCTCCTCTCTTCATCTTCGGAGGGAGATTTGGCCGAAACCCATTGGATTACGCAGCGCAAAGCACGCAGTGTCCGGGTTTGGGAATTGGCTCCGATTATAGTCCAGAAATGGGACAGTTGGATGAAGGCCTGTTGATATTGGCTGGGCGTGTTGGGGTCGCTCCGGATCGCCGGCCTCCCGAGAGCTGGCCAACGGCTCAGAGCTTGGACATGAACTCGAATCGGCCTTCAACGTATTCGCGGTTGCCTTGCCGCACCCCCATAGGTGGAGTACAGTGAAAGCCATGGGTTCCCGAATTCCTGGTTTCCGTGGCGAGTATCTCTGGGAACTCGACATCCCCCAGACGCAACTCCTCGCTTTGGCTGATGCATTTCCAGAAGAGAAGTACGACTGGAGGCCCGCGGACGATGCACGATCGTTTTCTGAGGTCTTGGTACACGTGGCAGCCGGCAATCTCATGCTGCTGCGCTTGGTCGGCGTGCAGGCGCCAGGCGGCCTCGACCTCTATGGCTCCCTTGAGGGCGACCAGTTCACCCGGCTTGCGGCGGCGATCCGCAAGAACATCTCGCTGGAGAAAACCGTCACAGAAAAGCGAGCAGTGATCGACCTCTTAAGACGCTCGTTCGAGGCAGTAAGGCAGTCCTTGATGGCGTCCGGCGACGAGGAGATTGAAATAAGCGGACACTTCTTCAGTGAGCCGACAACCGTTCGAAGAGTTTACCTAAGAATGCTGGCGCACTCCCACGAGCATATGGGCCAGGCAATTGCCTATGCCAGGGCAAGCGGCATCAAGGTTCCGTGGCCCGATCCGTTGAAGGAGTTTAAACGGATGACCGCCGATGCGCGCTCCAACTGAGCTCTTGAGGCGAGTGGCATTTTGAAGTTTGCCCTAGCCAAGAGCCGCTTGTGTGGCCCGTGAAACCACGAACCTCCAATCCTTTCCCCACCCGGCAAAAAGGGCTGCCCATCGGGCAGCCCTCGTACAAAACAGCTTGCTCCCGTCCTACCAGTTTCCCCACGCCCGGCTGATGTAGTCGGCCAGCGTCAGGCTGATGAGCGTGAGAAACATGAAGATGCCCGCGCCGATGGTCAGCATGGTCAGCTTGGAGCTGTAGCGCACGTGCATGAAGTAGAGCACCACCAGGGTGGCCTTGGTGGTGGCGATGGCCAGCGCGATGATGGGATTCCAGAAGCCCAGATCGACAAACGACGCCCATACCGTGAGCCCGGTGCCCAGCAGCAGCGCGAAGAGGATCACCACGTAGACCCCGGGACCGACGATGTGGTGCGCGTGTTCGACTTGTTCCATCATACCGTTTGTCCTTATTACTGCCATTCGCTTACCCCTAACCCCTAACCCGTAATCCCTAACCCCTATTGATGCCTGCTGATCAGGTAGAGCAGCGCAAAGAGATAGATCCAGACAATGTCGATGAAGTGCCAGTAGAGGCCGAAGTTCAGCACAAAGGTGGTGTGGCCCGAGGTGTACGCCCCGGCCCGCGCCCGCAAGATCATGAATGCCAGTATCCCTATGCCGATGATCATGTGCAGCGCGTGCATGCCGGTCATAAGGAAGTAGAGCGAGAAGTAAAGCTCGGTATGGACCGCCATATCCGGAGCCAGCGGCTTGTCGTGATACTCCGAATAGACTTCCGGCTCCGATTGAGGATCCATGAACGACTGCAAGCTGTAGTGAAAGCCGGGAACGTGATGCTTCTCGATCTTCTCGCGATACTCGATGGTCTTGATGCCCAGGAATCCCAGGCCGAGCAGGAAAGTTAGCGTCAGGCATAACACCAGCCCGCTCCTGCGCCGCGTTTGCGCGCACCAGACGCCCATGGCCATAGTGAAGCTGGAAATAATCAGCACCAGCGTGTTCAGTGTGCCCCAAAAGACATTCAACTGGTGCGAGCCGGCCACAAACGCGGCGTAAAACCAGTTGCGATAAACCAGGTATGCGGTAAACAGCCCGCCGAAGAACATGACCTCAGTGACCAGGAAGAGCCACATGGCAAAGCCAGCCGCATCCGCCTGCTGCTCGACGCTCTCAAAGTGATGGCGCAAATAGGCCGCGTGCTCCTCATGAGCGGGTTCCGGCGCGACCTGGGCAATCTGTGAGCTATCCACCACTGGTCACCTCTTTCAGGCGCTGCTCCTTCTGAGCCTCCAGCCATTCGTAGTCGTAGGCTTCGTGGTCCATCACCGGCATCACGGCAAAGTTCTCTGTGAGCGGCGGCGACTGCGTCTGCCACTCCAGGCCCGTCGCCTGCCAGGGATTGTCGCCCGCAATCGCGCCGTACTTCAGCGACCAGGTGAGGTACAGCACCGGCAGCAGATAGCCCACTCCCAGAATCGTTGCGCCCGCGGTCGAGAATACGTTCAATACCTGGAACTCCGGCGGATACGACGCGTAGCGCCGCGGCATGCCCAGCGTGCCCAAAATGAACTGCGGGAAGAAGGTGAAGTTGAATCCGATGAAAGTAACTATCGCCGCCAACTGCGAGATTTTCTCGGGGTACATTCGCCCCGTCATCTTGGGCCACCAGAAGTGGATGCCGGCCAAAAACGCCATCAACATGCCGCCCACCATGACGAAGTGGAAGTGGGCCACGATGAAGTAAGTCTCCGTCAGATGGATGTCGGTTCCCGATGTGCCCAGGAAGACGCCGGTCAGTCCGCCGATGGTAAACAGCCCCATGAAGCCGAAGGTGTAAAGCATCGGCGTTTCAAAGGTAATGGAACCCTTGTAGAGTGTGAAGGTCCAGTTGAAGATCTTGATGGCCGAGGGCACTGCAACCAGCATGGTGAGCAGCGAGAAGACCAGCACCGCGTAGTTCGAAATGCCCATGATGAACATGTGGTGAGCCCAGACAAAGAAGCCGAAGACCGCGATGGCCACCGACGAGAAGGCTACCGCCGTATAGCCGAAGACCCGCTTGCGGCTGAAGGTGGATATCGTCTCCGAGATCACTCCCATGCCGGGCAGAATCATGATGTAGACGGCCGGGTGGGAGTAGAACCAGAACAGGTGCTGGAAGAGAAGCGGATCGCCGCCCTTGGTGGGGTCGAAGACGCCGATGCCGATGGTGCGCTCGAGCGCGATCAGCACAATTGCAATGGCCACCACCGGCGTGGCCAGAACCATGAGGATGCTGGCCGCATAGTGCGCCCACACAAACAAGGGCAGCCGGAACCATGTCATCCCGGGCGCGCGCATCTTGTGGATGGTCACAATGAAGTTCAGGCCGGTAAAGATGGAGCTGAATCCGGCGATAAAGGCGGCCAGGCCGGTGGTCAGCACGTTGGTGTTTACATAATGGGTCGAGAGTGGAGTGGTGAAGGTCCAGCCGGTATCCACGCCGCCCGTGGCCATGGTGTAAAGGGCCAGAATGCCGCCCGCAATGTAGAGATACCAGCTGAGCAGGTTGATCTTGGGCAGGGCCAGATCCTTGGCGCCGATCATCATCGGGATCAAAAAATTGCCCAGCGTGGCCGGCACCGACGGCACGAGGAAGAAGAAGATCATGATGACGCCGTGCATGGTGAACACCTTGTTATAGGTGTCAGTGGCCATCAGATCGGTCTGCGGAGTCAGCAGCTCCAGCCGGATCAGCCCCGCCAGCGCCCCGCCGATGAAGAAGAAGAAACTCAGCGAAATCAGGTAAAGAATCGCAATCCGCTTGTGGTCGCCGGTCAGCAGCCAGCTCAGGATTCCGTTTTCCTTGGTGAGATAGTTCACCTTCGGAATTCTGGCCGTGGATTGGTCGGGAAGACTCACGATTGTGGCGCTCATTGCTTCACCATCCCTTGGGTAGAGGGCTCCTGCACAGCGGACTTCTGGCCAGCGGGGCCGGCCGCGGCCCTGCGTTCGCTCTCCGGCAGCATATCTGTCGTATTCAGCGTCTGCTGGATGCGGTAGTCGGAGTCGAGATTCTTGATGTACTCGACCAGCGCGATAACGCCCTCCTCGCTGATCTGCCCCTGGTAAGTGGGCATGATGGGCACGTAACCCTGAGTTACATGCTGCGACGGGTTCAAAATCGACTCGCGCAGATAAGCCTCATCGGCCACTACGGCGCCTCCGCTGGCCAAAGGCAGCTTCGATCCGTAGACGTTGGCCAAACTCGGTCCGCGCGCATCCGGCCGCGCATTGTGGCAGGCCGCGCAGCTCAGGCTGGCAAACAGCCGTTCGCCGTTCTGCGCCAGCGACATGCCGCTGGTGGACTGGGCAAGCCATTGCTTGTAACCCTCCGGCGTCATCACCACAACGTCGCCGATCATTTGCGAGTGGTTGGTTCCGCAATATTGCGTGCAGAAAAGGTGATAGGTTCCCGGCACGGTCGCCTCAAACCAGACCGTCGTGTAGCGGCCAGGAATCGCCTCGCGCTTCACCCGGAAGGCGGGAATCGAGAAGCTGTGAAATACGTCCTGCGAGATCAGCGTCAACTGCACCGGCCGGCCCGTGGGCACATGCAACGAGTTGATTTCATGCTGCCCGCCCGGATGCTCCGCCTTCCACATCCACTGCTTGCCCACCACATAGATGTTCATGGCGTTGGCCGGCGGCGTATAGACGCGAAAATAGATCAGCGCGCCCCAGACGAACATCACTAAAAACAGCCCCAGCGGAATGATGGTCCAGGTCGCCTCCAGCAGCGTGGAGCCCTCCACCTGCACGGCCACCGGATGCCGCTTCTTGCTGTAGAGAATGGAGAAACTCGTAACCAGCAGCACCACCACCGTCAGTCCGATCAGGCTCACCAGCACCATGAAAAAAAGCAGCGCGTCCATCTGAGGCGCAATGCGCGACGCCTCCGGCGGAAACAGAGGGAAGTTCGTCATCCACTTGACGAGAAACTGCCACAGTACTGGGCTGATGTGGTCCATGCCGTTATCCGTTCACCTTTGTTCCTGTCCCCGTTGTTCCCGATCCTGTCTTGCCGCCCTGGCGCGCGTCCCGGCGAAACATTGCCAGCATGAATCCGCCCAGGCCAAAGACCGTCACCAGCCCGCCCAACTGCACCACCCGCGCCACAATCAGCGAGTGCTTGTTGGTCTTGGGATCGTAGTGATAGCAGTAAGTCAGTATGTTATCCACCGGCGAGCCGATGCGGTTGGCCGATGCATCCACCAATCCCAGGCGCAGATCCTTGGGCGAATACTCCACGCCCATGTAATACTGCGCCAGCTTGCCTTCCGGTGTCACAATCTGAATCGAACTGGCGTGCGCAAACTGGGTCAGCTTGCCATCCGGCCCTGGAATCTTCACGTAGCCAAAGCCCACTGCCTTGGTCAGGGCATCGATGTTGGGCTGAGTGCCAGTGAGGAAGTGCCAGCCCGCAGCCGTCTCGGGATGCCCATAGCGCTTCAGATAGGTGCGCTTCTTGGCCGCCGCCAGCTCCGTCCCTTCGGTGGGATCGATGCTCACGACAATCACGTCGAAGTCCTTGCCGGGAACGAACTTCACCATCTGCAATGCGCCGGTCAGCCCGTTCAGTTCCTCTGAGCAAAGCATGGGGCACTGATAGTAAACCAGGGCAAGAATCGCCGGACGCTTGCCGAAGTAGCCGGCCAGTTGCACCTGCTTGCCGGCGTCGTCAGTAAACGTAAGCCCCAGCGGCAGTTGCTGATTCAGGTTCTGCGCAATGCCCACGCCGTTCAGAATCGCCGGCGGCTTGTCGCTCACCGGCGCCATCTGTTTCTCGTCGTACCGCGAGACCTGCGCCAGCAGAGACGGCGCAGCAGCACAAAACGCCGCCGCAAGCAGCGCAAACTTCGCCGCGCTTCGCCAACCTCCACGGATTTTGCCTTCGTACCGCATCGTTCTCACTTCCAATCCGACGCCAAATCTGGGCGCTCCAGGTCTCGATTTTGAGACCCGGGAAATCGCAAACCTCAACCCGCGCCGCGCTCTATTCTCCCTGCTACGCCTGGGTGCCCCATCCTTTTCACGTTCTTTGCGAAAAGGATGGGAGACCCCAAGCCTCAGCCCGCCGCGCCTTTCACCGCCATCTACTTCCGCTTGCCCGTCGCGGCCAACGCTTGCGCCTCGTCCTGCTCATACCCGGTGCGCGCAAACCCGCCGGTCAATGGAACCGCCACCACCGGCTTGCTTTCTCCGGTCAGCAGCGGCGCTTCTTCCACCTTGGGCGCCACCGGCAATCCGCTCTGCGCAATCAACTCCATCGCCCTCTCGATGGGAATTCTCACTCGCCGCGGCGAGCCCTGCGACTGGTTGGCCCAGCTGTAATGCTCCAGCAGCAGATCCTCCTTGGCGTGCAGATCGGCGATATCCTGGCTGCCATCGTCGGTCTGCAGGCGCGGCGTGGGGAACTGCTGCGTCATCTGGTCGAGCTTGCTCCGCATCTCCGGGTTGGAGGGCATGTTGCCCAGCGGCCGCACGTCCGCTGTCGTCGCCCACTTGCTCTTCGGCCCGTAATCCTTCACGTCTTCCTTCGCCATGTGGGTGAAGAGCACCTTGCCCACTCCATAGCAAAGCACCGCAGTCACTACGACAAAGATGCTCAACGTGGTCAGAAAGACCAGCACTCCCGAGACGCGCACGTCGGAGCGCTCGAACCCGGCGGAGGCGTCAACCTCTTCGCCTGAGTGGTCTTCCGGCCTTTGCCAAATGCCGTGCTCCGATTCGTCGTCTTTATGCGTGGACATGCTCAGGCTCCAGAATCTCCGCAACATGCGGATCGTTGGTCTGCACCAGCGGCCGCGATTTCAATTGCATGCAGTAGAAGGCCGCCCAGAAGGCTGTCATCGCCACCGGCACGGCAATGTACTCAAGAATCCCCCAACTGAAGTGCAGATTGCGCGCCGCGTCCTTGAAGTTCGGCTCGATCAGCCAGAAGAGATCGAAGGCCTTGGCGAAGATCATCCATTGGCATACCCGCACCAGCCGCTTCTTGTTGCGCTTCAAATCCCGCGACAAAAGCAGCGTAAACGGAATCAGCCAATGGAAGAGAAAATCGAGCGTGATAATCACGCCCCAGCCGCCCTGAAAGCGGTCAAGGTACCACGGAATCTCCTCGGGCAGATTCCCTGACCAGATAATCAGAAACTGCGAAAAGGCCAGGTAGATATTCAACATCACAAAGGCGAAAGTGAACTTGCCCAGATCGTGCTGCTCGGTGGTGCGCAGGATGGTGCGGAAGGGCTCGCTCTTCGAAAGCGAAACCGCGACGACGATGCCCAGCGCCAGCACCTGGTAGCCCTGCCCAACCAGGAACAGCAAACCGTAGACCGACGAGTACCACGTGGGATCGAGCGACATGACCCAATAGATGGCCGCCGCGGACATGGTGATGGCATACACAACGATGCCGGGTCCGCTGATGTTCTCCAACCGCTTGATCCATTCTGGAGTTGCAGCGGGCGACTCCGTATCCCGGCGCAGGCCCAGAGAGTTGAGCCTCCAGGCGTAAAAACCCCAGATGGCAAAACAGGCCAGACTCACCCACACGAAGGCCATCGGATTGAGCATCGGCTGCTTGAAGCGGATTGCGTGCTCGATCGCCTCCAGTTGCTCGGCGCCGATCAAGCCGCGCTTCACGCCATCGTCCACCATGGCCGGATTCGCCCACAAGTAAAGCCTCTTGAGCGAAAACGCAATCACCAACCAGTAGGCGAATACCAGCGGCAGCGTGCGGCTCATGGCCTCCAAAGGCCGGCGCAGCAGCAGTCCCCACTTGCCGCCGGTTACGTACTGGACCATCAGCAGGGCCAGCCCGCCC
>Ga0181526_10001767_pt1 | contig 19971 bp, 15 predicted proteins | sample PEATcosm2014_Bin_35_FD_119750 | JGI IMG/M metagenome (GOLD analysis project Ga0181526, IMG submission 119750) | Peatland microbial communities from MTU Mesocosm Facility, Houghton, MI, USA - PEATcosm2014_Bin06_30_metaG | ecosystem: Environmental > Terrestrial > Soil > Wetlands > Peat | place...
AGCAGTAGGGACGGCGCTAGGGATGCCACTCCGAAATTACGAAGGGCCGGTGCTTTCGCACCGGCCCTGACCTGCTCTTTCTTTAGTGGCGGGGGAGGGATTTGAACCCTCGACCTTCGGGTTATGAGCCCGACGAGCTACCTGACTGCTCCACCCCGCGGCGTGCCTGAGAGCTTACCGTCACGCACCGCAACCTGCCACCCGCCGGAACGGCAAGCAACGCAGCCCCTTACTCGAACAGCTCGGGATCCGTCCGCACGATCTCGTCCCAGAGCGGCTGGAACGAGTACCAACCGGCCAGATGATGCCCCGTCAGGTCCCGCGTGTAGCGGGCGCTGTCGTCGTCGATGAGCAGCGGCGTACCCGCCGCGCAGGCGAGCAGCTGTGCCTGGCAGGAGCGCTCCATCGTGATGAACCACCAGGCGGCCTCGTCGACTGACCGGCCGACCGTGAAGAGGCCATGGTTCTGGTGGATGGCGGCCTTGTGGGGTCCGAGGCCGGCGGCGAGGGCCTTGCCGCCCCATTCCTCCAGCACGACGCGCCCGCCCCCTTCGGTCACGAGGGTGTGGTCCTCGAAGAAGACGCAGGCGTCCTGGGTGATGGGATCGAGGAGGCGGCCGAGGGACGACCACGCCTTGCCGTGCACGGAGTGGGCGTGGGCGGCGGCGATGACGTCCGGGCGGGCGGCGTGAACGGCGGAGTGGATGATGAAGGCAGCACGGTTGACCGGCTTGCGGCCGTGCACGACCTCGCCTTCGTGGTTCACGAGAATGAGGTCGGAGACCCGCACGTGGCGGAAGTTCATGCCGAAGGGGTTGACCCAGAAGTGATCCGTCAGCTCCGGATCCCGCGCCGTGATGTGGCCGGCGACACCCTCTGAGAAACCCAAGCGCCCGAAGATGCGCAACGCCCCCGCCAACCGCTGCTTGCGGTGCTCCCGCTCGGCCTCCGGCGTGGCGAACACCGGCGGGCCGACGCTCTCCAGCTCCTGGCGCTCAGGCGTGAAACGCCCACTCTCGACGGTCGTCATGACGGCACCTCCGGGTCAGCCGATTCCACACACATTGGGCCGCCGGCGGGGAAAGGTCAAGGCCCCGGACGTCAAGCACCGCAACCGGCAGCGTGCGCCACGCCCCCTCAGGCGCCTCCCACCGACGTAGACGTGGCAGAAGAACGCTTCTTGTGTGCGACGGTCGTCGTCGTCGTGCTGGAGGGTGTCGTCGTCGTGGTGGTGGTCGACGTGCCGGAGCTGCCCTTGTGCGCCTCCAGCTTTGCCAGCTGCTGGGTGATGTCGCTGAGCAGGAGCTTCAGCTGCTCCTCGTCGGCCCCGTAAGTGGCGAGGTCGCCCGTCTTGAGGGCGGCGTAGGCGGCGGTCTCCTCCGTCTCTGCCTGCTTGATCAACAAGACGATGGCGGCCGAGAGGCTCGTGGGCCCGCTCTGGCCGACCGCCGCGATGGAGGGCCCGATCACCTGGGTGAGCGCCCCCGTCGGGCCGAGCAGCTCTGGCGTGCCGCCGGCTTTCTGCGGGGAGACGGCCACGGTGCCGCCGTAGTCGACCGTGATGTAGTCGAGCTGCGGGACGCTCGTGCTGGAGGAGACGCCGAAGAGCGCCCGCACGTAGAGAAGCGAGTCGTCGATGGGGATCACGAGGGTCGGCCCGAACACGGCCGTGGAGCCGTGCTGGTCGAGCAGGGTGACGTCATCGGTGACGGAGTTGTTGGCCGAGATCTGGCCGTCGGCGAGCGCCGGGCCGGCCAGGTTCGTCTGCTGCACCGAGTAGGCCGTCAGCTGCCCGTAGTTGGCGTAGCTGCAGTCGGCGACGAGGAAGGCCGTGAGGTTCTGCGCCCCTCCACGTGGCACGAGCGGCAGGAAGTCGCCGAAAGTGGGCGTCGCCTCGCCCGGCAGTTGCAGCAGCTGGAAGGTGGGCTGCACGGCCGGTGCCACCGGGCTCGTGCCCGTGCGCGCAGCCTGCCAGGCGCCGGAGTTGTTGTAGAAGCTGGCGGCGTTCGTGATGTGGTACTTGCCGAACATCGTGGACTCGACCGACAGCAGGTTCTGCGGGTAGCGAAGGTGGGCCCTGAGGACGGCGTCCATGTCGCTCTTCGGCTTGAACATCAGCGGGAAGATCCTCATCCAGGTCCGCAGGATCGGGTCGCTCGGAACCCAGGCGTACAGCGTGACCTGGCCGGTGTAGGCGTTCACGACGGCCTTCACCGAGTTGCGGACGTAATTCAGCGAGCCTGCCAGGCCGGTTCCGGCCGTCGACTGCGAGTACGGGTAGTAGTTCGTCGTCGTGTAGGCGTCCACGATCCAATCGATCTGGCCGTTGTCGATGACCGGGTACGGGTTGGCGTCGACCTGCAGGAAGGGCGCCACCTTCTGCACGAGCGTGCCGACGTCCTGGTTGAACATGATGCGGGAGTCCGGGGTGACGAGCTTCGAGACGAGGAGGTTGAAGTCGTGGAAGCGCAGGGCGAAGGCCATCTTCTGCCAGATGCTGCCGATGCGGATGCCGCCCGGCCCGGCCGGGTAGCTGTTGTACACGACGCTGCCGGTGGCCGACTGGTAGTCGTACTCACCCTGAGCCGAGTGCACGATCACGTAGCCGGTCTCGCCCACCCCGTAATAGATGTCCGGTTGCTGCACGGCCGGCGCCCCCGCCGCCTCCTGGATCGGGATGCCCTGGATGCCGACGGGGAACTGCGGGAGGTTGTTCGTCGTGTTGGCCGGCGCCATCACGACGCCGTAGCCGTGGGTGTCGACGAGATGCGTGTTCACCCACGTCGTCCGGTTGAGGTTGGCCGGCGCCACCTCGCGCACGCCGACGACGACGGGAGTGAGCTGGGGCGAATTGTTCGGGCCGGTGTCGAGCGTGTAGCGGTCGAGCGAGATGGCATTGATCGAGTAGAAGCCCTTCAGCCGCTCCATGACCTGGTAGGTCTGGGCGGAGACGGACGGATCCCACAGGTCGACGTCCTCGAGGGACGCCGCGTCGTCTTTGATGATGCCGGCCGTGGCGTCGTGCGCCCCCTGGAAGTGGGCGGTATCGACCCCGTTCAGGTTGTAGGCGTCTCTCGTGGCGGCGATGTTGCTCGCCAGGTAGGGCAGCTCGTAGGTGCTCTGCGCCGGGTTCACCTGCAGCGACTGCACGGCCCAGGGGAAGATGACGCCGATGACGATGGCGACGAAGGCCCAGAGCCCCGCCGCCACGATCGGCAGCGTCCAGTTGCGGGCATAGACGTTGTAGACGAAGAGGACGAAGGCCGCCAGCGCCACGATCGTCAGCAGGTTGAGGGCCGGCAGGCGCACGTGCACGGCCGTGTAGCCGGCACCCTGGAAGAGCCCGTTGTTGGAGAGGTCGAGGGCGTAGCGATCGACGTAGAAGTAGCCGGCCGCCCGCACGAGGGCGAGGGCGGCGAAGATCACCGAGAAGTGCGTCGTCGCCCGTGGGTCAACCCGCGGCGACGGCCCCGAGAAACGCAGGCCGCCGTTCATGTAGTAGGCCGCCACGCACAAGATGGCGAGGACGATGAGCGACACCTGCGCCCAGCCGACGAGGAAGGAGAGGAAGGGCAGCTTGAAGACGAAGTAGCCGACGTCCTTGTGGAAGAGGGGGTCGGTCGCCCCGAACGTCCCGCCGTGCAGGAACAGCAACCAGTGCTGCCACTGCGAGCTCGTCCCGTTGCCGATGATGAAGGCGAAGAAGAGCGAGATGACGGTCCGCACGGCGAAGCGGTGGCGCCCCACGAGTGCCTGGTAGCGCCGTACGACCTCCTGCTCCGGTGACATGAACAGGGCCCGCGGGGCCACCTTGTCGACCACGAGCAGGCTCACCCAGGCGGCGACGAAGAAGATGAACGTGAAGACGGCGGCGAGCTCGATCTTCACCGACGTCATGGAGCGCCAGACGTCGTCGAAGTGGACGGAGCGGTACCACAGGTAGTTCGTGAAGAAGTCGGCGAGGCCCTGCACGGCGATGAGCAGGATGATGATGGCGACGATGGCGCCGAGCAGCAGCAGTTGGTAACGACGGATCGGATTGGAGGCGGGAGCCATCGCCGCCTCGTTGGGGACTCTCACTGCAACACCTCGTTCACCCTTCGCCAGCGGCCCTCAGCAGACCGCTGAGTGTGCCACTACTGGCGCTCAATCGGTAGTCGCCACGAGGAGGCAGCGGCACCCGGGGTGGACGGGCGGGTGCGCCTGCCCCGTCGGCCAGGGCTCTCCGGCCGCCTGTACGCCGGCAAGGGCGTTGTCGTCGCAGTCCGGGCAGGGCTTGCCGTCGTCGACGACCCAGCGCACGCTCGTCCCCGCCGCGGCGGCGATGGCGCCCTGCGCGAAGGCGCCCGTGGCGAAGTCCCCGGCGATGCCCTCGACGCGGGGGCCCTTCCACTCGCGGTAGGCGGCACCGGCGACGTCCTGGGCGCCCTCACTGATCTCGCCGACGGGCCGCAGCGCCTCCGAGAGGCGGTGGCGCAACAAGCCGGCCAGCTCGGCGGAGAGCTCGAGGCCGAGCAGCTGCCCCGTTTCGCTCGCCGTCGCCTTCAGGGCGGCCTCGTCGGCTTCGCTCTCGCCTGCACCGTCCGGACGCAACCACGACCGCCCGAGCAACCAACCCTCCGCCAGGGCGCCCGAGGCCGCCTGGGCGAAGCGCTCCCGTTGCGCCGGCTCCGGCAGCAGCACGTCGAGATCGGGTGCCCCCGAAGCGTGCCGTATGGCGTTCAGCAGCTCGTTCTGGTCGTCCTGCAGCGCCCGCTTGAGTGCGCGGGAGAGCTGCGCCATGACCGGCCCGAGCATCTCGTTGCGACGCCCCCGCGCCGCGGCGTCGGCGTCCTCGCCCTCCGCCACAGCTGCCTCGTCGCCTGACGCCTCGTCGCTCGGCGCCTTGTCGGCGGCCGGCTCCTCGGCCGTGGCGGCCGTGGCGGCGCCGGGAACAGCCTCCTGCGACGGCTCTGTCGCCGCCTCAGCGTCGGCCGCCGCGACGTCCCCATCGGCCGGCGCTTCGGCGGCTGCGGCCTCTTCCCCCGCCTCGTCCGTCGCGACGACGGGGACTTCCTCCGTCGGCTCGTCCGCCCGGTCCCCCCCTTCGGGCGCCGCCGTCTCGGCCACGGCGGCCGCTGCGGCCGGCGCCTCGGCCGCCGGCTCCTCGGGGGCCTCGCCCGCTCCTTCCTCCGCCTCGACCGAAGGTGCCGCGGCGGCGCCGACGGACTCCGCCTCCGCCGCCGGCTCCGGGGCGCCCGTCACGGTCTCCTCGGCCGGCGCCGGCGCCTCTGGGCTGCGGGCGGCACGGATGCGGGCGAAGAGCTCGCCGACGCTGCGATGGGAGGCGGCCGTGTCCTGGGCGCGCACCTCGTGTGCCCGCTCCTCGTCCTCCTCGTCACCGGAGAGATCGTCCTCGGCGAGCTCGACGTCGACCTCGATCACGGCGGACTCCGGCGTCAGGACGGCAAAGGAGCCCACGCCCTCGCCGAGCTCCTCGGCGAGCTCCTCGGCGGAGCCCTCCCCGAGGCTCTCGCTGTGTGCCTCGAAGGCGGTGTCCGGCTCCATGAGGGCTTCGACCTCGTCGTCGACGAAGGTCTCGGCCCGGTCGCCGCCTTCGGCGGCAGCCATGCGGGCGTCGTGCTCGGCGTCCGCCAGGCGGACCTTCAGCGCCTCCACCGTCTCCTCGACGGCCTCGACCACCTCGACGAGCGAATCGCGACCGGAACGCAGCTGTTCCAGCTGCACGAAGAGCGACCGGCGCCGCTCGACGAGATCCGAGAGCACGGCCTTTCGCCGCTGCCGGGCGTCGCGGACCGTCTGCCGGCACCGCTGCTTGGTCGTGTCCAACAGCGAAACGGCATCGTCGCGTGCCGCCTCGATGATCGCCTCCGCCTCTTCCTCGGCCGCCTCCCTCAGCGCCGTCGCCTCCGCCTGGGCGTCTGCCGCCGTGGCGCCCGCCCGGTCGGCGGCGGCTTCCAGCAGGCGGGCCGATTCCTCCTCCGCCGCCGAGGTTCGCCCCGCCGCCTCGGTTTTGGCGCCGGCGAGCAGCTCGGCGGCACGCGCCTCGGCGCGGGCGACCATCTCGTGGGCGGCCTCGGCGGCGCTTTGCAGGACGCGGGCCGTCTCGGCGCCGACGGCGCGGTGCAGCGTTGCCTCGTCGAGGACGGGCGGTTCGGACGCCCGTTTCTCGGCCTCGGCGAGGCGGCGCCGCAGCTGCGTCTCGCGATCGAGCAGAGCCCGTACGTCGTCGGCGACGGAGTCGAGGTAGCGGCGCACGGCGTCGGCGTCGACACCCTTGCGCGCAGCCGGGAAGGTCCGCCTCGGAATCTCGTCTGGGTTGATCGTGCTCGACGAGATCGACACGACGGGGGTTTCTTCCGGCATGGGCGACAGATTAGGACGGTTCCCCTCCGATCTGAAGACACGGCGATCTGAGGACACGGCGATCTGAAGACGCTGCACCCTGAGGAACCCTGCGATCCGGGGAACCCTGCGATCCGAGGACATCGGAGCCGCTCAGCCGCCGGCGCTGCCGCCGTCCAGAGTCAGCTGGCGGGCGTCACCTTCACGACCCGCCCGCCGTAGCGCTCGAGGACGGCGAGCGCCTGCGCGATGTCGGAGACGGAGAAGACCTTCAGCGTCGGCCCGGCGTACTGCTTGGCGACGGCGTAATTGTCCTGCGGCACGAGGAAGATGCTGGCGCCGGAGGCCCGCACGGCGATCGTCTTCTGCTCGATGCCGCCGATCGCCCCGATCTGGCCGTTCACCGACATCGTCCCCGTCGCCACGACGCGGAGGCCGGCCGTGAGGTTTCCCGGGTCCAGCTTCTGCATGAGGCCGAGCGTGAAGGCGAGGCCGGCGGAGGGCCCGACGATCCCCTCGTTGTTGAGGTTGACCTGAAAGGGCAGCTTGACGTCGTAGGACGGCTCGGCATCGATGACCCCGATGCACGGCGTCGCGGCGCCGGGGTGCTGCTTGGTGGGGGTGTAGAGGACGCCGTTGTCGTCGTAGAGCTTGGCGATCGGGTCCGACGTCTTCACGGTCGTCGGCACGCAGGCGAGCTGTTGATTGCTGCCCGTGCCCTGCAAACGCCACACCCCGGTCGAGATGGTGACCTCCTTGGCGGCCCCGCTCGGGTAGGGGCGGTAGCGCAGGGTGACGGGCCGGCCGATCCCGTAGGGGAAGAGGGCGGCCGAGAGGGCCTGCGGCGAGTCCACGCTCAGCGAGCCGACGCCGATGATGACGTCACCGACCTGCAGGCCGGCATCGGCCGGTGAGCCGGGGTCGAGGGCGTAGACGAGGGAGCCGTTCGGGATGACCGTGACGTGGTAGCCGAGCTCGGTGAGGGCGACCACCGTGGCCGCCTGCTGGGCGTCGCTCATGTCGAGGACGCCCTCGGTGCTGTACTGGGCGTTCGTCTCCGGCCCCTGGATTGCGGCCGACGAGTAGATGGAAGCGCTCGAATCCAGCTTGAAGTAAAGCCAGTCGATGAGCTTCAACGGCGTCTCCTCGACGTCGACGAGCTCGACCGACCCGCTGTGGGTCTGCAGGTGCGAGGCGGGCACGCCGATGAGGGGCAGCACGCTCTGGGCGCTCCCGGGCGTGATGGCGTAGTAGGGGATGCTCACGAAGGAGGAGACGAGGAGGGCGGCCGCCAGCACGATGGCGATGATGCTGAGGACCCTCCAGCGCACACGCTTCTTCGGCGACGCCGGAAGCTCGTACGCGGGGACGGTCCCCTCCTCGTAGGCCGGCTCGGGCGGCGCCTCTGCTGTCTCTAGGCTCTCGCCATCGTGGGAGCTCACGACCGCTCAGCCTTGCACGGAGTCGACCACCCCGATGGCGCGCGACGCCGTCGCGCCGCCGCCATTGCGGGTTTCGAGGGTGACGAGACGGCCGCCCTCGCCTTGTTCGAGGACGAGGACGCCGCCGTGCGCGCCACCGCCCTCGGGGCCCTCGCCCGCATGGGGAGAGCCTCCGATGATGTCATCCGGCGTGCCATGTCCGACGCCGGTGCCGTGCGCCGGCGGGCCGCAGAGCTGGCCGCCTCCCTCGAGGGCCTCGACTGCCGGCCCCTCCTCGACGACGCCGACGCCGGTGTCGTGGAGGCGGCCTGCTTCGCCGCCGGCGAGCTGGCCGACGCCCGCGCCCTCCCGCAGCTGTGCCGCATCGCCACGGCCCACGCCGACGCCCTCTGCAGGGAGTCGGCCGTCGCCGCCCTCGGTGCCATCGGGGATCCCGCCGGCCTCGCCGTCATCCTGGGCGCCCTCGGCGACAAGCCGGCCGTGCGCCGGCGCGCCGTCATCGCCCTCGCCCCCTTCGACGGCCCGGAGGTGGAGGCGGCCCTGCAGCGCTCACTCAGCGACCGCGACTGGCAGGTGCGCCAAGCCGCCGAGGACCAGCTGCGGCCCTGAAACGCAACGGCGTCACTCCTCGGGCTCGACCGGGAGCCCACCAGAGGAGCCGAGGGAAGGCCCGCTGCCGCCGGAGCGCATCGCCCGCAAGGCCCGCGCCGCCCCTTCGACGGCGACCGTCTCGGGCGACTCCACGAGGTGGATGGGGATGCCGGCCGCCGTCGCCAACCGGCGGGCGAAACCATCGAGGAGGGCGCCCCCGCCCGCCAGGTAGAGGCCACGGGACAGGAGGTCGTTCGCCAGATCGGGCGGCGACTCGGTGATGCAGCGGACGGCCGCCCGGATGATCGCCTCGACGTGGTCGCCGAGGGCGGTGGCGACTTCGTCGCGGGAGAGGACGACGGTGCGGGGCATGCCGTTGCCGAGGTCCCTCCCCCGCACCTCGACCTTGCGCTCGTCGACCGGCCAGGCGCTCCCGATGGCGAGCTTGATCGACTCGGCCGCCTCGCCGGGGAGCACGAGATCGAAGGAGCGCTGGCAGAGCTGGCGGATCGCCTCGTCGAAGTCGTTGCCGCCGACGGGGAGGGAGGCCTCCGTGACGACGCCGCCGAGGGCCATGACGGCGATGTCGCTCGTCCCGGCCCCGACGTCCATCACCATGGAGGCGACGGGCTCGTCGAGGTGGAGCCTCGTGCCGATCCCGCAGGCGACGGCGTGCTCGATGAACTCGATGCGCCGCGCCCCCGCCTTCTTGAAGGAGCGCTCGAGGGCGCGGCGCTGCACGCCCGTGGCGGAACCGGGGACGCAGCAGAGCACCTCGGGCCGGTGGACACCGCGGTGGCGGGCCCGCTCGAAGACGTCGGCGGCGATCTGGTCGGTCAGCTCGAGATCGACGAGCTGGCCCTGGCGCACCGGCCGCACGAGGGCGACCTCGCCGGCGGCGCGGCCCGCCATCGCCCGGGCGGCCCGCCCGAAGGCGAGCAACTTCCCCGTCGGGATGTCGACGGCCGCCAAGGTCGGCTCGTCGACGAGGAGGCCGAGTGCCGGCTCGACGACAAGCGTGCGGGCCGTGCCGACGTCGATGGCGAGAGACCCGCTCACGAGCCGTCCACCTCGGCGACGGCCTGGGCGCTCGGGCTCCACCCGGAGCCGCCCGCCCAGTGCTCGAGCTTCCAGATGGGCAGCGTCGCCTTCAGCGTGTCGATGAGGAAGCGGCAGGCGTCAAAGGCCTCTGCCCGGTGCGGCGCCGACACGACGACGGCGACGGAGGTCTCCCCCACCTCGAGGTGGCCCGTGCGGTGCCACAGCACGACACGGCCGAGGTCGGGCACGCGGGCACGGGCGGCTGCTGCCAGCTCGGCGAGGCGCCGGAGCACCTGGCTGTCGTAGGCCTCGTAGTCGACGGCGACGACGTCGCTGCGGCCCTCGGCGTTGTCGCGCACGACCCCGAAGAAACCCACCACCCCTCCCCACGCCGCCCCCTCCACCCACTCGAGGGCGCGTTGGCTCGGCAGCACCTCCTCCGAGAGGGCGAGCCAGTCGTCTCCGAGCGGTGGCTCGAAGGGGGATGCATCGGGCATGCACTGCATGGTACGCAGCACTCGGGACGGTCGCATACGCCGCCGCCTCGCACCGACCGCGCACACGAGCAGGCACTTGCTTTGTATCCTCGGGGGCCGTGACCGAAGCTTTTCACGAGTTCGATGAGGGCTTCGACGACGAAGAGCCTGGGCTCCTGCTGCCGCCGGACGATCGCGTCTGGCGCCACCCCTCCGAGCTGAGTGCCCACCCCACCGCCTCCATGGCCGCCGAGGTCTCCGCCGCCCGTGAGCGCTGGCTCTCCCGCACGCCGACGCGGGCGGGGGCCTGGTCGGCCGGGCTCGTGGGCGCCGTCCTCGCCACCGGCGTCGTCCTCGTCGGGACGCACCTCACGGTCTGGCTCGGGAAGCCGTCCCATCCGGCGGCGCCCATCGACGCCGTCGCCACGACGCTCGTGCGACCGGGCGTGAGCGAGGTCATCTCCCCCGGCATGGACAAGATCGCCGCCACGGTGCGCGCCGGCCTCACCGTCGTGCACGTCAGCAAGTCCGGCGGATCGGTCACCGGCAACGGCGTCGTGATGGCCTCCGACGGCAAGATCCTCGTCCCCCTCGAGCTCGTCCTCGGCGGCTCGGCCATCGCCGTGACGACCTCGGACGGCGCCGTCTACGCCGGGCGCATCATCGGGACCGACGAGGCGACTCAGCTCGCCGTCGTGAGTATCGGCATCAGCGGTGTCAGCAATGCCGCCTTCGCCCCGCTGGCGGCGAGCCGAACCGTCGTCGTGCCGGGCGGCTGGCTCGGCGTCGAGTGGTCGGGCGTCTCCGGCACCGCCGAGATCGACTCCGTGCTCTCGATCGGCTCGGTCAGCTCGGTCGGCGAGACCTCGGCAGGTGGGGCGTATCAGCTCCTCGACGCCGTGCACCTGCAGGCCCGCGATCTGGCGAGCGCCCCGATCGGGAGCGTTCTCGTCAGCAACACGGCCGAGCTCCTCGGCATCGTCACCGCCCGCACGGGCGACGACGTCGTGGAGGTTCCCGGCCCGCTCGCCGAGCTCGTCGGCCAGCAGATCGTCGAGCACGGTCGCGTCATCCACGGCTGGCTCGGGATCGAGGGCAAGACGACCTCTCCCCTCTCGTCGCCCCAGGTGACCTCCGACGTCATGCCGGCGCACGAGCTCCGCCTGCCTCCCGGCGTCGAGATCCTCGAAGTGGACGCCGGCACGCCCGCCTCCCTCGCCGGCCTGCGGGCGGGCGACGTCATCGAGGCCGTCGACGGCCAGGTGATCAACTCCATGCAGCAGCTGCAGGACATGCTCTACGTCATGCCTCCCCACACCGACGTCGCCTTGACCATCCAGCGCGGCTCCTCGGTCAGCACGGTCGAAGCCTTCCTGCAACCGGCAGCCTGACGGCCCCGGCCTGCGTAGCATCACCCAGGTGAGCGACACGCCGTTCTTCGGTGGGGGTGACTTCCTGCGCAACATGCTGGGCGACCTCGTCCGCATGATGCCGACGGGCCCTGGCGTGCAATGGCAGCTCGCCTATCAGCTGGCCGCGCAGATCGCCTCCGGGGGCGGCCCCGACGCCAACCCGGATCCGATCGAGCGGATCCGCCTGGAGGAGCTGAGCGCCATCGCCGAGCTGCACGTCGCCGAGGTGACCGGGATGCCCGTCTCGCCCTCCGGCACCTCCGTGCGCCTCGTGCCGACGAGCCGCGTCGAGTGGGCGCGCCGCATCCTCGACATCTGGCACCCCGTTCTCGACCGGCTCGTGGCCGTGCTGGCGCCCGACTTCGAGGGCGAGGCGACCGAGCCCGGCGAGGGCGGCAGTGCCTCCGGCGCCGGATCTCCCGACCCGTCGGCTCAGCTGGAAGGGCTCGGCGGGCCCGACGACGAGGCCGAGGCCGAGATGGAGGCGCTCCTCGGGCAGTGGGCGACGGCGATGTTCCCGGCCATGACGGCCTGGCAGGTCGGCTCCGTGGCGGGTCACCTCGCCGAGCGTGCCCTCGGGCAGTACGACGTGCCGCTCAGTGCCGCCACGGGCAACGAGCTCCTCGTCGTGACCGCCAACCTCGCCAGCGTGGCGGCCGACTGGAGCCTGCCCATCGACGACCTCCGCCTCTGGCTGTGCGTGCACGAGATGGCCTACCACACCGCCCTCTCGCGCCCGGCCGTGTCGGATCGCATCGCCAGCCTCGTCATCGAGCACGCCCAACGGGTCCGCCCCGATGCCGACGCCCTCGGCCAGTTGCTGCAGCAAGCCGACCCGAGCGACATGGCGTCCTTCGCCCAGATCCTCGGCGACCCGTCGGCACTGCAACAGGGAGAGGCGACAGCCGCCCTCGAGCAGGTGCGGGCCGAGTTGGACGCCGTCACGGCAGCCGTCTCCGGTTACGCCGAGTACGTCACGACGCTCATCGCCAACCGACTGATCGGCAACACCGTCCCGATCGGCGAAGCCATGCGCCGGCGCCGGGTCAGCCGCGGCGACGGTGAGAAGGTGGCAGAGACGCTCTTCGGGCTGCGGCTCGACCAGGCTCAGATCGACCGCGGCGCCCGTTTCGTCGCCGGTGTGCTCGACCGCTCCGGGGAGCTGCAGCTCGCCAAGATGTGGACGGACGCCACCCACCTGCCGACGCCGGCCGAGGTGGACGCCCCCGGGCTGTGGCTGGCCCGTCTCGAGCTACCGAGCGAGGGCTAGGGCCGGCGGCACACGACCGGCCGCAGTCGCCGCCGCTGAGCCGCGCAGGACCCGCCAGCTCGGCCAGGCACCGCCGGTCAGCCGACGGTCTCGACGTCCTCTTCGGGCACGCCGAGATCCCACTCGAGGATGACGTTCTCCCGCTCGGCGTCGCGCACGATGCGCTCACGGTTGCGGCGGAACTGCGGGTCGTGCGGCGGCAGTAGCACGAGGCGGGCGAGGGCACGCTGGCGGAACTCCTCGATGAGGCTCCTGTCACCGAATTCGGACTCCACCTCCCAGTGGGGGGCGACGGGACCGAGGTACACCATGCGAACGTGGCCGCGGGGTGGCTCCGGGGCCTGCTCGGGCTCTGGGGTAGGGGTCATCGTCATCGGCCGGAGTGTACCGGCCGCCCGGCACCGGCTCGCCCGCGCAGGTCGCAGGGCCGTGTACTGGACGTCTCGAAACTCTCAGCAAATCCGAAGGAAGAATTTGCCCTCGCGCGCTCGACTTTATGTTGCAAACCGGTAACAATTAGCGCAATGGACACTTCGTGGATGGCACGAGGCAAGTGCAAGGACCAGCCGCCAGACCTCTTCTTCCCGAGCGACGGGGTCGGAGTGGAGGTAGCGCGCCGGATCTGCGCCGATTGCCCGGTCAAGTCACCGTGTCTCGAGTACGCCATGGCGAACCACATCGACCACGGTGTTTGGGGTGGCACCTCGGAGCGGGAACGTCGTCGCATCGCCCGCCGCCGGCGCCTCGCCGCCTCGGCTTCTCTCTGAGCAACGCGCTCCCGCTTCCCGGGCTTCCTGCCGGCGGAGCCGTCGCGCCCCCTCCCGGCAGCACCGGGCGACCGCGCAAGCGGCGCGGTCGGAGGAGTAGTCAGGAAGCGCTCTGCTGGGCGAGCACCCGCGCCCGGCGCACGCGGCGGCGCTCACGCTCGCTCATGCCGCCCCAGATGCCGAACTTCTCACCGTTGGCGATGGCGTAGTCGAGGCAGTCCTCCCGCACGACGCATCCGCGGCAGACCTCCTTCGCCTCCCGAGTGGAAGCCCCCCGCTCGGGAAAGAAGAGATCCGGATCGACCCCCATGCAGTTGGCGCGTGCCTGCCATGATCGGTCAGGACCCTCGAGAATCATCGACTGGAAGGCCACTGGCTTTCCCCTCCCCGTTGGCAACTCGCAGACGTGTAGTTACACGGCTGTAGTCATTGTGGACCTCCGGGGACCGAGATGCAAGCCGACCGTCGAAGCCGCCCCTTCGAGAGCGGGTGACGGTTGCGGCCTCTGAGCGCCGGCGCCGGGCGCCCGATCAAGCAGAACGCCCGCAGCGCCCCAGAGCGCAGGGGCGCGCGGTCAAGCAGAACGCCCGAAGCGCCCCATGGCGCGGCGGTGCTCGATGAAGTCCACGAGGACGTAGTCGCCGAGCGTCTCGGGCGTCGTGAAGAACGCCCGGCCGCCGTTCAGCTGCGTGATCTTCTCGATGAACTCGCGCAGGTGGCCGGTGGCGTCGAGAGCAAAGGTGTTGAGGCGGATGCCCTCCCGCGTGCAGCGCAACACCTCGGCGAGGGTGGCGTCCACCGTCGCCCGCACGGGCGGGTAGTTGAAGAAGACCTCGCCGTCCTCCATGAGGTGCGCCGTCGGCTCACCGTCGGTGATCATGACGATCTGCTTCGTGCCGGGATGGTTGGCGAGCATGCGGCGGGCGAGGATGAGGGCGTGCTGCATGTTCGTCCCATAGACGAAGTCCCAGGAGACTTCCGGCAGCTCGGCTGCCCGTATCTCGCGGGCGATCTCCGAGAACCCCACCATGCCGAGATAGTCCCGCGGGAACTGGCTCGAGATGAGCGAGTGCAGGGCGATGGCGACCTTCTTGGCGGCGAGGAAGTTGTCCCGCATCGGCATCGAGAGCGAGAGGTCGAGGAGGAGGACCGTGGCGCAGCTCGTGAGGTGCTCCGTCTGCTCGATCTCGAAGTCGCCCGGCTGCAGCCGTACCGGGAAGCGCACGCCGGCACCGGCGCCGCCGGCGGCCTCCTCCCCGAGGGCGCCCGCCTCGCGCCGCAGGGCGTTGCGCACCGTTCGCTCGATGTTCAAGTTGAAGGGGTCGCCGAACTCGTACGGCTTCGTCTGGTCCGCCCGCTCGTGCCCGGATCCCTGCATCGTCAGCTCGTGACCGCCGAGGCGGTCCTTCGAGAGGTGGGAGAAGAGCTCGCGCAGCGCCCGCTGCCCGATGTGGCGCAGGCCGCGGGGCGTCAGCTCGAGCCGACCCTCCTGGTTCTCGACGAGGCCGGCATCCTCCAGGCGCTTGGCGAGCTTGGCGAGCTCGGCCAGTGAGGCGGCCGAGTCGTTGCCGAGCAGCTCACGCGCCCGCTCGAGATCGACCTCGGCGAGTGCGCCCGGCTGCGGGCTGCCGGAGAGGAGCTGCTCGAGCTGGTCGAGCTCCCCGAGGCGCGAGAAGAGGTCGGAGGCCTCCGCCAGGCCGGGGGCGTCCGCCCCGGAGAACGAGACGCGGCGATCCCAGGGGGCGTCCGGGAACATCGAGCGGAGGTTGCCGGCGAGGCGGTTCATCTGCCACGAGAGATCCATGTCGCCGAGGAGGTCGTCCATGAGGGCCTGCAGCTGCTGGCGCTGCCCGGCCGTCATGGAGGCGAGCATGGCCGAGGTGGCCGCCATGCGTTGCGCCAGCTGCTCGAGGAGCTCGTCGAGGTTCTGCGGGTCGCCCGGGAAGAAGTCGCCGAAGGAGTCCATGAACTGCTGGAAGCTCGGGTCGAGCTCCTCGCCCGCCTCCTTCTGCTCGAGCATCTTGTTGAGGGCGTCGAGGGCCTGCCGCAAGCGGTCGCGCTCCTCCGGGCCCATGCCGGAGAGGGCGCCGGCGGCCTGGTCGAGGTAGGACTGCACGACCTCCTGCTTGAGGCGTTCGGTCAGCTCCTCGAATTTCTCCCTCGCCTCGCTCGAGGCGAACTCGTAGCCGGAGAGCGCCCGCATCTTGCCGGCGAGGTCGTCGGGCAGGAGACCGAGCTCGCTGCGCCGCTCCGCCACGACCTCGTCGGTCACCTCCTGGCGGCGGGCGTCGCCGGACTCGCGCCCCTCGGACTCGAGCTCGTCGAGGGCCTGGCGCTCCATGGCGACGATCTCGTCGAGCTCGGCGGCGATCTCCGAGTAGACGCCGCCGAGGTCGTACTGCTCGCGCTCCTCACGGCGGCGCTCCCGGAGGCGCTCCAGCAGCTCGCGCAGCCCGGCGATGCGCTTGCCGTCCCGGTCGGCAAAGCCGCGTTGCATCATGCGCCGCAGGGCGGCGCCGACGTCCCCGTGGTACATGACGTCGTCGTTGATCTCCGCCAGGATGGCGTCGGCGTCGAGATCGAAGCCTTGCTGGGTTCCGTCCCAACGCGAGTAGGAGGCACGAGCCACGAGGCCAAGTGTAGGAAGCCGGCGGGCACACGGTGAGCGGCGGGCGGGGGACCTGCCGCCCGCGCGTCTCAGTAGGCTCCCTCGGGTTATGTCTGATCCATCTCATCTCGCCCCAGCGACCGTCGAAGGTGACCCGGAGCAACCGCCCGCAGCGTCGACGCTCGGTGAGCTGAAGGCCTCCGGCTACCGCTCCGAGCCCGTCAAGCGGGAGATGCGCCGCAACCTCCTCGCCCGCATCGCCGAAGGCCGGCCCGTCGTGGACGGCGTCCTCGGCTACGACGACGACGTCCTGCCCGCCCTCGAGAACGCCATCATCGCCGGCCACGACATCATCATCCTGGGCGAGCGCGGGCAGGCCAAGAGCCGCATGATGCGCTCCCTCGTCGAGCTCCTCGACGAGTGGCTCCCCGTCGTGGAGGGCTCCGAGATCCACGACGACCCCTTCGCCCCCGTCTCCCACTTCGCCCGCGAGGTCGTCTCCGCCCAGGGCGACGACACCCCCATCGCCTGGGTGCACCGCTCGCAGCGCTACGGCGAGAAGCTCGCCACGCCCGACACGTCCATCGCCGACGTCATCGGCGAGGTCGACCCCATCAAGATCGCCGAGGGCCGCTACCTCTCCGACGAGCACACCATCCACTTCGGCCTCGTGCCCCGCTCCAATCGCGGCATCTTCGCCGTCAACGAGCTGCCCGACCTCGCCGAGCGGATCCAGGTCGGCCTCCTCGACGTCCTCGAGGAGCGCGACATCCAGATTCGCGGCCACAAGGTGAGGCTGCCGCTCGACGTCATGCTCGTGGCATCGGCCAACCCGGAGGACTACACGAACCGCGGCCGCATCATCACGCCGCTGAAGGACCGCTTCGGCACGCGGCTTCGCACCCACTACCCGCTCGACATCGAGACCGAGCTGACGATCATCCACCAGGAGGCGCAACCCCTCGACTTCCGCGGCGTCCGCGTCGAGGTGCCCCCCTTCATGGCCGAGATCGTCGCCCGCGTCAGCCAGCTCGCCCGCCGCAGCCCCCGCGTGAGCCAGCGCTCCGGCGTCTCCGTGCGCCTCAGCGTGGCGAACTACGAGACCCTGGCGGCGGCTTCGGTGCGACGGGCCATCCGCCACGGCGAGCACGAGGCCGTCCCCCGCGTGAGCGACCTCGACGCCCTCTGGTCCTCCACGCTCGGCAAGCTCGAGATCGAGTCGCTGGAGGAGGGCGAGGACGAGGAGGTCGTCGAGAGGCTCTTCAAAGCCGCCGTCCTGCAGACCTTCCGGGAGACCTGTCCCACCGAGCAGCTCGGGCAGGTCGTGGGGGGTTTCGAAGACGGCACCGTCGTGCACGCCGGCCCGGATCTCGACTCGGCCGCCTATCTCGGCGTCCTCGAGGCCATCCCGGCGCTGCGGCCGACGGCCATCGCCCTCGCCGGCTCGGAGAGCCCGGGCGCCCTTGCCAGTGCCATCGAGCTCGTGCTCGAAGGCCTCCATCTCTCGAAACGCCTCAACAAGGACGCCGCCGGCCCCCGCGCCACCTACCGCTCCCGCTCCTGAGCGGCCGGCCGAACTCGCCAGCGGCGCCTCAATGGTGGAATGATCGCTAGCGCCCGAAATTCTCGCCTCGGTGCAGCCACCGGGGCCAGGGTGACCCGGCCGGAAGCACTACTCGGAAGGCACCGCATTTGAGCATCGTGCAGGACACCAACGCGACACCTGTGCCAATCCCCGTCACGATTGGCGCCCCGCGAGGAGGCCCTCCCCGCTCAGAGGTGCTGAGGCTGGACCGCTGGTGGGTACAGCCGCTCGCCACGGGCCTCGGCCTGCTCGCCTTCGTCGCCTACGGCACCTGGACGGCGTTCCGGGGCGGCCACTACTTCGTCGGCTACCCCCGCGACTACCTCTCGCCCTTCTACTCGCCCTGCCTCGTCAACAGCTGCGGGCCGGCCGCCCAGTTCGGCCACATCGGGAGCATCGGGACCGTCTCGCCCGCCCTCCTCATCCTCATCTTCCCGATGGGGTTCCGCCTCACCTGCTACTACTACCGCAAGACCTACTACCGGTCGTTCTGGGCCTCCCCGCCCGCCTGTGCCGTCGCCGACGCCGGTTCCACCTCGCCCGGCGGGCTGCGCAGCCGCTACAGCGGTGAGACCCGCTTCCCCCTCGTGCTGCAGAACATCCACCGCTACTTCTGGTACTTCGCCGTCGCCTTCGGGTGCTTGCTCACCTGGGACGCCGTCGAGGCCTTCCGCTTCCCGGGCGGCATCGGGATGGGGCTCGGCACCCTCTTCTTCGTCATCAACGCCGTCCTCATCTGGAGCTACACGCTGGGCTGCCACGCCTGCCGGCACCTGTGCGGGGGCGGCGTGAAGCGCTTCTCCCGCTCGCCGCTCCGCTTCCGCTTCTGGCGCGACATCGTCTCGCCCCTCAACGAGCACCACCAGCTCTTCGCCTGGGTGTCGCTCGGCTGGATCGCCTGGACCGACTTCTACGTCTACCTCGTCGCCATGGGCACCATCCACGATCCGAGGTTCTTCTGATGGCCGACCACGAGACGCACGACTACGACGTCGTCATCATCGGCGCCGGCGGCGCCGGCATGCGGGCGGCCGTCGAGTCGCTCGCCACGGGCGCCCGCACCGCCCTTGTCTGCAAGTCGCTCCTCGGCAAGGCCCACACCGTCATGGCGGAGGGCGGCGTCGCCGCCGCCATGGGAAACGTCTGGTCGGAGGACAACTGGCGGGTGCACTTCCGCGACACCATGCGCGGCGGCAAGATGCTGAACAACTGGCGCATGGCCGAGCTGCACGCCCAGGAGTCGCCTGACCGCGTCTACGAGCTCGAGGAGTGGGGCGCCCTCTTCGACCGCACCCCGGACGGCCGCATCCTGCAGCGGGACTTCGGCGGCCACCGCTATGCCCGCCTCGCCCACGTCGGCGACCGGACGGGCCTCGAGCTCATCCGCACGCTGCAGCACCGCGCCGTGGCGCTCGGCATCGACGTCTACATGGAGTGCAAGATCGTCCGGCTCCTCGTCGGCGCCGACGGGGCCGTGAACGGGGCGGTGGGTTTCTGGCGGGAGAGCGGCAAGTTCGTGACGTTCTCGGCCAAGTCCGTCGTGCTCGCCACCGGCGGCGTCGGCAAGACCTGGAAGTTCACCTCCAACTCGTGGGAGTCGACGGGGGACGGGCATGCCCTCGCCCTCTGGGCGGGCGCCGACATGATCGACATGGAGTGCGTGCAGTTCCACCCGACCGGCATGGTGTGGCCCCCGTCGGCCCGCGGCCTCCTCGTCACCGAGGGCGTGCGGGGCGACGGCGGCGTCCTCAAGAACATCGACGGCGAGCGCTTCATGTTCAACTACATCTCGCCCTACTTCGCCGCCGAGACGGCGGACACGATCGAGGAGGGCGACAAGTGGTACACGAACAAGGCGGACTACCGGCGGCCTCCTGAGCTGCTGCCCCGCGACGAAGTGGCGCGGGCGATCAACTCGGAGGTGAAGGCCGGCCGCGGCAGCCCGCACGGCGGCGTCTTCCTCGACATCGCCTCCCGCCGCCCCGCCGAGGAGATCCGCCGCCGCCTCCCCTCCATGTACCACCAGTTCAAGCAGCTCGCCGACGTCGACATCACGACCGACGCCATGGAGGTCGGGCCGACCTGCCACTACATCATGGGCGGCGTGCGGGTCGACGCCGACACGGCCGCCACGACCGTGCCCGGCCTCTACGCCGCCGGCGAGGTGGCGGGCGGCATGCACGGCGCCAACCGCCTCGGGGGCAACTCCCTCTCGGACCTCCTCGTCTTCGGACGACGCGCCGGCCTGGCGGCGGCCGAGCACGCCCTCGGGCGCCCCGCCCCCAAGCTGGACGACGCCGCCGTCACGGCCGTCGTCGATCATGCCCTCAGCTTTTTCGAGAACGACTCCGGAGAGAACGCCTACACGGTCCACCACGACCTGCAGGACGCCATGCAGGACCTCGTGGGCATCATCCGCACCGAGAGCGAGCTG
>Ga0181526_10001768_pt1 | contig 19968 bp, 21 predicted proteins | sample PEATcosm2014_Bin_35_FD_119750 | JGI IMG/M metagenome (GOLD analysis project Ga0181526, IMG submission 119750) | Peatland microbial communities from MTU Mesocosm Facility, Houghton, MI, USA - PEATcosm2014_Bin06_30_metaG | ecosystem: Environmental > Terrestrial > Soil > Wetlands > Peat | place...
GATCGCGTCAAAAGCCTCGCGTACTTTTACTGCCTCCGGCCCATGGTCGTGGTCTACCACCGCCACGTGTGTGCCCACAATCTTGCCGCCGAACGCGTTGCCCAAAATGATCAACTGCAGGATCGGCATCATGAGCGACATGATCATCAGCGTCGGCGAGCGGAAGAACTTGCGCATCTCGCGCTCGATAATGGCGAACATTCTGTTCATGGCTGTGCTCCCGGCCGTGGCGGCATCATGAAGACGGCTTTCACCTGCTCATCCCGGAGCTGGCGGCCGGTGTAGTGCACGAACACATCGTCCAAAGATGTGTTCTGCACACTGAGCGAAGTAAGCTCTTCGCCCAGCGATGCAGCCATCTCAACCAGTTGGGTGGTCGTCCTCGAACCGTTCGAAGTCAGCACGCGATAGACCCCGGCCGATTGCGACTGGACCTCCGTGACATCGGACAACCCTTCAAGCCGCCCCTTCCACTCCGGATCCTCGCGATTGAACTGGACCTCGACGACATTGGAGCCGGGAACACTTTGCTTCAGCTCAACCGGCGTGCCAAGCGCCACAAGGTTGCCGTGATCGACAATGGCAATGCGATCGCAAAGCCGATCGGCCTCTTCCATGTAATGCGTGGTCAGCAGCATGGTGAGGTTGCGTGTCTTCTTCAGATTGTTCAGCATCTCCCACACCGCAATGCGTGACACGGGATCGAGCCCCGTGGTCGGCTCGTCGAGAAAGAAGATGCGCGGATTGTGGACAAGCCCGCGAGCGATCTCGAGCCGACGGCGCATACCGCCGGAAAGCGTCTTGGTCTGCGCGTCCCGCCACTTCGTCAAATCGACGGCCTCCAGCACCTCGGCAATATTCTTCTCACGTTGCGCGCGCGGCACGCTGTAGAGCTTGGCGTAGATGCTCAGGTTTTCTCCCACGGTCAGATCCGGGTCGCTCGTCAGAGCCTGCGGAATCACGCCGATCATGCGGCGCACATCGTCGGAGTCCTTGCTCACGTCGTGGCCGCCCACGATAGCCCTTCCGCTCGTGACCGGGATCAACGTTGTCATCATGCGGATCAGCGTGCTCTTCCCAGCTCCATTGGGCCCCAGCAGTCCAAAGATTTCGCCCTCGTCGACCTCGAAGCTGACGCCCTTCACGGCTTCAAAAGTGCCATAGCGCTTGACAATGTTTTCGACGGCAATCGCGATGGGCGCGCCACTCTTGCCGTTGCTGTGGATTGCCGAGGGCAAACCCTCAGTCTCTTTTGGCGGTTTGCCTACTGCCGCCGTCATGGCTTCACCAATCTGCTCTTCGGGATGTAAACCTCTGCAGTCATGCCGGGCACGTAGCGCTCGTCAGGATTCGGAATAAGCAGCTTGATCTGCACCGTTTTGATGTCGCGCTTACGGCCGCCATTGATGTCGCGCTGCGTGGCAAAATCGGCGAGCGAAGATTTCGCGATCACCTTGCCCTGCACGCTCGCGCCGCTCGGCATTTCCACACGCAGGCTGTCGCCCAGTTGCACCGCATCGGCCTGCGTCTCGGGCAACGGCGCGTAGACCCACGTCTGCGTCAGGTCCATCACCGTGGCAATGGTGCCGCCTGCCGCGAGCACCTCTCCCTGGCGTGCCGCGAGCACATTCACTTTGCCGGTAACAGGCGCGATCACCTGCGCGTACCCAAGTTCAACATCGGCCTGCTCCGCAAGCGCCTGCGCGTTCTGCACCTGTCCGCGCGTCGAGTCGACCGTGCGCGCCGAAACAACCGCCAGCAGCTCGTGCGCGTGAGCTTGCTTCAGCGCGGCTTCCGCCGCCGAGACACTCTCCCGCGCCGATTCCATTGCCGCCTGGTCGGCCTGCAAACTCGTCGCCGCATCGTCTTTCGACTGCTCGCTCATGATTCCCTGCTGCGCCAGCGCAACCGTCCGCGTAGTGTCAGCCTTTTGGTGTTCGAGGTTCGCCTGTGCCTGGGCCAGCGCAGCTCGTGCAACCCGAACCTGCGCCTCGGCATTGATCGCGGCGCTTGAAACTTCCCCCTGGTTCTGCCGCTCCGTCTCGACCGTTTCATTCAGCTTCCAGCGATTGCTTGAGACCGTAGCCTCCGCAGCCTTGCGCGCCGCTGCCAGATCGTCGCTTTCGACCGTTGCGATCAACTGTCCAGCCGTTACCGATTGCCCTTCTTCGACCGAAAGAGTCTGAATGCGGCCGGGGATCTTGGCGCTCACCAGCACCTCATTGGCGTCGACGGTGCCAATCAATTTCAAGTCGCTCGGCGATCGCGCCGTCACCAGATACCAAACCAGCGAGCCCAGCGTCAGCAGACCCAGAATCATGAAAACCCTATTTCGTGCGTTCATCGTGCCTCCGAAACATCAGCCGATCGGTATTCACTTCAGGCATCGGCGAATCGGCGAGGATCTGCGCAGCCAGCGCGGCGCCTCGCTCCCGATCGGTAAAGATCGCCTGCCCCAAGAACTCCACCAGAGCCTTGCGGCGCGCGGCCAGAGCGTCGGGCGCGAAGGGCTCCGTCGAAGAGAGAATTCGCCACACCGGCGCACTCAGAAAATAGAAGACGTTCGCTCCGAGAGCCGCGAGCTGAATCTGCAGCCAATCGGCCTGGATCAATTCGCCAGACTCGATGCCCTCGCGCACCATGGACTGGTACATGGTCATGGCAGGCGCAAAGATTCGCTTGACCAAGACCTCCAGTGCGCTCGATTCTCCTTTGTGCAGGCGAATCATCTCCTGCTGCATCAACCCCTGAAATTCGTGCTGCGTCAAAATCCGGTCAAAGTGCTCGAGGGCAGAGCGCAATACGCGCTCGCCTGGCGAACATTCGCGCAGGAAGACAGCAAGCGTCCGGTCGCGTATTTTTGCCGAGATCATTTCGAGCGCCGCAAGATAGAGGTTCTCTTTGCTCTCGAAGTAGTAGTAGAGCAGCGCCTTGTTGACGCCCGCTGAATTGGCAATTCGGTCGGTGCGGGCGCCAGCTAAACCATGGGTGCTGAATTCACTCAGGGCGGCGTCAAGGATGCGGGCGCGAGTCTCGGCAGCGCGGTCAGAGGGGGCGTGAGTGGATGTCGGAGTCATTTTTTAACTAACTGGTTAGTAAACTTACTCCCATTTGTTTCTGTTTGCAAGCAGATGACAAGACTCTTTTTGCAAGTTGCTCAAATAGATGAGCTTATTCTGGCTTCACCGCCGGCAGAGGATTGTTTAAGGTGCGCTGAGGGACAGCAGGACGTATCTTTCCCGCCTGACTCCTAACCGACTTTTCGCATATTTGTTCAGCGAAGTCGGCAAACAAACCTGTCCCGAACAAACCAGTTCTAGACAAACCAGTCCAAGCGCCCTTCGGACACGCTCTCGGGCCGCTCCGCATCGCTTTCAGTTGCTGCCAGTTCGAGGGTCTCCGCATCTTCCTCTTCATCTTCAAGCCCACGATCCGGAGCCTGTTGCTGGCTTGAAGAATAGTGCTCATCGCTCGAGCGCTCGGACGCTTCGATTTCGAAACGCGGCGCTGCTCTGTCCATCGGCTTCTGCAAATTCTGCAGCGAGACGGCGCGGATTCCGGCGATGGGTGCGAATTCCATAGTCTGCTGACCCTTGGATTGACCTATCGGCCAGTCTGCAGAAAACATCAGTGTTTGCGATGATTTTTTGATCCGGCCGGGTTACCACATCCCAGACCAAACTCTTGACCACGCCCCGGGTCGAGCAGGCGCGGCCCCGGTCCCTCCGCGCCAAGTTCGTCCCATGGATTCCGAAGCGGGCACGCCCCAAGCGAGAGACAGCCGCAGCCAATGCATCCATCCAGCTGGTTGCGAAGACGCGTCAACCGGTCGATGCGCTCATCAAGATCGCCGCGCCAGCGCGTCGAGAGACGCTTCCAGTCTTCGGCCGTGGGCGTCCGCTTGTTCGGCAGCGTCGCCAATGCCTCGCGAATCTCGGCCAGCGGGATGCCCGTACGCTGGGCCACCTTGATGACAGCAACCCGGCGCAGCACTTCTCGCGCATAGCGTCGTTGATTGCCTTGGTTGCGCCAGCAGTGAATCAGTCCTTGGGCCTCGTAGAAATGGAGAGTCGAAACTGCGACCCCACTGCGCGCCGCCACCTGGCCAACGGTGAGCTGCGTGGGCATCGGGACATGCTGGTCTTCTGTCACTTCGTTTTCCTCTTGACCTCAAGATTACTTGAGGTATTACGCTTGATGCAAGAGACGCAAAAAGGAGCGACATGAATGCTCTCATCAAGATTGGCCTGATCTACGGTTCAACCCGCGCAGGAAGGTTCTGCGACAGAGTTGCCCAATGGGCAGGCCAAATGGCGGCGACCGCCGGATTCGAAGTACAGGCAATCGATCCAGCAAAGACCACCGACGAAAACGAACTGCAGCGCCGTATCGGCGAGTGCGATGGGTTTGTCGTGGTCACTCCGGAGTACAACCATGGCTACCCCGCGCCCCTCAAGTCCCTCATCGATTCCGTCGGCGCCGGATGGCAAGCCAAACCCGTGGCTTTCGTCTCGTATGGCGGCGTCTCCGGCGGATTGCGTGCAGTGGAACAATTGCGCCTGGTCTTCGCGGAGTTACACACCGTGACGATTCGCGACAGCGTCAGCTTTGCCGGCGCATGGGAACAGTTTGACAACGCAGGCGCATTGCTCGAACCAGAGCGTGCCGAGCGGTCGATGGCGAAGATGCTGGCACGCCTGCGCTGGTGGGCCGTGGCGCTCAGTACCGCGCGCGCCGAGTTTCCCTATGAGACTGCCCTCTGATCAGATAGTTCCACGATCCCCAATGTTCGCGACAGCCATTTGGCTAAATCAGTGCGCCCGTGCAAACGAAGCCGGCGCCACCATCGCCGCTGTTTCAGCGGGAGCCAGCAGTTTCATGCCTTGCGCAAGACTCAGGCCAGCCGGAACTGGCACGAACCCGCCACGGACTTCGCTGGTTTCGCGCGAAATCGTCTTCAGAAACAAAGCCCGGCCGTTCATGTGAATCTCCAGACGCTCCGTCTTCCAATCCGTGCTGCTGACCTGCGTGCGTTGCAAGCGAAACCAGCCGCCTTTGTACAGCCGCCCCAGAATGCCGTAACCGAAATCGACATTCTCCTCCAGTTGCCCTTCGAGTCGTTCCATCCGCTTCAAACGCGCATCGATCCAAAGATCGCCGCGCATCGCATGAAAGATGCGCGCCTCAATCGAGTGCGGCGGGTAGTCGGGATTGGGACGAAAGCGAAGATGCAAGCAGCCATTCTCAACCCCTGAATCTTCGAAGAGAAACGCCTCGGGCAGAAGAGCCAGAATCCTGCCAATGCGCTTTTCGTCGTCGTTGAAATCCTGCCTGTGGCGCGCCTGCTCCTGCGGCGAACGCAGAAGATGATCCAGCCGCTCCTGTTCTTCCTGCTGGTCAACCGCATTCAGCGGCCGTCCACTGCTCAGGACGAGCCGGGTAACCGGCCCATCGGCGGTCTCCACTTGCTCCACAACTTTGGTCTGCTGCTGCGCCTGCTTTTCGATCCAATAGCGCCAATAGCCGTGGCGTTGGTGATCGTGCAGTTCGTTGTAGACGACATCGCGCACAAGCTGAACAGGTGCTTCCGGTGGCTGCAACTCGACATGCACCTGGGCATGCGAGGCAAACGGCACGCAGGTCAGAATCGAGGGGATCAACCATTGCACACGCATCATCATGTCTCCGGGACGGCAGGATGAGGAACCTGAGTGGAGTATGACGGCGATGTGATGAAGGATTTGCAAGGAAGAGATGAAAAGGTCAAAAATACCGAAGATTCAGGCCAAAATCCCGGAGAAAAACGAATCAAGTTGTGCAACAGTTAGTGCTTTGCCCTGCCTTGCTACACTTGGGCCATGCAGGATGAACTGGAGTTTCGGCGTGCGGCGGAGAAGGCCCTCGAGCAGCTCAAGAAGCACCTGATCGCGCGCGAGGAAGAAGCCGAAGCCGGCTTCGAAGTCGAAGAACAGAACGGCGTCCTCAACGTCTCCTTCGAAGAGCCTCCGGCCAAATTCGTCATCACACCGAACACGCCTGTGCGGCAGATCTGGATCTCCGCGCTCTCCACGAGCTTCAAATTGGATTGGGACGACAAGGCGGCCGTGTTTGTGCTGCCACGGACCGGCGAGTCCCTTGAGCCACTCGTCGACCGGCTGATTCAACAGAACGGGCAGGAAAAGTCCGCTTCATCCTAGCGAAAACCTCGAACGAGGCCGAATTCTGCTTGCGAAGGAAGAGGAAAAACTGCGCATCTAGGGGAGGCGCGACGGTCAGGCGTCACCGCCCGACCGTCCGCACTCGCCTACTTCAGCTGATAGATCGCTTTGAGTTCCCTGTCCGCCAGAGCCGGCGGCAGCGGAGCATAGGAGAGCGCCTCGACTTCGCCTTCACCCGACTTCACGATCCAGCTCAACATGTCCTTCAGCACCTGGCGATTCGCCGCATTGCCTGAGGCCACGGGAACCAGAAGGTAAGTAAAGCTGGAGATTGGATACGCATTCGCGCCGGGCGCATTGGTGATGGAGACCCGGTAGTCAGCGGGCATCTGCTTGGTGCTTGCGGCCGCCTCTGTCACGCCGGGGATCGAAGCCGTAACCCAGTTGCCGGCGGCGTTCTTCACCGCGCCAAAGGCGATGTGATTCTTCAAGGCATCGATCAGGTCGACGTAGCCGATCGCGCCGGGTAACTGACGCACCAGCCCCGCGACGCCGGGATTCCCTTTGCCGGCTACGCCCACAGGCCAGCTAAGCGCGGAACCCTTTCCCGGTCCATCGGCCCAATCCTTGCTTACCTTGCTCAGGTAATCCGTGAAGATGAAGGTCGTCCCGGAGCCATCGGAACGGTGCACCACGATGATCTTCTGGTCAGGCAGCTTGGCGTTGGGATTGTCCTTCGCAATGCGCCCGTCATTCCAGTTCGAGATCTTGCCGAGGTAAATATCCGCCAATACGTCGGCGCTGAATCGAAGTTCGGTGACTCCAGGCACATTGAAAATCGGAACCACGGCTCCCATCACAGTAGGAAAATGAAGGAGCTTGATCTTCGACGACGCCAGCATATCGTCGGTCATGGGCATGTCCGAAGCCCCGAAGTCGACGAGACCGGCCGTGACCTGCTTGATGCCGCCGCCGGAACCGATGGCCTGATAGTTGACTTCAACGCCGGGATGCGCGGCGCTGTACTCACTAAACCACTTTGAATAGATAGGGTACGGGAATGTTGCACCCGCCCCGGTCAGCTTCTGCGCCTGAGCTGAGCTCAGAGTTAAAACCATCAGTCCAACAGCAATCAAAGTCTTTTTCACGGATAGCTCCCTTGCACAATTGGTGCCGGAACTGATTCTCTACGCGAAATGTTACGGGGGGTTTAACAAATGGCCCGAATCGTCGCCCGTCGCATGAATGCCGATCATTTACGGCCTATTCACTCATCTTCGGCGCCAATTCTCGCGCGATGGCAAGAGGGCGAATGCGCCTAACGCAAGCAGATCGAGAAACTGCCCTCAATCCGCTGCACGCGATGCCGCCGCAGCCGGTTCCGTGGTTTCGCCCAAGCCATGCGGCTTAGGTGCGAGCGGCAGCGTGAAATGAAACGCCGCACCCGCGCCCAATTCGCTTTCGGCCCAGATGCGTCCACCGTGCGCCAGCACGATGTGCTTCACAATGGCGAGTCCGAGGCCAGTGCCACCCGATTCGCGGGAGCGCGCCTTATCCACGCGATAAAAGCGCTCGAAGATGCGCTCCAAATGCTCCGAAGCAATGCCGGGGCCAAAGTCCTGAACAAAGAATTCAACCTCGTCTTCCAGCAGCCGCGCCCCGACAAGGATGCGCTGGCCAGCCTTCCCGTACTTGACCCCGTTCTCAATCAGGTTGCCGAATACCTGGTTCATCGCGTCGGGATCGGCCATGACCGCGGCGTCAGGCGCTCCCGCCGACTCCAGTTCGATCTCGGAATCAACAACAATCCCACCCAGCGACTCGATCGCATCCTGCACCAGCGCGCTGGATTTGATGGGTTGCAACGTCAGCTTGTAATCGGGGCTCTCCACGCTTGCCAGTGCCAGTAGATCTTCGGTCAGCCGGTTCATCCGGCTCGCGTTCTTATGAATGATCCCCAGAAACTCGCGCGTGGTCTCCGGGTTAGGCTTCACTTCCTCAACAAGCGTTTCTACGTAGCCCTGGATTGACGTCAGCGGAGTGCGCAGCTCGTGGCTGACGTTGGCAATAAAATCGCGCCGCGACTTCTCCGCAGCTTCAATGCGCGTCACATCGTGAAGCACGGCGATTGCTCCACCCGAAGGCAACGGTGCCGCACTGATCTCAAAGATGCGTCCCGGCGCAAGCGAACTAGCTCGACCGAAGCGCACTTCCCCATCGTGTAGCGCGCCTCGAATGCAAGCCAAAAGTTCCGGGTCGCGCACCGAGTGAATCAGCGGACGTCCGGGGCGAATTTGCGTCCCGGCGATGCGTTGCATCACAGCGTTCGACCAGCGAACCTGCCCCTCCGGAGTAATGGCAACAACGGCCTCCTGCATGGAGTCGAGCATCGTCGCAAGCTCATGCCGGCTGCTCTCGATCTCGGCAAAACTTTGTCCCAGCCGCTCGGCAGTCTGGTTCAACGCACCTTCCATCGCCGACAGTTCGTCGCTGCCGGCAACATCGAGTCGGGCGCTCAGATCGCCCTGCGCAATCCGACGCGCGAAGGCCACCACGCGCTGCAACCGCGCTGTCACTCCGCTCGCCGCCCACGCCGCCAAAGGCAATGCCACGGCAAGCGCGATCAGGCCCGACCAGAGCGATTCGCGATCGAGAAAGTGCCGCGTTGAACCCGCGGTCTGCCCCACAAAGCGGCGCAGGATCAATTCCATCGCCACTGTCTGGAATACCAGCAACAGGACGAACAGTCCCATCAGCTTGAAAAATACTTTACGGCTCACTTGGGGCCTGCTCATCCGGGCTAACGCCCTGGCCTTAGTCTGTCTTGGGGATCTCGAATCGATAGCCTGCGCCTCGCACCGTCTTCAGGTAGCGCGGATTCTCCGGATCGACTTCGATTTTCTCACGGATACGGCGCACATAAACGTCGACGGAACGCGGGGTCACGAACCGCGCGTCACCCCACACGGCATCGAGCAGGTGGTCGCGGCTGAAGACCCTCCCCGGATGCCGTGCCAGGTAGTCGAGCAGACGAAATTCCGTTGCCGTGGTCGTCGTCAGCTCGCCGCGCACCTTCAATTGCATCGCGTTGGCATCGATGATCACTTCTTCAAAGCTGATGATCGACGGAGTCGTGGGCCGCTCGAACCGGCGCAACACTGCCTTGACGCGCGCCACTAGTTCTCGCGTGGCAAATGGCTTGGTGATGTAATCGTCGGCCCCAAGTTCCAACCCCAGGACCCGGTCGTTTTCTCCCGCACGTGCGGTCAAAAAAATGATAGGAATCGTCGACAGGCCGTTGTGGCTCCTAAGCCTGCGGCAAACATCCAGGCCATCCCCGCCCGGCACCATGATGTCGAGAAGAAAAAGCGCCGGCGGCTGCCGTTCGGCGTCCGGAATCAGGTTGGAGGGGGTATGAAACACCCGGGTCAAAAAGCCCGCCGCTTCCAGGTGATGCTGCACCAGCCTCGAAATATCAGTGTCGTCTTCCAGTACAAATACGGTTTGGCTCAACCGGTCTGCCCCTCGCTCGGCGGCCTGTTGAATTTCAGTTGCAAGGGCCGCACAGAACCGTTACAGCGGTTCTCCAATTGCCTTGCTCAGAAACCGCAAATGCCAAGTGGCTTTTTCCTTAAGGAAAAGCCACCTCTCAGAATTCACCATGGCAAGTGCATTGGAGAACCGCTCTAACAGAGTAATTCAGGGGGGCAAAGAGAATGCAAACGTTTGATGAATTCGGCCCTGGGCTGATGACGAATCGAGGTTTAGTCCGGTCCCGCCGCAGACGCGGAATCCGCCAGCGCTTGGAAGCTCGGACCAGCCGGCCCGCCTTGCAAAGGCGATTCGCCGCGCGATTCCCCTTGTTTTTGCTCGCGGCGGTTACGCTTCTTGCGCACCTCATCCACGGCCACAAGAATCAGGGCAGTAAAAGTGACCGCGAGCAACGCGATCGCCGGCAGACCGTGCAACTGATCGAGACCATCCGCATTGAAATCTCCATAAAGCAGCGCGAGCCCGACAAACACAAAGAAAATGTGCGCGCAGAAGACACGCAGCGATGCCTTTCCCAAGGTCGGAAATGGCTCGATGGCCACGATACGCAGAACATACTTCCTCAGCCAATAGAAGAAGACTGCGAAAGCGATCAGATTCGCGACCCGCAGCGGCCCGATCTGCCACTTATCTAGCTGAACGGCCAACGCCTGGGTCGTCAGTTGCGGGCCGAGCCACCCATAACGAATCCCGATAAAGAAGACACAAGTCGCCGCGGACACGCCGGCCAGCCACCCCGGGAGCGGCCGGAACGGCTCTCGCTCCATCGCGCTTCTTGACCCGATCCACAGACCCACCACCCAAACCGCCTGCCACGCAAAGAGATTGAAAGCGCCCGTCTCCTGCAGTGGAATTTTGAGATGCGTCGCGTGCACCACCCAGTTGTGCACCACATCGCGCAGCCCAAACTGCGCCAGCAACCAAAAAAACCCGCTCGCCAGCAGAATCTTGCGCCACCCAAACCGCACCGACGCCGAAAGCATCATGGGCGTGAAGAACAGAAACGTGACATACATCGGCAGAATGTCGAGCAGCGGTGGACAATACAGCAGAAGCACCGATCCCAGAATCGCCGCCTTGGGATGCGCGAGATAAAAGTCGAGAAGGTTGACCAGTGCAGCCTTATGCGTGTGAACCGCAAATGAAGCCACAATTGTGAAGGCGAAGGCCAGCATCAGCAGGTGATAACCGTAAATCTTGAAGGATCGCTTCCATAATTTTGAACGGGCATTGCCAGGGTCCAGCACAAACTCGCGGATGTAGAGCCTGCCTACCAGCAGAGCTGAAATAAAAACAAATCCCTCCGCAGATGAAATGAAGCCAAAGGGTTGGTTCACAAAGTCGCTGAAGCGCGTGGGAAGGTGAGTCAGCGTCATCCAGACAAGGAAGAGCCCACGCAAGGCATCGAGTTCGGGTCGACGTTCGAGCTTGTGCACCATCGTGTGTTATCGCATCGGCGCCGGGGAAGGTCGCTCGAGAAAGACTCACTTCTCCATTAGACGCCATCTTCGCGGCCGAGACTCGGTGCGCAAGCAGAGATTTCTGGACGACGCTTTCAATCTCAAACAAATGCCTCGACTTTTACTTGACTCCGCCTGCCATTCTCTGCAAAACTCCGAGCGCGTATCCAAAAAAAATGCGGAATTCCTCCCCACTCCAGTGGCCGCGAAGTACCCCCTCGATTCGTTGATTGGTAGGATGCGCACTGCTCCCGCCGTGGTGGCGCGGAGACACAAAACAGCGGAGGAATTATGAAGAAATATGTTGCGGAATTGGTAGGCACTTTTGTCCTGGTGCTATTCGGCTGTGGAACCGCAGTGGTCGCCGGCGATAAGGTCGGCATCCTGGGAATCGCATTTGCATTTGGATTTGCCCTCATCGGCGCGGCGTATGGCATCGGCCCCATCTCCGGCTGCCACATCAATCCGGCAGTAAGCCTGGGTGTGTGGACCGCCGGTCGCATGAAGACCACCGACATGCTCGGCTACTGGGTCGGGCAATTCGCCGGCGGCATTCTCGCTGCTTGGGTGCTGTCCCTCATCATCGGCGGCGTGGGCGGCGGTTATAACATCGCCGCGAGCGGATTGGGTCAGGACGGATGGGGCCCAGGCTATCAGGGCGAATACAACCTGACCTCGGCCATTGTCTTTGAGTTCGTGGCAACTCTCATTTTTGTGGTGGTCATTCTTGGCGCGACGCAAAAGGCGGCTCCCGCGGGCTTTGCCGGCCTCGGCATCGGCATTACCCTAGTGGTCATCCACATCTTCGGCATTCACATCACCGGCGTCAGCGTGAACCCCGCGCGCAGCTTTGGTCCAGCTTTATTAGTCGGCGGCAAAGCACTCTCCCAGGTTTGGCTCTTCTTACTCGTACCCAGTGTGGCCGGCGTAGTCGCGGGCTTGCTCTTCCGCACCAAGGCGCTGGAGGCCGAAGAACCCATGCCGGAAATCAGAAACCGCCGCGCAGTCGAAAACGAACTGGCCGTCTAGGTCGTCGATCTAAGGAACCTCTGAATGAGTCCGTGTTTTGAAAGGGCACGGCTTCAGCCGTGCCTTAGATAGCCCGAAATGTGTGGTGGCTTTAGCCGCCGAGGGATGTTCTGAAACTTGTTCAGGACTTTCCTACGCGAACTCTGAACGCGTGGAGATCCGCTCACCCGGATCCCCACGCATTGCTGTCCGACCTACACGCACGCCACAAATCGCAGCCGCACATAATCGGCAATCCAGTTCCCATCCTCATCGCGAAGAGCCGGAGCGAGCAGCGCCGTCGTTTCTGCAATTACCGGCTCGCGAAGTTCCTCCGGCAGGCTATCCAGCACGCCGCGCCGAAAAGTCCGCAGCCATTCCGCCATTCCTCCCTCGGCAAGAGGCGTCGGCCGCGGGATCAGCTCGATCCGCTCGATACGGAAACCCGCTTTCTCCAGACGCCGCGTGTATGCCTGGGGTGTTGGATAGTAGTTCACTTCGTTCTCAAGCTCGCCATGGCCATAGCGCGCCAGCACCGCCGTCAGTGCCACGAGGATCGCCGCAACATTCCCGTGGCCGCCCATCTCCGCAACGAAGCGTCCGTCGGGCCGCAACACGCGATGCACTTCAGCCAGCATCTCATCCTGCCCGCGCACCCAATGCAGCGCCGCATTGGAGAACACCGCATCGAACGCTCCATCTGCATATGGCAACGACTCTGCTCTTGATTCATCCACGGCGACGCCGCGCCCGCGCGCGGCAGCCACCATCTGCGGCGAGGCATCCACGCCCTGCACAACCGCGCCGGTTGCCGCAAGCCGTAGTGTCAGCTGGCCATCGCCGCAGCCAAGATCGAGAATGCGCTCTCCCGGTCGCGCCCCCAGCCACTCCAGCACGCCGCCTGCCAGCCCGTGCACAAAAGCACCGTTCTTCTCATATGCCTGCGTATCCCATGTCTGCGCCACGACCACCTCCAGTTCCAGTTTCGGTCAGGTGGCAGCATCAAGCAAAGTTATTCTATTTTGTATTTCGATAAGCAGAACGAATACAATATACTTGACACACAAGCCGATTCAGCCTAAACTTACTTTAGTTGAAAAGAGGTAGGCCATGACGAAAACCCTTAAAAAGCCAGTAACTCTCCAAGAGGCAATTGTTTACTTCTCCGACGCCGACCGCGTTTTTGAATATGCGCGTGAGCTTCGGTGGCCCGATGACAACGTGATTTGCCCGCGCTGCGGACATGACAAGCATTCGTTCCTTTCGACTCGCAAAATCTGGTTCTGCAAGGGCTGCAAAAAGCAGTTCACGATCAAGGTCGGAACCATCTTCGAAGACTCGCCGCTCGGAATGGATAAATGGATGGCGGCGTTTTGGATGATTGTGAACGCCAAGAATGGAGTGAGTTCCTACGAGATTCACCGCGCTCTGGGAGTGACCCAAAAATCGGCGTGGTTCATGCTGCACAGGATTCGTCTGGCAATGCAGAAAGGCAACATCCAGAAGCTGGGTGGTACTGGCGGTCCTGTCGAAGTCGATGAAACTTATGTGGACGGCGAGGGCAAGAACAAGCACGGCGGCGGCTCCTACGTTCTCAAAGAATCTGCGAATTGGTATGGCAAGCGCAGAGTTTTCGTTAAAGGGGAACGAAAGACTGGACGCGGAACAGAGAAGACGGCGGTCTTCGGAATGCTGGACCGTGGCACTCGCGAAGTGCGCGCCGAGGTAGTTCACAACGTAAACCGCGAGACGCTGACCAACGCTATCTTGGAGAACGTCCAGCGTGGCAGCAAAATCTATTCCGACGCATTTCAGGCATACAAGTCTTTGCCATCCGACTACATTCACAAGGCCGTGAATCACGTTAAGGAATATGTCCGCGGAGATGTGCATACCAACGGGCTTGAAAACTTCTGGAATCTGCTCAAACGGACGCTGCGCGGCACTTACGTGGCGGTTGAGCCCTTCCATTTGGACGGCTATCTGGATGAACAGATTTTCCGCTTCAATAACCGGGCGACGAAGGATAATCCCCTCACCGATGCGGACCGCTTCACGCTGGCAATGAGTCAGGTGATGGGCAAGCGCCTCACCTACGCGGCTCTCACTGGCAAAGGTCAGGGAGCGGACTGACGGTCGATTTAAACGGCAGCATCGCGGACGCATCACGGCTCAGTCCTTGCCTGACTTGTGAGGTTTGGGATTCGCCTCCTTGGGAGGCTTGCCCTGTGTTTTCGGAGCGCGGAAGAGTTTAGACATTCCTTCCTCAAACTTCTTTCGCGCTTCCGAGCCCTTGTGGTATTCGGGTTTCATACGCCGCCTATTTTTAACGAAACCAGTCCATTATGGCGGCCACATTGATGAAAAATCTCCACCATGTGGCCGCCGATTTGCCCCGGACCGATAAATACGCCGGGCATGTCTTGAAGCCATTCGCAAAAGTCGTTTGTGTGTGAACCGCGATCATCGGACCACTCTAGCCTACTTAGAATCATTATTGTTTTCGTTCCACCCCGGAAAGCCGCGTCTATCGCTGAATCAATAATCTGAGGAGTCCACAAAGTCACAAATTGGTTCTGACTGGGGCCGTAATTAGTTTCAGGCATATTCTTTCGTTGCTGCGAGTAGATCGTCATAAATTGGTTCCATGCGGCGTCTTCATCTTTTTGAAAAACTAAAGATTGGTGAGTATCATTCGCGAAAGAGTTTATGATCAAAACTGCCGTGAGGCCCTTAACACCCATGGCAACTTGAGTGGCACTGAGGTTTTTTATCGTCGGGCTAACTGATAAATGGCCTCCGATCCGATATTCGCTTGAGTTTAAGGAAGGATCTGAAACAGTTACGTATGCCCCATCGTGCGGAATGTTAACCACAGGCGGAGGCACATTTACGTTAATCAGCGGCGGGGGTTGCTGGGGCAATGGTTTCGCTCGCAATTGCGCGTCCAAATCGCTGGCACGGCGATATTCATCTTGCCACGCTTGGAAACAAGCAAAGAATAAAAACAACAAGACAATGCCCAGATCGACTTTCCAAGTCATCTTCCCCTTGAGCGGCGTGTGCTTCTCAATGAAATTGAGGATCACGGTCAGCACGCATCCGGCCAGAAGAGTGAAGAGATGGCTGTATACGGCAAGCAGGAAACTGCCGAAATGGTCGAAGGGGTTAGCCATGCCTCATTGTCCGCCCGCTCGGCATTGTGTGGCAAGTATATTATTGCCAGCAGAACTTATGACCTGCAATTGGCGGGCGAGAGCCCTAGATCGACTGCACCGGCAGAAGCGTCAGGTCGTCCACGAGTCCTACTTCCTTCTGCACAAATGGCTCGCCATACTTCACGCCCGCAAGCAAGCCGTAGTGTCGCGCCTCAGCGAAAGTTCGCTCGCGAATCTCTTCTTCCGGAACAAAGAGTCCGCCGCCGGCTGCCTGGGTGGCATATTGCGATTGGTAGGCCATCAGCGCGGCGTGGCGCTGCTCGATGAAGGGCGTGATGTCCACGACAAAGCTGGGACGCACATCGGCATAGAGGCTCGCGTAAACAATCTTGAACGGCCGATGCGGCGCAGTTCCGGTTTCGATCTTCGCCAGGCCGGCAAGAAAACACGCCTCGTATCCCAACGTCGCTGTGATCGCATGGTCAGGATGCCGCGCCTGCCAGTACGGGAGAATCACCACCCGCGGACGTACCTCGCGCAGCACGCGCGCGATCTTGATCCGGTTTTCAAGCGTGTTTTCGACCGCCCCATCCGGCAGATCGAGCGCCTTGCGCCAACCCACACCCAACAGCTTCGCCGCTTCCTCTGCTTCACGCCCACGCTCTTCGGCCGTGCCGCGCGAACCGGCCTCGCCGCGGGTCAAATCGAGAATCGCGGTGTGCAAACCGCGCGCCGCCATGCGCAGCAGCGTCCCGCCGCATGTCTGTTCCACATCGTCGCGATGCGCTGCGATCGCCAGCACATCGGCCTGCGGAACATCGGGAGCAGCAGCCATGCGATTAGTAAACAGTGTTGTTGGAGTCTGTGGTGGCGTCCATGAAAGCCACGTCCCAAGCAGTGCCAGTGACGGTCACGTACTGATTGTTGATGGACGAACCGTCTGCCGTGCTGAAGATATACACCTGCCCACCCTGCGCGACATAGACCTTGTGATAGCCTTCGACATTCGCAATGCCGGTCGCATCGCCAAGATAAGGCTCAATCAGTGTCACGGAGTTAGTCGAAGTGTTGTACATGGTGAGGCAGCCGTACTGCTCTCCAGTATTAAAGCGTTCGCCGTTGTTGCACTTCGTCATGCCAATCCAGAGCGTATTATCGTCGGCAAGAATCAAGCGGCTCACCGCGCCCGGCGCACCATCACTGATGGAAACGGGGCTTCCCGCCGTGTTGTTCGCGAGATTCAACACGGTTAGATTGCCCGTGAAGAGCCCATCCGGCATAAGCTTCTGACCGGCCACATACATCGTGGAACCGGTGACAAGAGCGTTGCTCGATCCGCCGGGAACAGGAATCGTCGTGATCGTCCCGGTCACCGGCAGCGTCCCCGACTGCTGGCCGGTAAGAAAGATCAGCGGCGCTACCGGCAGTAATGAGACGGATGCCACGGAGCCGCCGCACTCCGGGCCGCAATTCAAAACATAAGCCGTTCCACCATCCGCTGAAAACACCGCCTTCACGGGCCGATCGAATGTCAGCGGTGCCCCATAGGTGTTTCCCGTCGCATCCGTCGCGTCGGGACTCTGCGCCTGAAACAGGCACCAGAGCGGTCCATTCTGCGGCTCGCAATCGACTGCCGCCTTCGGCCATGTGCTCGACCCGCCAGAAAACGCTATCGTCTGCGCGGCTGTTAGCTGCCTCGGATAGTAGACGTAGTTGGAGTTCTGCACAAACGCCAGCGCCGTCGTACCGCCGGGATCCACACTAACGCGATAGATGCCCGGCAGGCCGAGTGAGACCACCGCGCCTGTACTCTGGTTCACCATGGTCAAAACGTGCGCCGCTTGCTGCGCGGCAATAATGTAAGTCTGATTGCGCGTGATAAAGATGCTGGAAGAGGTGCCGCTCAATCCCTTCGCAGCTCCAGTCGAACTTTCCTTCGCGTAGTTCACAGGCGTGAAGCTGCCGTCGCCCGATCCGTATACTGCCCCAAGCTGCTCTTCAGGCATATTCTGAATGCTGATGGGAAGCGCGCCCGAATAGCCCGAGATCGAATACGTCACCTTGGTGTTGTTGTACTTGTAGCGTGTGTCGTAATAGGCATCCACAATCTCCAAAGCACCCTTGGTAAGGGAGCTCGGATTCTGAATCGCAATAAGCACGCGCGTCGTCAGCCCGCTCGGTGGAAGCTGGCGACCTGCAAAGAAGGTTGTTGAACCACATCCGGCCACCGCGGCTGCAACCACCAGGGCTCCAGCGGCACTTAACCAAAGACTTCTCTTCTTCAAAATCCCTTACCTCTGGGGTTAGCGCGAAACATGCCGCAGCCGTAACGTAAACAAATGGATGGCGATTGCCGCATCACCGAACGCCGCCGACGGCATCGTCCGGAATCGGTTCCTACATCTCTATTGACTCCCGAAGTATAACAAAGCAACCCGCACCGCTGGCATCGCGGCCCGGGGTGCCGTAGCATGGCAGAGGAATGCCAAAGTTCGCCGACATCTTCGCCACCCGCCCCATGCTTGCCGATGGCGCCATGGGCACCGTGCTCTACGGCCGCGGTATCTTTATCAATCGTTGCTATGACGAACTGAACCTCTCCGATCCCAACCTCATCCTCTCGATTCACGAAGAGTATTTGCAGGCGGGCGCTGAAATCCTCGAATCGAACACCTTCGGCGCAAACCGCTTTCGTCTCGCGCGGCACGGCCTGGCCGCCAAGGTCGGCGAGATCAATGCCGCTGGCGTGCGTCTGGCCCGCCAGGCAGTGGAACACCTGCGTGAGAAGCAGGCCGGAGACGCATGGGTTGCGGGATCCGTGGGTCCGCTCGGCGTGCGTCTCGAGCCATTGGGCAAAACCGGTCTCGATGAAGCCCGCGCGGCCTTTGCTGAACAGATTCGCTCCTTGGCCGAGAGCGGCGTGGACTTCCTCTCCATCGAAACCATGCCCGCGCTCGATGAGGCCCGCGAAGCCTTGATTGCAGCTCTCGAGACCGCCCCGCACTTGCCGGTTCTGGTCATGGTCACGGTCGACGACGAGAGCAACTGCCTCGACGGCTCGTCGCCCGCGCAGGCAGCCGCGCTGCTTACGGAATGGGGTGCGGACGCAATCGGCGTCAATTGTTCCACCGGTCCATCCACGGTGCTCACCGCGCTCGAAGCCATGCGAGGCGCCACCACACTGCCCCTGGCTGCCATGCCCAACGCCGGTATGCCTAGGGCAGTCGAAGGCCGGAACATTTATCTCTGCTCGCCGGAGTACATGGCCAGCTTTGCCCGCAAGGCCATCGCCGCGGGCGCGCAATTCGTCGGCGGCTGCTGCGGCACAACGCCCAATCACATTCGCGCCATGCGCTCGGCCATGCGTGCCATCGACGCGCAAGGCCGCATCGCGGAAGGCGGAGCCACCATCGAGCTCTCCACTGAAACGCCGCCCGCGCCGCTGGGCCAGCGCTCGAAGATCGGCTCTCTCATCGAGCAGGGCAAATTCATTACGTTGGTCGAAATCGTGCCCCCACGCGGCATCGACTGCGCCAAGGAAATCGATGGCGCACATTTGCTCGCTCAGCTCGGCGTGCACGCCATCAACGTGCCCGACTCGCCACGCGCTTCGGCGCGCATGAGCGGGCAGAGCCTCTGCATCCAGATTCAGCAGCACACCGGCATCGAGACGATTCTGCATTACACCTGCCGCGATCGCAACATTCTGAGCATTCAATCGGACCTTCTCGGCGCCTCGTCCATCGGGCTGCGCAATATTCTCTGCCTCACCGGCGACCCGCCGAAGCTCGGCAATTATCCTGATGCGACTGCTGTCTTTGACGTTGACTCCATCGGTCTCGTCAACCTGGTCCGGCGCTTGAATCACGGTCTCGACATCGGATCGAACACCATCGGCGCCTCCACCAACTTCACCATCGGCATCGCCGCCAACCCAGGCGTGCCCGACATTGAGCATGAGCTGCGCCGCTTCGCCTACAAAGTTGAGGCGGGCGCCGAATACGCCATCACCCAGCCGGTCTTCGATCTCCGGCTGCTCGAAGAATTCCTCGAACGCATCAAGGAGTTCCGCATTCCAGTCATCGCCGGTGTGTGGCCGCTCACCAGCCTGCGCAACGCGGAGTTCATGAAGAACGATCTGCGCGTTTCCATGCCCGAGGAGATTATGCTGCGCATGGCTCAGGCCGACACGCCCGACGCAGCCCGCCAGGAAGGCATCAAAATCGCGCAGGAAATGCTCGAAGCCGTGCGACCCATGGTGCAAGGAGTGCAAGTCAGCGCGCCGTTCGGCCGCTATGGCACAGCAGCAGAAGTCATCGCCAGCGTATTGGCGCAAGCCCCCGCCCTTCCGGAGTTACCCGATGCCGTCGTTTGAAGAGTCGCTCAAGAAACTCGAATCCATCGTCGACAAACTCGAGAAAGGCGATCTCAGCCTCGAGGATTCTCTCAAGCTCTTTGAAGAAGGCGTGGGCCTCTCGTCCGCCTGCAAAAAAGAGCTGGAAGAAGCCGAAGGCAAGGTACAAATCCTGATCAAACAGAGAGACGGGTCACTGAAGGCGGAGCCGTTCCCCACAGAAAAATAAATCTTGCGCACTTTCTAGGATGTAAGCCGTGGCGAATTGAGCCGCAGGC
>Ga0181526_10001770_pt1 | contig 19945 bp, 18 predicted proteins | sample PEATcosm2014_Bin_35_FD_119750 | JGI IMG/M metagenome (GOLD analysis project Ga0181526, IMG submission 119750) | Peatland microbial communities from MTU Mesocosm Facility, Houghton, MI, USA - PEATcosm2014_Bin06_30_metaG | ecosystem: Environmental > Terrestrial > Soil > Wetlands > Peat | place...
CGAGCAACCTGGTTTCGCTCCGGTTTCGGAGTCTGTCGACGTTCATTCGACCATCCCGATCGATTACGCGATCAAGCTGAAAGTGGCCGCAGTCGAGGAGTAAGTGACGGTGAAAGGGCAGGGAACGCTGCTGGATCCCGATCAGGCCGGGTCGGTGAACGAGATTGGAACTGCGGCGATTCAGGATCGACTCACATCCCTGCCGGGCCGGTCGATCCAGGACTTGGTGAACACTCAACCCGGCTGGCTCTATGAGGGCAATGCAGTGTTGCATCCGCGCGGCTCGGAATATCAGACGCAATTTGTTGTGGACGGCATTCCTTTGACCGACAATCGCTCGCCCAGCTTCGGGCCCGAGATCGGCGCTAACGATGTCGATTCGATGACCATCTACACCGCGGGATTTCCCGCCGAGTTCGGCCGCAAGATGGGCGGCGTGGTTGAGGTCAACACGCTTCGTGATCCGCAGCCTGGCTTGCATGGACAGTTCGTATTATCCGGCGGCAGCTTCGACTCGGCTGGCGCGTTCGCGCAGATGCAGTATGCGTGGGGCAAGAATGCTTTGGGGTTTAGCGCTTCCGGAGCCGAAACGGCCCACTATCTGAATCCTGTAGTTCCAGAAAATTACACCAACACCGGAACCATCGGTGATTTTTCTGTCAACTATCAGCGCGATTTAACCCCCAATGACCGGATCAACTTCATCGCCAAGTATGAGCTGTCACGCTATCAGCTTCCCAACGAAATCGTGCAACAGACGTGGTGCTATCCACCCGGCGTGACCGAGGGCCCGCCTTGCCAGCAGCAAAATGCCAATAATTTCGAAACCATGGGTGCGCTCTCCTACCGGCACATTTTCTCCACCAGTGTAGTCGGCGATTTTCGAGGTATGTTGCGCAATAACGGCAACGACTTCTACTCCAATGCGTTGTCCACCCCTATTATTTTGTTTCAGCACAACTGGTTCAACGAAGGTTATTTCGAAGGGACGGTGACCATCGACCATGGCCGCAATGAATGGAAGATGGGGGTTGAATCGGACAACACGTTCCTGCACGAGAATTTCAACTACACCATCACCGACCCTTCGCAGTTCGACCCCGGAACGGCGTTGAACTTCAGCTTCCCAGGAGCGTACCCGAGCCAAGGCCAGCGGCCTGACCTGGAGCAGTCGGCGTTCGTCCAGGACCAGATTCGCATGGGCAATTGGACGGCGAATGTGGGACTGCGTTATGACCACTATCAGCTCGTCGTCAACAAGCAAGCCGTGGACCCGCGTTTGGCGATCTCGCGCTATTTTCCGAAGCTCGGCTTGCTCGCGCACTTCTCGTACGACCGCGTTTTCCAGACGCCGTCATTTGAGAACCTGCTGCTGGCGAGCTCGTTTGAAGTTGAATTCATCAATCCCGATGTCCTGCGCTTACCCGTCTTGCCGTCCCAAGGCAACTATTACGAGGCGGGGGTGTCCAAAGCCTTCGACAACAATCTTCGTGTAGACATCAACTACTACTTGCGCAAGGTCGCCAACTTCGCCGATGACGACCAGATCGACAACACAACCATCACCTTTCCGATTGCGTTCCAGAAAGCCATCATTTATGGCGCGGAAGGAAAGATCACGGTACCCACTTGGCACAAGATTTCCGGCTTCGCCAGTTATTCCTACATGGTCGGCAACGCCTGGCTCCCAGTGTCGGGTGGACTATTTATTGGCGCGAACGCGCAGGCGGCGATAAGCCAGACAACTGGTCACTTCCCTGACTCGCAGGACCAGCGCAATACACTGTTCACGCGCTGGGTCTACCAGGTTAAACCGCGCCTCTGGGTGGCTGGGGGAATCCAATACGGCAGTGGGTTGCCATTTGACTTCCAGGGTACGGAGCAGGAGGCGCTGGCGGAATACGGCCCGCAAGTCATCAGCAGGATCAATTTCGCGCGTGGTCGCATATATCCATCGTTACTAGTCAGCGCATCAGCCGGGGCCGACGTTTACAAGTCCGACAAGATGGATGTTCGCTTTCAGGTCGACGGGCAAAACCTGACGAATGTGCTGAATGTCATCGACTTCGGTGGCCTTTTTTCCGGCAATGCCATCGGACCTCCGCGCAGCTTTGGCATGCGCCTTACCACCAATTTCTGAGATTCGACGGACGGAAGAGCGTGTTAAGGAAACTCTGATTAAGTCACAGCGAGGTTCCTCAGCGGCTAAAGCCGCGAAGATTTTGTGGCGTTTACGGACGGCTTGAAGGCCGTCCCCTTCGAGAGATCAGATTAATCAGAGTTCCCCTACGGTCTGCCGAAGAGGCGAAAATAAATCTTCAGCAACGCTGATCTTTCTTGTGGAGGCCGCGATCGATGCCAATCGTAGATCTGCCGCTCCGAGTCACGTAGCCGTTCCAGAAATTCGTCGTCACTGATTCGGCGCCTGGCCAACAGTTCGCTATGCTTCCGCCGCATCGTGCGACGGCCGCGAAGTCCTGCGATCAGTCCGCGGAAATGGACGCCCCGCGTTCCGTTTCGCAGTGCAAACATCAGCCACAAAAACTGATACATCACGATCCGAGGCAGCAATCGCAGAAACACTTGGCGCGGGTAATCTTTGATCAGCAGATAAATCTGGTTGCGCGTGATGTACTCGATGACGCGCGGATGCAGGGTGTCGCCCAAAGTCGCGCTGCCGATGTGATAAGCCGCCGCGTCCGGCAGATACACTCCGCCGTATCCCAGAAGCTGCACGCGCAAGGCGAGATCGAGGTCGTCAAGATAAGCGAAAAAGTCGGCATCCAGTCCGCCGCTGGCCACGAAAGCTTCGCGCCGGTAAAGCACGGCCGCGCCACAACCTGCCAGCACAGGCATCGCAGCATCGAACCGTCCGGAGTCGGGGTCACTATGGCCGAGCCGATACGCGCCGCCAGCCATCAGCATAGCGTCTCCTGCTCCGTCGAGATGACTGCGTTGCGTAGCGCGCAGCAGCTTGCCCGTGGCGAAGCCAAGCTTCGGGTCGGCATCGAGAGCTTCGACCAGCTTCGCGATGTAATCCGCCGCAAGCTCGACATCGTTATTCAGCAAAAGAACATAACGTGACTCGGTTGCCGACACCGCGCGGTTGATGGACCCGGTGGTGCCTTCGTTGGTCGGCAGTTCAAGGCGGCGCGTGTTCGGGGGCAGCGGATCGGGAAGAATCTTCCCAGCCGGCGCCTCGTTCTCGACGACCACAATCTCCCAATCGTCCGCCGGAAGGGTCTGTTTTTGGATGAAATCAATGCAACGGGCGGTGAGGTCAGGACGGTGCAGCGAGGGAATGGCAATGGCGACGGTTTTCACGCGGCTCTGCTGGCGATTGTACACATGCTCTTCAGCTTTCTTTGCGCGACAGCACCCGCGTTTCCGCGTCCGAGATTCTGCCATCCGACCGTCGGGACGCTGCCGTCTGAAGGGCGGATAGCAGGTCCTCATCGGTGCGAAAAAGCAGATCGCGATCGTTCATCTGGTCCGACAGCCCGCCCACCGCCGACACGATTGCAGGCCGTTCGAGAAGCCTGGTACGAGCCAGCACACTCGACGACCATATCTCTAAGTAAGGAAGAACCACCCAGTCAGCCGCGGCAATCCAGGTATCGAAATCTTCATTGCTGACGAACGATTCCTTCAGGTGCAGGTTGGGATCTGCGTCACACAGCGCTTGCAGTTCCGCAAGATATTTCTGGTTTTCACTGTTGGGGTCCCGCATTGAGCCTACGACGTAGAGCTCGGCATCGCGCAAACCAGCTCGGGTGAAGGCCTGCATAGCACGATGAAATCCCTTATGCCGTTGAAGGAAGCCGATGCAAAGAAAAAGCAGTTTGCCTGGTGGCAATCCAAGCTGGCGGCGCGCGCTTGCGTGAGTGTGACCGCACAACGTCTGGAACGCATCGTGGTGACTCCGTATCTCGACGCGCGACATCGGCAGCCGCATCTTGTAATGCTGTTGGAAGTGCGCCAACTCCGTTGCGGTGTGAAAAACGATTTTCGGCGCAAGCTTCCACTGCCACTTGTAAAGCCAGCCCTGCTTGCCGGGGATGTACGGGATTTCGTGCGCGATGATCTCAATCTTGCGCACTCGCAGGAACAACAGCATGAAAGAAAGCGTGGTCTTCAGCGTCTCCCAGCGCCGTTCCCGCTCGAAGGGATGAGCATAGAAAAAGGTCCACTGGTACTGGATGATGACTTTGTCGTAGTACGGGAGTAGTTGAAACAGCTTCAGGATCTTGGCGCCGCCGCGGAGGTCCCACGCAAAATCCACGTTTCCCTGGCCGTCGGGAGAGACTACATCCACGACGTGTCCCTGGGCGCGAAGCTGGGCCACGGCTTGCTCGGCATAGGCCGCAATGCCGCAATGCGTCGGCGCGTAGGTTGAAACCATCAGACAGCGCAAGATAACTCCAGCATACTACTGCTTCTCACACGCCTGTACTGGAGCGTGCCTTCACGAAACATGAACCGGCGCTCCTTTGAGCACGCCACGGACGGCCTGCGCGGCATCAGCCGCGATCAGCGACCACGCGTAGCGCTCGACCGCCAGTCTTCGCGCGTTTGCCCCAAGTTGTTCGCAGGCGGCGGGGTCGTTAAGCAGCTCTTCTATGCGAGAGACAAATTGCTCAGCGGGGCAGACTATGCAGTCGTCGGACGTGAGTTCCAGTCCGCGAGCGCCCTCCGGAGTAGAAACTACAGGCAGCCCGGAGGCAAAGTAGTCGAGCATCTTAAGATTGGTGCCTGAGCCGGAGAACATAGGGTTCAACGCGATGTCCGCCGCATGGTAAAAGGAAAGCCGCTGCTCCGCTGCGACTGTTCCCAGCCACGTGACATTCTCTGGGGCACGTGGCCCTTGTGAGGCCTGGTACGAATCCTTGACGCCGCCCGCGATCGCGACCGTGCAGTTGGGCAGCCTGGGCGCAATCTCCTTCACAAGGAATGCCGCGGCTTCGGTGTTGGGTCCGTAGCCGCTGCCAATGAAGATCAATACCGACTTGTCAGGCGGCAATCCCAACTCTTGTCGCGCCCAGGCTCGCTCCTCGCGGCTGGCGGGCTGAATCTCCTCTACATCGACGCCGTTGGGAACGAGAACGATCTTGTCCCGCGCGATTCCGTAGAGAGCAACAAATTGTTCGGCATCGTCGTTGGAGCACGCAAAGATGAGATCGGCGTCGCGACACAAATTCGCTTCCAGCGTACGAACTTCCTCAACCAGCTTCCGGCCAGCGGCGGTGTCGTCCAGGATCTGTCGCTTAACGATGTATTCGCAGTTGTGAGCGTCGTAAATCAGCTTCTGATCAGCCCGGCGAGGCACATACGGATAAACCCAGGGATGCGAGATGACGATGGCTTCCGCGTCGCTGCCATGCTCCTGCGCCATGCGCTGAAAGCGCGGTGAATACTTCAGCAACTTGGGGATGGTGACATCGATGGTCGTCTTTCCGCCGGTGGCGCGCTGGTAGCGGCGATCGCGCGCGAAGTGCGGCTGCGTCAGCGGCGTGACACACTCGCGAAAACGCGGCGCCAGCATCTGATCGCGATACGCCGGTCCCGGCCAGTCGTAGGCACCGACGTAGGTGATGTCGAAGTCCAGCATGGCCAGATGGCGATAGAGCTCGTAAATGCGGACGCGGCCGCCGCCCACGGGCGGATCGAGCACCTGATTGTCGGTCACCAGCAGCGAAGTGAAGTTGCGCTCCGGCATGGGACTCGCCGCTGAGACGAAGTGAGTTCGCGGAGGAGATCCTGCGTCGATAAGTTGCTGTACTACGTTGTCCCAGGATTGCGATGGTGCGTTCTGATACGCATGTTCGCCCATCTCGCGAGCTAGTTCGCGATTTGCGGCCAGAATGCTCATAGCTCCGGCAATTTCGACCGGATCGGGATCGACAACAAATCCGGAGCGGCCATTCTGCACCATTCGCGCGGGCTCGCCGGAGTCCTTACACACGATGACCGGCTTGTGGCTCAGCATGGCCTCGACGGCGATATAGCCAAAGTCCTCATCCTTGGGAACGAATAGGACTGCGAGGGCGTCAGCATAGAGCTTTAGCATTTCCGCGTCGCTCACGAAGCCGAGAAAACGTATTCGTGGATCGTTGCCTGCCAGCTTGCGAAATTCCTGTTCGTCTTCTCCGGAGCCCGCAATCAACAGCGGAATGTCACTCGAAAGGTGCTGCATGGCGCGGATGGCGAGGTCGACCCTCTTCCAGCGATGCAAACGGCCAGGCAACAGAAAGTGCTCCTGTCCGGCGCAATACTGGCCCTGGGTGAAGACGGGCGGATAGAGCACCTCAGCATCGAAGCCGTTGTAGAGCTTCAAGCGCCGGGCAGTCTCCTGTCCGTTGGTAAATATCTTGCGGACTCGATTGAACCCCAAACCGTCGAGACGCTGTATGGTTTGACGCTGGCTCTGACGCTCCGCCAGCGCGGGCCCAGGCAGCTTCCCATATTCGTCATCGAAGCGATCGTAGAAGACCCTGATCTGGTGAAGCAGCCAGCAGATATGGTTTGGGTGCTGGGCCATGTAAGTCGGACTCTTGGTTGAGACAACAAGGTCATAGCGGGACAGGTCGAGGTCGTAGCAATCGAGGTGACCTTGCAGGATCGTCTCCCATCGTGCCTCGCTGATGGGAACTTGTATCCAATCGGTTTCGACCTGCCTCTTAAACGCTTGCACCATGCCGAGGAAGTGCCGCTCGGCGCCGAAGAGACGCTCGGGGTCATGAATAGCGGGAGTGATGATGGCGGTTTTCACTCGTGTCTTAGCGGTCGGACCATTCTACCTAGATTGTGACGTTGGGCGCTGTTGAGAAGCGACTCGCGCCAACCACCACGCCAAGAATACGGAAGCTGCGGCCCAGCAGCTGGCATCGAAGTAGTCTCGCGGCGCCGGCCTTACAAGATTGGGGAAGATAGTAAGCAAAAGAGACAAATGACCACCGAAATGGGCAGACTGATGCAAGTAATGTACCAGGCCGCTTTGATCATAATATGCAGGCCATCGGCTGTGGGGGTCTGACATGAAGATCAAATCAATGGCTAGCGTCCACAGGGCGAGTGGCGCGATAGACCATATCGAGCGAGGGGTAAACGCCAACGCGGCTGCTGGTACAAGAAAGACAATGGCAGAAACCAAGTACCTTCCACCTGGACTCCACCCTCCCCACCAATACTCGCTAAAGCTCAGGAATCCAACATATCCCGCAAAGGACAGGATAAGTGCTGCCGCACTCCAGCGGTCGCGTCGCAAGAGCAAGAGTACGCCGGCGAAGCCGACCACATAGAGTGGCGCAATCGGAGCAAGACCATAGTTTACATCGAACAGCAGACCGAGCAGCCCCTGGTAAGGCCTGTTCCAAAATTGTGGCATCGACGTCTGCAGGATGCGGTATCCGGCATTCGGCAAGTAGGTGTTAAAGTGACAATGGTCAAACCATGCAAACACCACAAGACTGGCAACGACTGGCAGGCCCAGGAAAAGAAGCTTAGATCCCAGCCGCAGCCATGCCCTCCTGTGCTGCGAAGCGATGTAGGCCGCAATCACCAGGAACAACGGAAATTCCAGCACCCAAAATCGAATGCATATCCAAGGCAGCAGTCCAAACCATATGCCGGCCTCAAGTAGGCGCCAATCAGCGGGATGTTGCCGGTACTTGAGAAATGCAAGCGTGATCCAAGCAATCGCAGCCCCTCCAAGAACTTCAGCAAGGACAGTCTGCGCGAAGATATAGACTGGCGGAGTTAAAGTGAACACCATTGCAGCAATAATGGATGGTATCACTCCAGCTCCGAGCAGAAGTGCGATGTCTACTGCTGCCACCGGTATAAGCGAGGCAATTACGGCTATTGTTAACTGGGCTCCAAGGCGCTTTGCGAGCGCATACCCTGGGATCAGCAGAATGGGAAGGCCAATGTCATGCCAGAGTAGTTGCTGCCCCTTGAAAGTAGTGACTACATGCGGCTCGCGTCGGATGGACTCCATGTCGCTGGCCGACGCCCAGTAGCCGGGAATATGAGAAGGAAACTGTTCGATATAGTCGCGCTCACCATAATTATTTGAAAGATTAAAATCATGATCGTGAATCAGGCTATAAGTGAGCAGGGTATAGTGGATCTCATCCGCCTGAGGAACTTCGCTCATGTTGTACCATCGCGCGAAAGTAGCGAGCACGATCAGCGTGGTGGCAAAGATATAAAGGCTTTGTCGCACCTCCGGCCGGAGAGTCGCATTTTGGCAAACGTATGAGGTCAAAACAGCGCACTTCAAAAGAAGAAAAACGCCAATACCAAGATTAAAGGCATCGATTAGATGTGCAGAACCTCCGGAAAGGTGGGCCAAGATTGCGGGAACCAGCGGCGCTAGCGAAATTAGCACATCGGCAAGTAGCGTCTTCGGTAAGCCGCGCCACCACATCTGATACCGGGCGTAGATGCTGATTAGCAGAACACCGGATAGGTTTGTGCCGATACACCAGCGAACAACACGGAATTGTTCGCGGTTGTATGCGTGGAAAGGGCCGGTCACCCGGCGCAGAAATTCGATCACAACCAGCAGAAAAGCGGCTACGCAGACTTGCCAGGCCCAGTAGTACAAGAGTCGGGTCGAGGCCAGCCGCTCCGCGCCGAAAAGGCGCTCGGGGTCATGAATGGCGGGAGTGACGATGGCAGTTTTCATGAATGGCCCTGAGCGGGGGATGGCTCACCGCTGAGCGATAGCCCAAAGCGTTTCGCCTTCATAGTCAAGTTTATGTGAGCTGAATCCGGCGTGCGTCAAGTAGCAGGCGACCTCATCGGGGGTGTGAAAGAACTCGGGATAATCACTCTCGACGATGGCCGCGAAATGTTCCCAGCCACGCTCAGAACAGAGGTTCATCACTCCGAAGAACAGTACACCGCCCGGCTTTATCGCTCTCCGCATGCCTCGAAGGTAGCGGTAAAAACTCTTCTTGTCAGCGTGTTGAAAACAGGCAATGGAATAGGCAAGGTCGAAGTGCTCATTAGGAAGAAAACTCAAGTCCTCATCAGTAATGACTTTCACCTCAAGATTCGGCAAGCAGGCGAGCGTTTGCCGGGCTTGCCGGGCCATCTCAGGCGAGATGTCGAGTGCCATAATTGATCTGCAATATCGCGACATGGGAATAGTGATGCGGCCCATTCCCGGACCGATCTCTAAGGCCACGGGGTTTGGCGGAGCATAGGACATGATTTTGCCAGCGACATATTCCCCTACCTTGACCCATTCCTGTAGATACTGTTCCTCGGATTGGCCGGTGTCCGGCGTAACTGTTTCGCGCATTGGGTTGGTCCTGGCTGCGTGATCCCAATACTCAATAATCACGTCGTTTTCCTTGAGCAGTCGCGACCGGCATGGCTGTTCGCCCGCAGGATCAGCGGCCTGTTTGGCAGTCTCGAGCGAGTAATCACCGCCCCCACGCAACGCGGACTGTAGAGTGGCTACTTGGTGCGTGAGGAGTGCGCTCCGGTCGCGGACATCCTGAATAGCGGCGGCATGGGTCCGAAGGTCAGAGTCATGCACTTGAAGAGCTTTCGCGATGTCCCGGAGAGCGCGTAGAATCGCCTCCTGAAAAGCCTGCAGAGGCCGGGTATACCATGTCAACGACCGCCGCATTGCCTTCTTCATGAACTGCACTGCGTTGTTGTGGAGACCGGGCAAGCGCGGATTCAGTTCCCCTACCTGGTTATGAGCCTTGGTTGCGGCTTTAAGCGCTGCATCCATTTGCATCCTGATCTGGGAAAAGTCTTGGGAGCCAAGCTGCAGCCGGATATGCTCCAAGAGCTCTGCCGTATCGGATAATCTCGCCGGAACCGCGGTACCTAAGTGTGGGTCCTTCAGTTTTGCGCGAATCCGCTTCATGATCGCCTCGAAGCTCTGGTCTTCTTGCACGGGAATATGCTCAACGGGGGTCACTGATCTGGGAGCATCTCCCAGTTGCTAGGACGCCTGGCCGCAATAAAGACTGTGTTTCCAAGCAATGGGCAATCCAAGCCGCGCAACAACTCCAGGGTGTCATCTATGTACTCAATGGCGGCGCCATTCCAATTGTTGGGCCCATTAAACAGAAACTTGTCCACAATCTCCAATCCGGAGCGTTCCACTGCGGTGAGAGCTTCGGATGGGGTGTACTCGCGATTGTGGCGATCCATGCAGCCATAGAACATTTCCGGGGCCCAGAAAATGTTCTTTCCTTGAGCCAGGGCCAGAATATTGGCCAGATTACAAACATTTGGGGTAGTCAGCAGCAGCACACCTTGTGGTTTTAGCACGCGTGCGATCTCTCGCAGGATCCTGACGGGAGAAACGACCGCAACGTGCTCCAGCACCTCAGCGAAGATTGCGCCGTCGAATGTGGCATCAGGGAATGGCAATGGTTCTTTTTCTGCGTCGAGAGCGCGCACGTGCAGCTCCTGTAGCCATTTCCGGTCGGGATACAGTTCCTCCCATAGTTGATTCAGATCGATGCCATGGAGTTCAAACCCTAAATTGTGGAGAACGATGCCCAAGTGCCCAGGTGCGCAGCCGAGATCCAGCACTTTGCCTCCGGAAGGGAAGTAGCGCACTGCAGCGTCCCCCACGAAGTGATAGCGGGCCAGAGACGCTTCAACATAGGTCTTCTTCTCCTGCGGCAACTTCTCTAGGTACTCCTGCCGGAGTTCTTGAACCGACTTCGCCGCCGGGCCTTTCAAGGGCTCCTGCCATTCCACTCGAAATCGATCGGCGGGCGAATCGGGCGATGGCGAAAACGCCAAGACGGCATCGAGCACCTGTAAAACAGCTCGCTTCATATAGTTGACGGGCCCTGCCACGCGCTTAAAGGGTGCGGGCGGCAACCACTGGGCTCCTAGAGACTAACAACCCATGCCGTCTTTCGCAATTTGGATAAGCTCAGATGGACCTCTCTCGTTGCACATGCGCGACCACCTGCTCGAACTCTTCGGCGGTCCGCCGCAACGGAGCATCGCCCTGATATTCCATCGCCTTCTTATAACCACCCGCTCCCATGCTGTGTCGCAACTCAGGATCGCGCAGCAGCTTTTCAATAGCGGCCGCAAGGTGTTCTGGATCACCGAATGGCACGGTGACTCCGCCGTTGCTGCTCGTGATGAGCTCGCGTGAGACAGCGATATCCGCGGCGATGACCGGCTTGCAATTCGCCCAGGCTTCAATCAAGACCAGGCCGAGAGATTCCACGCGCGAGGGTTGTGCGACGACGGTCGCTGATGCGAGGAAGTCGCGCTTCTCGGTATCGGCGAACGGCGGAAGGTTGAGGAGCCTGGGACAATCCTTACCGGCCGTTGCTATATAGCTATCGAAAGTAGAAAGGCTGGGACCAGCCATGACCAGCCAGGCATTCGATCCTCGCGCCCAAAGGACCTTCATGCCTTCGACCAGCGTCTCCGATCCCTTCTCGAAAGCTTTCATCCCTAGATGCAGGACGACCGGGCCATCGGCCTTGTACTTCTGCCGTAGAAACTCCGGATTGCCGCCAACCGTAGATTGCCAGTCGATACCGAAAGGAGCGACCTCCAATTTGTCCCGTGATAAGCCTATCTCCTGCAAACGATCGCGCTCGGTTCGAGTCATGCAGAAGACCTTCGCGCAATGTTGCAACAGCGCGACCTGATGCGGCTGCAGGTAGTGTTGCACCACCGCATTGTTGCCGGACTCCCCGAGATGAGAACACGGCGTGGCCACCACCGGCACTCCGTGGAACTCACCGGCATGCAGCCCGGCATACATCAGACTGTTGTATGGGAGCGGGCCGATGTGAAACAGGTCAGCATCGCTGGCGCGCAGCGCTTCCGTCAATCCTAGGACAGGGAACGAAGGCCGCCAGTATTGGGCCTTCCAGCGCCAATAGGGCGCCAGTCCCAGCAGGCGCGTAGCGCGCCGCCGCAGCGCGTTGTAATCGATAGGGAAGCGGCGCACCGCTACGCCATCGACCGAAATCTGCTCTTCGGGAAAAGTCTTGAAGCCGGGGAGCCAGAAGGATTCGAGGTCATCGGCGACGGTGGTGAAGACGGTGACGCGATGATCGTGAGCCATCAGGTACTTCGCAAACGCCAGCAGAGAGTTTTCGTATCCGCCGCGATAAGGAAAAAAGCGAGGAAGCACCAGGGCTACATGCATGTTCGGGTCTAGGAAGCCCGGGGGGCTATTTCGGGCGGTTAACGGACGGCCTAAAGGCCGTCCCCTTCAAGGCCAAAGGCCGTTCCTTTCAAGGCCTGAAGAGACGTGTATCACAATCAGTGTCGCCGCTCTGCGGCTCGGCCTCGCTTACTGCACTGCTCCGGGGGCTAACGCTCCCGTCTAACTTCATGCCGCCGCGTTGCGGCTAGTTTGATCGATCTTCGGACGGCTTGTTCCACCGCATAATTCTGTGCCAGTTGCAGCACAGTCTCCAAAGCCGTCCCCTTCAACGCCCATGACAGTTTCTCTAGTGGGCGGCGACAACCTCCGGAGTCAGCAGCGACTTGTACATGGCGATGGCTTCGTCCGGACTTCCATCGGTGATGATGGATCCATGGTCCACCAACAATGCCCGTTCGCAGTGCTCCTCGACATTGTCCATGTTGTGCGTGACCAGGAGAATGGTCTTTCCCGACTCGCGGAAGCGGCGAATCCGCTCGAAGCATTTAGCCTGGAAGCCCATGTCTCCGACGGCCAGAATCTCGTCGAGCACGAGGATCTGCGGATCGACTTCGATGGCTACGGCAAAGGCCAGGCGCATGTACATCCCGGAGGAATATTGCTTGACCGGAGCGTCGATGAATTCGCCGATATCGGCAAAGTCAATGATGGCCTGCTGGCGGTCCAGCATCTCGCGTTTGGAGTAGCCCATCAGCAGGCCGTTAAGCAGAATGTTCTCCCGGCCCGTGAGTTCATGATGGAATCCCGCGCCTAGCTCGATCAAAGGCGCCAGCGTGCCATTGACGGTAACCGTGCCTTTGGTCGGCCGGTATACGCCCGCGATGATCTTCAGCAGCGTGCTCTTGCCCGATCCATTGCGGCCGATAATGCCGACTGCCTGCCCATGGGGAACGTCAAACGACACATTCTTGACCGCCTCGAAATCGTGATAACTGGAGCGATTGCGAAAGAGCTTGGAGAACAGCTCGCGCACCGTGTCCGGACGCTCATGGATGACGCGAAAGCGTTGGGTGACGTTCTCCAGTCGAATTACAGGGTCGGTTGAAGGCATCGCAACTCAGACGTAAAAGACAAAGTTGTTCTGATATCTCCGGAAAACAGAAAAGCCGATGAACAGGCTGATAAATGCGCAAACGAAAGAGGCCACGATAGACGGCGCTTTGGGCAGTTGACCGTAGTACACGGACAGGCGGAATCCATTGATGACATAAATGATGGGATTCAGCTTCAGCAGCCACTGATAGCGCGCAGGTATGGCATCAAGGGGATAGATGATCGGTGTCAGGTAGAACCATGCCGACAGCACCACCTGCAGGATGTGCGACACGTCACGATAATACACATTGGCGGCGGCGAAAAAAAACGTCATTCCCAGGGTAAAGATGGCCAGGGCGAGCAAAGGAACCGGCAGGTAGAACCAGGTCCAGTAAAACGGATGCCGCAGAAGCGGAACCAGCAAGGCCAGAGGGATCAGCGAAAGCAGCAGATTGATGATGTTGGAGACCACGGCGGCCATGGGAAACACCATCTTGGGGATGGCAACCTTCTTGATCAGATCGCCATTGGTAACAATGGACTCAACCGCGTAGGAAAGCGACTGCGAGAAGAAGGTCCAAGGCAGCAGCACGCTGAGCAGGAAAATAGCGTAGTGCGGAATGTTAAAACGCATGATGGTGGAAAATACCAGGGTCAACACCAACATCATGAAAGCCGGATTGAGCAACGCCCACATGAAGCCGAGCACCGAGCGCTTATAGCGAATCTTGAGCTCTTTGATCGCCAGTGCCCAGATCAGCTCCCGGTAACGATAACTATCGCGAATTAATTGCGTCATAGGCGGCTTAAGCCAAATCGCGGAGCCCGCAAATCTGGTGGATAGTAAATGTTAAATGATTTTGGCAGGGGACGCTGAGAGAGGAAGTCGGGCTATCGAGTTTGTGTAAGAAGCTGCCGTCCCTACGGGACTCGGCGAATTTTCGAACTTTACCCAGCACTCCGCCTGCGGCTGCGTGCTGGGCTAGACTATTTCGCGCCTACGGCGCTTGATCTTCGGACTTCCTGCTGCCTTGCGAAACGCAATCTGCTCCGCTGCGAAACGCAATGTTATTTCTCGCACAGACTCTATCGCCCCGGAGGGAGGTTGAGATCGGTCATGCCACGCAAGAGGTCCCGTTGCTCCGGAGTGTAGTTGTTGCGAAATTCGTCGGAATTCAACAGCTCATTGCGCGCGGACGGAGGCATGCCGCGCAGTCTGCGATAGGCTTGCGAGACTTTACCCCGTTGGTCCTCGGGCAGATTGTGATATTGGTTAAACAGATTGCGAGCCTGCTGCTGCTGCTGCGGTGTCATGTGCTCGAAGGTTTCCATCCGGTTCAGGATCTTGGCCTTCTGCTCGGGAGGCTGGCTATTGAAGCTGCGCAGGCGGTTGATTAACTGGTTCTGCCTCTCAGGAGACAGACGCTGAAAGTTGGGATCGTTCCGCAACTGCTGTTCCTGCTGCGAGGGCGGCGCTGTCATATGCTGGCGCAACCAGTCGCCATTGTGCGGTCCCGGACCCTGCGGATGGAATGTGTATCCTCCGTTCGAGGGCGGACGGCTTGGCGGCGCACTCTGAATGTGGGGACTGGGCGGCGGCGCGCTTTGCCGCGATGGTGCGGGCGCCGCTGCATGATGCTGCCACGGCGACCGGGCGAACCCCGGCATCGCGCTGACGATCAGCATTGCGATCAGCGGGATGGAGGTGGCCAGACGCACAATTTTTCTTACTTACTCCGTTGTTGAAGATTGCCCATCAAGAGCATCGAAATCGGAAAACAGATCGGCATTCTTGTCGAGATACTGTAGATCGCCCACAGCGCTTTCCGGGGCATTCACGCGGATCATATTGTCATTGGTGGCCAGCGTATTGCTGTCGCCGCGAAAGTGACCAATCTCCAGCAACCCGGCTCCCAGAGCGATCAGCAGCGCAGCCGCAGCCGCCACTACGGGACGACGGAACCAGGCAAGCCAAGTCCGCGCCGGCGCCGCCTCTTCTTCCCGCATCCGCGCCCGCAAGCGCGTGCTGAAGTACGGCGACGGCTCGGGCGTCGGCCACTCCTCCAGCAGCGTCATGGTCTGCTGCAATGCAACCAGTTCCTCCGCACAAGCGGCGCAGCTCTGCAGATGTTCCCGCATCTCGGGTGAAACCGTCTCCGGCCCATCCAGCACCGCTTCCATGAATTCCTGACGAAGTTTTTCGCACTTCATAACTGCACCCATTTCCTGCTAGTTGCCTATATAAACTGTTTCAAAGTTTCGCGCAGCGTTTCGTAGGCGCGAAACAGCAGCGACTTGGTCGCCGATTCGCTCAGCTTCAGCACCGCTGCAATCTCCTTGTAGTCCATGCTCTGATACTTGTGCATCAGCACCGCCATGCGCTGCCGCTCGGGCAACGCCTCCACCTGGCGCCGAATTGCGGCCAGTCGCTCACGGCGCAGAATGATTTGCTCGGCGTTCAAGCCGCTATCGGCCACATCTACCGTCATACCGGTATCGGCGTCGGGCTCGTCGATGTTGACCGTGTTCTCCGGGCGCTCGTGCTTGGTGTCGCGCGCGTGATTCACCGCCAGGTTGGTCGCAATACGATATAACCAGGTCGTGAACTTGGCGCTGGCGGCATAGCTTTGCCGCGAACGATAGACCCGCAGAAACACTTCCTGAGCGAGTTCCTCCGCCACCGCCTGATTGTGGGTCATGCGATACATGAAGCTGATCATCGGCCGGCGGTATTTCTCGACCAGATAATCGAAGGCGGAGTCGTCGCCGGCGGTCACGCGTAGCATGACCTCGGCATCGCTCAGCATCTCTAAAACGACAGGTTCAGCCAATTCGCCCCGCATGGCCGCCGATGGCGCAGTTCCCTGAGCGACGCCTCCAGCTAGCATGGCTCGATCTAGTGCGATGCTGCCCACATTCCTTGTAACCCTTGATGCGCCAGAAAGTTGCCCCGCCAAGAGGCGAGTTTTTCAGCTGCTTTTTCCGGCTTTCGGGAGGCAGGTGAGGGCCTGAAGCATCGCAACCCTAAAACCAGTATTATGCACGAGAGGCCGCATCGCGGACACCTTATGACTTTGACGCGAAACATTTTGCTGTGTTGCCTTGCCTTGATCGCCGCCTTGCCCGCCGGCGCCTGCCCGCCTATCAGCGGTGTTCCGCCCGCAGCTCAACAAAAATCTTCTGCCCAGGAAAGCTCTCCAGCCCCGGATGCTCAGGGCTCCAATAACGCAGAGGGCCCCACTTTGGGCGAGCAGGTCTCCAAGGATGTGCTGGAGCCTCTGCGCATAGGCTTAGAAGCGCAGAACATGCAGAAGGCGCTCTCGGTCTTCGACCAGAAAGAGTTGAATAGCTACGCCGAGTTGCAGGGGCAGCTTAACGCGTTCTTCCAACTGTATGCGCAAGTGCGCTTCCGCTATCAACTCCTGCAGGTGGAAGCGGATAAAGATCGCGGGTCTGCCACGGCGGACATCGCGATGGATGCATTGCCCTATCAGGAAATGCAAGTGCCGGTCAGGCGCAGCGTGCAGATGCGCTTCCAGCTGAAGCTCGGGCCCAAGGGTTGGAAGGTGGCGGGATTCAGTCCGTCCGGCTTCTTCGGCCCGGAGTTCGGCCAGGCTGTGAAGTGAAGGCGCAGGTGTGTTTAGCACTTAGCACTTAGCAATCAGCAGATTAGTTCGGCGACGCCGACGCTAAGTTGCCAAGTGCCAAATGCCAAGTGCCAAGTGCCAAGTGCCAAGTGCTAACTGCTTATGAAGCGCGACTATCCTGAACATCCCATAATCGGTGTGGGCGCCGTGATTGTCGAAGGCGGCCGGGTGCTGCTGGTCCGGCGCGACACCGAGCCACTGCGGGGAGAATGGTCTGTCCCCGGCGGCATGCTGGAGCTGGGCGAGAAGCTGCGCGATGGTGTGCGCCGGGAGGCCTTGGAAGAGACTGGCGTCGAAGTGGAAGCGGGCGAGGTGCTGGACGTCTTCGACAGCATCTTCACCGACGCGCTGGGCAAGACGCAGTATCACTATGTGCTGATTGATTATCTTTGCAGCCCGATTTCCGGCGAGGCGCATGCCGGCAGCGACGTCAGCGACGTGCGCTGGGTCAGCACGGATGCTCTGCCTGCGATGGGGCTGCGAGATTCGATCGAACAGGTGGTGAGGAAGGGGCTGCTTCGATCCGGGCACAAATGATGGCTCGTCTTTCGGAATCTGAAGCGGGAAGTGCCGGTGGGCAAAAGGGGCCATTGCCAACCCCCCTATCCGTGCCAAATAGCAGTTGACTTACACTGCCCTTAGCGGAGAGTATTTTCATCAGAGGAGAACACCATGCGACGGACAATCTTGTGGGTGGGGGTAACTTTGTTTCTGGGTTTGGCTGTAGTGGCGGCGAGTGCACAAGCGCAGGATTCCACCCCGCCGCCGGCGCCGCAACCTCCCTCCGGCTCATCGCCCAGGGTCCAAAGTCCGCGCGCCCCCAATCAGCAAGTCGCCCCCGATATGGTTTGCTTCGGCTATTATCCGAACTGGAGCGTGCAGTTTATAAATGGCGAGGCCCGTTACCTGGGGGATAATGAGTCTAATCGGACCTTTCTCGGCGACTTCTATTGGGTCCCAGAAGACAACGCCTGGGACTGGCACCGTGCCAACGGATTGGCGCCTGCCGACGGCGGCTACGCCCTTTCGGCCTCGATCGAGCGGACTGCCTGTCACGATACCGTGTTGAAGACAACCTTCCCTTACTCGGCGGAGGTGAACCTGCCGCAGGGCACCATCGTGAGCGGATGCTGCCGCAAGCTGAAGCCCGGCGAAGCGCCCGTGGGCAGGCATGGAGTACCACCGCAACAGACGGCGCCGCCGCCGCAACCGCCGTCGCAGTAAGGCGAGCTCACTGTACTTCTCTCGCCAGCATGATCACTTCGTGTTCCTTGTAGGTGGATCGCGCGTATTCGCGATAGCCGAACTTCCCGGCCACGCGAATCGAGGCGAGATTTTCCGGTTGGATCAGACAAACTGTCTTGACTGCGCCGAAGTGTTCATCTCCCCACGCGATTACAGCGCCAACTCCTTCAGTCGCGTAACCCTTGCCGTGAAAGCGTGGGGCCAGGACCCAGCCGATTTCCGGCATGCCGTCGAGTGAAGGCTCGATGGTGCGCTTGAAGTCGGCGAAGCCCAACTCGCCCATAAACTCACCTGAGTCTTTCTCTTCCACGGCCCAAAGGCCGAAGCCCAGCATGGCCCAGTGCCCGATATAGCGCAGCAGCCGTGCCCACACGTCTTCGGGCGTCTGCGGCTTGCCAGTGGTGTGGCGGGTGACGATTGGGTCGGCCCACATTGCGGCAGAGGCGGGGAAATCGTCGAGGCGATGTGCTCGCAGACGAAGGCGCTCGGTCTCAAGGACGGGAACATCGAAAGTCATGATTAATCTCCGCGGTCAACGCAGCTCGGAAAAAGAAAAAGACCCGCAGCGCTGAACGCCGGCGGGTCCTTTCCGGTTAGCTGTTGGAATTGGCCTGAGGCTGTCCACTCCACGTGGCCCCAGCGGCAGACACCAAAAACCAGGAGTCTTGCGAGGATTTAGAGCGGAAGCCCTAAGCCTCAGCCACCTCACTTGGGATACTACAATGACTGTCAGATATCATATTTTGGATCACCCTCCTTTCCAGTGTCCCTAGAAATTAACACCGCTTCCCGTTGCCGTCAAATTGAGAATTGATGAATGTGCCTCGGCAGTAATTGCGCTTCCTGCGACTGGCCGGCGGTCACGGAATCAACGTGAATTTCGTTCTTTTCGGTATCGAACTGGAACTTGATGGATACCGTCTGGTTGTCGTAGCCCTTGAGCTTGCCGGGATTTTCGACGAGATAGGTCTTATCGCCATTGGTAAAATTCTTCCCGTTGTTACTGACCGTGCCCGACATCGTGTGATGTGGCATCGTGTTTCCGCCTGTCACATCGTTCTGAGCGGATTGGTTCATCTCCTGTTGCTGTAGCTTTTGGTTGTCCTGTTGCGCGGCATCCTGGGCAAAGGCTATCGCCGGGATGGACAGAGCCAGGGCGAGAAAAGCCGTCATAATCTTGTTCATGTGCCACTCCTTAATCAAAATCAAAGGTGACGCGGAGGCCTGCTCCTGCGTGTGACTTATCTGACGGCAATTTCACGCGCAGGGTTTGCTCAGGAGCCGCACGGGACGGGCTTCTGGAGGCATCCCGGGCTCCGTCTGGGATGGAAACGGATGGGCTAGATCCAGCTGTAACTCCGGCGGAAGCCTCGTGCCATACGCGCCATCAGGACCACTCCTCCCGCCAGCAGGCCCGCACCGATCGCAATCTTCTTCAGAAGCTGTCCATCGCAGGCGGGCTGCTTTCTGGCGCCGCGGATGTGCTCAGGAAGGATGCCCAGGCCGATCACGCGCGCCATCACATGCTGGACGCCGGGAATGCTTACCGCAGCTTTCAGTTGCCAAGGTGCTTTGGCGGGGCCAGGATGGCGGAAGACGGTCTGCAAGCCCTTGTGCGCGTTCATTTGCATGAACTGAATTACGCGAGTCGGAAACTCGCGACGCTTTTGAATGCGCGCCAGCATCTCCTCGGTAACTCGTCCCTGGCGCAGTGGATCGGCCAGCAGGTTGGCGGTTGCAACTGCATCCTGGATGGCGAGATTGATGCCGACACCGAAGACCGGGGACATGGCGTGTGCGGCATCGCCAATACACAGCAGACCCGGCCGGTGCC